>Ga0105049_10002330_pt1 | contig 22458 bp, 24 predicted proteins | sample MAT06_FD_78087 | JGI IMG/M metagenome (GOLD analysis project Ga0105049, IMG submission 78087) | Freshwater microbial communities from Lake Fryxell liftoff mats and glacier meltwater in Antarctica - MAT-06 | ecosystem: Environmental > Aquatic > Freshwater > Ice > Liftoff microbial mat | place...
AGCTTGCGGTTCTTGCGCACCTGGCCGTGGCCGGCGCAGGTGGTGCAGGGCTCGGCGATCATCTGGCCGTGGCCGCCGCAGCGGGGGCAGGTCCGCTCGACCTGGAAGAAGCCATTGGCGGACCGGACCCGTCCGGCGCCCTGGCAGGTGCTGCAGGTCGACGGCTTGGTGCCGGGCTTGGCACCCGAACCTTCACAGGTTTCGCAGGTGGCGGTCGTGGGAATGGATATCTCGACGTCGGCGCCCTTGTAGGCCTGTTCCAGCGTGATCTCGAGGTCGTAGCGCAGGTCCGAGCCCCGGCGTGGGCCGTGCTGGCGAGCTCCGCCGCCTCCGCGCCCGCCGAAGACGTCACCGAACGTGTCGCCGAAGACTTGGGAGAAAATGTCGTTGACGTCGGTGAAGCCCTGACCCTGGCCGCCGAACCCGCCTTGGCCGCCGTTGACGCCGGCGTGGCCGAAGCGGTCGTAGGCGGCGCGTTTCTGGTCGTCCGAGAGCACGGAATAGGCTTCGGAAATCTCCTTGAACCGGGCCATTGAGTCTTCGCACCCGCCGTTGCGGTCAGGGTGGTGCTGCATGGCCAGCTTGCGATACGCCACCTTCAGCCCGCCGGCGTCGATGGTCCGTTCGACCTCGAGAACCTCGTAATAATCACGCGTCGCCATCAGGCGTTCGTCCTCTGACTCTGCCGCTGGATTCGCGCCTCTTTGGGCGGGTGACCGCAACGGCTGACCGGGCTGACATGGGCGCCCGGCGAAATGATACAAGTTTCATGAAACGGCACCGCCCGTCGCGAGACAAGCGGACTTTGAATGATCCTCCCCCGGAGCGAAGCGAAAAGGGGGGGGACCGCCCCCGGTCTCGCCCTTGGCGAGCCCGAGCACAGGCTGGGCGGTGGAAAGGACGACTCCGGACATGGTCTCCGCGTCCGCCCCCTCCACCATCCTTCGGATGGTCACCCTCTCCCGCTTAGCGGAGAAGATCGGTTGCCCCTACGCGCTCTTCTTGTCGTCGTCGGCGTCGGGTGAGACTTCCTCGAACTCGGCATCGACCACGCCGTCGTCGGCGGGGGTCCCGGTCGAGTCGTCGTCGCCGGCACCCTGCTGAGAGGCGTACATGGCCTCGCCCAGCTTCATCGAGGCCTGGACCAGGGTGTTGGTCCTGGTCCGGATGTCCTCGGGGTCCGTGCCTTCCCTGGCGGTCTTCAGCTCGGCCAAGGCGGTTTCGATCGCGGTTTTCTCTTCGGCCCCGACCTTGTCACCGTGCTCGGCCATGGCCTTTTCGGTCGAGTGGATCAGGCTGTCGGCGGCGTTGACCGCCTCGACCATTTCCTTTTTGGCCTTGTCCGAGGCGGCGTTGGCCTCGGCCTCCTTGACCATCTTGTCGATGTCGGCTTCCGACAGGCCGCCGTTGGCCTGGATACGGATCGACTGTTCCTTGTTGGTCGCCTTGTCCTTGGCGGTGACGTGGACAATGCCGTTGGCGTCGATGTCGAAGGCGACCTCGATCTGGGGCATACCACGCGGCGAGGGCGGAATGCCCATCAGGTCGAACTGGCCCAGCACCTTGTTGTCGGACGCCATCGGGCGCTCGCCCTGGAACACGCGGATGGTCACAGCCGACTGGTTGTCGTCGGCCGTCGAGAACACCTGGCTCTTCTTGGTCGGAATGGTGGTGTTGCGTTCGATCAGCGGGGTGAAGACGCCGCCCAGGGTCTCGATGCCCAAGGTCAGCGGGGTCACGTCCAGCAGCAGCACGTCCTTGACGTCGCCTTGCAGCACGCCGGCCTGAACGGCCGCGCCCAGCGCCACGACTTCATCGGGGTTGACGCCCTTGTGCGGTTCCTTGCCAAAGAATTTCTTCACCGCTTCCTGAACCATCGGCATGCGGGTCATGCCACCGACCAGAACCACCTCGTCGATGTCGGAGGCCTTCATGCCCGCGTCCTTGAGCGCCTTGGCGCAGGGCTCGATGGTGCGCTGGACCAGATCGTCGACCAGGGCTTCCAGCTTGGCGCGCGACAGCTTGATGTTGAGGTGCAGCGGGCCCGAGGCGGGCATGGTGATGAACGGCAGATTGACCTCGTACTGGGTCGTCGAGCTGAGCTCTTTCTTGGCCTTTTCGGCCTCTTCCTTCAGGCGTTGCAGCGCCAGTTTGTCCGAGCGGAGGTCGACGCCCTGTTCCTTCTTGAACTCGTCGGCCAGATAGTCGACCAGGCGCAGGTCGAAGTCCTCGCCGCCCAGGAAGGTGTCGCCGTTGGTCGACTTCACCTCGAACACGCCGTCGCCGATCTCGAGGATCGAGACGTCGAAGGTGCCGCCGCCCAGATCGTAGACCGCGATCTTCTGGCCGTCGTTCTTGTCCAGGCCATAGGCCAGGGCCGCCGCGGTCGGCTCGTTGATGATGCGCAGGACTTCCAGACCGGCGATCTTGCCGGCGTCCTTGGTCGCCTGACGCTGGGCGTCGTTGAAATAGGCCGGCACGGTGATGACGGCCTGGGTCACGGTCTCGCCGAGATAGGCCTCGGCGGCCTCCTTCATCTTGCCCAGGGTGAAGGCCGAGATCTGCTGGGGCGAATAGTCCTTGCCGTTGGCGCGCACCCAGGCGTCGCCGGTCGGGCCCTTGACGATCTCATAGGGGACCATCTTCTTGTCCTTGGCGACCACGGGATCGTCGAACGAGCGGCCGATCAGGCGTTTGATGGCGAAGAAGGTGTTGGTCGGGTTGGTCACGGCCTGGCGGCGCGCAGGCTGACCCACCAGGGTCTCGCCGCCGTCCTGTATGGCGATGACGGAGGGCGTCGTGCGGTTGCCCTCGGCGTTTTCGATGACCTTGGGGTTCTTGCCGTCCATGACGGCCACGCATGAGTTGGTGGTGCCCAGGTCGATGCCGATGATCTTGGCCATGTGTAGGTCTTTCACTCCATTTCAGCGGGCGGTGCGGCGGCCTTTTAAAGCGAAGCGCCGCGCGTGACCGCCCCCGGTGTCAGGGTCTTTGGTCGGTTGGTACGGTTCCGGCCCCAAAGCCCCACGAGGCGCGGGGTTTTACGGCGGTTGAGGCCGATATGGGAAACACCCCCTCGCCTGCAAGTCCCAAACGCCTTGAGGGGAAGATTCGCGAGGTCACGTGAAGGGGTGATTTCATCGAACGTTGGTGTAATGAATACATTGTTGGCTGGCCCCAGGGGGGTCGGTCTCCGGGGAAAAACCGAAATGAACCTTCACAAGACCATCGCCCGTACCGCCCTGATTCTCGCGGCCCTGGCATCGACGGCCGCCGCCGCCGCTACCACGGCGACGCCCGAGCGGGCCGTCGCCGTCACGCCCGCCGCCAGTGCGCCGGTGCAGTCCCGCGACGGCCAGAACCGCCGCGTGCGCGTCCACAACAGCACCGGCTGGACCATGCTGCGCTTCTATGCGTCGAACGTCCGAACCAGCGACTGGGAAGAGGACATCCTCGGCGACGACGTGCTGGAGAATAACGCCAGCATCATCATGAACATCGACGACGGGTCGGGTGCCTGCCTGTTCGACTTCAAGGCCGAGTTCACCAACGGCCAGAGCCTGATCCGCAACAATATCAACGTCTGCGAGATCGCGGATTATTACTACACGCGCTGAGGCCCGCAGCGCCCCAGCTTGTTCTTTGGGGCCTGCCGCCCTTCGGGCTGGTTGAGGCTTGCTCGTTGGCCTGCCGCCCTTCGGGCTACTTGAGGCTTGCTCGTTGGCCTATCGCCCTTCGGGCTACTTGAGGCCGGGCGGCGCGCGCCCATCTGTCAGCCATGACGGTGGCGCGCGAGATCGATACGGGAATGGAGGGCTTCCGGTTCTGGCCGGAAGCCCTTTCCGCGTCCGAACAGGCTGACCTGTTGGCCGAGGTGCTGGCGGCCGAGGCGGCGGCGCCCTTCTATCGGCCGGTCACGCCGGGCGGGCGGCCGTTCTCGGTGCGGATGACCAGTCTGGGGCCGCTGGGCTGGGTGTCCGACCGGGCCGGCTATCGCTACCAGCCGACCCATCCGGTGACCGGGGCACCTTGGCCGCCGATTCCCCTGACGCTGCTGAATCTGTGGCGCGATCTGACCGGCGCGGAACAGCCGCCGGACGCCTGTCTGGTCAATCTGTACCGCGAAGGCGCGAAGATGGGCCTGCATCAGGACCGCGACGAGGCGGACATGACGGTCCCGGTGCTGTCGGTCTCGCTGGGCGACGCGGCGGTGTTCCGGATCGGGGCGGCAGCGGGCGGGCCCACGACATCGATCCGGCTGACGTCCGGCGACGTCTGCGCCCTGACCGGGCCGGCGCGGCTGGCGCGGCACGGGGTCGACCGGGTGATCGCGGGTTCCTCGAGCCTCGTTCCCGGAGGCGGGCGCATCAACCTGACCCTGCGCCGGGCCGCGCCAGCGTCACAGCAATCGTGAATGGACGCCTCGGGGGCACCGGGCCAATGTCGCCGCTTTGCTGACCGGAGCTTGCCGTGACCAATCTGATCCGCCCCGAAGGCCCAGAAGCCGAAGATTTCCGTTTCAGCCGGCGCGCCCTGGCGACCGGCGTGGTGGGCGGCCTGGCCTTCGCCGGCTACGCGCCGGCGGCTCTGGCGCGGCAGGCGGCACCGATCACCACCGATGAAAGCGGCCTGACCATCGAGCAGACGACCTACCCCGCGCCCGACGGCTTCGCCCTGCCGGCCTATGTGGCCCGCCCGAACGGCACCGGGCCCTTCCCGGTGGTGGTGGTGGTGTCCGAGATTTTCGGCGTCCACGAATATATCCGCGACATCTGTCGTCGGCTGGCCAGGGAGGGCTATGCCGCCATCGCTCCGGCCTTCTTCGTACGGGTCGAGGACCCGGCCCCGCTCGAGGACTTTGCGCGAATCCAGCAGATCGTGGCGGCGGCGAACTATGAGCAGGTGATGGGCGACATCGCCGCGACCCTTGACTGGGCCAGTTCCCAGTTGTGGGCCAATGCCGACAAGGTCGGGATCACCGGCTGGTGCTGGGGTGGCAAGGTGGTGTGGCAGGCCGCGGCCCGCTTTGCTGCCATCGATGCCGGCGTGGCCTGGTATGGCCGTCTCGCTCCCGCAGCCACCGCCACGCCGGACCAGGCGGCCGGTGGCCAGCCCTGGCCCGTCGATCTGGCCGATGACCTCAAGGCACCCGTGCTGGGCCTCTACGGCGAGGCTGACCGCGGCATTCCGCTGGACAGCGTCGAAGCGATGCGCGCGGCCCTGCAACGGGCCGGCCAGACGGACAGCCGGATCGACGTCTATCCAGCCGCGCCACACGGCTTTCACGCCGACTATCGCGACAACTACCGCGCCGCCGACGCCGCCGACGGCTGGACAAAATTGCTGTCGCTGTTCGGGGCCCGGCTGAAGAACTGATCCTCACCCGCACAGCGGGGCAGGATCAGGCTTTGCCGTCGAACGTCCCGCCGGTCGCGCCGGCGGCGACATAGGCGGCGTTGCCGGCGGCGGCACTGGAGCCCCTGGCGGCGACCACCACCATGGCCGGACGCACGGTGCGGCCGAACAGGGCGTAGCCGGGCTGGAGCGTCTGGATCACCTGGCCGCCTTGAACGCTGTCGGACGGCTGTTCCATCATGGCCTGATGCAGGTGAGGGTCGAAGGCCTCGCCCGGCTCGGGCGCGACGCGCTTCAGATTGTTGGCCTCGAAGGCCTGAAGCAGAGACTTCTGGGTCAGTTCCAGACCCGTAACCAGACCCGCCTCGCCGGCGTCGGCGTCTTTCGGAGCGGCCTGAAGCGCGCGCTCCAGATTGTCGGCCACACCCAGCAGGTCGCGGGCGAACCGCTGGATGGCATAGGCGCGTGCGTCGTTGGATTGGGTCTCGGCGCGCTTTCTGTTGTTTTCAGTCTCGGCGACGGCGCGCAGGGCGCGATCCTTCCACTGGTCGCGCTCGGCGATTAGGGCGTCGATGGGCCCAAGGCCGTCGTCGTCCGGATGAGAATCGAGGCCGGCCTCGGCGTTGGCTTCGGCTTCGTCGTCAAACTCTTCGTGAATGTCGCTCAATTGTCCTGTCCGTCCAGCATTCGCCCCAGCACCCGGGCGGTATAGTCCACCAACGGAATGATGCGGGCATAGTTCAGTCTAGCGGGTCCGATCACGCCGATGGCGCCGAGGACCCGCTGTCGGCCCGTCATATAGGGTGCCGCGATGACGGCGGAACCCGAAAGCGAGAACAACCGCGTTTCCGCGCCGATAAAGATGCGCACGCCCTGCGCCGTCGAGACCCCGTCCAGCAGGCCGATCAACTGTTCCTTTTGCTCCAGATCGTCGAACAGGATGCGGACCTTTTCCAGATCCTCGGCCGTCTCGCGGTCGTGCAGCAGATTGGCACGCCCGCGCACGATCAGCGACCGCTCGCGCTCGGCTCCGCCCGACCAGGCGGCCAGACCGTCCTCGACCAGACGAGCGGCGGCGGCGTTCAACTCGCGTCGGGCGGCGTCCAGTTCGGTGCGCATCTCGGTGCGCGCCTCGTGCAGCGGGCGCCCCTTGAGGCGCGCATTGAGGAAGTTGGAGGCCTCGGTCAGGGTCGAGGGGGTGACGCCGGCCTTCAGCGGCATCAGCCGGTTCTCGACCGAGCCGTCGTCGCCGACCAGCACCGCCAGCGCCTGATCGTGGCCGAGGGCGACGAATTCGACGTGTTTGACCCCCGCCTCGCGGATCGGGCTGGCGACGATGCTGGCCCCGCCGGCGAGGCCGGAGAGCAGGGAGGAGGCCTCGTTCAGCGCCTCGTCGAAGCTTTGGCCCCGGCCGGCAAGGCGGCTGTCGATCTCGCGCCGTTCCTCCGCGCCGATGTCGCCGATCTCCAGCAGGCCGTCGACGAACAGACGCAGGCCCGCATGGGTCGGAATCCGGCCGGCGGAAGTGTGGGGCGCGCCCAGCAGGCCCGCCAGCGTCAGATCCTGCATGGTGTTGCGGATTGAAGCGGGGGACAGGGCCACGCCCGTCATCGACAGGGTGCGCGATCCGACCGGGTCGCCGGTTTCCAGATAGGACTCGACGATACGGCGGAAGATGTCGCGCGCGCGCTGATCCAGGCCAGTCAGGCTGCCGGTTTCCATCGCCGTCGAGGTCAGCAGGGTTGGCTTCATCGCCGGGTCACGCCCTTCCGGGCGGCTGTCACAGGCCCGAGGTCCGACGGGCGGTGATGCAGGCTTGCCGAAGATGCGGGGGACAGGGTCACGGTTTCAGGATAAGCACCGCCGCTGCCGCTTCCAAGGAATACCGTCATGCGCCCGTCCGAACGTATGCCCGAGCAACTCCGCGCCGTCACCCTGGAGACCGGCGTGAACCGCTACGCCGAGGGTTCCTGCCTCGTCACCTTCGGCCATACCAGGGTGCTGGTGACGGCCTCGGTCGAGGAGAACGTCCCCGGCTGGATGCGCGGCAAGGGCGCGGGCTGGGTCACGGCGGAGTACGGCATGCTGCCCCGGGCGACCCACACGCGGGGACGGCGCGAGGCGGCGGCGGGCAAACAAAGCGGCCGCACGCAGGAAATCCAGCGCCTGATCGGCCGCTCCCTGCGCGCCGTGGTCGACCTCAAGGCCCTGGGCGAGCGGCAGGTGGTGCTGGACTGTGACGTCATCCAGGCCGACGGCGGCACCCGCACTGCGGCCATCACCGGAGCCTGGGTCGCGATGGCCTCGGCCTTTGACTATCTGCGCGGGGAGGGGGTGTTGAAGACCGATCCCATCCTGGACCAGGTCGCGGCTGTCTCGTGCGGCATCTGCAACGATCAACCGGTGCTGGACCTCGACTATGAGGAAGATTCCACCGCCGAGGCCGATTCCAACTTCGTCCTGACCGGGGCGGGGGCGATCGTCGAGATTCAGGCCACCGGTGAGAAGCGCGGCTTTTCGCGTGGCGAGTTCGACCGGCTGTTTCAGCTGGCCGAGGACGGTTGCGCCGACCTGTTCGCCCTGCAGCGGGCGGCTCTTGGGCGCTGACGGCACGACCGGGCGCTTTCGCCCCCCGTCGAACCGTGCCTAAGGTGCCTCTCCTTGCGACCGATCGGAGTGCCCATGCGCCGGACCGTACTCGCCCTGCTGGCTGCAACCGCCCTCGTCGCCGGCTGTCAGCAACCCGCCGCGACGCCGACGGATGCCCCCGCGCCCGCCACCCCGGCCCCTGAAATGCCCGCCGATGCGCCGCCGCAGGAAGAGGTCGATCCCACTTTGGCGGTGACGCGCAACGGCGCGCCCGTCTCGTGTCTGAATGATATCGGGGCCGAGGCCGCCCAGCGTCTGGTCCAGCGCTGCATCGCCGTCAGCCCGGCCAGCCGTCCGCCGTGCCATGTCTCCAATACGTGCGAGCTGATCCAGACCGAGAACGACCGCTCGTGCGAAATGTACGCGCCGGGCGAGGCGACGCCGGCGGAATGCAGCGCCTGAGGCCGGTCGGCCGGGCTTAATCGTTTTCGAACGCTGTTCCGGCACTCTGGCCGGCCATGACACCCGTCCAGACCCCCCCCGATCTGCGCGCCCTGACCGGCCTGCGCTTTCTCGCCGCCCTGTGGGTGGTGCTTTATACCGCGTGGCCGCACCTCGATGTCAGCTGGGTTCCCGTCGCGGTGACCAAGGGGTATCTGGGCGTCGAGGTTTTCTTCGTCCTGTCCGGCTTTATCCTCAGTCACGTCTATCTCGAGGCGGCGGGGCAGAGGCGATATTCCTACGGCGGCTTCCTGTGGGCGCGGATCGCGCGGGTCTATCCGCTGCATCTCGTCACCTTGTTCGGCATGGTCGCCCTGGGGATCGCGGGCACGGCCGCCGGCCTCAGCATCGACGGCAGCCTCACCGACTGGCGCGCCCTGCCGGCGCATCTGACGATGACCCACGCCTGGGGTCTGGCTCCGACGTCGGCCTTCAATCACCCATCCTGGTCCATCTCGGCCGAGTGGTTCGCCTATCTGACCTTCCCGGCCTATGCCTTCGTGGCCTGGCGAATGCGCGAGCGGCCGGTGATGGCCGTTCTGGGCGCCGTCGTGCTGGCGCTGGGCATCTACGCCGCCTTCCAGCCGCTGGCCGGCTTCTCCCTGACCGAGGCGACGTTCCGCTGGGGCGCGCTGAGGATCGTGCCGTGTTTTGCCCTCGGCTGTGCGCTGTACCTCGTCCATCGCCGCGCCCCGATCCCGTATGCGGGGCCGGTCGCGCTGATCAGCGGTGTGGCCATGCTGGCCAGTGCCTCGCTGGGCCTGTGGGACCCTGTCACGGTCTTGCTGGCGGGTTCACTGATTCTCGGTCTCGGCTCGCTGGGCAATGCCCGCGCGGGTCTTCTGGGGTCAAAGGCCGGGGTCTATCTCGGCGAGATCAGCTATTCGATCTATATGGTGTGCGCGCCGGTCCTGCTGGTTATGACCAATGTCGCGGCACGGTTGACGGGGACCGAGGACAAGCGCTTTCACATCATTGTGTGGCTGGTGCTGGTGGCCGCGATTCCACTGACGGCCATGGTCACCTATCAGCTGGTAGAACGCCCGTGCCGCAAGGCTTTGAGGGAGGTTGCGGACCGCCGCGCCACGCGCGAAGCCGCGACGAAAGCGCGCATGGGCTCGCCCGATAGGGTTCTTCAACCCTCCGAAACTATCGTCTAGGACTCGCGCTCTGAGGCAGGTCGGGAACCACGCCAGCATGTTGAAACGGCTCACAGCCGCCGCGGTTGCGGCGACGATCGGATTTTCTGCGCTGGGCTATGCCCCCGTCGCGAAGGCCGATGAGCCTTACTGGCAGTGCGTGACCTTCGCCCGCATGTTCTCGGGCATCAACATCTTCGGTGACGCGCTGACCTGGTGGACTCAGGCCCAGGGCAAGTTCCGCACCGGCGGCCGCCCTGAGACCGGCGCGGTCCTGGCCTTCCAGCCCAGTGGCCGGATGACCCGTGGTCATGTCGCCGTCGTCTCCGATATCCTGACCGACCGCGTCATCCGCGTGACCCACGCCAACTGGGGCGGCAGTCGCGGCAAGGTCGAGGAAAACGTCACCGTGGTGGATGTTTCGCCCTCGGGTGATTGGAGCGCCGTCAAGGTCTGGTACAACCCGATCCATGATCTGGGCACCTCCGTCTATCCGACTTATGGCTTCATTTACAAAGCCCCGCCCACCCGCTCCGTCGAGGGTCTTCTCATGGCCTCGGCCGACAGCCCATCGGGCCAGCCCTAACCTGCAGATTATCGTCGGACTTCCGGCATGATCCGCGTCTTTTGCGCGGGCCGGTCAGCGTGCGAACAGCCGACCGCGGATGCCGCTTCCTGGGTAATGCCTCCCGACGCCGTCTGGATCGACCTGATCAAGCCCAGCCGCGAGGAAGAGGCCGCTGTCGAAAAAGCCCTCGGTCTTGCCGTGCCAACCCGTGAGGAAATGGCCGAGCTGGAGGCCTCCAGCCGCGTCTATCGCGAAAACGGCGCGACCTACGCCACGGCGGACCTGATCACCCGAGGCGATGAGGAAATTCCGGGCGTCGAACCCGTCACCTTCGTGCTCACCGACGGGCCGCTGGTGACCATCCGCTATTTCGACCCCAAGCCGTTCGCCCTGATGCTGGAGAAGCTGGCGCGGGAGCCGCAGCGGTGCGCCACCGGGACGGATGTGTTCCTGCACCTGATGGAGACGGTGGTCGATCGCGCGTCCGACATCCTGTCGCGGACCGTCAGCCGGGTCGAGGGCATTGCCAGCAACGTCTTTTCGGGCGGCAAGACGGTCGGGTTCGAAAAGCTGATCACCCAGCTGGGGCGGGCCCAGATCGCCAACGCCCGGATCGAGCAGAGTCTGGCCGGGCTGACGCGCATCTTCGCCTTCGTGGGCGTTGACGACCGGATGCACCAGCCCGAAGTGCACGCCCACCTGCGCTCGCTGTCCCGGGACGCCGAAAGCCTGTCAGCCCACAATCACGCGGTCGCGGCCTCGATCAATTTCCAGCTGTCGGCGGCGCTGGGACTGATCAATATCGAGCAGTCGTCGATCATCAAGATTTTCTCGGTGGCGGCGGTGGCCTTCCTGCCGCCGACCCTGATCGCCTCGATTTACGGCATGAATTTCCTCGGCATGCCCGAGCTGTCGCAGCCGTGGGGCTATCCGGCGGCGGTTGCGGCCATGGTGATATCGGCCCTGCTGCCGCTGGCCTGGTTCAAGAAGAAGGGCTGGCTGTAGCACCGACGGACTTGACCCCGACCGCCCGTCCGCGCTTGTTGCCCTGCGAATCCGGAGACCGCCCCATGCGTCTGATCGCCCTCGCCGTTGCTTCGGTCGTGATGCTGTCGGCCTGTTCTCAGCCAGAGCCGCTTCCAGCCCCGGAACCGGCCCCGGAACCTGCGGTGATCCTGGCGGGCGTCGATCTGACGAAACCGGTCCGCGCCATCGGCACCGAGCCGTTCTGGAGCGTCGAACTGACCGGGACCGAGATGATCTATTCGGGCGTCGACCGGCCGGAACAGCGCGCGCCTCAGCCCCGGGCGGTCATTCAGGGGACGACCGTGACCGTGGCGGGCACGACGGCCGGCGGGACGGCCATCCGCGTGATGCTGGCGGCCACCGAATGCTCGGACGGCATGAGCGACCGTAGCTATCCGCTGTCGGCCATCGTCAAGGTCGGTGACGAGACCCTGACCGGCTGCGCCGCGTCCTCGGAAGCCATCCGTACCAGCGGCGAGAGCGGTCCGGTGGCCGCAACGGCTCAGCCGGCGGCGTAGAACTCCAGATTGATTCTGGACCATTTTTTGGATTCAGGTCGATTCGACCTGAAACAAAAACGGTCTAGTCGCGCAGGGTCCGCATCGCGCCCAGCCGGGCGAAGGCGATGGTCAGGGCCTTGCGGCGCGCGGGCGACAGGGGGGACGGGGGGGCGTCGCGCACCACCGCTCCGCCGAAGCCGTCGGCGACGATCAGCCCCGGATGGTCGGGCAGGATGTCGGACGGAAACCCAGGTGCTACCGCGAAATAGAAGGCGTCGCAGAAGGGGCCGTACTCACCCCATTTGCGGTCGACGCGATAGTCCTCGATCCCGGACTTCACCTCGCAGATGACGATGTCGCCGCGCGGTCCGACGGCCATGACGTCGGCGCGGCGGCCGTTGGGCAGGCCCACTTCCAGCAGCGGCGCATAGCCCAGGTCGACCATCAGCCGGGCAGCACCGCGCGTCACCGACAGGGTCGTCCCGGGACGACTGAAAACCAGTTCGATGGACACGGCGGCGGCGGGCATGCCCGACTTATGTTCCGCTTGTGTTCCGATTTCAAGCTGCAGGACGCCATGCCTCAGCGGCCGGTGTGAACCACGCTTGCGGTATCGAGACCCAGGGCGCGGGCGCGGGCGACCAGCCGGGTCCGCTCGCCTTCCGACGGGTTCTGGCTGCGGTGCCACACCCACCAGTCGGACTTGTCCGGAAGGGCCATGACGGCCCAGCTGTAGTCGGGTGCATGGTCCCAGACCCAGTAGTTTTGTCCCGCCAGACCGCCGACGCCGAGCAGACCTGTCAGGGTGAAACGGAAGCGGGCATTGCTCCCGGGATCGGTGATACGGGCATTGACGCGCAGGGTCTCGACCCCGCCGTCGGCGAGCCGGGTGCAGGTGACCGCGACGCGGTAGCGGTTCGGCTGCCCCTGCGGATTGAAGTCGATCTGGGCCCGACGACATTCCTTCTGGGCGTCGTTGGGACTGCGCGCGATCTCGAACCAGCGACCATCGAACTGGTCCAGATTTACGTCGCGCGACTGCGCGGCGGCGGGGGCTGCAGCGGGGGCGGCGAGCGCACACAGGGCGGCGGCGACCAGGGCCTGGCGGATCGGGGTCATCGAGCATCCTTCGCGTGTTCGTGGCGCGTAGCTACGGGCGAACAGGTCCTTGGGTTGCCGACCCTACAGGATGAACCGGCTCAGGTCCGCATCACGGGCGAGGTCGCCCACCAGTTCGCGCACCCGGGGACCGTCGAAGGCCACGGTCTGGCCGCTCAGGTCCGAGGCCTTGAAGCTGGTCTCCTCCAGCACCCGCTCGATCACCGTTACCAGCCGTCGCGCGCCGATGTTCTCGACCGCGCCATTGGCGGAGACGGCGGCATCGGCCATGGCCTCGACCGCGTCGGGGGTGAAGGTCAGGGTCACGTCCTCGGTGGCCAGCAGGGCCTGGTTCTGACGGATCAGATTGGCCTCGGGCTCGGTCAGGATGCGCACGAAGTCGTCGCGCGTCAGGGCCTTCAGCTCGACCCGGATCGGCAGCCGGCCTTGCAGCTCGGGCAGCAGGTCCGACGGCTTGGCCACATGAAAGGCACCCGAGGCGATGAACAGCACATGGTCCGACTTCACCGGCCCGTATTTGGTGGACACCGTCGTCCCCTCGATCAGGGGCAGCAGGTCGCGCTGGACTCCTTCGCGGGACACGTCGCCCCCCGAGCGGTCAGAGCGTCCGGCCACCTTGTCGATCTCGTCGATGAAGACGATGCCTTCGTTCTCGGCCAGAGCCATTGCCTCGGTGTTCAGGCTTTCCTGGTCCAGCAGCTTGTCGCTTTCATCCGTGACGAGCGGGCCGACCGCATCGCGCACGGCGAGCCTGGCCGTCCGGGTCCGGCCACCGCCCAGCTTGCCCAGCATTTCGGACAGATTGATCATGCCGACATTGCCGCCGCCAGGGATATCGAGCCCCGACATGGGCGAGGCGGTGTCGGCCAGCGCGACCTCGATCTCCTTGTCGTCCATCTCGCCGGCGCGCAGCTTCTTGCGAAAGCTTTCGCGCGTGGCCGGCTGGGATCCGGGGCCGACGAGGGCGTCGAGGATACGCTCTTCGGCCGCGGCCTCCGCCCTGGCCTTGACGCCGGAGCGCCGTTTGTCGCGCACCATGACCAGCGCCGCCTCGACCAGGTCGCGCATGATCTGATCGACGTCGCGGCCGACATAGCCGACTTCGGTGAATTTGGTCGCTTCGACCTTGAGGAACGGCGCTCCCGCCAGACGGGCCAGCCTGCGGGCGATCTCGGTCTTGCCGACGCCGGTCGGGCCGATCATCAGGATGTTCTTGGGCGTGACCTCGTCGCGCAGATCGTCGGGCACGCGCTTGCGGCGCCAGCGGTTGCGCAGGGCCACGGCGACGGCGCGCTTGGCGTCGTCCTGGCCGACGATGAAACGGTCCAGTTCGGAGACAATTTCGCGAGGAGAAAGGTCGGTCATGGATCGCAGATAGGGCGGCAACCGGAACTTGGGGAGGGGTGGTTCATCACGAAGGACACAAAGTACAGCACGAAGACCACAACGGGGTCAGAGCACAAGACGGCGGAGGCCGTGCTTGAGGAGGCCGGATTTGAAATTGATGAGATAACCGAGCCGGATGCCTGAAAAGCGCAGGCAGGTCAAAACCTGAGCCGTTTAGAACGGCGCCAGGGCGTCGATCGCCTTGATTTCGACACCTACGGCCCGTTCGATCAGGAGATCGAGGCGGTAGCCGACGTCCATTCGCACTTGGCCCTGGGTGACCGGTACACCCACCTGACGTTCGATGCTCAGACCTGTTTGCTTCGACTCCTCGGCAAGACAGGCTTCGTATACGGACTCCAACAGTCCCGGACCCGGCGCCTTGTGCACCGCGAAAGCGGCGTTCAGCACCGCTCGACCGACACGCTCGGTGGCCGTCGGCAAGGGCTCGATCTCGTCGTGTCCTTCGTGCATTCCTGGTGTTCTTTGTGATGAACCAACCGGCCGTGACCGCTGCCTACTCCAGCGTCTCAAATGTCAGATTGCCGTTGGTGTAGACGCAGATATCCGCCGCGATCGCCATGGCGCGCCGCGCAATCTGTTCGGCGTCCATTTCGGTGTGATCCAGCAGCGCGCGGGCCGCCGACAGGGCGAAATTGCCGCCCGAGCCGACCGCCGCCACCCCATGTTCGGGCTCCAGCACGTCGCCAACGCCCGTGACGGTAAAGATCGACGCCTTGTCGGCCACCAGAAGCATGGCTTCCAGCCGGCGCAGATAGCGGTCGGTGCGCCAGTCCTTGGCCAGATCCACGCAGGCGCGGGCCAGCTGATCGGGATACTGTTCCAGCTTGGCTTCAAGCCGTTCGATCAGGGTGAAGGCGTCAGCGGTGGCACCGGCGAAGCCCGCCAGCACCTTGCCGCCGGCCAGCACGCGGACCTTGCGGGCCGCGCCCTTGACGATCGTCGGGCCCATGGAGACCTGGCCGTCGCCGGCAATGACGGTTCGGCCGTTCTTGCGGACCGCCAGAATGGTGGTGCCGTGCCAGTCGGGGAAGGAAGAGCTCGCATTTGTCATCTTCTACAGATGGCGACCGAAATGCGGCGCGGCAAGCCGGAAGCCCAGCAAATACAACACCGGCAACTCGTCACGTTTTTGCCCATGTAACGCGTTACAACAGCCGAATTATTTCAGATAACCGGGCTATCAGGGCAATTATCTTGCTGCATCGTGTCATCTACGCCAGCGAAGCCGTGGGCGCGACGGGCGTCTCGACGCTTTCGGTCGCCCAGATTCTGGGTCATGCAGAAGGCTCCAATCGCCGGCACCACATCACCAGCTGCGTGATGTTCCATCAGGGCCACATCCTGCATGCCATGGAGGGCGCGCGGGTCGATATTGACCGTCTGATGCGGCGGCTGCTCGCCGATCCCCGTCATTCAGGTCTTCGGGTCCTCATCGACATGCCGGTCACGTCCCGCGTTCTGGCCGAGCCCATGAGTCTGTGCGGCGACCCTGCGTCGCTGCTGACCAAGCTCGGCCTGCCCTGCCTGTCGCAGATCACTTCGCGCGAGGCCGAAGTCCTGCTCGAGTACAGCAAGGCCGCGTGACCTCGGGCCGATCCCGGCCTATCGGAGAACGGTGAGCTTTTCCGACGACGAAATCGAACGCTACGCCCGCCACCTGGTCCTCGCCGAGGTGGGCGGTCCGGGCCAGCAAAGGCTGAAGGCCGCGCGCGTCGCCATCGTCGGCATGGGCGGCGTCGGCGGGCCGGCGGCCCTGTATCTGGCCGCCGCCGGCGTCGGAACCCTGCGGCTGATCGATGACGATACGGTCGGCCTGTCCAACCTCCAGCGTCAGATCGCCTTCGCCACGACGGACGTTGGCCGCAAAAAGGTCGAGGCAGGCGCGGACACCCTCACCGCCCTCAACCCCCATGTGAGCATTGAGCGCCTCGCCGAACGGTTGACGGACACCAGCGCCGCGCGGCTGATCGAGGGTTGCGACGCCGTCATCGACGGGACCGACGACTTCACCGCCCGCTTCGCCGTCAACCAGGCCTGCGTCGCGGCGAATGTTCCTCTCGTGTCAGGGGCGCTGGGCCGCTGGAGCGGACAGGTCGGCGTGTTCGCAGGCCGGCCCTGCTACCGCTGCCTGACGCCTGAGGCACCGCCCGACGCCGAGACCTGCGCCCGCGTCGGCGTGATGGGAGCCCTGGCCGGCGTTGTGGGGTCCATGGCAGCCCTCGAAGCGGTAAAGCTGATCACCGGCGCGGGCGAACCGATGACCGGTCGCCTGCTGATCTACGACAGCCTGGTCGGTACAGCCAGGGTGGCGCACGTCGCCGCCGATCCGGACTGTCCGGCCTGCGGCGCTCCGCCCTGACCCGCTAAAGCATCGCCGGAATCACCCGATCCGCCGGGCGATGGCCGTTCTGGAAAGTCAGGATGTTGGCGATGACCCGGTCGCCCATGTTCTGACGCGCCTCCAGCGTGGCCGAGCCGAGGTGGGGCAGCAGCACCACGTTTGCTTGGCCCATCAGGCCCGGATGGATCGCGGGCTCATGCTCATAGACGTCCAGCCCGACACCTGCGACGGCTCGGCGCGCGACGGCGTCTGCGAGGGCCGCCTCGTCGATCAACTCGCCGCGGGCGGTGTTGATCAGGATGGCGTGGGGCGGAAGCCTGGCCAGCCGTTCGGCCGAGAGCAGATGATGGGTGTCCTTCGTCGCCGGGCAGTTCAGCGAGATCAGGTCCATCCGCGCCAGCATCTGGTCGAGGTCGTCCCAGTACGTCGCCCCCAGTTCCTCGGCGATCATGGCCGGGACGGGTTTGCGGTTGTGATAGTGGACCTGAATCCCGAACGCCCTGGCCCGCCGTGCCAGCGCCTGGCCGATGCGGCCCATGCCGACGATGCCCAGCCGCTTGCCCCACAGCTTGCGGCCGCACATCCAGGTCGGGGTCCAGCCCTCGAAACCGCCGGCAGCCACTACCTGCGCCCCCTCGACGATGCGGCGGCTGACCGCCAGGATCAGGGCCATGGCCAGGTCGGCGGTGTCCTCGGTCAGGACGCCGGGGGTGTTGGTGACGATGATCCCGCGCGCCACGGCGGCATCGATGTCGATATGGTCCACGCCGGCCCCGAAACTGGCGATCATCTTCAGCTGGTCGCCGGCCCGGCCAATCAGCGCGGCGTCGATCACGTCCGTGATGGTCGGCACAAGCACATCGGCCCGATCGACCGCGGCCTCCAGCGCCGCCCGGTCCATGGGACGGTCGGTCAGATTCAGCTCGGCGTCGAACAGCTCGCGCGCCCGGGTCTCGACCGCGTCCGGCAGGCGTCTGGTTAATACGACTTTAAGGCGGGGCGAGGACATTCGAACCCTTGGAATTCACGGATGCTGACGGTGTCTAGCAAAGCTCGCTCCCGCCTCCAAAGGCTGGCTGTCATCGCGGCGGTTCTCGGTGCCGCACTGGTCGGTGGGGCGGGCCAGACCATGCCCGACGGACGGCCCACGCCCAGTGGCCAGCCCGTACCGCGCTGGCTGTCGCTCAAATCATCCGAAGTCCGGGCCCGCTCCGGCCCCGGTCTGGACTATAGTATCCTGTGGGAATACCGCGCCTCGGGCCTGCCGGTGCAGGTGGTCGCCGAAACGACAGAATGGCGCAAGATCTGCGATCCGGGAGGGGCCGTCGCCTGGGTCCATCGCAGCGTGGTGTCCAGCCGACGCAGCGTGCTCAACACGTCGGACGCGGAAGTGCCGATCCGCACCGGCCGTTCCGACACGGCCCCCTTACGGGCCCGGCTGAGTCCCCATTCCCTCGCCGCGATGGACGCCTGCGATGACGGCTGGTGCGAGGTGCGCGTGCACCGGCTGCGCGGCTGGGTCCGCCAGAGCGCGGTGTTCGGGGCCCAGGAGCAGGCGCTGTGCAGTGCCGCCAGCCCGGCGGGACGCGGGCGCTAGAACGATATCGGTCTGGACGCGATCGCATCCAGACCCGGATTTCGCTTTAGCATCACGCTGGAGCCTGATTCACGGCATCGGCGGAAACGCGAAGCGAATCCTCCTCAACCGTTCAGGCCCTGGCAGGGCCGTTCCTCCGCGGCAGGGGAAGACAACGCATGTTGAGCCGACCGTCGTCGTCGTGTACGCCGACGGCGACACCCGCCGGAGAGCGCCGCGTTGAGCCAATTAAAATATCCGTCGTCGTTCGATTACCAAGGCCTTCTGGCCTCGGGCCGGGGCGAACTGTTCGGTGCGGGCAACGCCCAATTGCCGGCCCCGCCAATGCTGATGTTCGACCGGATCACCCAGATCAGCGCCGACGGCGGGGCCCACGGCAAGGGCTATGTCGAGGCAGAACTGGATATCCATCCGGACCTTTGGTTCTTTCAGTGCCACTTCATCGGCGATCCGGTCATGCCGGGCTGCCTGGGGCTGGACGCCATGTGGCAGCTGGTCGGCTTTTATCTCGGCTGGATCGGCGGCCCCGGCAAGGGCCGCGCCCTGGGCGTCGGCGACGTCAAATTCACCGGCCAGGTGCAGCCACACATCAAGAAGGTGGTGTACAAGATCGACCTCAAGCGGGTCATCAACCGCCGCTTGGTCATGGGTATCGCCGACGGCGTGCTCGAGGCCGACGGCGAGGTGATCTACACCTGCCAGGACATGCGTGTCGGCCTGTTCGGCGGTACCGCTGAGCCGGTCGGCGGCTGAATCCACACCACCCAGACCGCGGCCAACGCGGCGACTGAAGACTGACAAGGGAAAAACCATCATGCGGCGTGTCGTCGTCACCGGCCTGGGTATCGTCTCCTCCATCGGCATGGGCCAGGATGAGGTCACAGTCTCGTTGCGGGACGCGAATTCCGGCGTCGTCGCCGCGCCGGACCATATCCAGCACGGCTTCCGCTCGCAGGTCTGGGCCCCGCCGTCGCTGGGCGTGACGGCCGAGGACTGGGCTCCGCTGGTCGACCGCCGCGCCGCCCGCTTCCTGGCCAACGGCACGGCCTGGGGTCACATCGCCTTTGAGGAGGCCCTGAAAGACTCGGGCATGACAGCGGACGAGATCAGGTCCGACCGCATCGGCGTGATCGTCGGCGAGGGCGGCCCCTCGACCCAGATCATCCTGCAGGCCGCCGCCACGACCCTGGAAAAGGGTTCGCCCAAGCGCATCGGCCCGTTCGCCGTGCCCAAGGCCATGGCCTCGGGTCCGTCGGCCGTTCTGGCCACCTGGTTCCAGCTCAGGGGCATCAACTATTCGATCAGCTCGGCCTGCGCGACCTCCGCCCACTGCATCGGCGCGGGTGCCGAACAGATTGCCTGGGGCAAGCAGGACGTGGTCTTCGCCGGCGGCGTGGAGGATATCGACTGGTCAATGTCCGCCATGTTCGACGCCATGGGAGCCATGTCGTCCAACTTCAACGACACACCCGACAAGGCCAGCCGCGCCTATGACAAGGATCGCGACGGCTTCGTCATCGCCGGCGGCGCGGGCATCGTGGTGCTGGAAGAGTATGAGCGGGCCGTGGCGCGCGGCGCGACCCTCTATGCCGAGGTCACGGGCTACGGGGCCAACTCCGACGGCTATGACATGGTCGCCCCCTCGGGCGAGGGTGCCGAGCGCTGCATGAAGATCGCGCTGGAAATGGCCGGTAATCCCAGGATCGACTATCTGAACCCGCACGGCACCTCGACGCCTGTGGGTGACTCCAAGGAGATGGGCGCGGTGCGCAACGTCTTCGGCGACCAGATGCCGATGATCAGCTCGACCAAGTCGCTGACCGGCCATTCGCTGGGCGCAGCCGGGGCACAGGAGGCGATCTACTGCCTGCTGATGATGAAGCACGGTTTCGCCGCCGAGAGCGCCCACATCGAAACCCTCGACCCTGAATTCGAAGGCATGCCGATCCTGCGCAAACGCCACGACGGCGAGCTGACGCACGTCATGTCCAACAGCTTCGGCTTTGGCGGGACGAACGGGACCCTGATCCTGTCGAAGGTCTGAACCCGGGAGCCATCAGCCTCCCGGCGCGCTAGGGTGAGGCCGCCAGCCGAGTTGGACCGATCCTGACCCCAGATCCCTACATCCTGTTCCTGCTGGGCCTCGGGGCCGTGGTGTTGCTGACGTCATGGGCGCCGACGGGCCTCAGGCGGCTGCCGTTGACCCTGCCGATCATCTGCGTGGCGCTGGGTGTCGTGGTGTTCTCGACCAAAATCCTGGCCTTCAATCCAGACCCACGCACCTGGGACACGGTGACCGAACGGTTGACCGAACTGGTGGTCATTATCAGCCTGATGGGGGCGGGTTTGAAGCTGGACCGGCCGCTCGGCTGGGGGCGGTGGTCCTCGACCTGGCGGCTTCTGGCCATCGCCATGCCCCTGACCATCGTCGCCGTGACTTGGCTGGGGGTCGCCGGGCTCGGCTTCAGCCTGGCCATGGCGCTGTTGCTGGGGGCCGCGATGGCACCGACCGATCCGGTTCTGGCGGCTGACGTGCAGGTCGGGCCGCCCCGGTCCGGTGACGAGGACGAGGTCCGCTTCGGCCTGACGTCAGAGGCCGGTCTGAATGACGCCCTGGCCTTTCCCTTCGTGCATCTGGCCATACTGGCAGCGGCGGCCGGGGGGCTGGCTTCCGGAGCCGGGCTGGCGGACTGGTTCACGATCAAGGTCGGCTGGAAACTGTTGGCAGGGGCCGGGATGGGCCTGCTGTGCGGCCGCGCCATCGGTTTTGTTCTGTTCCACGGCGCGCGGGGCGGGCTGTCGCGCATGGGTGACGGTCTGGTAGCCTTGGCGGCCACCCTGATCACCTATGCGGCGACGGAATTGGTGCTCGGTTACGGCTTTCTGGCTGTCTTCGTCTGTGCCCTGACGATCCGGTCGCGCGAGCGCGATCACGACTTTCATCAGGAGATGCACGACTTCTCGGACCGGATCGAACGCCTGCTGATCATGTTGGTGCTGGTGCTGTTCGGCGGGGCGCTGGCCAATGGCCTGCTGCTCTCGCTGACCTGGACTGACTTCGCGGTCGCCCTGACCGTGGTGCTGGTGGTCCGGCCGGTGGCCGGGCTGATCGCCATGATCGGTTCACGCCAGCCGTGGCGCGAACGCCTGCTTCTGGCTTTCCTCGGCATCCGGGGCGTCGGTTCGGTCTATTATGTCGCCTACGGACTGAACCACGGCGATTTCGGCGAAAGCGAAAGGCTGTGGTCCGTTGTCGGCTGTATCATCCTGTTGTCGATCCTGATCCATGGCGTGACGGCCACGCCCTTGCTGAGCCGGCTGGCCCGTCGGCGCGAGGCCCAGGCAGGCTGACGCTTCCCCCCAAACGCCGTCGCTGCTAACCCTCCGCCCATGGCCTCAAGCCGTGAGCGACCCCGTCGCGAGCGCCGGGCCAACACAGACCGGCCTCATGCAGCGAGCAACCGCGTTGCGAGTGATAGGCCACGAACTGGAGACGACCCATGGCGAGCGAGAGCGGCTGGAACATGCCCAAAGGCGACCTGATGAAGGGCAAGAAGGGCCTGATCATGGGGGTGGCGAACTCGAACTCCATCGCCTGGGGCATCGCCTCGCAACTGGCGGCCCAGGGGGCCGAACTGGCCTTCACCTATATGGGCGAGGGTCTTGAGCGCCGCGTGCGGCCGCTGGCCGAGAGCGTCGGCGCCAAACTGCTGATCCAGGCCGACGTCACCGACGACGCCTCGATGGACGTCGCCTTCGCCGAGCTGGAAAAGGCCTTCGGCACGATCGATTTCGTGGTCCATTCGGTGGCCTTCGCCAACAAGGACGAGCTCAAGGGCAGCTTCGTCGACAACACCAGCCGCGACAGCTTCCTGCTGGCCATGAACATCTCGGCCTTCAGCTTCGTCGATGTGGCCAAACGGGCATCGAAACTGATGCCCAACGGCGGCTCTCTGGTGACCATGACCTATCTCGGCTCGGAACGGGCCATCCCCAACTACAACACCATGGGCGTGGCCAAGGCGGCGCTGGAGGCGGCGACCCGTTACATCGCCCGCGACCTGGGCCCGCGCGGCATCCGCTGCAACGCCATCTCGGCCGGAGCCATGCGCACCCTGTCGCTCGCCGGCATCTCGGGCGGCCGTGGCATGATCGCCCAGGGCCGGGCCATGTCGGCGATGAAGGAGGACACCTCCATGGAAGGCGTCGCCGGCGCCGCCCTGTGGCTGTGCTCGGACCTCGGCTTCTCGACCACGGGCGAGGTCATCCACGTCGACGCCGGCTTCCACATGATGGGCATGGCGGCGGACGAG
>Ga0105049_10002334_pt1 | contig 22439 bp, 7 predicted proteins | sample MAT06_FD_78087 | JGI IMG/M metagenome (GOLD analysis project Ga0105049, IMG submission 78087) | Freshwater microbial communities from Lake Fryxell liftoff mats and glacier meltwater in Antarctica - MAT-06 | ecosystem: Environmental > Aquatic > Freshwater > Ice > Liftoff microbial mat | place...
CACGACAACTTGAAGCGCGAACCCTTGGAAGAAATGCTTCGTCTCCAACTCGCGGTGGCCACCTTACAATTTCAGCTCAGGCAATTGGGACAGTGGATTGTTGGAGAAGAAAAGAAGAGCAAACCCCACAAGCCAAAAGCGAGTGGTCTTGGGGAAGTTGTGGATGTGGAGGCATTTTCAAGGTGGGCAGGGTGAAAGTGGATTTGATATATCTGACAGTGCTAAGCGAAATAAAAGTCTTGTAACTTCCTCTGAAAACTTAACATATCAGTGTTATTGCCTTCAATACATATAAAAAGTTACGCTTCAACAATAGTCATATCTAAATAATATGCTATCTATTGAAGAATATTTTTGCTTAATTGTATAGCTCCAAAGCGGACATCTTTGGTTGGGAACCAAAAAAATCTTTCTTTTTTCATTTCTGCATTCATTTTTTACTACATTTATCGCACCTGAACCCATAATGACTAAATTCGGAAGCCTATTATTCTATAAGCTTTTCTAACAGTCCAGAATACCAAAATTATTCGTCCATTGATGAAAATTTGACGCTTAAAATTAGACTGGATTGAAAGAAAGCGCCCAAGGTGATTTCAGATTGATGCATATTTTCATTTATGATGACCCTGCGGTACTATATGTTTATGCTCGGTGTTATTTCCATGGGGATAGACGTCCGTGCGGCCACCTTGAATGCCCAATACTCGGATATTCATTTTTCGCCCGATACTGTCTCCCTCCCTAATGTTATTACTAGTTCAGACTCTCTTCAACTTGATCTTTCTGGGCATTCGTTTGCCGATCTTGACAGGTATTTTTCGGGGCTTGCGGCGAATGATAGACTTAAATTGTCTGGGTTCATCACCTTGGGAGCGGACATTGGCTTGGCACAAGATTTAAACACTTCACAATCAAGCGCTCTGCGCTATTGGACCCAAGGCGAACTGAAGACTGAAATGCTCGGAATTCCTGTGATTGTTTCTGGTCAATATTTCCAACAAGCTATACGTCCAGAATCACAGAATTTCATCAGGATTGCATTTAATCGAGAAGCATTAAACACAAGAGCAAACGAAATCACCTCCAGTAAACTTGGTTTAGTTCATAATCAGCGGGATCAGCTCTTGGGACGTTTGCAGGATTTGGACATGCAGTCTTCCTTTATGAGCACATTGGAAATGTACCCAGATGCGGTTTATGAATTGGACGAGTTAAAAGATGATACGCTTCATCCAATAAATCCAATTGAAAGGCCAGACCCAGAAGCTCTAACTGTTCCAAATCTCAATTCAGAAACGATACCTCAAATCAGTGAACCGATTACAGTGGGTCAATACGCAAATCAATCGATAGTTTACGATTCGCTGCGCACTGATGATTTTCATAATGCTCTTGAATTGAGGAGACAGCAATTACAAGACAGCTTAAAGCGTTTGAACGCTTATGAAGCAAGACTGAATAAAATAGATGAAGAGTCCTTGATTTCGACAAATCCACAACAAGGAGCAAAAAAATGGTTAGATGGGATTCAGGCGTTTCAGATGGGACAAGTAATTCCTGTGTTCTCCTCCTTTATTGTTGCGCCCCAGCCTGTGAACGGAGTCTTTGCCAAATATGAATCTGCCAATAGGGATATTGCCGTGGTTCATGGCCAAGTTATCGCAGATATGAGACCACCGCAGGATACCAGAAGTGCATGGCTCCAGCAAATAACAAGTGAAGTCATACCTGTCGGTACAAACATCGGTGATCGAATAACCGCTGGAATGATTTCCCTTTGGAAGAGAGAAGGAAACTTCCTTCGATTCAATGTCATGTCAGGAATCGATAAGTGGAATGAAAATCCCCAAGATCTGCGCCCCAGCGGGTACCCTATCGGACGCAATGCAGCTGCAGAAATTGAAGGAAAGGTATTAATTGCACAGGGGCATTCCGTTGAAGCCGTTTATGCCTATTCCGCTTCTGCAAATACAGTGCAATCTGGTGCGAAAGATGAAGGCCGGTGGAATGCCAACTCTTCAGCCAATTTTGCTGCCAAGGTGCGATGGAACGGCGAATGGACAAAGGCAAAAGTAACCGCAGCCGTAGAAGGAAAATTAGTAGGAGGACAATTCAGAAGTATCGCTAATCCATTCTTAAGAGAGGATCAAGGCATTTATGAAGCACGGATTCGAAAACTTTGGAAGAAAGGTAACGTGGAGCTAATTCGGAAATACCGTCGCAATAATATTTCTAGGATCGCGCCGACAACCACATCCTTTAGCCAGTGGATGGTTAAATACAACCATCGAATTGGAAAGAAATGGAAAGTTGGATTGGTGATTGCTCCTTTACATATGAGTATAGAAAACAATGAAGAGAATACACTAAACAATATGCGAGGAAGGCAGGTCATGGGTTCAGTGAACAGAGTGGCTAGGATAGGTCGAATGATTCACTTCTCGCAAATAGTTTACACTGATATTATTCTGAATGATCAAATTGCGGGGATCAGAAATGAAATGCGCGAATTAATGGTAGATTACCGCATCTCTTGGGAGAACGGATGGATGGTTAATTCCACCACAATGAGTTCGACATATTTAGGAGTTAATTCAGATGATTTGAGTCGTTTGCTTCGATTCGGGTTAAACGTATCCAAAGAAATTGGATCCAGCGGGAGCTATGAAGGAGGCGCCACATGGCTAGTGCAAGAAGGAACAAAACCTCAGCCTGGTTACAGAGCAGCAATATCTAAGCGATGGAAGTGTGGGCTTGAAGCCGCTATTATTTTGGAAAAAACAGTAATGGAAAATTATTTTTCTGAAGAAATATTAGGTATTTTCAGAAATAATCCGTATCGTAGCCAAGCTAAATTAACCTTGTCATTCTAATGGGACACAAATTGCTATTTGTAGTTGCTTTGATATTTGTTAAAGCACAGATGTTTGCTCAAATTACAGTTGTCTTACCCGTTTGGTCTGAGTTTGCAATGAGTCCAGAGCAACTTTTGGACGGGCAGATTCTATCAGTGCACGGTGGAGAGCATGTAGTAGCCATGGTAAGTGTTCGCGATATAATGCATGGTGATCTAATTATATCTACTCGGACCCAACCTTTTGTTCTTCGAAAAGGCACCACACAATTAAAGGATTTTCGCACCTCACTATCTACCTCCTATGGCGGCACCCAACTTGCTGGTTACGTGCGTGTACATCGGCGTTTGCCGCAAGGTTCATTTGAGTGCTGTCTCTTGCTATTACCGGCGGGAGGTCAAGAAGAGCTAGTACAGGAATGTGAAAGGCTTGATTCCGAATCGATGGCAATTCTTGATTTGATTAGCCCTTCTCACAAAGATACCATTGATGAATGTCGTCCAGCACTAACTTGGATTAAATCAGGTGACTTCGTATCTGGCAGGGGAAGAATGTTTCGGCTTACTCTCGTAGAGTTGCTTAAAGGTCAGGCGCCTGAGACGGCAATTCGCGAAAATAGGCCGCTTTTATCAGGTCTACCTTTAGAACAAATGGTTTTTAGTTTCCCCGCATCTGCTGCGAATTTAATCCCAGGCAAAACCTACGCTTGGGCAGTGGACTGGATTGAGCAGGAAATTCCTAAGGTGACTACTGAGGTTTGGATATTTACGGTTTCTGAACCGAGGCCGGATCCATTAATAAAGTATGTCATGCTGCGTCGAAGTGGAAGTGCACAAACCTATGAAGCTCGAGGCCAGCGTGTCTACTTTACACTGGAAGATCCTGCTGCAGATCCATCACAATTAAATCTGCGGTTAGTAGATAAGAAAGGAAAAGTGATCAGTCAAACTATGAATGAAAATCTCCAAGCGCTTTCCAGTGCTGGATATAATCAGTTTGAACTAAATCTTCGAGCATTCGATTTAGATGAAGGTATATATCTGTTGAATGTAGTTAATATTAAAGGAGATCGCTACCAGCTTTATTTTGAGTATGAACGTTAAGTTTAGCATTTTCATTATCGGTTTGATTCTTTGTGCGGGCATCGCTGTGGGCATTTCTATGCAACTAACCAAAGTGCCGGTTACTGCTGTAGTTGACTTAAAAATACTATGGGAGGATTTTGAGATGAGAAAAGAGCTTCAAACCGAGCTAGATGGATCCATCGAAGAGCACAGTAAAAGATTGGATGAAATGAAAATGCAATTAGCGAATCAGATGGTAGAAGCAGGAAGTGGAGAGGTAAAGGATGCTTCCATCTACAACCGTCTTATTGGCGAAACTCGTAGAATAGAATCTGAAATAACTTATCTAACGGAAACAGAAGCATTTGAACTGGAGAACTCGATTAAAGTAAGAATGAAAGAATACCTTAAGGAATTTTGTCACAAGGAAGGCATCTCACTTTTAATTTCGACATCCGATGTAGACCCGGTCATCTATTACGAAGGTGCGCTAGACCTCACCCAAAAGGCCTCAGATTTTATTAATTCAAAGTATCTCGGAAAATGAGATATTTCTTAGTCATCATATCAGTAATACTTGTCGGATGCGGTCCTCAAGTCGGCGCAGATAGAAATGAAGAAGCTTCTCATAATGTGAATCACGTAAACGAAAAGTTAAATGCTGATGGATCAGAACCTGAAAACAAAGGTGGCACTTCAAACGCACATCGAATTGGCGATGTAATTTACGAATCCACCGTTGTAAGAAATGTAATTAGGGACAGTTCGAGATATATCACTGTGGTATACACCGTCCTTGAAGATGGTGTGATGGGGGACTATCTTAAACATCTTGCTTTAAATGAAGTTGATTTTAACCGGTTGATTAATTATTGTGCATTTGAAGCTCAAAAAGACTTTACAATTAGTGATGAAAAGGGGCATAGTTATGCCTGTTTGAATAGTGTGTTTGAACGGACCTACGGGTTAAAACAAGGAGTTACATTTAATCTCGCTTTTGAAGTACCCGTGCAAGGGAGTGAGCTAGTGCTGAAATATAATGATCGTCTGGTCGGGAATGGACCAGTGCGGATTGCTGTTCTATAGTTTAACCAAATACATCGCTGTTATGCGAAAAACAATCTTCGGTATTCCTGAGTCGTGGCTCAGGCCAGTGTCTGCTACGCTTGCACTATTGATCATTGCGGAATTGGGCTGGCCAACTGCAGCTTATGCGCTCACAGGTGGGCCTTCTCAGCCAGAAGTTCAGGGATTCACGCCGATCGGGACTTCTGAAATGGTGAATGTGTTCACAGGCGACTTCAGCTACAATATTCCGCTGCTTGACGTGGATGGCTACCCAGTCAATATTGCCTATCAATCGGGTGCAGGCATGGAGGACGAAGCAAGTTGGGTTGGGTTGGGTTGGTCTCTCAATGTGGGGACTATTAACAGGGCCATGCGAGGATTGCCGGATGAATTCAAAGGCGAAACAGTTACCAAAAAGCTGAATATGCGCCCCAGCAGAACTTATGGGGTGAAGGGCACATTTACGCCTGAGCTATTTGGCGCAAATATTGAAAATAGTATTTGGAATTTTAATGTTGGAGCAGGGTTCTATTTTAACAACTACAATGGATTTGGCTTTGAGAAATCACTTTCAATGTCCATGAACACTGGTAAGGGAGGCAAAGGGCCACTGACGGCGGGACTGGGACTTAATTCTGACACAAACAACGGACTTTCTATTCAGCCTTCTGTTTCTCTAAGTTCGAAGGACTGGGACGAGACCAATCAATCCGTAGTTCTTGGAACTTCTCTTGGAGCGAGCTATAATACAAGAACTGGATTAAAGCAGCTGACGCTGAGCACCTCATATAGCGTTTCGAACACAGTTCAAAAGGTGAATGAAAAAAACGAAGTTGTTTCACGATCCAAGGGAACAAGTTCAGGAGGTACTTCTTCCTCATTCAACCTTGGTGTGCCAACATACACACCAAGTGTGAGCATGAGCATGAAGAACCTTTCAGTTTCTGGCAGATTTACGACCGGGGGAGAGTTATTTGGTGCTCACGGTTTGGTTGGAATAAATGCTTATTATTCTTCGCAAGAGTTGAAGGATGAGTCCATTTCAAATCCTGCCTATGGATACTTTTATACAGGACATGGGCAGAGTTCATCCAATGGTTTACATGATTTTAATCGTGAAAAGGATGGAGCGTTTATTCCCTCCACTCCCGTGCTGCCGGTTACGAATTACACCTATGATGTATTCAGCGTGGCTGGACAGGGAACTGGTGGAAGCTTTCGTCCATTCAGAAACAATGTAGGACATGTGTATGATGCAGCATCAGGTTCAGAAAGCGACGGATACTCTGCAGGATTCGAAACTGGATTTGGCAATACAAACCATACAGGTGGCGAAATTTCGGTAAATTCTGTGAATACAATTTCCGGAAAATGGACAGATGGTAATAGTGCGCTAACGAAATTTTCAGCTGTTCAAGATCAGATAGGCTCTCTCGAAGAGAGTTTTTACTTCCGCGAAGCAAATGAACTCGGAGTTAGTTCTGAGCCGGAATGGATAGCAAGTCTTGGCGGTTTTGACCCAATAGAGTTTAAAGTGAATCAGTCGGGTAACTTCAATACGACATTGTCAAGCACCTTAGCCGGATCTTCCGGCACTTATCCAATTTCTACTACCAAGAGGAATAAGCGTGAGCATAGGAATTCAGTTTTGTCTATGCTCACAAATTCAGAGGTAACAGGCGGCCTTGGTTTCAAAGGCACGAATTACAATTCTCTTGGCTACACTTCCAGTCTTCCTGCATATCATCCAGCCGAATTTACAGCTCTCGGCAATGATGGTAGTCGCTATATCTACGCAATACCAGCATTGAATCACAAGACAATAGAAACCACTTTTGCTGTTGGACAAAATATCAATGGCCAAAGTGGACCGTCTCCGCAATGCACGTTTAACGGAGTCAATGTACAGTATTCATCAACAGACAAATCGATGAGCAATGCTCGAGGACTAGACAACTATTTTACAGAAACAGAGACTCCAGCTTATGCTCATGCTTACCTTTTAAGTGCAATTGTCAGCCAAGATTACATAGACTCCGACAATACCCCGGGACCCAGTCTTGAGGATATGGGCACTTATACCGTGTTTAACTATCAGAAAACTAGCTCTGCATATAAATGGCGCAGTCCGATTGGGTCCAATACTGCACAATACGTTGAAGGTGTTCGTGTCGACAAAACCGATGATAAAGCCAACGTGGTATACGGAGAAAAGGAAATTTGGTTCTTAAGCAGTATTCAGACGAAAAATTATGTTGCCGTTTTTGTGACCAGTCCTCGCAATGATGCGCGTCCGGTAAACGGACCTGACGGGGGAGTGAATTTCTCAACCCCTAACAACAATCCGATGCATAAACTTGATCGGATTGAATTGTACACGCGCGCGGGATATCTCGCTAGCGAGCCACCAATTAAGTCAATTATTTTTGAGTACGATTATAGCCTTTGTCAAGACTTACCCAATAGTGGATTGACGAGTCCCGGTGGCGGTAAGTTGACCCTTAAAGCGATTTACATGACATATGTAAAATCAGATATGGGAGCTATACACCCCTATCGCTTTTCATATGCTAATTCTTACTCTGGAGGCACATTTACTTATGATCGAAGGGATATTGATCGCTGGGGTAACTTCAAGCCTGACCTTTCAAGCTCTTGTAATGATTTATTTGGGCCACTACCAAATTCTGCGTTTCCCTATTGCGAGCAAGGAATGGCAACCGATGAATATGCCCAAGCTTGGCTATTGAATCGGATCACTCTACCGAGCGGAGGGGAAATAGAGGTGGAATACGAATCTGATGATTATGCCTTTGTTCAGAATAAGAGAGCAATGCAGATGGCACCCATAGTAGGAGTAATTACCGGGTCCAATCAACCGCTCGCACCAAGCAATGGAATAGTTCCAATTGATTCAGAAACCAAGTACTTATTCGACCTTAATGGTTACAATTCGTCGGATTATCTAAATGGTATTGGTCAAATTGTCTATATGCGCTGTGAGGTGAATATTCCTCCCACTTTCGGATTGCCTGATACTTATAACGATTTTGAATCAATTCCCGTCTATGCGCAAAGAAAAATTTATGATTCAGGTCAAATTTCAGTGGACCTAAATGGGGATGGGAACTTTCAAAACTATGGCTATGTCCAACTCGAAGGAGTCCACCCTAAGGTAGCTAGCTCTGGTTGGATGAGTCCAATTATGAAATCTGCCATTCAATTTGGAAGGCTAAATGCACCCCAAGTCATATACAACGAGAACGGTAACTTACCCGATTTCGCAAACGGCTCACTTGGTGTGCAACTTCTTGAATCCTTCTTGACATTCATTGCAACCAACAATCTTTCTGCTATTTTCACTGATCCCAACACGGACAGATCGCTCAAGCAATGTGGTAGATACTTTAAATTGAACCGCTCATTTATTCGAGTCTTCAATCCCGACGGTCATAAAAGAGGCGGAGGAGCGCGAGTAAAATCTGTCAAGATTCATGATATGTGGGATTCTATGTCGAACTCTTCTGCACCGGGAAGAACTTTCGGTCAGCAGTATTCGTATTTGCTCGAGAACGGTCAATCATCTGGTGTTGCGGCATATGAACCACAAATAGGTGGTGATGAAAATCCTTTCAGAATGCCCCTAGCCTACGTTCTCGATAATATGTTCGCTCTTGATGAATCCAGATTTATTGAGGAGCCAATCGGAGAGAGTTTCTTTCCATCACCACAAGTCGGTTACAGTAGGGTAGTTATTACTGATTACGTGCCTTATGGTGAGCCTTCGAACGGTCGAGTTGTTCAGGAATTCTTCACTGCAAAAGACTTTCCGACTATTGTCAGAAACACTTCGCTTGCCAACCCAATAAGGCAAAGAAGCAATCCTGCAGGGATTTCAAGTCTCTTGAATATTGACGCAAAAGATTACATGACAGCGAGTCAAGGCTTTTCCATTGAAACAAATGATATGCACGGAAAGCAACGTGCGCAATATGTGTATGCCGGATCAAGTCAAAATGTGCCAATTTCTTCTGTTGTATACGAGTATGCTTCCGAAGGATATCAAGGGGCACTCAGGCTGAAAAATGATGCTTCTGTTATTGACTCAGAAGGGAATGTTTCCACAGGCATGATAGGAGTTCATTTCGACATGATAGCGGATTTTCGTGAGTCAATAAGTACTGTGGAAGGCAGCGGAGTGCAAGGGAATGTGGAATCATTTGTACTTCCATTAGTCGTTCCAGTTCCAGTTGTAGCTCCCATTCCTATTCCGTCTTATAGTCTTGAAAAGACTAGGTTCAGAAGTGCCACATTGACTAAAGTGATCCAGCGATTCGGACTATTAGCAAGAACTATTGCAACAGATAACACTTCTGTAGTCAGCACCCGAAATCTTGCCTATGACGCGGTGACCGGTCAGGTTTTGGTTACGGAAACGGTCAACAATTTTGATGATAAAGTATTCAATTTGACGTACCCTGTGCATTGGTACTACGAACAAATGGGCCCATCATTCAAGAATATTGGATTTACAAATAATCTGAGCTTCAACTCGGCAGGTTTTGCCTCATTTGCAAACGCAAATAATTACTATGTGGAAGGCGATGTGATAGGTTCTGCGAATTATGGATTAGGTTGGGTGACAAATGTCAATGCACAAGGTATAATTGTTCAAAGAAAAAATGGATCTCCTTTCGTAGGAACACATACCGTTAAGGTTCTTCAATCGGGAAGAAAAAATCTTTCTACTCAAAGCATGGCTCAAGTCACAACGCTATTGGACCCTCTGGATTATTTCACCTCAAATGTGTTTGAAAAAGTAATTCAAGCAAGTGCTGTGGAATATTCAGACAAGTGGAGTACATATTGCGATTGTTATTCAAAGGATGGATTGAATTTTACTACGAGCAATCCGTATGTACTTGGAGTTAAAGGCAATTGGAAGCCGGTAAAATCCTATGCATATCTCGCAGGTAGAGAGCAGTCTTATTACAACTATAACACCAACATTAAGAAGGACGGAGTATTCACTTCGTATTCTCCTTTCTACCGCAACTCTAACGGCAATTGGGGAATAGACAAAGCCAACTGGACTTTCGCCTCCGAAGTTTCAGAATTCTCGCCATTCGGTCAGGAGTTGGAAAACCGGGATGCTCTTGGAAGATATAGTGCCGCGCAATTTGGCTACAGAGGATTGATTCCAGTAGCAGTGGCAGCAAATGCTCGCTATTTTCAAATTGGATTCAACAATTTCGAAGATCAGTTGCCGAATTTCTGTGGGCAATCTTTGAGATTTGGAGGAGGGGCAGTTGTGAATGGTGGACATACTGGGAATAAGTCTATTCGGGTCACCAATGGCCAGTCGGTCGCATTCTCTCTAAAGGGTACTACTTGGCCTGATTGTGAAGAAAAAGACTGCGGTTTGTCCCTTCAACAAACTGGTGCTGGAAACCCTTATTTTCTCAGTCCCGTCGGAGCATCGGGGCCGATAAACTATAGCTATCAGATAATTTATGGTACACCCGGGATTTCTATTGGTGCGGGTAATGTGATCAAAATATCCGGCTCCGCTTATATGGTCATTTTCACAGTCACCGATTCTTCGGGCTGTTCAGTTTCCTACCAACTTCAATTTTGATGCGACCTATGAAGAACGTAACTCCAATACTAATCGTCCTTCTGATTCTTTCAATGAAGACGTCAAGTGCTCAGTTAGATCCAGAAAGTAATGTATTCACTTTTCCAGTCAATAAAACAGTATATAAAGCTTTTGGAATTACTGATTTGACAACGGGGCAATTGGTTGACTTCAAGATTGACGAAACTAATGAGCTAAATGATGGAAGCTTAATCTGGTTTTGGATCTACGTCAAGTCCGCCACACCTCCAATAGATTTTTTTGGATCTACTGGATTGGTCGGTTTAGAAGTTTACGGCCCGTTTTCCAATGAATATTTGGGAGCTGCTGATTCGGTGCAATTCGGACTTCGAGAACCGATGTTCGTTCAAACACAGCCAGAGGGTGAACCGGCCAGCCAGTTTGCCATTCCGTCGCTATCCCAAGCAGGACTCTATTTGATTAGTCTGAATGCTTACTTAAAAAATACTAGTTTGACCATTGTGCCTCAGGTTGAACTGCTTGGAGCTGTGAAGCCCGAAGAAGTCCGTGATCCTCCCCGCCCTTGTACCTCTTGCTTAGACGGCAAACTGCCACTCCCAGGGAAGTATCTTGTATCAGCTTGGACTCGTGTTGAGAATGCACCTGCGGGAACTACTTCATATTCAGGGCCATCAATCAAGATAAAATTAGGCTACACTAATGGTACGACTATAAATCATCAGATTGGCGTTGTTGGGAATGTAATCGATGGTTGGCAATTGATGGAAGACGAGTTTGAAATAACTTCTGAATTAAACGGATTCGAAATTCGATTACAATGTAGCACAAACGCTTGCCTGTTTGATGATATTAGGTTTCTTCCATTTGACGCCTCAATGAAAACCTATGTATATGATGCTGTAAATCTAAGACTCTTGGCTGAGCTTGATGAGCGTCATTATGCAACGTTGTATGAATATGATGAAGAGGGACGGTTGAGAAGAATAAAGAAGGAAACGGAAAGAGGCCGAATGACCATTCAGGAATCTAGTTCAGCTACCAAGAAATGAAGATTAAGATGCACAGGCTTGTAAGTATTTTGGTTTTCATTTTCACTGAGGGGACAATATCCGCTCAGGTATTTGACCTCAAACAGTGGAGGGTACTGCCTGTAGCTGAAATAGAAAAGTTAGCTGAAAATATTAATGCTCAGACCACTTCACCGTGCACAGTGATAAAGTACACCATGTTATCCTTTCAAGATCAGATGAGCACTATACCCGCTGATGCGGAATTGGGAGAAACTAGGATTTTCAATGGGAGCTCATGGGGGAAGTTCATGAATAGCGAGAGTTACCGTGACGGTAAATTGAGTATTGTAGTAAATCACACAGAAAAAAAAGTCGTGATCAGCGAATCCGGCGTTCTCCCGGAAAAGGATCCAGTAAGCAAATGGTCTGATGTGCTCTATACCAATAGCGAAGTTTATTCAAGACATACTAAAGAAGGAAAGAACATACTGGTAAAGTACCATTCACATCCTGACGTGCTAGTCACTGAATTAATAGTCGACAAAGAAGATCGAATCAAAAAAAGTATCGTATTTCTCAATCGAAGGATCGAAGTGGAAACGGAATCGGGGATTAAGAACTATCAGCCTCGGTTAGAAGTGATTTTTGATCGAATAGAGGAAGATTCTCAGTGTAACCAATCAAAATATAGCCTTCGCTCAATAATCAATTTCACCGAGTCAGGGGAGGTAGTTTTGAATGAAAATCTGAATAATTATACAGTCGTAGATACCCGCCCACGGGCAATTAATAAGTAATGATATGAGCAAGTACATTCAATCATTCCTCATTTTCCTCGGATTGAGTCTTTGTGCATCAAACGTCACTGCTCGCGTTAATTCAGTGCAGGAGCGTATTGGCTTTGGATCCGGAGTACCTCTACCTGTGGTATCCACAGCGCTAAGCTTGCAATATCCTGATCTGCCCGTCAGCGCCAATGCGGACAGACATGTAGAAAACTACGTGACACTTGGCATTGACTATCGATGCGCGGATTATGTTCCAAATGGCACAGTGACAGTTCGAGTGCGTATTAAGTACTACAACTGGCAGCTTGCTTACACTGGTCAGGAGATCGTTGACCTCACAGTAGAATACTCCAGCTTAGGAAACGCTGTGAAGGACAGGCATCGCCTTGCCAGAGAGGGCTCCTATATGATGGTCGCGGATATTCTGGGAATTCAGGATGTCAATCTGAACAATATTGCATGGCCCAGAAATTTGTTTCTGGGAACACAGATCACAGTTGAACGTTATCATAACTTCCAGTCAGTTGCTTCCGTGCCGATTGATCCATTACTTCTTGAGGTCACAGCTTTGGATTCGGATTGTGATGGTAATGCAAATGATGAACTACTAATCTCCTGGCCTGAAGTTGAAGAGGCTGAAGATTACGATCTCGAGTGGCTGTTCATTAACGACTATCTGTATGATTTCACAAATGGTCAGATTCTTACAAAAGCAACCACCAATTTGAAAGTGGATTTTAAGGAAGCCACGCGAGTTACGGTGAGTGGGTTCTCCTACACGGTCTCCAATATTTTTGAAAGAGGATACGTGCTATTTAGAGTGAGGCCAGTGGGCAAAGACCAAAATGATCCTTCCATACCCGTCTATGGCACATGGACCGTGCCCAACGGCTCTATGTTGGTCAGCGATTTTCTTTCTAGTTCGCCGAATGCTTTTTATTACACAAACAATGCTCATGAGTATCGATTGAATTGGCAATTGACGAGCACTTTTGCTGAAGAAGGCAAGCGTAAGGATGTCATCTCTTACTTTGACGGAGCGCTTCGTAATAGACAAACGGTCACCCGACTTCGTTCACAAGGTGTTGCAGTTGTGGGTGAGACGATTTATGATCATTTAGGGAGACCAAGCGTTACAATTTTGCCGGCTCCGGTTATCGTGCTTCAATGCGACCCAACCCTGCCGTCTTCAACAATTCACTTTTACAGAGATTTTAATATTTCAGCCGTTACAAATGCGCCGTATGGCGCGGAGGACTTCGACCAAGGGCTGGTCTGCGGTGCATTGATCAATGCTTTGTCTACTACATCAGGTACATCTGAATATTATTCTGCAGCGAATCCTTTTTTTGCAACGACTATGTCTCAATTGCCAGATGCGGATAAATACCCTATGTCTCAGGTAGAGTACACGCCGGATAACTTAGGCAGAATTAGACGTCAGGGAGGTGTTGGAGTGGAATTTCAGATTGGCTCCGGACATGAGACAGAGTATTTATATGCAAACCCACATCAAGTTGAGCTAGATCGGCTATTTGGTTCAGAAGTCGGAAATGCTGCACATTATAAAAAGAATGCAGTAGTGGATCCAAACGGGCAAGTTAGTGTATCCTATATTGATATGGCGGACCGGATTGTCGCTACTGCGCTAGTAGGTGCTTCTCCCGAAAGTCTAGATGCCTTGCAAACCGGAGATCCAACTTTACCGATTGAGCCCTATTTAGAGTCTGAAATTTTAACTGTTGACCTTTTTAATTTCGACGCAATTGGAAATAGCTTGTTGAATGTTGTAAATCCAACGAACACAGGTGTTGATTTTATTACCCAGGTTTTAGTAACGGAACCACAGTTATATCTTTTTAATTATACACTTGATGTTAGCCCCTTTATTGACATCTGTGTTCCGGGGTTTTGCATGCACTGTGTATATCAACTCGAAATTGAGATATATAACGATTGTCAGGAACTGATATGGAGCACAGCAACAGATGATCTGCATCCGATGCTCGGTCATTTTACGGAATCAAACGGTCAAATGGTGTTTGATGCTAGTTGCGAAACAGATAATCCATATCAGTTTGTGTTATCGTTCGAGCCACATGAAGGCGTGAATGATCCCCTTCAGGTAGGCGTATACACTGTGGTAAAGCGCCTTACAATTAACGAAGAAGCAAGGGATTATTACATTCAGGAATTCATGCTGCAGTCCAATGAGGATTGCATTATGACATTCGAGGAATTTCAGGATGATTACAATCTGGAGGAATTATCCGAAGATTGCTTTATTGAGTATGATTGTGCCACTTGTCTTGCTGACCTGGGAGATAGGGGGGGGTACATAGCTACCGGACCAGGCAGCGCTGCGGAGAATGAATTGAATTATGACTGGAGATATGAAGAGTGCATGAGGCTTTGTACGCCAAATAACTTATGTAAATCAGGCTACCAGATGATGCGCAGTGATATGTCGGTTGGTGGTCAATATGGTGAATACGAGAATCAGATAGGAAATCTTAGTGTCCTGAACCCAGCACTATTTCCTCTCTCAGTGTTCAACGATAACAACCTTCTACCTCTCAACGATGCGAATGCGTCTGGCTCATGGCGAAATCCTCTGATCGAACTGAATGGATCGACTTATAATTATTATCTCAATCAATATGGATCTCAAGCTCTAGTGCAAATCTACCCTGCCGGAGGGAACACTTTCAATCCTCCGATAACGGACGTATCGGAAGTAATCACTGTGAACGGTTCATCGTATATTCCTCCTCAGTATCTGTTGAATTTTAGTGATTTTCTGGCGAATTGGGAGGAGACCTGGTCGTATTCACTCGTGCAGTATCACCCTGAATGGTGTTTTTATGAATCTTGTAGAGAGTACTCAAAAATGCAGTCGCCTTGGGATTACCTTACCAGCGATCAGTTTGATGATTTGCTCAATCAAACGCTTACGTTTCAGCAGGCAGTGGATACCGGATTGATCGAGGAAACTGGAAACCCTTCGAATCCCTATGATCTCACAGATTGGCTGCCTGCAATTTCCTTTGCTGATATAGCCAGTGATCTGCCTGCCTTGGGCGAGGCACCGTTCAGCACAGATCCATCCGATCCAGGTGGTGCCGACATTCCTTATGATGCATTTGGTTTGTATGGCGATGGTACCGGTGAAATATTCTCCGGGTCAAGTTCGCCCTATTTCGGTCAGCTACTACGAGATAGAATTTATTCGGACTACGATGGGCAGGGACATTCACTAGAGTTTCTGGTGGCAAGTTTAAAGCAGTGCGAGCTTGGCGTTAATTGCGGAGATTTATTTTCTGGCAATTCTTTTGGTGCCGATTTTGGCTCTAATCCTGCTGACCACTTGGAACACAAGAACGCTATGTGGACGATGGCTAAGCAGCTTTACTTGTCAAGCAAGTCCACCATTCAACATGAAAGGGATGTAAACTATACGATTGAATCTTGCCCTGGGTATAATGGTTGCATTGGCAATGTGAATTTCAACGCCGCTGATTTTGAATTCGCTGCTTCAGCAGGTCTGCCTATTTTTGAGGAGCAGCCGTGTAACCCGACTACTTCTGTCCTCTACGCGGGCATGACCCCGCGATTCCCATCGATCGAACAGATTATTGCTACTACTCCGTCCGTTGTTCAATCGGATGTCTGTGCTGATGCACAGAGGTTTCAATTGCTCCTTAACGCAATTGCAGGAGATGAAAATCTGGATAGCCCAATGTTACCCTTGATCAACTACCCGGAATTCGCACAAGTATTTACAAGCCCTCTAGTAGTCGCTAATCCCTTGCCGACTTCCACAGTTTGGTCTGCCGTTGCCGGGGCGAATGGCCTCACCGGAACCCTAGGTCCTGCCACGTCCTGTCACTTCTTCCTTGAACATCCTAGTGGCCTGCCCTCATGGGATGATGTGCTTTACTTCGGTGGTATTTCAGGCAATTCCAATGGTAATTTTACAATCACCGTTTTTTATTTAAATGCCCAAGGAGATCAGATATCTGAGGTGATTGATGGTTCCATTAATTGTATCAATGTTGACTGTACGTATCCCCCTATTACCTCATGTGAGCCCAATCAACTTTATATGGATATGGCTATATTGATTAATGAGCTGATTGAGGATGAATTGTTCAACGCTGCCTCATTACCATTGATTCCTGCCTACCAAGACTACATCACACCTGTCATTCAGGCCAATATTGGTTCTTCTCTCGATCCTCAATCGTTTACATGGACGAATACGGTGAATTTTGTCGGGATTACAGCACAAGTGGCCAACACCACTCCACCACAAATTAAAAAAGTCGGATTCTATTTCACGAATGTGGCCACACAAGCAATTATGGATGGCGTTACGGCTATTGCAGCATTTGACTGTGATTATTACTTTGAATCACTTGGAGTTTATTCTTATTCCTTAACCGTTATATCCAACGGTGGGCCTGTTGTACTTCCCGGCAATTGGGAGATGCCAAATCCTTTTTGTTATTGTTCGGAGACTCCCGTAGATTGTTGCTCAGGCCCGGGTTACGACGCCTTCTATCAGGTGGTTGATGTAATCACTGAACTCATTGGAAGCTTGGGATCAGCCTCCAATCCAACTCCACCCAATCTGCTCACACTTAATAGTATTACGCCGGGACTTGCTCAATATCTTGATTTGAATACCCCATATGTACCCGTGTTGTCTCCAAGTGGACAGGTAGAAGGGTTAACCTATGACGGTGCTTCTTGCGATCTGACCATTACGATCTACGGAGCTCCCTCATTACATACCTCTGGCTTTGATATGGCTGATGCAGAAGACTTGTACGATTTCCATATTGCTGGCTCTGCCGATCAAAATGGCTATTACCATCAAATTACTTTCAAAGGAATTATAGACGATAATATATATGAATTCCGAGCGGAATGGTGTATACCAATTGCGGAATGTACCGACTTTCCGCCTTGTGGAATCATATCTCCGATTCCTGAACTAACATTCACACCAGGCGATCCGTGCGAAGAGCAATATCAAGTGATTATTAATCAAAGCGCTTGGGAGGCTTATGAGGAATGGTATACAGGATTTACAGGCGACCTTGCTCAAGCCTACACCGAGCATTGCTTAAGTTCTTTGCAGGAGTCATTTACTGCCCGGTTTACATCCACTGAATATCATTACACTCTCTACTATTACGATCAAGCTGGAAACCTCCTTCGTACGGTTCCGCCTGCCGGAGTCGCCAGACTGGACATTGAATCAGATAATGACCCGATTGCTCAGCGAATTGATGAAGATCGTTTGTGGAACACCCGAAGGATTTTTACATTCCATTCATTGGCCACTACGTATACATACAACACGCTTAATCAACTCATACGTCAGGATATTCCGGATCATGACAAAATGGATATTTGGAAGACATCACTCTCCAATGGCTTGCACGCAGGAATGGAGACCGAAGAAATTCAGTTTAACAGCGCTGCTTCTGGTTGGATGGGCGGTTTGGTTACGGCGCCCATTGGAGCGCGGCGAGGCTACGTCTATCATAGTATAGACGGAGGAGGATGGTGGACGAGATTGAATGATCTGGTTGCTGCCGATATTCGAAAGGTGGAAATGCTTACGGCTAGCGTAGGTTTTGCAGTAGCTAAGGACGGTGTCCTGCTAAGGACCTCGGATGGTGGCGCATCTTGGGATATGTTGAACATGGCCGTTGCCAATCAGAACACGATGCCTTACCATTTCAATGACATTGCATTCAATGTAAATCCGGGGTCTTCTCTTACTTCCTCTCATATGGGGCTTGCAGTGGGGGAAAATGGCCTATTGCTCAAGCTTTCGAATTTGCACTTGACCACCACCAACTTCGTACGAATTTTGAATCCGCAGTTTGGTATTTTACCTCCTGATGTGCCTGTATTGGTCACTGATTGGAATTTTTCACATGTGGAATTCTCTGGGAATTTCTTTTCCATCCACGCAGAGTTCAGCTCCAACCACGAATTGGATAACTATTCCCTTCCGATAGCCTGCTCCACCGCAGCTTTGAGTAGCGTAAATGCACCTAATTCTCCTATCACATTCACTTGGGAAAATGCACTGTACGCCACCAATCATACCTGCATTTATGTGTATGGCGCGAATAATCAAGCTTATGCAGGAGGTGTCGATGGTCAATTGTTCTGGACACCCAATGCTTTGCTGACCAATGCACATTGGTACCAGATTCACACCCATACGAAGGGCATATTTGATAAAATTCACTTCAGCACGAAGCAAGTTGGAATTGCTTTGATACGAAAGTCATCACCGACATCAAGAGCCTTGTATAGTACAATTGATGGGGGGCAATCCTGGACTCAAATCAGTCCGGCTGGTGCGTACATCAACGACTTTTTTGCCTATGAAATCAATCCGCAATGTCAGGCAACAAACACCTCTTTTATAGGTGCCCGCTTGATTGTGGTTGGAAACAGCGGACATGCTGCCAAACTAACTATGATCGCAGAGGCGGACAGTCCTGCTTTTGGATATGATATTATCAATACACCCGGTTCACAGCATCTCTATGCCGCTTGGGCCGCGGTTTCGAATCCTTGTGCCAATGGGATTTACAAGGAGCGGATTGTGCTTGGTGGGGCGAGTGGTTATCTCATCACGACCCTTAGTTTGGCTGTACAATCCAATTATGCGTGGCAGGTCATTTCATCCCCCAACCTGACTGGCAATATCCGAGATATCCAGGTTCGGAATTTTGATCTCGCCGGTCACGGACAGTGGGATGCTCTTTCAGGGGTAATTCTGGATAGTAATGGATTACTGTATCATTTTTATCAGGACGGCCATATTCCTGATTGCACTCTTAGCGGAGCAGGTGATCAACCCTGTAATGCGGGCAATGAATTGTGGTGTCCGCTGGCATGTAGTTCTTCTTATCAGGTAAATGTGGTCAATTCGCCTTCCACAACAGGCAAATCATTCAAGGCGCTTTTGCGGGGTGACATCTCTTTTACCACAGGTGTTCAGTCCATCTACGCCTTCTCAGAGACAGCTTCTGGTAATATGTATGTCCACGATGTCGTGAGATTCGACGTGGATGAAATTAATCCAGTTCCGGTGCCCTTGGATATCAATTTACCTGCATTGTCATTGCCTGATTCAAGTCATATCCGGGCATTCGAAATTCAGGCGTTGAATGCGAGCCAAGAAATTCTATTGATAGGTGGACGCGGAGGTGTGCTCCGTGGTGTGCGACTAGACGCAACTACGAATGCCTTGGCTCATAGCAATCTTGGCGCAAATATGCGCTCGCTCGCGGTAGAAGATGCTGACTACGCTACAGCTTCGTCTTTCAGTACAAGTACATACAGGTTACATTCAGTAGCGCCCAATGGAACGATTGCTGTGAGACGCACAAGCGCCAATACTCCTGCTTGGTTTCTCGTTCCAACGGCCATTGCGGGAGACTTTCATGCCATTGATTTTGCAAATGAAACCCAAGCCTTTATTTCTTCTGGAAATGGGCTGCTCCACCGGTTGACCGTGGCCAGCACTCCTTGGCTTTTCGCAGTCGGTGAGTTCATACCCAAAGTCACACTTTCTCAAATTGCTTCTCCAGTTTTACAACCTATAACCGCTTTGGCTTGCCACCAAGCGGGCGCTGTGAACGTAGCCTATGGATGCGGACCAGATGGGGTGTTCATTCATTCGGCAAGTTTCACTTTCCCCGCATTTGTGCAAGGAATTATTGGTGATCAGGACTATAACGCTTTGGCGTTAATTCCAAATCTGAATTCCGCCATTCTGGTGGGCAACAACTCCCGCTTTGAGATATGTATAGGCGCCACTAGGATGAAGATTGCAGAAGTATTTATCCCTCATGTGCTAGATATTAACTTCCTTAATGCGGCGGAAGGATTTGTAGTTGCGAACGGACACACCCTGCGCCATACTGTAGACGGTGGTCAGTCGTGGAAGATCATTAATCAGGAAGTGCCATATTCAATCCTTCCAAGCTTTCGAAAAATACTTGCTTTGGAGTCTGGTAAAGCTCTCTTGGTAGGTAACAGTAGTGCACAAGCCAATGTGATGCGCATAGAAAATGGATTGGCTATTCAGGAAACCTTTGCACCAGTGTCATGCGTGGGTTGCAGTTCCTATGCGCTCAACGATCTGGTCATTGATGACAATGATGTTGTTTGGAGCGTTGGCTCAAAGAACCAAGGCTCCGTGCGGGGAATCATAGCCTCCCGGCCTGCAAATAGCTCAACCTGGACAGAACAAGTGGCCAATGTACTTGGGACATCTCTTCAGGCAATGCATAGGTTTACTTCAAACAATGCCATTATAGCCTGCGGTTCGAATGGAAAGGTGGCGATGTGGAACGGTGGCATTTGGAACTCAACCAACTTTACCCCCATTCCTAGTCTTACTTCGAATGGAACTGCTACACTCCATGATATATATTTCCATGATGACCTTGTGGGATATGTGGTAGGCTCGTCGGGAATCGTCCTCAAAACTGAGCCGCAATCGAATCCGGATTACAACTACGGCTCAGGATTGCTCATACCGGCGAATGGATTCACCTGGGCACCAATGAATACGAATGATGGTCTGAATGGCCAGACTCTTACAGCCAACGTGTCCATCAAAGCCATCGATTTCTTACAACGCTGGGAAGGCGCTTGGGGAGGATCTTATCAAGGCACGCCAAGGGGATATAATAGGCTAATCCGGGATGACAGCAAGATCATGTCCACCCGGTTTTGGTATGACCGTCTGGGTAGAATGGTTATTTCACAAAACACCAAGCAATTTGATTATTCCATGCCTGCCTTCAGCTACACGTTATATGACGAACTCGGAAGGGTGAAGCAAGTGGGCCAAAAGACCGAGAATCCGGCTGGAAACATTCAGTTCGCGGAGGTTTTCGGCTTGAGTATCGAAGGGTATTTCAATAGCCGGGTCATCAATGACGCAGCGTTGAATGACTGGATCAATAATGTGGGTGTCCGTCAGCAGGTGACTTCCACTTATTATGATGAAGATGCTCTGGCCGCGGTACATCCGCCCAATTTTGACCAGACCCACCTGCGCAAACGGGTGGCCAGCGTGACCTATCAGTCTGTGTATGACCCCTCACCATTGGTGTTTGAGCATGCCACGCATTACTCGTATGATATCCATGGCAATGTGAAGACACTCATACAGGACAACCCAGAGATGGGTAATATCAATGGGTCTCAGCGGCATAAGCGCCTCGACTACGCCTATGACCTCATCAGCGGCAATGTGCAGCAGGTGTCCTACCAAACTGGTCAGCCCGACCAGTACTACCACCGTTACACCTATGATGATGATAACCGAATAACCGCGACTTATGCCTCCGCGTATGGATGGGATGGTGCAACAATAGGTGACAATACCCTGATGCCGGAAGATGTTCCCTTTTGGGAGCGTGATGCGGTGTACCGTTATTACCTCCACGGTCCACTTCAACGCACAGAATTGGGAGATATACAGGTACAAGGACTTGATTATATATACACCCTGCAAGGATGGTTGAAAGGAGTGAATGCCAATAACCTCAATGCGGGGAACGACCCGGGCAAAGATGGGGGAGCGGGCATGAATGAACTATTTGGCACCGATGCTATGGCTTATTCACTTGTTTATCATAGTCAGGATTATACCCCAATTTCCGTCAACAACCTGTTCGAAGCAAACCGTTCTGGTTCGGAGCTCGAGGCCAACAGGACAGACCTCTGGAATGGCAATATTGGTAGCATGACCACGGCGTTGTATGCTCCTGCAGGTAGTGATGCCGGAGGAAGCACAGGCGCTGTGCTTAGTCAAGGCATGACTTACCGTTACGACCAGCTCAATCGCATTACCACCGCCAGAGCATTCGATAATTTCGATTACCCGGGCAATGCATGGCAGGCAGCAGGTGCAACAGTTGACAGATACCGGAACACCTTCACTTACGACGCCAACGGCAACATGCTGACCCAAGAGA
>Ga0105049_10002337_pt1 | contig 22429 bp, 17 predicted proteins | sample MAT06_FD_78087 | JGI IMG/M metagenome (GOLD analysis project Ga0105049, IMG submission 78087) | Freshwater microbial communities from Lake Fryxell liftoff mats and glacier meltwater in Antarctica - MAT-06 | ecosystem: Environmental > Aquatic > Freshwater > Ice > Liftoff microbial mat | place...
ACCGGGGCACCAAGTTTTGCCGAGAGCACGCGAGGTCGAAGGTTGTCCTTCATAACTTAGCGCCATTCAAGCATGACCCCGTTTGTCTGCTTTACGACGGCAAGGCTTTCACGGATTTTTCGGCACAGACATCCTGACCCCAAGGAATTAGAGTGAGCTCAACTGCGCCGCGATTTGGGATGAAATACAATTAACGCGGAGGACGCGGAGAGCGCGGAGCCTGACGTGAGGGAGAAGTGGCACGGGTCACAAGATTCACCACGCGTGCCTCTGCAGTGGTGGAACCCGACCTCCGGGCGGTTTTTGCAGCGTGAGCCAGCACCCAGCGCGCCCGGAGGTCGCGCGCCACCTCGATACCGTTCATCCGGTTTGTGCCGTGGCAGGCACATCTCGTTTCCTCGTTACCCCTCACTCCACGGGATGGGCTCAGGATGCCTGAGACTACGGCCGCTACCTGATACCAATCGCCCTGACGGGTTCAGCGCGTTTCCTCGTGCCTTTTTCTACACGGGCTGGGATCAGGATTTCTCGGCTGAGCTCAGGTGAACGTGGCGGGGCCAGTTTGGGGCCGGTCAGATCTTGGCGAGACAGGAGTCGGGAAAGGCGGGCTGGCGGCGGAGCCACCGCATCAGACAAAGGCTGTTGGTGAGTGCTTCGTGCAGGGCGGAACCAAAATCGTAGCAGCGTTCGTCATAGCCGGCGGCTTCGAACGCTTCGTCGACCCCGAACGTGACGGCGAACAGGCGGGCGTCGAGCGCGGGGAGGTAGGCCTTGGTGACATTTACCGAAGCATCCGCCTTGTTCGCGACACACAGGGCGACATTGCTGGTGTGATGCGAACGGCAGGTTCCGGGGCGCGCGGCATAGGCCGAACAGGCTCCGGCCTTCAGGAGGGCGCAGGGTTTGCGGCTGCGGGCCCGCTGGCCTTCGTCGTAGGCGGTGACTCGATCGCGATGTCGGGCCAGGCGGGCGATGACGGCGGTGAGCGCAGCGGGTGAAAAATGAATCTGGATATGGTCGGCGGCAAAGAAGACCTCGTGGGCCGACGCGTCCACCGGCACACTGCAGCAGGAGTCGCAACCAGCCCGACAGGCGACGCGGGCCAGCACGCGCGGGGTGGTGCCGGCGTAGGCTTGGTCCAGTTCGTCGAAGCCCCACCGCAGCGCGGTCATCATCCCGGCGGTCGCTCGCACGTTGAGCAGGCGCTCCGCCATGCCGGCCATGGTGTGGTCGAACAGCGCGGAATGTTGGGCGGTGGAAGTACGGGCAGGCATTGGACCGGTCAGGTGTCACCCGTAGTGACCGAAACGCGCTAACAAGGGGAATCCTAAAGTTGACCTGGGGCGGACAGCGTCCAACTCGAACCCTGGGTTAAGGATAAATCGCCTACCTCTTTAATCACCTTTTTAGACGCCGTCTTAGCCGGAACGATTCAGTCCAGAGCTGAGAGTCGAGAGACTAGAGCCAGACCAAACAGTGAATACAATTTTCCGTCACATAATCACGCAAACCAGCTCTGAGGATCGGGCTCTCAGCTCTCGACGCTGGTCTCTCGACTGCATCGTTCCGGCTAAGAGAACCAAAACGAAAGAGCCGAGTTGGAGTGATCAGGCCATATCCTCGGGCGAATTCCAGTTGGCGAGCTGCTTTCGGTCGGTGGCGGGGATGCGGAGGACTTTCAGGCGGCGGGTGCGGACTAGGGTGGTGATGAATTTCTGGAGCGAATATTCTCCGGCGGTGAGAGCGGCGGTGGCGGCGAGTATTGCGGACTGGGGATAAATTGCGGCGAGGGGTTCGTAGCCGCGCGGGGTGCGGACGACGGCGCCGGTTTCGGGGCTGCAATTTTCGGCGAGCCACGTGAACCAAGCGGGAGAAATATGCGGGAGATCGACGGCGAGGATTGCTAGGTGCGTGCTCTCGCACTGCGCCAATACGGCGTGCAAACCGGCGAGCGGGCCGGCGTCGCGGATGGTGTCGCGGATGACGCGCACGCCGCGCTGGTGAGTGAGTGCGCGTTGGCTAGGGGCTTGGACGAGGAAGACGGGTTTCGCGCCAGCTGCTTTCAACGTGCGGAGCTGGCGTTGCCAGAGCGGTTCGCCGTCGAGGCGGAGCAATGCTTTGTTGCGGCCCATGCGGGTGGATTTCCCGCCAGCGAGGACTGCGCCGGAGAAGGTGATTTTAACCGGGGTCATGCAGTCGAACTCATTTTACCCTTTGAGCAGAGGCCAACTAAAAGGTGGTCGCCGATTTCCACATCGGCGACAGAGCGTCGGTGTGGAAGCCGACGCCCACCCGCTATAGGACCCCGGCCTAGACAGACTTTTCGACACAGAGGAAAGGCAGGAGACTCACAGAGGACACAGAGGGAATTTCTCTGTGAAGCTCTGTGGCTACTCTGTGATCTCTGTGTCATGGATCGGATTCACACGTCTCGTCGCAGCACACCGGTGCTCAAAATGCGGCAACGCAAGCCGCCTCTTCCTTTCAACCAATCCTCGGCTCCCTTCGCTACGGCTTGCTCCATCCAGTGGCAGGGGCGGCATTCTTCCGTGGCGGCGAACTCGATGCCTTGGAGCGTGAATTTCGTGCCGATGAGCGTGTTGAGCTCGAGGCCTGCAGTGATCACGTTGCGGCGAAACGCAGCAGGGGAAAGCTCCGGTACTTTGAACTCGCGGCGCACTTCTTCAAAAACATTTTCGTCAAAAAATGTGATCTGTCCTTTGTAGTCCGGGCGGTAACCGTAGAAACGATCACCTTTCAGTCCGTAGTCTTGCACGCACTCGACTTCGGGGACCTCGACAATCGGATTTTCTCCGGCGGGTTTGCCGTAGTTGCCAAAATAATTATGGCCGGGGGAAATGTAGATGTGGCAGACGCGCATGTTAGCGACGCGCGGCTCGCTCCAAGGCCACGGCGCAGGCTTTGTAGCTGGGCTGGCGCGAGTGCGGGTCGAAGGCAGGGTAGGTCAGCCGGTTCACTTCGTCAAAGTGCATCGGCATAAAAATCTGCCCGACTTGCACCGTGGGCGTGATCATGGCGGTGGCCTGGGCTTCGCCGCGACGGGACCAGACGCGAACCTTGTCGCCGGATTTCACCTTCAGGCGGGTGGCGTCTGTCGGATTTAATTCCACGTAGAGCGAGGTGGGCGCGAGTTTACGCAGCACGCCGCTCTTGTTGGTACGCGAGCCGGTGTGCCATTGCGCGGAGGTGCCGCGACCGGTGAGCAGCAACAGCGGATATTCCGTGTCGGGCAATTCCGGCATGGGGCGCGGCTCGTCGAACACGAACTTGGCGCGCTTGCGTGGCGTGAAGAAATTTCCGTCAGCGAACAACCGGCGTTCTTGCCCGGGCGGCTTCGCGCCGGCCTCGGCCGCCTCGGCTTCCGTCCACGGCCATTGCACCCCGCCGGACGCGGTGAGGTGCGCGTGATCTTTCACGCCGGTGAAATCATAGGGCTGGCCACGCGAGAGTTCTTTCAGGATTTGAAAGGCATCCTCCGGCGATTCCCAGCGGTCGAACCTTTCGCCGACGCCCCAGTATTCGGCGACGAGTTTGAAGATGGCGAAATCGCTCAGCGCAATGCCGGGCGAGCGCGCGACTTTTCTCACGGCACCGAGGCGGCGCTCGGAGTTGATGAAGATGCCGGCTTTCTCGCCCCAGCCGGCGGCGGGCAAAATCAGATCGGCGGTCTGCGCGGTGTTGGTCGTCGTGTACATGTCCTGCACGACGAGGAAATCCAGTTTCTCGCGCAGGCGCGCAAAGCGTCTTTGGTTGATCCACGAATGCGCGGGATCGGTGGCGATAACCCAGAGGCCGCGGATCTTGCCCGACTCGATGCCGTCGATGATCTGATCGTAGGCCCAGCTTTTTTCCGTGGGGATCACGCTGGGATCGATCTCAAGAATCTTCGCGACGTGCGCGCGGTGCTCGGCGTTGCCGTAGTCGTAGCCGCCCAACAGAGAGGTCGCATTGCCAAACAGCCGCGAACCCATCGCGTTGCACTGGCCGGTGATGGAATTCGCGCCGGTGCCGGGGCGGCCGATCTGGCCGGTCATGAGCGAGAGATTGATGATCGCCTGCGCGGTGCGGGTGGATTCGTGGCCTTGGTTGACGCCCATCGTCCACCAGAGGGAAACGCGCTTCGTACGATCCGCGATGTCGACGGCGAATCGGTCGAGCTCGTCCGGGGTAAGTCCGGTGGCGGCGCAGACCCGGGCGGTGGTGAATTCGCGGGCGTGGCGCGCGAACGCTTCGTAGCCATCCGTGTGCGTGTCGATGAAGGTTTGGTCGACGGCTTCGAGGGTGATCAGTTTGTTGGCCAAGCCGTAGAGCAGCGTGAGATCGCTCTTGGGTTGGATTGCGTAGTGTTGGCTCGCCGCCATGGCGGTCTCGGTGCGGCGCGGATCGACGACGATGATGCGCGGGTTGCGCTTATTATTCATCACGCGCTGCCACATGATCGGGTGGGCGATGCAGGGATTGGCGCCGAAGAACACCAGCACGTCGCTCTCCTCGAAATCCGCGTAGGTGAACGGCGGCGCGTCGAAGCCGAAAGATTCTTTGTAGGCGACGTGGGTGGTAGCCATGCATTGGCGCGTGTTGGAATCGAGGTGCTTTACGCCCATTCCGAATTTCGCCACGGCGCCGAGCAGCGCCATTTCTTCCGTCACGATCTGGCCGGTGCTGAGCACGGCCACACTGTCCGGGCCGTGGGTCGCCTGTACTTCCTTGAAGCGTCCGCAAAACATACTGAGCGCCTCATCCCAGGAAACCGAAGCCATCGAACCGTCGGGTTGGCGCAAGAGCGGTGCGGTGGCCCGGTCGGGCGCGGCGAGGGGCGTGAGCGCTTCCCAGCCTTTCGGGCAGGCCATGCCGAGATTCACCGGGTAGTCCGCATCGGGCGAGAGGTTCACCGCTTCGCCATTTTTATCGAGGTGAACTTTCAGCGAGCAACCGGTGCTGCAAAATCCGCAGATCATCGACGTGGTCGTGACTGGTTTGAGCCGCGCGGGGATGAGGCCGAGCCCGAAGTTGCCGGGCCGCAAGACGAGTTCGCTCGTCATCGGGCCGTCGACGGCCCGCAGGAAATTTTGGACAGCAGTCGTCATGTGGTGATACCTCCAGCAGAAGGCATGCCGGGCATCTTGGGCGAATCCACAGCGCGGAAGAAGAGATAGCGTTCCGCCAACTCACCCGCGAAAAGCAGCGCCACCAGAGCGCCCTGCAGCGGCAGGCTCAGCGGGCCGGGCAGGAGGTTTGTCATATAATACGTTACAAACACGCCGGCGGCTCCGAGCGTATAGCGGAGGATGGTGGCGCGGCGGAGCGGGCCGCGCAGCAGGCGGGCGGAGATGCTTTTGCCGGTGAGCGATAACGTTTCGAAGACGAGTTTGAGGGTGAGCGCCTGGGCGGCGTATTGCGGGGCGACGATCGCGAGGGCGAGCACGGTGCCGGTGCCGAAGAAGCGCGGGAAGGTCTGGCTGAAGCGCCAGAAACTCCGGCGCGTATCGACGTAGATCATCACCGAGCATAATAAGCCCACGAGGCCGGTGAAGACGGTCATGACATTAAACATCGGCATGCTTTCGCGGATGACGAGGAAGCCGACCCACGCGCCGAAGAGCACGGCTTCGCGGCTGAACCAGGATTGGCGCAGGCCGAGGAAAACCCGCCACGCGCGCAGCGGCTGGCCGAGATGGAGACTGGCGCACGCGAGACCGATCGCGCCCATCACGATCGGAACCCAGTGCATAAACGCCGGGGCCCCGACGGCGAGCGGGAGCAATTGGATGACTTGCGTGCCAATGGCGGCGGGCAACAGTGTGAGCATCACGACCAGCGGCCAGTGCGGCGGTTGCGGGCGGAGCGCGGTGGCGTCGGCGGCGCGGGCGTTTTCCGGGAGGGCGCGTTGGGAAACGTAGCGCGTGGTGGGTTGCGTGTTATCCGGGGCGGGCGCGGCGGCGAGGAACTTCGAGGTATCGACGCGCTCGGGCTCGGAGTGACGCACGCTGACGGTGACGATACTGATGGCCGACGTGGGGCAGGCTTGCACGCAGGCCGGGGCTTCGCCGGCGGTGAGGCGTTGGTGGCACATGTCGCATTTGCGGACGATGCCGAGCCGCTCGTTGTACTTCGGCACATCGTACGGGCACATCAGCACGCAGTATTGGCAGCCGATGCATTGATCATCGAGGTGAAAGACGATGCCGGTGCGCGCATCTTTTTCGTAGGCGAGCACCGGGCAACCGTTCAAGCACGCGGGATCGGCGCAATGGTGGCAGGCGGTCGTGATGGTTTGCTGGAACGGCGCGGCGGGGGTGCCACCGAGGAGCAGGCCGACGTCGCGCCAGCTTTCGGTTTCGTCGAGACCGTTGAGCGAGTTGCAGGCGGTGACGCAGGCTTTGCAACCGGTGCAGGAATCGAGATCGACCTCGAAGGCGTATTGTTCGTACGGGCCGGGCTTCGAGAGGGGGATGAGGTCGCGATAAACCGATTCAAGCGCGGGCTTGGCGGTGCGGGAGTGCGCCTCGGAGAAGCGCGCTACCGGAGTCTGGAGGCGCTGTTGCTCCTCCAGATACGCGTCGATAATACTTTTGTTGGGTGCATCCAAGAGAATGGGTCGGTTAGTAGACGTCGCGCTGATAGCGCTTCGTGTTTTTCAAACCTTGGACGTAGTCGATGGCCTGAGCTGGCGTGCAGCTGCGGACGAGCTCGACGACTTTGTGCAGGGCGGCGTCCACGTCCTTGGCCATGCGGCTGGCGTCGCCGCAGACGTAGAAACTCGCGCCGGCTTCGAGCCAGGCAAAGAGTTCGCCGGCCTTTTCGATCATGCGTTGTTGCACGTAGATTTTTTCCGTCTGGTCGCGGGACCAGGCGAGATCGAGGCGGGTGAGATGACCGTCCTGCTGCATGGCGAGTAATTCGTCACGATAGAGGAAATCTGTGGAGGAACGTTGGTCGCCGAAGAACAACCAGTTTTTTCCCTTGGCCCCGGTGGCGCGACGTTCCTCTAAAAACGCGCGGAACGGGGCGATGCCGGTGCCGGGGCCGACCATGACGACGGGCTGGTTACCATCGGTGGGCAGGCGGAAATTACTGTTCGAGTGGATGAACACGCCGGCCTTGCCCACGGTCAGCGCGCGTTCGGCGAGGAACATCGAGCAGACACCTTTGCGGTTGCGGCCGTTGGCTTCGTAGCGGACGGCGCCGACGGTGAGGTGAACCTGGCCGGGATGAGCTTTCGGCGATGAAGAAATCGAGTAGAGGCGCGGCTGAATTTTTTTCAGCGTGGCGACGAAGACGGCGAGCGCGGGCTTGGTGGCGGCTTCGAGTAACAGATCGAGTACGTCGCGGATGGCGGGGGCGGAAGGAGTCGTGCCCGCCGCGCTGGCGGTGCCCGTGCTCGATGGAGCAAGCAGATCGATCAACGCCTGACTGGGCCGGCCGAGATCGTAGTGAACCGTGAGGGCGGTGCGGAGCGGCAGTTCGCCCATCGCGGTGGTGACCGATTCTTCGCCGGTGCAGCCGAGGGCGCGTATGACATCGCCGACGAGATCCAAGCAATTCTGCGGATAGACGCCGAGTGCATCGCCGGTTTCGTAGGCCAAGTTGGAACCGTCGAGGGAGAATTCGAAATGGTTCACTTCCTTGGCGGAGCCGGTGACGTTCAGCGCGCGATAAGCGAGCACGGGCGCAGGGAAAGGATTTTTCTTCGAGTAACCGGTTTCTTCGGTGGCGGCCTCGGGGCTAGTGGTGGTGGTGGCGGACACGCTACTGGAAGTGGCGCTGAGCGCGCCGAGGGCGGCTTCGAGCCAGTTGCCGAACGCGGCTTCGTAATCGAGATCGCAATCCACGCGGGCGCTGGCGCGGATCGCGCCGCATTTTTCGAGCAGCGCATCGAACTCGCGGCCGCATTTGCAGAAGTGCGCGTAGTGGGTGTCGCCAAGCGCGCAGACGGAAAAACGCAGATCAGTGAGCGAGGGAACTTTGCCGCTGGTGAGCGCGGCGTGCAGGGCCTTCGCGTTGTCGGGCGGTTCGCCATCGCCGTAGGTGCTGGTGACAATGAGAAGATTTTTGGTGGCGGGAAGTTTGCTGGCGTCGAACGTGGCCATGTCGGCGACGGTGGCGGCGAACCCGCGCTTGGCGGCGGCCTTCGCGGTTTTTTTCGAGATGGCTTCGGAGGTGCCGGTCTGGGAACCGAAGAGAATCGTCAGCGGGATGAGCGCGGCGGAGGTGGCGGTCGCGAGGGTCGGGGTGCCGTTGCCGTTACGCGAATAAATGCCCGCGAAAAAGCCGTTCAGCCAGGCGCGTTGTTCGGGGCTGAAAGGTGCGGAGTCAGGGATGAACGGAGTGGGCGGGTTCATGCGGCGAGGATCGCCTTAAGTTCGTCCACCGAATGGCGGCGCGTCCACTCGATGAAACTCTCCTTAGCCGTACGGCGTGCCGTATACGTACGCAGGATATTTTTGACGAAATCGTTTAAGCCCGAAGCGGGGATGCCGCGAAAGACTTCGCGGGCGATGCCTTGTTCGTGATCCATGCCACCGCCGAGCACGACGTGGTAGCCGTCGGAGCCGTCGGCGAGTTTGGCGCCGATGAAACCGATGTCGCCGGCGTAGTGCTGGGCGCAGGAATGGGCGCAACCGGTGAAATGAATATTGAGCGGCGTGTCGGTGAGTTTGCTGTCGGCGAGCTCGGCGAGCAGGGAGGTCGCGTGGGCCTTCGTGTCGGCGGCGGCGTATTTGCAACCGCGGCTGCCGGTGCAGGCGATGATGCCTCCGGCGGCGGCGCTCGCTTCCGTGTAGAGACCGAGGGCGACGACGGCGCGGCGGACTTCAATCACGGCCTCGGCGGTGAGGTGGGGGATGATGACGCTTTGCCAGACGGTGAGGCGGAGTTCGCTACGGCCGTATTTCTCGGCGAGCGTGGCGAGGCCGCGCATTTGCTCGGCGGTGAGTTTGCCGGCGGCGGTGCTGATGCCGAGATAGTTCAGGCCGGGTTGCGTTTGGTGGTGTGCGCCGAGCCAGCCGTGTTTCACGACAGGCTGGCGCGGTTCGCAGGCGGCGAGAGGTAAACGGCCGAGCGGGAACGCGAGTTTGGTTTGCGTTTCCTCGATGAATTTTTCGACACCGATCTTTTCGAGGACGTACTTGAGGCGGGCCTTCTTGCGATTGGTGCGATCGCCGTGGGCGGCGAAAACGCGGATCATCGCGGCGGCGACGGCGACGGCTTCGCTGGGCTTGATGAGCAGGCCGGTGTCGCGGGCGAAATCGAGGTGGCCGGTGATGCCGCCGAGTTGGACGCGGAAATAAACGCCCGGAGCGGGCGGAGTTGAGAGCTGAGGGTTGAGAGTTGCGAGCGAGGATTCCGTGACGCGGCAGGCGAAGAAACCGATGTCGTTGGTGTCGGCGGCGGCGGAGATGCGGCCGCCGCTGTCGAAGGCGACGTTGAATTTGCGCGGCAGGCCGTACATGTCGCGGTGATTCAGAATGTAGTGGTGCAGCGCCTTCGCCATCGGGATGACGTCGAATAAATCCTCGGGATCGAAGCCGCTGGTGGGCGTGGCGGTGACGTTGCGGATGTTGTCGGCGCCGGAGCCGCGTGAGGTGAGGCCGAGCTCTTGCACGCGAGTGAGCACGGAGATGATGTCGCGTGGTTTGAATTCGCGGAGCTGGAGGTTGCCGCGCGTCGTGAGGTGCGAGTGACCGTTGCTGAGCTCCTCGGCGAGATCGCCCAAGCCGCGCAATTGGGCCGAGGTGATCACGCAGCCGGGAACGCGCAGGCGCAGCATGAAACTGTCTTGCGCGGGGGCGACGTAGAAGAGGCCGAAATATTTGAAACGAAAGGTATCGGGTTCGTCGGGAAATTTATCGGCATCGGCGTGGGCCACGAGTTTCGACCAGATATCGAGGGGGTTCTCGTCGTATTTCCAGCGCTCGGGTTTCGAGAGATCGTCGAGTGGTGTGCCGAAGACGGTGTCCTCGGCGGGAGGCAACGCGAGATTACCGGAAGCGGCGTTGGCCGGATTGGCGGTGAGGAGACCGCCGGCGGTGTGGCCGGCGAAGGTGCCGCTGGCGACGACTCCGGCCATGAATCCTTGGAGATATTCTTTTTGCTCGCTGGAAAAGCCGGTGGTGGGGAATGCGGTGCTCATGGATTAATCAGATCCGGGCTGCGGCGGTTTTACCCCAGGTATTGCGCCAAGTATTCTTGATTAAGAAGAGGGCGATGAGCGCGAGCGCGCAGAGACCGGCGAAGAAGACGATGCCGGTGTTGTAGTTGCCGGTGTACTGTTTGGAGGCACCGAAGAGCATGCCGAGGGCGAAGCCGCCCAACCCGCCACCGCAACCGACGAGGCCGGTCATGAGACTCATCTCCTTGTTGAAGCGTTGCGGGAGCAATTGGAAGACGGAGCCGTTGCACATGCCGAAGGCGCCGGAGGCGATGAAGAAGGCCCCGCCGCAAAGCCACAGATTGGTGGAAAGGGCGGCGACGACGAGGGCGCAGCCGGCGAGGGAAAAGAAAATGCTCAGGGCGCGAATACCGCCGATGCGATCGGCGAGCGCGCCACCATAGGGCCGGCCCAGCGCGCCGACCAAGGTGCAGAACGCGGCCATTTCACCGGCTTGCACGGGCGAGAGGTGGAATTGATCCTTGAAGTAGATGGCGAACGCGGTGGCGAGGCCGACGAAACCGCCGAAGCTGATCGTGTAGAAAAAGCAGAACCAGTGCGCGTCGCGGGAGCGGAGGACGTTGAGGTAGTCGGCGAAGGATTTCTTTTTCACGAGGCCCGGCGGCTCTTTGGCGAAATAAACATACAGCGCAAAAGCGATCGCGAGCGGGATGAGCGCGAAGCCGAACACGGATTGCCAGCCGAAGGCGTTGGCGATGCGCGGGGCGATGAGGTGATCGATCACCACGCCGATGTTGCCCGCGCCGGCGAGTCCGAGCACCACGCCTTGCAGATGCGGCGGATACCAACGGCCGGCTTGCGGCAGCGCGACGGCGAAACTGGCACCGGCGACGCCGAGGATGACGCCGAGCATCAACGCTTGGCTGAGATTATGAATGCCAAAGTACCAGGCGCAGGCGAGACCGGCCATGACGACCAATTGCGCGAGCATCCCGGTATTCTTGGTGCCGATGCGATCAACGAGCAGGCTCAGCACGATGCGCAGAAATGCGCCGGAAAGAATGGGCGTCGATACCATCAGGAATTTCTCCTGAGTGTTCAGTCCGAGTGATGGGGCGATCAAGGCACCGAGCGCGCCAAGCATCGTCCACACCATGAAGCTTACGTCGAAATACAGAAAAGCCGTGGCGAGCGTGGGCCAGTGACCGTGGGCGCGGAGCTGGGTGTAGACTCCGGCCTTGGTTGGCGCGGCAGCAGCGGGCGCAGCGACGACGGCAGGCGCGGTCGGGGGCACATTGAGCGTGGAGGCGGGAAGGGTGGCGGCTGATTCCATAAGAATAACCGACCTAAAGCGCGCCCTGTGCCAGAGACGGTATTACCTGCGTAAATAATCACGCAAATATTTCATCACACTAATGAACGGCGTTCATTAATCGGGCTTCATTTGTGGAACTCACGGTTGCAGTAAGTGTTTCAGCCTTTCATGCCGGCTGCGCGCTTACCGCTCCAACGCGCGAAACGGCTTTGGAAGCGGGTGAGCGAGCTGACTGGCACTGAAGGCGTGCGCGAAAATGGCGGCGGTAGATCGAAGTCAGTGTTGCGCAGCGGGCGCAGGTGGCTGCGTTCTTCCAGGAACGTGATCAGGTGTTCGCGGCAACGGTAGTATTCCGGGTCTTCCAGCAATTGGGCGCGGCAGCGCGGACGCGGAAATTTAACTTCCAAAATATCGCCGATGGTGGCGGCGGGGCCGTCGGTCATGCAGACGACGCGATCAGAAAGAAAAAGTGCCTCGTCGACGTCGTGTGTGATGATGAGGGCGGTGATTTTCAGGCGTTGCCACATTTCGAGCAGCACGTCCTGGAGTTCGGCGCGAGTGAGCGAGTCGAGCATGCCGAACGGTTCATCGAGCAGCAGCATCTTCGGCGAGAGTGCGAACGCGCGGGCGAGACCGACGCGCTGGCGCATGCCTTGCGAGAGTTCCGCCGGATGCTTGTTCATGGCATTGCCCAGCCCGACGAGCTCGAGATAATACTCGGCGATCTCGCGGCGTTCCTTGGACGTGGCGGTGTAGAAAACCTGGTCGATGCCGATGAGCACATTGTCCAGCGCGGACAACCATGGGAGCAGGCAGGGCGATTGAAACACGACGCCGCGATCCGGACCGGCGTCGATTACCTGTTTGCCGGAGAGGGCGACACCGCCGGCGGTGATGTCGGTGAGGCCGGCAATCATCGAGAGCACCGTAGATTTGCCGCAGCCGGAGTGGCCGATCAGCGAGACGAATTCACCGCGTTCGATCTTGAGGTTGAAATCCTCGACGATGACGGCGGGTCCGTACGATTTGGTGACTTGGGAGAGATCGAGGAAGGAGGACATGGTTGGAAAAAGACTGAAAGGTGGAAGGACTGAAGGACGGAAGAGGAAATGCGACGTGAATGATGGACTCTGGAATGAGTCTGCGGGTTCGTTGGGCGGGGGAACGTGGGCTTGATTCAGCCTTTCAGATTTTCAGTCCTTCAGTCATTTTTTCTCGGCGGCGGGGGCGCTGGCCCCAACTGAGGATCGGTCGGCCCAGCATGATGTCTTCGGGAATCAAATCGGGAGCGGTGCGCTCGGTGCCGACGCCGGTGCGGCGGGCTTGGCCGAGTTCGAGCAGACGCGTAGTGATGACGGCGCGGAGGTGTTTGAATTCAGGATCGTGGTTCAACTCCCGGCGATCGCGCGGATGGGGCAGCGTGACGGCGAAAGATTCGGCGAGCGTCGCGCCCGGAGCGGTCGTGAGCGGGATGATGCGATCGGCCATGAGCAGCGCTTCATCGACGTCGTTGGTGATGAGCAAAACCGTTTTGCGATCCGCTTCCCAGAGATGGACGATTTCCTGCTGGAGCGAGCCGCGCGTGAGGGCGTCGAGCGCGCCGAGCGGTTCGTCGAGCAGGAGAATGGCGGGATCCATCGAGAGACCACGCGCGACGGACACGCGTTGGCGCATGCCGCCGGAGAGCTGGCGCGGGAGTTTGTCGCGCGCCTGGGTGAGTTTCACCATATCGATCCAATGCTCGACATGGGCCTGGCGTTTTGAATCCGACCAGTCGGGGAAACAACGGTTCACCGCGAGGGCGATGTTGTCGTACACGGTGAGCCAGGGCAGCAGGGAATAATTTTGAAACACCACGCCACGCTCGAGCGAGGGACCGGTGATGGGTTTGCCGTCGAGCGTGATGGTGCCGGAGTCGGGAGCGATCAGGCCGGCCACGAGATTGACGAGTGTGGTCTTGCCCGAACCGGAGTAGCCGACGATGGCGACGAATTCGCCGCGTTCCATCGTCAGGTTGATATCGCGCAGCACCTCGGTCGTGCCGCTGGAGGTGCGGAACGATTTGCTGACGTTTTTGAGTTCGAGGAAAGGCATGGGTCAGTTCTTTTTGTGAAAATATCGGGAAGTACTGGCGGCGGAGAAGAAGGCGACGGCGAGAGTTACACCGGGAGTAAGCAGGCTCTTTGCCACAACGGTCGTGGAGAAATCCCCCTGCCACCAATGGTCGCCCTGATTGATGCAGGCTTGAAGCAGTCCGACCGGCAGGGCGATGCGGGCTGCGCGCCACCAAAGGGGGCGCGCAGCCAGAACTTCGAGCCAGCTGGTGGGAGGGAGACGCCATTAGAATTTCACCATGAGTTGCGCGTAGCCGAACGAGGCGTTGTCGCCGCGGCCGAGGGTGGTGCCGACTTTGCGGGCGGCGGGCAGATAACTGCCGGACCAGAAGTAACTATAGCCGAGCAGGATTTCGTAGGGCGGGCTGGGCGACCAGGTCCAGGTGGCGTCGAATTCGCGGCCGAGACTCTTGGGGAGGCCGGCGCGGATACCAACGGCTGGAGCAATGACCGGAGTGATGGCGTTGGCGCGGTACCAGAGATCCTGCGTGGTCTTCAGTTGGAACCAGTGGTAATCGAGACGGAGAATGGATTTCTTCAACGAGGAATCGACGAGAGCGAAGGGCTTCAGGCGCAGGGTGGCCGCGACGTTGCGCATGTTTTTCCAACCGAGCACATCCATGTAGCCATAGAATTTGTGGTTGGTGTGGAAAAGATTCAGGAAGCCATCGTTGGCGGTGTCGGCGGAATTTTTGTCGCCGCTGGCCTCGTTGTATTCGAGGGCGACGCGGGGGAAGAACTTGCTCTTCTCCCAGCTGCGGCCGACCTCGGCGTGCAAGGCGTAGGCTTGGTGTTCAAACCAGCTCGGCACGATCACGACTGCCGGCGTGAGACCGGGCCGGGACTTGCCCCATTGATAGGCGGTCTCGACGAGGTAATCAAAACCACCGAGTGCGGCCATCGAGATGGATTGGGCGCGGAAACCGAGGGTCCAGATTTTCTGCGGAATATCATAGGGCAGGACGCCCGTGGCACCGCTGGTGAGCGTGTTGGGCCGGTAGGCGGGGCTGTTCTCCGTCTTGCCGCGATAGAGGAGATAGACGTGCGTGTTCTGATTTTTGATCAGGCCGGAGTTTTGTGCATAGATGCCGGCGAAGAGATCGTGCGGATCAGAGTGGTTGAATTTAAAATCGTTTTTGTCGCCTTGATTCCGCCCTTCGATGGTGACGACTTTGGCGGCGAAGAAATCGACCGTCGTTTTGACGCTCGCGGCGTTGTAGACAATTTTGGCTGCGTCGAAGGTGCGGGCGAAATTATTCCATTCGAAACCGCCGATCAGGCGTTCGTCACCGTACGCGAGCATCTGCCGGCCAATACGGGCATAGACGACGTCGTCGCGCGGATCGCCGAGGTCGGCATAAAGTTGACGGAGATCGGCCGGGTCGTTGCCCTCGGCGGCATTGACGAAGGGGACGTTGGGGCGTTTCGAATCAAATTCCCGCGCATCTTGGAGCTGGCCGTAGAGGGAAAACTTGGGCGTGAAGGTGTATTTTGTCCCGGCGCGAAACCGGGTCAGGATGAAATTATCATCGGTTACCGCGTCGGTGAGCGAATTGAAATCGAAAGTGTTTTTGCGTGATTCGACCCGGACGCGCGCGTTGAAATCGAGCACGAGCTTGCCGTTGTCGAAGGTGATCGGATCCCCGAAGACGTAGGCCTGGGCCGGGATGGCCAGAGCCGAAAATCCAATAAGGCACAAGTACCCCAATAGGGTACTTGTGCGGCGGTGGCTCGCGGTGGGCTTGGGGGCGAAGTACCCCAATAGGGTACTTGTCGGATTGAGCGCGGGGTGGCGGGTGAGGGTGGGAGAGGTCATGTGGTGGTGAGTGGGCTGAGAGGAGGTGGTGAGTGGATTACGGGTGGGTCTGTTCGTGATTTTGCCGGGCTTAGGTGGCGGCGCGGAGGCGGTTTTCGGCCATGCTCATGAGGCGATCGAGCACGAAGCCGATGAGGCCGATGCTGATGACGCACATGACAATGTGTTTATAATTCAGCGCGTTGTATTCCTGCCAGAGGAAGCCGCCGAGACCGGGCGCGCCGGTGAGCATTTCGACGGCGACAATCACGAGCCAAGCGAGGCCGAGGCTGAGACGGAAACCGGTGAACATGTACGGCAGCGTGGCGGGAATAATAATTTTCCAGAGCATCTGAAAGCTGGAGAGTTTCAGCACGCGGCCGACGTTGAGATAATCCTGCGGCACAGCGCGCACGCCTTGCGCGGTGTTGAGGACGGTCGGCCACATCGAGCAGAAGGCGATGGTGAACAGACCGGCACCATCGAGGCCTTTGAAAATGCCGAGCCCGATGGGAAACCAGGCGAGCGGCGAGATGGGCCGCAGGATCTGGATGATCGGATCGAAGGCTTTCGTGAAGAACTTGGACAGGCCGAGCATCAAGCCGATCGGCACGCCGAGGAGTAATCCGAGGCCGTAGCCCTGGCCGACCAGAGAGAGCGATTTCCAGGTGAAGCGGAGAATGCCTTGATCCTGTTCGCCCCGGTATTCGATTGGGGAGGTGATGTAGGATTTACTGTCTTCCCACGTCTCGATCGGACCAGGGAAATAGTTGCTGCTGTCCTTCGACTGGTCGTGCTTCGCGTAAACATGCCACGCGATCAGGAAAATCCCGATCGTGAGGAGCGGCAGAATCAGCCAGTCGTATTTGAAGTCTTTCATGGTGGTGAGGAGTGAGGGGAAATTTAAGGCAGCGGGGTAATCTATTTTTGTAGGGGCGGCGCTTATCGCCGGGCCGTATTCGGTGGTTTCAGCCCGGCCACAAGGGCCGGCCCTACAGGTTGAATGTTGCAGAATGCGCTCAGCCTTTGAGGGCGTTGATGGCGAAACTCTTGGCGTAGGCCTCGAGGTCGGCCGATGGATCGAAGGTGGTGCCGTCGAAGAATTTCTCCGGGGAATTGTCGATCAGGCGGTCGGTGACGCCGATCTCGGCCATGGCTTCGGTGTAGAGATCGGGGCGGCACACTTGGTCGACGATCAAGTAATTCGGCGCGCCTTCCGTCATGCCCCAGCGGCGGAATTGGGTGAGCCACCACTTGCCGTACTTGGCTTGCGGGAAATTGCAGTTCCGCTTGCTGAAGTGCATGTAGAATTCGTCCTGTTTCTTGCGACCGTCACCGTAGTCGTAGTCGCCGAGCAGGCGGCCGAGGATGATTTCCTTCGGGCAATTGATGTACGAGGGTTGCGAGACGATGTCGCATTGTTCGGAGCGGTTGTTGAGATCGTCGAGCCAGACGCTGGCGTCGTGCAGGCCCTTGAGGACGGCTTTGACGGTCTTGGGATTTTTCTCGGCAAATTCCTTGGTGAAAGCGCAGACTTTTTCGGGGTGATCCTTCCACATATCCTGCGTGGTGAGGGCGGTGTAGCCGATGCCGTCGTCGATGGCGCGGGCGTTCCACGGTTCACCGACGCAAAAGCCATCCATCTTGCCGACGCGCATGTTGGAAACCATTTGGGGTGGCGGGATGGTGACGAGATTCACATCGGCTCCGCCACCGGCGGCGTCACCGGGATGAATGCCGCCGCTGGCCAGCCAGTAGCGCATCCACATGGCGTGGGTGCCGGGCGGAAAAGTTTGCGCGAAGGTCAGGGGCTTGCCGGCTTTCTTGGCTTCATCGACGAAGGGCTTCATCGCGGCGGCGTCGGCGCCGACTTTGCCGCGGAAGGATTTCTTGAGCGTGATGGCTTGGCCGTTGCGATTGAGCATCCACGGAATGACCATGGGTTTTTTCGGTGAGCCGAGCAGGCCCATCGAAGAGGCGTACGGCATGCCGATGAGCATGTGCGTGGCTTGGTTATCGCCGGTGGAGAGGCGGTCGCGGATGACGGCCCAGCTGGCTTCCTTGGAGATTTTCGAGCGGATGCCGTATTTGGCGAAGAAACCTTTTTCGTGGGCGATGACGATGGGTGAGCAATCGGTGAGGGCGATGATGCCGAACTTCACGTCGGGATGTTCCGGTGCCTCGGAGACACTGGCTACCGTGGCCGCGCGGCTCTTCTGGCCGAGCGTGGCGAAGAGCGCGGCGGAACCGCCGAGCAGGGCTCCCTTACGGAGGAAGTCGCGACGATCAAGAGAGGCAGGGCTCAATGGGTTTGAGGCTGGTGGAGTTTGGCGGGGTATTTTCATGGGAGAGGTCGATTTTGTTGGCGGTGGCCGCGTGATAGAGATCAGCACGGAAAAGTTGGGCGGGAAGATCGGTTGAGATGAGGTGTCGGGGGATGAGACCGGCGGCCGCAAGGTCGTGTTGGATGACGGCTGCAGCGGCGGCGGTCGGGTGGGTGGCTTCACCGCGGGAAAAAATATGGAAATCGGGGACGGATACGGTTTGGCCGGTGCCGGTATCGAACCGGCCCAGGAGAGCGGGGAGAATCGTGTGCACGGAAACATCGAGATAGCGCGGTTCAGCGAGCCACTCGGCGAGCTGGGGGCGGTTGGCTGGCTTATCGCACCAGGCGCAGGCATCGTGAAGAGCGGCGATGAGCGCGAGGTGTTCCGGTGTATGGTCTTGAGCGAAGTCGGCGCGGAGCATCAGGACTTTTTCCACGTGGCCCGGAGATTGACGGGCGCTCCACGTGGGGCACCAGCCGTGACCAGCTTGCACGGCGACGGTGCCCCAGGGTTCGCCGGCGCAGTAGCCGTCGATGGCGCCCGCGACGAGGTTACGAAACATTTGGGCGGGCGGCACGACGACGATGCACACGTCTTTTTCCGGATCGACCCCGGCGGCAATCAGCCATTGCCGAAGTTGTAAGTGGTGGGAGGAAAAAAGGTGGACGACGCCAAGGGTGAGTCGGGCGGCCCCACGCCGGCGCAAAGCCTCGCGGCGGAAATCGAGGGCGGTCCGGACGCCAGCGGAAAGGAGCCGCGTGGAAAGGGTGATGGCATTGCCATGCAAATTCAGCACGAGGGCGGACAGCACGTCGCATTGCGGACCGCCGATGCCGAGTTGTGTGGCCCACAACATGGGAGCGGGGGCCTGCGCGGCGTCGAGTTTACCGTAGATAATATTATCGCGCACGGTGGCCCAACCGATTTCACGACGGAGTTCGACATCCAGGCCGTGGCGGCGAAACAACCCCAGCTCGTGCGCGGTGACGAGGGGCGCGGCATCGGTCAGCGCAACGAAACCCAGCCGGAGTCGTTGCGGGCGGCGGCGAGAGAGAGTGGTGGGATGAGTGGCAGTCATGAGAAACTATTTAAGCGTTTGGCATGCCAGTCGTCGTTCATGGCGCGGGAATTGCTGCGCAATGATTTCATTCCAAACATGAAATTTATTCATCCATGAGCGATACGCTTGATACCAGACAGTTGCTCGCTTTCTCCGCGCTGGCCCGTCGGCAGAGTTTTACGCTCGCGGCCAAAGATCTGCATCTCACGCAGAGCGCCGTCAGCCATGCGATCCGGGGCTTGGAGGACGAACTCGGTTGCCGATTATTTGAACGCATGGGGCGGATCGCCAAGCTCACGCAGGCGGGCGAACAATTATCTCATCACGTGGAAATTATCCTGCGCGAAATGGAGGCGGCGCGTGCCGGGCTGGAGGCGATGTCGCGGTGGGGCCATGGCCGGTTGCGGGTGAGTGCGAGCAATACGGCGTGCCAGTATATCTTACCGGGGGTGTTGCGGGAGTTTCGGCAAAGTTTCCCGCTGTGCGTCATCACGATCGAGCCGGGAGATTATGATCGGCAACTGGAACTGCTGCGCAACAATACGGTTGATCTCGCGATCATGATCGAGCCGGAGAAGGAGCGCGACATCGAGTTCCAATCTTTGTTTGAAGATGAATTACGGATGCTGGTGTCACCGGCTCACGCGTGGGCGAAGCTCGGCAGTGTCCCACGCGACGGGCTCGCGAAGGAAACCCTCGTGCACTATAATAAATCCAGCTACACGTTCCGGCTCGTCAGCGAATATCTGCGCGAGGAAGGTTGCCCGCCGGCCCAAGTGATCGAGTTGGGCAGCATGGATGCCATCAAGGAACTCGTGAAGATCGGTCTCGGCGTCGGCATGCTCGCGCCTTGGGTGGCGCGGGCCGAGATTGAAAGCGGTGCGCTGGTGGATCTGCCCGTGGGCCGGCGTCATCTGCACCGACGCTGGTGCGTGGCTTATCTGAAAGGACGCAAACTCCAACTGGGCGAAGAGACTTTCGTCGGGCTCTGCCAGACGGTTACCCGCGATATCGTCACGATCAACCATCCGTTGCCACCGGTGACGAAGGCGGGGGAAGAGTTGAGGATTTTAAAGAGGTCTTAAGGTGGTCGCCGATTTCCCTGTCGGCGATAAGCGTCGGGGTGGAAACCGACGCCCACCCACGGTGCGAGCGGGGAAAACTGAGGCATTGATCACGCCTCACCACAAGCTTGCCTGCCGCCGAGCTTCCGCCAACGTTGGCCGCGTGCCCAACTCCTTCGGCAAACTTTTCACTATCTCCACTTGGGGCGAAAGCCATGGCCCGAGCGTAGGCGTCGTCATTGATGGCTGCCCGCCCCGTCTCCCACTGACGCAAGCCGAAGTACAGGCTGAGCTTGACCGGCGCCGTCCCGGTCAGAGCGATATCTCCACGCCGCGCAAAGAAGCGGACGCGGTGGAGTTTCTCTCCGGAATTTTCGAGGGCACCACCACCGGTCAGCCGCTCGCGATGCTGGTGCGCAACGCCGATGCGCGCTCCGAAGCCTACGACGAGATGCGCGAAAAATTCCGCCCCTCGCACGCTGATTTCACCTACCAGACCAAGTTCGGGATACGCGATCATCGTGGCGGCGGCCGTTCCTCGGCGCGCGAAACCATCGGGCGGGTGGCGGCTGGGGCCGTCGCGAAAAAAATTCTCGGTCTCGCCCACGGCATCGAGATCCGCGCCTTCGTCACCCACATTCATCAGATCGTGGCGCCGGCGATCACGCGTTTTCCCACACTAGCCGAAGTCGAAGCGACCGCCGTCCGTTGTCCTCATCCCGCCACGGCGGCGAAGATGATTGAGCGCATCAAGGAAGTGCGCGCCGAGGGGGATTCGGTCGGCGGCATCATCGAGTGTCGTATCCGCAAAGTGCCGGCCGGTCTGGGTGAACCGGTGTTCGACCGGCTCGAAGCCGATCTGGCCAAGGCGATGCTTTCGCTCCCGGCGACGAAGGGTTTTGAGATCGGCAGCGGCTTCACCGGCACGCTGCTGAAAGGTTCGCAGCACAATGACGCGTTCGTGGCCAAGCGGGGCAAAGTTCAAACCGCGACGAATAATTCCGGCGGCGTGCAGGGCGGCATCAGCAACGGCGCGGAAATTATTTTCCGGGTCGGCTTCAAGCCCACGGCTACGATCATGCAGTTGCAGGACACGGTTGATTTGCAGGGCAAGGCTACGCAATTGAAAGGTCGCGGCCGGCACGATCCTTGTGTGGTGCCGCGGGCGGTCGTGATCGTCGAGGCCATGGCGGCGCTCGTGCTGGTCGATCACTGCATGCGGCAGGCGGCGCAGAACCGCACTTTTAAATTTTGAACTAACTTGGTGTGGCCAAAGTGGAGCCGTGCCGCCCTCGGCGCGGAAGGAGTGGCGCGACGCGGCGAGGGCGCCGCATCTCCCATAGAGGCCAATCACAATAAAAACCATCCACCGCCCTGCTAAACTCGGTTTGTCTTTTCCGCAGAACCCCTCTCACTGACAACCATGGCCACCGTTCCTTTAGTTTATTTCATTCTAGGCACTCCCGGCTCTGGCCGGCGTGAAATTGTCCGCGATTTGATTGAGAACGGCCTGGCGCCCGAGGATCAGGTGCTCGTTTTGCTGGCGCAGAGTGATGCGGCCGAGTTGGCTGAAGAAAAACTCGCGCAGCGGCCCAAGACGGAAGTCCGGCGTTGCGTGTGGACAGCCACGGCCTTGCCTGAAGTGAAGTTGCCGGAGGGGGGCACGGTGTTTTTCCTGGCGGATTCGCACGCCGATCCCATCACGCAGATTGAGTCGTTGAAACCCTGGTTGGTGCAGCATGGTGCGGAGCTGGCGCGGATCATCACGGTGGTGGATTGCGCGTTTGCCGCCGAGCACGCCGCGCTCCGGCATTGGTACGAGGCCAGCATTCATTTTTCCGATGTCGTCATTTTGACGAAGCGCGAAGGCGTGGCCAACAAGTGGGTGAGCGATTTTCTCGGGCATTATCACGACCTGTGTTCACCTTCGCTGTTCATTCAGCTCAAGAAAGGCGGCCTGCCCAATCCCGCGCTCGTGCTTGATCCGCTGCCGCGCCGGTTCTCCCAGTATTTCGAGGAAGAGGAGGAGTTATCCGGCATCGAGATCGAGACGGACGACGAGGAAGGCGTGGTGGAAGGCGAGGAAGATGACGGTCTGGTGAAGCCCGAAGCCTACTTCGAGCGCCTCCGCAGCGGCCAGCGTGTCAAGCCGCTCCCGAATCTAAAAGATTATCTGCCGAAGAAGTGAGGGGGGCGTCGTGGGGCGAAAGTATGAATGAAAAGAGTTCAATCAATTCATGCTTCCTGAAATCGCACGGGGGGAACGTCCCCACCGGCTGGGCCGATAATCTTTCCGATCCGCCTCACGCTTCCTGAAATCGCACGGGGGGGAACTGAGATAGACAAGGCTAGCGGACGTGTCGTAGAACCGCCTCACGCTTCCTGAAATCGCACGGGGGGGAACATACCAACCCGGAGCGGAGCCAAACGCGTAGGCGAGCCGCCTCACGCTTCCTGAAATCGCACGGGGGGGAACGGGGAAGCGAGCGGTGGTGACGCATCCACTTATTTCCGCCTCACGCTTCCTGAAATCGCACGGGGGGGAACAAGTAGGAGAGCTCACCGTAAGCCACCCGCGCAAACCGCCTCACGCTTCCTGAAATCGCACGGGGGGGAACTTGC
>Ga0105049_10002339_pt1 | contig 22414 bp, 18 predicted proteins | sample MAT06_FD_78087 | JGI IMG/M metagenome (GOLD analysis project Ga0105049, IMG submission 78087) | Freshwater microbial communities from Lake Fryxell liftoff mats and glacier meltwater in Antarctica - MAT-06 | ecosystem: Environmental > Aquatic > Freshwater > Ice > Liftoff microbial mat | place...
GGGGGGGGGGGGGGGGGGGGGGGGGGGGGGGGGGGGGGGGGGGGGGGGGGGGGGGGGGGGGGGGGGGGGGGGGGGGGGGGGGGGGGGGGGGGGATCAGGGGGGGCCCATGGTGGGGTGAGGGGAGGTGGGTACGACTGACGGGCCGATGGGCATGCGGCCGGTTTGCTGGAGGCGTTCTTCGAGTTCGGCAAGGACGGCGGCGGGGAGGAGGTGCTCGATCTGGTCGGCATCGCGATCAACGTGGTCGGGAGCGATGGCGGCTTGTTCGATGAGGAAGAGTTCCCAGAGGCGGTGGACGCGGACGAGTTCGCTGGCGGCCTGCTGGCCGGCGTGGGTGAGTTGGAAGCGGCCGTCTTGGTTGGTGGTGATGAGGCCGGCGCGGTGGGCGCGGGGGGCGGCGGCGGAGTGCTCGCCGGCGGCGCCGATGGCCCAAGGCCTGCCCAGGTCGCCGCCGGGCTCGAGATGCTCATACACGGAGCGGAGCAGGTTCTGAAGACCGATCCGGCGGCGGAGGAGGAAGGCGCGAAGGCCGGCGGCGAGCACGCCACGGCGCGGGGCGATGAGCATGGAGAGGATGAAGATGGAGGCCGAGACGATGGTAATGATTGGGCCGGTGGGCCACCCGCTGTTGGAGAAGCCGGCGATGCCGGGGACGGGGGCGGTGGCGCTGATGGCGGTGCCGAGAAAGGCTGCGAGAGCACCGAAGATTGCGGAGAGGATGACGACGGTGCTGAGGCGGTCAGACCAGAAGCGGGCAGCGACGGGCGGGAGGACGAGCATGGAGACGACGAGGACGACACCGACGGCGGGGAGGCCGATGACGGTGCAGCCGCAGATGAGGGTCATGAGGATGAGGTCGAGGGCGGTGGCGGGCCAGCCCTGACTTTGGGCGAAGTCGCGATCAAAACAGAGGAGGGTAAACTCTTTGTAGAGAAGGAGGACGACGGCGACGACGATGGCGGCCACGATGGCGATGAGGCGGACGTCACTTTCAATCATGCTGGCGGCTTTGCCGAAGATGAAGGAGTCGAGACCGGCCTTGTTGCCGGTGGGGTGGCGCTGGATGATTCGCGAGAGGACGATGCCGAAGCCGAAGAAGCCACCGATGGCGAGCCCGATCGCTGCGTCTTCCTTGACGCGGGTAGCGGATTTGACGAAGGCGACGAAAGCGGCGGCGAGAAGGGCAAAGAGGAGCGCGCCGAGCATGAAGCCGGCGAAGCTCCGGTCGCCCACGACGAAGAAGGCGACGCAGGTGCCGGGAAGCGCGGCGTGAGCGGCGGCATCGCCAACCAGGGCGCGGCGGCGGAGAACGGCGAAAGTCCCGACGATGGCGGCGGCGATGCCGAGAATGACGGTGCCCACCAGCACGGTTCGCGTGCTGGAGTCCTGGAGCGTGATGAGTCGGAGAAAGCCATCCATGGGTAGGCGATTGAGGCGGGGAATCAGCGGCGGACGCGGCCGAGGCGGACGGCTTCGGCGGCTTCGTCGAGGAGGGTGAGGCGACCGCCGTAGGTGCGCTGGAGGTTGGCCTGGGTGAAGCACTCGTCGATGGAGCCGGAAGCGACGAGGCGCATATTGAGGAGGAGGACGTGGTCGAAGTACTCGGGAACGGTTTGCAGATCGTGATGGACGGCGACGACGGTTTTGCCCTGAGCGCGGAGGTCTCGGAGGACATCGACGATGGCCTTTTCGGTGGCGGCATCGACGCCGGCGAAGGGCTCGTCCATGAAGTAGAGCTCGGCCTGCTGGGCGAGAGCGCGGGCGAGGAAGACGCGCTGCTGCTGGCCGCCGGAGAGTTCGCTGATCTGGCGAGAAGCAAACTCGACCATCGCGACCTTGCGGAGGCTTTCCATTGCAAGATCACGGTCGGATGTTTTGGGCCTGGCGAACCAGCCGAGGTGGCCGTAGCGGCCCATGAGGACAACGTCGAGGGCGCTGACGGGGAAGTCCCAGTCCACGGTTTCGCGCTGGGGGACGTAGCCGATGAGGGAGCGAGCGCGGCGGAGGGGCTTGCCGAAGATTTCAACGCGGCCGCTGGCGAGGGGCACAAGACCGAGGATGGCTTTGAGAAGGGTGGACTTGCCTGCGCCGTTGGGGCCGACGATGGCGGTGAGCTTGGCGGCGGGGATATTGACGTCCACATCCCAGAGAACGGGCTTACGCTGGTAAGCAACGGTGACGTCGTGCACCTCGACGGCGACGGTAGTCGCCGGGGCTGATTGTGCCGGGGGAGAGGCGTGGATCATGGCGTGCCTTTGCGGGGGGCGGCGGCTTGGGCGGCGTGAGCGGCGATGAGCGCGGGCCGCCGGGCGGGGACGGTGCCGCCAAGGGCGGACGTGATGGTCTCAACGTTGTGGACGACCATGCCGACATAGGTGCCTTCGAAGGTGCCGGTTTTTCCCATAGCGTCAGAGAAGAGTTCGCCGCCGATGGTGACGGCGTGGTTGCGGGATTTGCAGCCTTCGACGAGCGCGTCAATGGTTTTACGGGGGACGCTGCTTTCAACGAAGACGGCGGGGATTTTGCGGGTGACGAGGGTGTCGATGAGGGCATTGATGCTTCGGAGGCTGGCTTCGCTGTCGGTGCTGATGCCCTGAATGGCGAGTACTTCGAGTCCGTACGCGCGGCCGAAGTAGCCGAAGGCGTCGTGGGCGGTGACCATGACGCGGTTGTTTGCGGGGATGGTGGCGGTGGTGGTTTTGGCGTATTCGTGGAGTTCGGCGAGGAGCCTGGCGTAGTCGCTGGCGCGGGCTTCGATGGCGGCTTTGGCGGCGGGGTCTTTGGCGGTGAGCGCATCGCAGATGCGCATGGCGGCAGTTGACCAGAGGGTGACATCGAACCAGACGTGCGGGTCGGGGTGGCCATCGAACTCGGGGGGCTGGCGGAGGAGTTTTTCGTCGATGGTTTCGGTGACCTGGACGACGGTCGTGCGGGAGGCCATTTTGGTGATGACGTCGGCCATGCGGCCTTCGAGGTGCAGGCCATTGAAGAGGATCATGCCGGCATCAGCCATCAGGCGGACGTCGCCGGTGCTGGCTTTGTATTGGTGCGGGTCAACGCCTTCGCTCATGAGGTTGGTGACGGAAACGCGGTCGCCACCGATGTTGGCGGCGACGTCACCGATCATGGCGATGGTGGCGACGACGGCGATGGGGGCGGAGGTGCCGCCCGCGGGTGGAGGGGTTGGTGCAGCGGCGGGACGGTCGCAGGCGGTGAGGAGGAGGAGGGCGGCGGCGGTCGAGAGCAGGTGAACGAGGACGGTGCGGCGAGGGGTGAGGGAGGTCATGCGTGCGGTCCTTCGACAAAGCGGGAGACGGCAGAAGGCTCTGGCTTGGTCGGGTTTTTCTTGTCGAAACTGAATCTTTGACGAGTCAAACTTTAGGACGGGGCGACGGGGTGGTCAATCGGCGTCCGCGAACGCGCGAGTGATAAAAAGCGGGATGGGATTGGCCGCTCTGGACTGCGGATGACGGGGAAACCTGCTCAGACCCGGAGACCTCGAGAGACCCGGAGACCGAACACGGACCAAAAACAAGAAACCCCATCGCAGCGATGGGGTCTCGAGCAAAGTAGAAATGCCGAAGGGCGGACTCGAACCGCCGACCTGAGCGTTATGAATGCTCCGCTCTAACCAGCTGAGCTACTTCGGCGTAGCGGGGCAATAGTACGACGGCCATGCGGCCGCGTCATCTTTAGCAGCCCGCAAACGCACTATCGGGGCGGTTTTCGACCAAGCTGGCCGTCAAGGGGCGGCTATTCGGCACCGGTTTAGCCGTGGATGAGGCGGCCTTCGCTGGCCATGGCGGCCTCGCGGATGGCTTCGTGCATCGTCGGGTGGGCGTGCATGGTGACGATGAGTTCCTCGGTGGTGGCCTCAAGGCGGCGGGCGAGGGTGAGTTCGGCGATCAGTTCCGTCGCCTGGTCGCCCATGATGTGGGCGCCGAGGATTTCGCCCCTGGGCAGGCCGCGGATGATTTTCACCATGCCGTCGGTATGGGCGGCGGCGATGGCCTTGCCGTGAGCCTGGAACTTGTAGGTGCCGAGCTCGTAGTCCTTGCCTTTGGTGAGGCCTTGTTCGATGAGCTTTTGCTCGGTGAAGCCGACACTGGCGACCTGCGGGATGCAGTAGGTGCAGCCGGGGACGACGGTGTAGTTGATGGGATAGGGCTCGTGGGGCCACTTCTTGAGTTTCCAGGCGATGCGCTCGACGCAGGTGATGGCTTCATCGCTGGCGACATGGGCGAGCCACGGGGGGCCGATGACGTCGCCGACGGCGTAAACACCGGGGAGACTGGCCTTGTAGTCGATGGCTTCGTCTTTGGTGATGCCGGGCTTGTAGTCGGTGACGATGTGGCCACGGTCGAGCTTGAGGCCCAGCGCGGCATCACAAAGTCCGTCGGTGCGACCGACCACGCCGATGGCGAGGAGGACGCGGTCGGCTTCGAGGGTTTGCTTCTTGGATTCGTCGGCCTTGCCGCCGGCGAAGGGGGCGACAGTGACCTTCACACCGGTCGCGGTTTTTTCGACGGCGGTGGTGGTGGTCGAGAGCATGAACTTGAAGCCGTGCTTCTCGTAGAGTCTTTGCATGGCCGCCGAGATGTCATTGTCCTCAACGGGGAGGATGCGGTCCATCATTTCGACGACGGTAACGTCGGTGCCCATGGAGTGGTAGAAGTAGGCGAACTCCATACCGATGGCGCCGGCACCCACGACGATGAGCTTCTTGGGCTGCTCTTTGTTGAACATGGCCTCGCGGGCGCCCCAGATCTTGTCGCCATCGAACTTGGCGAAGGGGAGGTCGCGCGCGACACTGCCGGTGGCGACGATGACGTGGTCGGCCGTGATGGTGCGGAGCGTTTTACCGGGGGTGGCGGGGGCGCTGGTGAGTTCTTCCTTGACGGCGCATTCCTGCACGTCAACGGTGACCTTGGCCTTGCCGCCAGCGAGGGCCTCGGCCTTGGTGATCTTGGCGTTGCCGACAATGTGCTCGATCTTGTTCTTCTTGAGGAGAAAACCGATGCCGCCGTTGAGCTTGGAAGCAACCTCGCGGGAGCGGCCGATGATGCGGTCCCAGTCGAGGCTGATTTCGCCGTTGATTTTGAGGCCCCAGAACTTCTGGTCTTCCTGTTTCTTGAGCTTCTCGACGAGTTCGGCGTTCGCGAGGAGGCTCTTGCTGGGGATGCAGCCCCAGTTGAGGCAGACACCGCCGAGCTTGGCGCGTTCCACAACCGCGACACGGAAACCGAGCTGGGCGGCGCGAATGGCGCCGACATAGCCGGCGGGTCCACCACCGATCACAAGTACGTCAAAGTGGTTGCTGTCAGCCACGAGGGAGGTCCTTTCGTTAGCCCGGTTCGGCCGGGCCCCGACTATAGGCGAAAGGGGTGTGTGCTTCGTGGGTGTGAACGTGTTTACGTGTGACGCGGCTGGGGTTTCAGGCGGGCGGATGGGCCGCGTCCCAGCGTTTGCGGGCGGCGATCGAGATGGGAATGGAGAGCACGTAGAGGAGCGAAACGAGGGAAACGGTGAGCCATGCATCGGTGGCCATGGCGCCGACGAAGATGGCGACGGTGACCATGAGGGGGGCGATGAGTTGGCGCTTGACGCGGCCGCCCTTGGCCGACCACATGGGAATGCGGCTGACCTGGTGGGCAGCGAGCCAGAGCATCCAGACGATGACGGCGATCACAGGGAGCCGATACTCAAGATCGCTCAGGAAGAGCATGGGTGGGATGAGCGCTGCGCCGGCGGCGGCGGGGGTGGGGAGGCCGGAGAAGAACGGCGCGGGCTTGGCGTTGAGTTTCTTTTTGCGGGCCTGGGCGGTGAAGCGGGCCAAGCGGATGGCCGAGCAGGCGGTAAAGGCGATGAGGGCGATGCGCAGGAGGGAATCGAGATTGACGCCGGCGAGGTGGGTGTGGTTCTGGGCCCAGCGGTAGATGATGAAGGAGGGGGCGATACCGAAGCTGACGAAATCGCTCATGGAGTCGAGCGTTTCGCCGAAGCGGCTGGTGACTTTGAGGAGGCGGGCGGCGCGGCCGTCGAGCGCGTCGAGCAGGGCGGAGAGGCCGATGAGGGCGACCGCCCGCTTGAGCATGCCGTCTCCGGAGGTAAGAGAAGAAGGGTCGATCTTGCTGGCGTAATAGATACTGGCGAAGCCGCAGCACATGGCCGCGATGGTGATGAGGTTGGGGATGAGCTTGCGGATCGGGACGGAGGCGTCGGCGAGAGCCTCGCGGCGGCGTTCGCGGCGCGCGGCCTTGCGGGCGGCTGGGTCAGCCGTGCTGGGAAGCGATGGAGGGTGCGGAGCCTGCGGAGGCTGGGGCGGCGGGAGGTCGGTCATGGGGACGCCCTTGCAAGCGGGAGAGTGGCGAGGACGCTCTGGCCAGCGATAACGTGGTCGCCGACTTTGACGGCGATGGCGGTGCCGCGGGGAACGTACACCTCGGCGCGGCTGCCGAAGCGGATGAGGCCGAAGCGGTTGCCGGATGTGACGGCTTGGCCAACTTTGAGACCGTTCACGATGCGGCGGGCGACGAGGCCGGCGATCTGGACGAAGCCGATGGGGCGGCCAGCGGCATCAACCATGACTGCGGCTGAGCGTTCGTTGTGCTCACTGGCTTTGTCGAGCGAGGCGTTAAGGAACTTGCCGGGGACGTAGGACGTGCGGGTGATGGTGCCCGAGGCTGGGACGCGGTTGACGTGGACGTTGAAGAGGTTGAGGAAGATGGCGATGCGGACCATGGGCTGCGTGGTGGAGCCGGGGGCATCGTCGCGAACTTCTTTGGGAAGGGGCGCTTCGTCGATCTTGATGACCTTGCCATCGGCGGGGCTGATAACCAGATTCGGGCCGTTGGGCGTGGTGCGGTCGGGATCACGAAAGAACCAAACGGACCAAGCGAAGAACACCGCGGCGACGATGGCGACGGCGATCGCAAAGGGCGCAGAGACGAGCGCGGCGAGCGCGGTGGCGACGCTGAAGAGGAGGAACATCGGGATGAGGAGTGGCCAGGCGGCCGGGGCGATTTTCACGAGTAAACATAGGGGGCCGGGGGAGGCTCCCCCAGTTTGTGTGGATTCTGCGGCGTGGGCAACCGGCGCGGGGGGCACTTGAGAGCGCGACGGCGGAGTGATAATCGCGTGGAAAATGCCGCGTGCGCAGGGCTATGGGCACCCGGCCGGAAAAGTCGGCGCAGTCGGTGGGCGATGGATGCGCGAATGGTGAACAGAACGGGAAACAGAGTCGATAGTTGAGGTGCCCACGTTGGCGGCTTGCTGGCTGGGGTGATGGAGTTCGCCGTGTACCCCGGATGCGTCAACCGGGGGGAGCCAGCCAAGCCGCACATTGAAGGAGCAGTTGCATGCGTAATCGTCGATGGTCAAAGTCAAAGGCATTCACACTCATCGAAATTCTGATCGTGGTTGTGATCCTTGGTATTCTCGCGGCCATTGTTGTGCCGCAGTTCACCAAGGCCAGCGAAGATGCTCAGGTTGGTAACGTGCAGACTCAGCTGCAGACCGTCCGGAGCCAAATCGAGCTGTACCGCGTGAAGAACAATGGTGCCGTGCCCGATTTCAACGGCGGACTCGGCGGTACTTGGGGCGACCCAGCGGGTGCCACGCCGCTGGCCCAAGGCCTGCTCGGCAACGACTACATGAAGGCCGCGCCGGTCAATCCCCGCACCAACAAGAGCACGATCGTCGCAGGGGCCAGCCACACGGTTGGTTCAATCAACGACGGCTGGGTCTGGGATGCGGCCACTCGCACGCTCTATGCGTCGTACTTCGACGAAGTTGCGGCGTCAGATGGTGACCCCTTGACCAATGCCTGGACGGGCCCCTAATACTCGTTTAGGTTGAACAGGTGACATCAGCAGGATCAAGAACGGCCGATTCCGGGAACGGAATCGGCCGTCTTCGCAACGGGCCGGGCATCGCGGATGCTGGGCGGCGGACGGATGGGTGCTTTTGAGGAGTGATGGGATGCTTGAACGCTTCAGTACCGTGTGGCGCGGGCGTGCTCGTGCGGCGGGCCGCGGCTTCACGCTGATCGAGATCCTCATCGTGGTCGTGATCCTGGGGATTCTGGCGGCGATCGTGGTGCCATCGATGGCGAGCGCGACCGAGGAAGCCAAGATCAACGCGACGTTCAGCGAGGCCCAGAAAATCCGTAAGCACGTGGGCGTGTACAAGGTTCAGCACAGCGGGGCGATACCGCCGGTGGTTGAGGGATCGGACACATGGGAAGGGATCGTGCCCGAGCAACTCGGGTCGTCGCCGATCAACTCATGGGTGGGCGGGCCGCACGCGCAGACGATCGTGTTCGGGACGGGGCCGGATACGGCGTTTCACACGGATTACGGATGGATATTTGACCCCTCGACTGGGTATGTGTGGGCGGCAAGCTTTGATGCGAACGATGTGGCGATGCCACGACCGTAATGGGGGATTCTTCGCGAGGGGACACGGGGCTTGACGGGAGTGGCTGGCTTATGGGGGCTGAGTTGGGGGCCCTAGAGGGCTTGTAGCGGCGCTCACGCGGCATGATCAAAGTGCCGATAGCGAGCGTAATGAGTCTGGGCCGCGGCGCAAGGGAGGACCTGCGTGGCGGCGCCGGAGGGTACTTCGGATCGTCCTTTTCCCGTAGCGAGCTTTCACCATGAACGCCACGAACACCACGACTGCCAACAAGACCAGCCGAACCACGACCAACTTCCTGCTCGGGGCCGTAGCGGCGCTGCTGCTTTTGAACCTGGTGGCCGGGGTGTTTGGGATTAAGTTCCCGCCCGATGCGATAGCGCAAAGCGGTGGTAAGGGGACGGATGTGATTGACCCGCCGTTTAACGCAGGCCTGCAGCGCAAGAACATGATCGATGCCATCAACCAAATTAGCGAGAAGGTCTCGCGGCTTGAATCACGCCTTGAGAAGCCGCTGAACGTGAAGGTGTTGGAGATGCCGGCGGTAACAGTGCGCAACCCGGAAACTAAGTGATCAGGGGACGCGGGGGCGTGGGCGGCAAGGGCTGATCAAGGGCGGATGTGATCGGACGCGGCGGCGAGGGAGCACACGTGAAGCGGAACGCATTTACACTCATTGAGATGCTGGTGGTAGTCGCCGTGCTGGGTATTGCCGGGGCGATGGTCATTCCTTCGATGGGGAGTGTGGGCGCGCTGAGGGTGCAGACGGCGCTGCGGACGATTGTCTCGGATATCACCTTTGCGCAGGCCGATGCGATCGCGTTCCAGGAGCGGCGGGCGGTGATCTTTGATCACGAGTCGAACTCGTACTGCGTCGCGAGCTTGCCGGGGAACTCGGTGAGCCGCGACAACGCGCTGTTTTATCCGGCGGGGCCGGGCGGGCGGTATGTGGTGAACCTGAGCGAGCCGCGGTATGCGGGCGCGCAGATGAGTACTGTCACGTTTGGCACGAGCGGTGAGGCTCTGATCTTTGACGATCTGGGGTCGCCGGTGACCTCGGCGACCGACGACACGGCGGGGCCGGGCGGGTCGCTGTTTCTTTCGGGCAGTGAGCAGATGTACCAGATCGTGATTGATGCGTACACGGGCCGGGTGAGTGTTCGCAAGCGGGCGGTGGAGGATGCGATAGCGATTGTGCCGATCGGCAACTGACGGGGACGCTGACGGGGGAAGGATGGCCGGCTCGCGATGGCGCGACACGGCCGGAGCGGGGGCCTCATATTGCTCCCGACACATGCCGATAGCACAGAGATGGATGCTCAACGCCGTCAACGCGCCTTTGTCTGCTTCACGGTCGCCGCGGGCTGCTTTGGCCTGTTGCTGTGGGCACGGCTTCTGCTGGTGACGGGATATCCGCGAACGGCGACGGCCGACGAGACACGGGTGTTTGCGCCGATGCACCCGCCCGCGGCGGTGCTTGAGAAGATTGCGGAGGCGGAGAGAGCCAAGCAAACCGCGGTGCCGAAGGCACCTGAAGGCGGGACCGAGAAGGCCCCGATGCAGATTGAGGAGCCGGGATGGACTCCTGAGACGATACCGCCGCAGTAAGCGGCGCGGCTTGGCACGCTTGAACACACAGGCACCACGATAAATGAAGAGCGGTTGAGGCACCCAGTCAGTAACAGGGAGTGGTTGCTCGCTGCGCGCTGTGCCTTCGCGCCCAAGAAGACGGTCGCGCCGGTGGCCAGGAGCGTGGCGCGGTGAATGGGGCGTGCAGCGGCTGGCGCGGCAGGCGAGAGCGCACCCGTTTGGCGCGACACGATTCGATGCGGCGAACACTCTGGCGGCGCAGCTGCGTCCCCCCCACTTTGTGCGGGTCCGCCGTGAGTTTTCCCTCCCTGCACGAGCAATCGGCGCAGACGGAACTGCCGAGAACCGATCTTTGCCCATCTACCCAAAGTCTCTGCGCGGATAAGACGACACATCTTGCCAGCGTCACGAGCGCACCGGCTTTGTTGCCCGGCCCGATATGTCGGGCGGGGAACGGGGGGGCCGCGGGCGTGACGAAGAGTTTTGAAATAAGCCCAGAACCGAAGTCCGGAGGTAACTGATCATGGCTCAGGCACGTTCGCCGATCGCGTTGTTTTCACTGGCGGGAACCATTCATGTGGCGGCGCTTGCCGTCATGCTCGGGAGCGCGGGGAGCGCCCTTGGCCAGAACGGCAAGGCACCGGATCTGAAGGCGCAGCCGGGTTCTGACAAACCGAAGGTCGCCGTCAGCGACAACATGACGGTTGATATTCACGTCAAGGACGAATCGATCGGCAACGTGATGGAGCTGCTCTCGATCCAGAGCCAGCGGAACATCATTTTGTCGCGCAACGTGCAGGGAAAGGTCTCGGCCGACCTTTACCGCGTGACGTTCGACGAGGCCTTGGAGGCGATCCTCAATGTGAACGGGTTTGTCTACGAGAAGAAGGGGAGCTTCATCTACGTCCGCACGCTTGAGGAGCAGCGGGAGCTGGAGAAGCAGAAGTCGCGTCGCGTGGTGAAGGTGATTCGCCTGGCGTACCTGAACGCGACGGACGCGTCGGAGTTCGTCAAGCCGATGCTCTCTACGGGCGGCGAGATCAAGACCAGCGCGAAGGCCGAGGTGTTCAGCCTCTCCGACACGACGCCGACTGGCAAGAACGACTATGCCCTGGGCGATGTGCTCACGGTGTTTGACACCGAAGAGAACATCGCGGCGATCGAGAAGCTCATTGCGGAGCTCGATACCAAGCCGGCCCAGGTGCTGGTTGAGGCGACGATTCTTGAGACCAAGCTCAACGAGGAAAACGCGTTCGGCGTGGACTTCACGATTATCGGCGACCTGAAGTTCAGCGACTTTACCACGATCGGCGGCCCGCGCCGCGTGGCGGACGGCCTGGTGCGGGGCGGTAACGGCACGACGGGCGGATTTTCGCCGCCGGACAACGTCGGCGCCGCAGCGACCAGCACCGCTGGCAACGTGGCGGACGGCCGCTCGACGTTCAAAATCGGCTTTGTGTCAGACTTTGCCTCGGTGTTCGCACGGCTGCTGGATGATGTGAGTGATACGACGGTGCTGAGCAACCCCAAGCTGTTGGCACTGAATCGTCAGCCGAGCCGGGTGCTGGTTGGTCAGCGGGTCGGCTACTTGAACACGACGGCGACGGAAACGAGCACGACACAAACCGTGCAGTTTCTCGACACGGGCACGCAGCTCTACTTCCGGCCGTTTGTGGGCCGCGATGGCGAGATCCGCATGGAGCTCAAGCCGCAGGTCTCGAGCGCGACGATTCGCGATGCTGGCAACGGCCAGGGCGGCATCGTGTCGATCCCTGACGAGACGACGCAGCAAATCTCGACGAACGTGATTGTGAAAGACGGTACGACGATCGTGTTGGGGGGACTGTTTGTGGAAGAGACGTTTGCACAGCGGCGGCAGGTGCCGGTGCTGGGCGACATTCCGCTGCTGGGGGCGGCGTTCCAAGGCCGCGATGACCGCACATCACGGCGCGAGCTCATTTTCCTCATCAAGCCGTCGATCGTGAGCGAAACGGTGAGCGCGATGCAGGGGACGGAGGTTGCCAAGGACATCGAGCGGATTCGCGCCGGACAGCGGCAGGGCATTCTGCCGTTCAGCCGCGAGCGGATGACGGGCGCGCTCAATATGGACGCCGAGGCGGCGGCCCGCGCCGGGGACATCAACAAGGCCAACTGGCTGCTGCAGCGTTCGCTCTCACTCAACCCGCGTCAGCCCGATGCGCTGGCGCTTCGCGAGCGGGTCTCTGGCCAGCGTGAGGTTTGGCCGGATCGGGCCATCATGGAGAACGCGTTCAACAGCGAGATGGCCCGCAAGCTGCAGCAGATTCAGCCGGCCGAGCCGGCGCCCAAACTGGTGCCCGACGGGTCTATCAGCGTGCCGGATCAGCCCGTCGATCGATCCAAGACTTCAATGAATACGGGCGGGATGGTTGGCGGGTATGAGTTTGAGCCGGGCTTTGCGGCTGGCGAAGCGGCGTTCGTTCAGAACGGCGGTTTCAACGCCCACAGCACGAACTACCCGCCGGGGAATACGGGGCAGTACCCCGAATCAAGCTCAAACCACGCCAATGGTGAGAACCAAGGCGCGATCGGGCAGGGTTCAACGGATGAGATTACCGCCGGTGGCACGCATGAGACGACGAACGCCGCGAAGGTGTTCTCGGAGGGGAACATGGCTGCCAGCACCCAGCAGCCCAACCCGAACATGACGCAGATTCCCGGCAGCGAAGAGTCGCAGCCGGTGAACAACCCAGTTACGGCGGCAGCGGTGGCTGCACCGGCGAGCACGAGTGCGGCTGCGGGTACGGATGCGGCTGCGAGCACGTACATGGCGCAGGTCACAACTCCGAGCTACGCGGTTCCGCCCGTCGCAACTGAGCAGGCGGGTGTGATCCCGGCGGCGACTGATCTGGCCGGTGCGAATGTGAGCACTGACGCGCCGACGCCGATGGCGGCGACGGGCACGGGTGCGAACAAGCCCCGGGTGATGCGCTCACCGTGGGGCATGATCAGCTACTGGTTTGCGGGCAAGCCCTTCAGTCAGACGGCGAACGTGCCGAATCAAAAGGGCACGATGACCGAGAACGCGGTTGCGCCCGTGAAAGACACGTCCACGACCGCTTCGGCCGAAGAGTCGGCCGACGGAAACAAGTAACACGACACTCAGCATGGTGCGCCGGAAACGGCGCACCATGTATTTGGACAACCCACGCGACCGCTGGCCCCGCTGGTGGAGAGAGCGCGTTTTGATCTGCCCGCTTGATAGCTGCTTGAGGGAGCACCGACCATGGCCTTGAAGAACAATCAGTCTGTTCGCTCGATCTGCGTCCTTACGGCCGCGTGCGGGCTGTCGCTCGCTCTGGGCGGGTGTATGGGTCAGGGCAAGGCCAACCAGGAGCATGTGAGCGCCGCCAAGGCGAAGATGAACCTGATGAAGGGCGCCGTTGAACAGCAGATGGCGCACGATCAGTTCATGGCGGGTGATCTTGACAAGGCCCTGCGGAGCGTGGACAAATCAATCTCGCTGGCACCGGATTCGCCAAAGGCCTGGGTGCTTCGTGGCCGGATTCAACTGGAGCGGAGCGACGTGGAGAACGCGCGGCTGAGCCTGCTGGAGGCCGAGAAGCTCGAGCCGGAGAATGTGGACGCGCAATATTACCTTGGCATTGTGTATGAGCGGTTCAGCCAACCGGAGGCGGCGCTGGCGCGATACCAGAAGGCACAGGAGCTTGACCCATCGCACGCTCAGTATGTGGTGGCAGGCGCGGAGATGCTCATCGCGATGGCGAAGTTTGACGAGGCCGAGGCGATGCTGGCGACCAAGAGTGAGTCGCTGGCGCACAATGCCGCCATTCGCCAGACCCAGGGACAACTCATGATGCTGCGGGGCAACCCGGCCAAGGCATGCACGGCATTCAACGAGGCGCGACTGCTGGCGCCCGATGACCTGAGCATTACCGAAGACCTCGTTCAGGCGCAGATGGCGTCGGGCGCGTTTGCGGATGCCGAGTTCAATATCACGGCGCTGCAGAAGGCCAAGGGCAACGAGAACCGGCGCGACCTGCTGCAGTTGAAGTCTCGGTGTTTGATCGGGCTAGAGCGGTATAGCGAGGCGCGGAGCATTCTGTCGAACATCACGGCCGACGACCAGAGCGGCAAGGACCTGCAGAACTGGATCGCTCTGGGCAACGTGTGCGTGCGGCTGGAAGACTGGGGCCGGGTGCGGCAGGTGGCAAGCCGCGTGGTGGCAACGGCGCCCGACCGGACGGAGGGGTATCTGCTTCGCGCTCAGGCCCAGCGGGCCGAGGGTGATGCGCAGGGGGCAATCGCGACGCTGCAGAAGGCGGCGCGGATTCCGGGCAAGGACACCTCAGCTTTGATCATGCTGGCGATGGTGCAGATTGACAAGAACAACCTGGGTGATGCGAAAGCCGCGCTGGCCGAGGCGATGGTTCGCAACCCGAAAGACACGTCGGTGCAGCAGCTCCTGCAGGGGCTTGAGCAGGGCCGGTTTGCGACGGTGCCGACCGATGAAGGGCATTGAGTAGACCGCGACCAGCGCGGTTTAGGCGCGGACGTAGGGGTTCGTGCGCATCTCGTGGCCGATGGTCGTAGACGGGCCGTGGCCGGGGAAGATCTCGGTGGCGGGGTCGAGCGTGTAGAGCCGGGTGCGAATGCTGTTGGCAAGAGCGGCCTGGCTACAACCGGGAAAATCAGTCCGGCCGATGCTGCCGGCGAAGAGTGCATCGCCGCTGATCGCCATGGGCGAGGCGGCGTTTTCACATACCAGGGCGATGCTGCCGGGGGAATGGCCGGGGACATGCAGGACACGCCAGCGCGAAGCGCCGAGCGTGAGGACGTCGTCATGCTTAAGGGTGCGATCGGGGCCGTGGCAGGTCGTCGGCATGCCGCTGAAGGCCGAGAGGTTGGCCTGCGGGTCGCTGGTCCAGTGCGTTTCGGCTTCGTGGATCAGGACGGGGAGGTTGGGGAAGGCGCGGCGAACTTCGTCAACGCCGGCGAGATGATCTATGTGGCCGTGGGTGAGAATGATCGCAGTTGGGGTAGCCCCCCACTTGCGCACCGCGTCCACGAGCGGGCGGGGACTGAAGCTGGCATCGACGATCCAGCACTCGTTGTGGCCGGCTGGGCGCACGACGTAGCAGTTGGTCTGGTACGGCCCAAGGGGGAAGCCCTGAAGCTCGATTGCGACGCGGTCAGCGGCGGCGGGTGTCGGGGGTAGTGTCATGGGGTGCACGCGAAGCGTAAACGGGGAAGAAATAGCGAAGAGGGAGCCAGCCGTGAAACCGCGGGGGCTTGTGAGACTAACCTCTTAGCGGCGTGAGGGCCGGGCATTGAGCCCGATTTATACGCGTGATAAGAGGATACGTCCCATGTTAATCCGCAACATTGATTCTGTGACGACCAAGCCGATGGACATGCCGGGGGTGAAGGGTGTGAAAATGGCCATCATGTGCGGGCGCGAGGATGGCGCGCCGACGTTTTCGCTGCGGCAGTTTCAGGTCGAGCCGGGTGGGCACACGCCGCGCCACAGCCATGACTATGAGCACGAGGTGTTCGTGGTCGGCGGGAGCGGGACCGTGCTGTTGGAGGGCCAAGAGCGGCCGGTGCGGAGTGGGGATGTGATTTTGGTGCCGCCGGATCAGGAACATCAGTTCAAATCGGGCAATGAAGGGCTGCGGTTTTTGTGTCTGGTGCCGGTGACGCGAAACTGTGGGGATGTGACGCCGGGCTCTTGAATATGAAACTTAATGCCCGGCAGGAGGAACAAGGTCGGGCGGGCGGCCGGGCGGGCGGGGCGGGGCGGGCGGGGGGACTGGCGATCGATCGATCTAAGCGACTATTGATGGCCCGAAAGGGTTTTGGACTTTCGAGAAGGACAGTGCATGTCGACGAGTGAACCGAGCATGATCGAAGGTGTTTCGCCGCCGCGGGCTAAACGGGGCGGGGCGGTCATTTTTACGCTGGTGGTCTATGGAATCGCCCTCGCGGCAGCGGCGGCGCTGGTGCTGGTGGGGAACGGGACGTTCGGCCAGCCGCGGCGCGAGGCGTTCGTGACGGCGGGGCTGACGGGGCTGTTCTTTATCTTGACGATCGGGCCAGCGGGGCTGGTCGTGGCGATGTGGTCGAGCACGGCGGCAACGGTGAAGCTCAACGCAGCGATTCGAGAGTTGACGGACACGGTGCGGATTTTGAGCGAGCAGGCGGCGCTTTCGGACGATGCGCGGCGGGTGCTGAACCGCACGGCAGAGCGCGAGATGTTGCGACGTTCGATTGAGCAGGATATTTTGACCTCGGACTGGGAAGCGGCACTGGTGCTGTGCCGTGAGTTGGCGGACCGATTTGGGTATCGCACCGATGCGGAGGAGTTTCGGGCGCGGATTGACAAGGGGCGGGCGGCGACGCTGGGGACCGCTCTGCGGGATGGGATTGGCTCGGTCGATGGGCTGATTTTGCAGCGCCGGTTTGATGACGCTTCACGCGAGGCGGCTCGGCTGGGCCGGCTGTATCCGGAAGAGCCGAAGATCAGTGCGCTGGGGATTCGGGTGAGCGATGCGCGATTGCTCTTTAAAAATGACTTGCAGAGGCGGTTCCTGGAAGCGGCGCGGGGCGAACGGGTGGACGAGGCGATGGCGCTGCTGAAGGAGCTGGACCCACTGCTTTCGGGCGAGGAAGCGGCGGCTTTGCGCGAAACGGCCAAGAGCGTGGTGGCGCGGCAGAGGGAGAATCTGGGGTCGCTCTTTAAGATGGCCGTTGAGGATCAGGAATGGGCCCAGGCCGTGACGGTGGGCAAGCGGATCATGGCCGAGTTTCCCAACTCGAAGATGGCCCTTGAGGTGCGGACGATGATGGATGAGTTGCTGGCTAGGGCGAACTCGGCACCTGCGGCGAACGCGGCGACCAACGGGGCCGGAACCGGAGGGAGTGCGGGGGCCTGAGAGGGCAGTTTCGGGGGAAAGGGGACCGGGGTTGCGGCTGGCCGCTTGATTACGGTCGGGATACGGTGTTTACTTGTCCCCCCGCGCTCTGGGCGCTCGGGGGTCAGGGCTCGCCCTGACAACCGATCTTTTTCCGAACTTGGAAAGTACGAGCAACTCTTATGGCGATTCGAGTCAAGGCCCGCAGCGGCGAAAGCACCGACCAGATGATGCGTCGGTTCAAGAAGATGTGTGAGAAAGAAGGTCTCACCAAAGACATCAAGCGCAAAGAGTACTACGAGAAGCCCTCAGAGCGTGAGCGTCGCGATGCGCGGAAAGCGATCGGCCGACGGATTCGCGAGGCCCTGATCGCGGCCGGTGAGAAGCCGATGAAGCGTGAAAGCCGCGGCTAAGCGGAAAAATGCAGATTTTTATACCGACGCTCATCTCGTGATGGGCGTCGTTTGTTTTCGGCACAACTAAAGCGTTTACATCGGACGTGCCGAAATACTCTCGGACCTTTGCGCTCGCTCCCCATCGAGCAAGATGCTCTTCAAGGAGGTTGCCTCATATGACTCTTGTGAATCGATTCATGGCCAGTGGTGCCAAGATTTGGATCGCCTCGCTGCTGATAGCTCTGGCATCGCTGTGCGCGGCTCCGGCGGCACGGGCGTCGGACGGCCATACGCCGGGTGGCGAGGCCAACCTTGTGCTGCCCGATGTGAGCAAGGTGAAGTTCCTCAACGGGTCGATCGATGGGCACAATCTGCTCATGATCGGCATCCTGGTCTGTGTGCTGGGGATGGGCTTTGGTCTGTGGATTTATGCCCAGCTCAAGAACATGCCGGTGCACAAGAGCATGCTGGATATCTCGGAGCTGATCTATGCGACCTGCAAGTCGTACATGATTCAGCAGGGAAAGTTCCTCCTGCTGCTGTGGGTCTTCATCGCGGCGATCGTGGGGCTGTACTTCGGCAAGCTGGTGCCAACGCTGGACGAGACCGGAGCGATTGTCGCGGGTATGCCGATCGGCAAGGTCGCCATCATCCTGGCGTTCAGCCTTGTGGGTATTGCCGGGTCGTACGGCGTGGCGTGGTTTGGTATTCGCGTCAACACCTTTGCCAATAGCCGGGCCGCGTTCGCTTCGCTTCGCGGCAAGCCGTTCCCGTGCTATGCGATTCCGCTCAAGGCGGGTATGTCGATCGGCATGGCGCTGATCTCGGTCGAACTGCTGATCATGCTGGGCATCCTGCTTTATGTGCCGGGGAACATCTCGGGCGCGTGCCTGATCGGGTTTGCCATCGGCGAGTCGCTGGGCGCCTCGGCGCTGCGTATCGCCGGCGGTATTTTCACAAAGATCGCCGACATCGGGTCGGACCTGATGAAGATCGTGTTCAAGATCAAGGAAGATGACGCCCGCAACCCGGGCGTGATCGCCGACTGCGTTGGAGACAACGCGGGCGACTCGGTTGGTCCTTCGGCCGACGGCTTTGAGACGTACGGCGTCACGGGCGTCGCGCTCATCTCGTTCATTCTTTTGGCGATCAACGAGAAGACGGCGGGCGCCGACTTCGCGACCGTCCAGATTCAACTCCTCGTCTGGCTGTTTGTGATGCGCATCGTCATGGTCCTCGCCAGCGCCGGCTCGTACTTCATCAACGAAGCATTCGCCAAGGCCAAGTACGGCAACGTCTCGAAGATGAACTTCGAGCACCCGCTCACTTCGCTGGTCATCCTGACGTCGGTGGTGTCGGTGATTCTCACCTTCATCACCTCGTACCTGCTGATCCCGACGATCGCCAACAACGATACGTGGTGGTGGAAGCTCTCGCTGATCATCACCTGCGGCACGGCCGCGGGTGCGATCATTCCCGAACTGGTCAAGGTGTTTACCTCGACGCATAGCCGGCACGTTCGCGAAGTGGTGGCGAGCTCGGAGCAGGGCGGCGCATCGCTCAACATCCTGTCCGGTCTTGTCGCGGGTAACTTCTCGGCATATTGGCTGGGCATGGCCATCATGATGCTGATGGGCGCGGCGTACTACGTATCGAATGCGTTCCCCGGAATGGACGTGAACGGCACGACCATCATGATGGCTCCGGCGGTGTTTGCGTTCGGTCTTGTCGCGTTCGGCTTCCTGGGCATGGGCCCGGTAACAATCGCCGTTGACAGCTACGGACCGGTCACGGACAACGCCCAGTCGGTCTTCGAGCTCTCGATGATCGAGACGATGCCCAACATCAAGAACGAGGTTCAGCAGCAGTTTGGCTTCTCGCCCGACTTTGAGAAGGGCAAGCAGTTCCTCGAAGAAAACGACGGCGCGGGCAACACGTTCAAGGCCACCGCCAAGCCGGTGCTCATCGGCACGGCGGTTGTCGGGGCGACAACCATGATCTTCGCGATTGTCGTGGCGCTGACCAAGGGTCTTGACCCGGCGTACCTGCCGAATCTGTCGATCCTGCACGCCCCGTTCCTGCTGGGGCTGATCACCGGCGGCGCGGTGATCTACTGGTTCACCGGCGCTTCCACACAGGCCGTGAGCACGGGTGCCTATCGCGCAGTTGAGTTCATCAAGGCGAACATCAAGCTTGACGGCTCGACAAGGGCGAGTGTTGAGGACAGCAAAAAGGTTGTCCAGATCTGCACGCAGTATGCCCAGAAGGGCATGTTCAATATCTTCCTTGGGGTGTTATTTGCCACGCTGGCCTTCGCGTTCTATGAGTCGTACTTCTTCATCGGGTACCTCATCTCGATCGCGATCGTCGGCCTCTATCAGGCCATCTTCATGGCCAACGCCGGCGGCGCGTGGGACAACGCCAAGAAGATCGTCGAAACCGATCCTGAGTTCAAGAACTCGGGCCGCGGTAAGGGTTCGGCCCTCCACGATGCCACCGTCGTGGGCGACACCGTCGGCGATCCGTTCAAGGACACCTCCTCGGTGGCCCTCAACCCGGTCATCAAGTTCACCACGCTCTTCGGGCTTTTGGCCGTTGAGCTGGCCGTGAGCATGAAGGTGTTCAACCCGCTGACGAAGAACAACGACCACACGGGCACCACCATGGGCCTGACCATCGCGTTCTTCCTGGTTTCGGCCTTCTTCGTCTACCGCTCGTTCTACGGCATGCGAATCGGTGGCAGCGCTGCCAAGCACTCGCACTAAACGGTGTGGCGCTGGGGCACGCCAGCCGGCTTAAGGCGGCTGATTAGGCTCTGGCCCCTGATTTCACCTTTGAACCCTTGCCCCCGGCCCGTGCCGGGGGTTTTTGTTTGGGGATGGGCATGGATCGGACGAGCGGGCCTAGCTGACCGGTGCAGCGATGGATCACAGCGGGGACCCGGGGGCCGTGTCACACCGTGTCTCGATGAACCGGGCGGGGATTTGCGGGGTTTGGGAGGTGTTTTGAGCCCCTGCTCGGCATGTGCCTGTCCTATCCTCCTTTCCCTCGCTTCTCCGGCTCAACTCGCGGCGGTCTTCGGCGTTCCTGGTGGTGATCGCTTCTGATCATCCCAGCACCTTCGCCACCGAAACCCCCGAGCCGCGCAGACGGCGATAGTTTGTTTTATTCCCACCTCCGCGAGTCGAAAGGTTCCTGGCTTTATGGTTGACGAGACGCTGATTGATTCCCTTGGTATGGACTTCATGCTGGAAGCGGAGAAGATGCTCAGCAAGGCCTTCCCGCAGGCCGCCGCGGGCGACATGAACTCGCTGCTGGTCGAGCAGGTGAAGAACCTTGCGACCAACGCCATCCTCGAAGGCATCATCGTGGGCATGCCGGGCGACTTCGTCGTCATCGACGTGGGCCTGAAATCCGAGGGCATGGTTCCCAAGGACGAGTGGGACAATCCGGGCGAACTCAAGATCGGCGACACCGTCAAGGTCCTCATCGAGCAGATCGACGGCCCGACGGGCGAGATCGTTATTTCCAAGCGCAAGGCCGACCGCCAGCTCAACTGGCAGCGCCTTGTTGACACGACCCGCGAGGGCGACGTGGTTGAAGGCAAGTGCACCCGCAAGATCAAGGGCGGTTTGCTCGTTGATATCGGCGTGCCGGTCTTCCTGCCCGCTTCGCAGGTCGATGTTCGCCGTCCGGGCGACATCGGCGAGTTCCTCGGCAAGACGGTTCGCGCCAGCGTGCTCAAGATCGATCTTGAGCGCAAGAACATTGTCATCAGCCGTCGCAAGTTGATCGAGGATGAGCGCGAGCACGCCAAGAAGAAGATCCTCGAGACGCTCAAAGAGGGCGAGATCATCCTCGGCACGGTCAAGAACATCGCCGACTTCGGCGCCTTCATCGACCTGGGCGGCATCGACGGCCTCCTGCACATCACCGACATGTCGTGGGGCCGCATCAATCATCCGAGCGAGATGCTCAAGATGGACCAGAAGATCGAGGTCAAGGTCCTGAACATCGACCGCGAGAAAGAGAAGATCGCGCTGGGCATCAAGCAGCGCGAGGCCTCGCCGTGGGAAGAGATCGAGCAGAAGTACCCGGTCGGCTCGCGTATCCGCGGGGCGGTCGTCAACATCATGTCGTACGGCGCGTTCGTGCGGCTTGAAGACGGCATCGAGGGGCTGGTCCACATAAGCGAGATGTCGTGGACGCGGCGCGTGAACCACCCGTCGGAGGTGGTCACGCCGGGCCTCGAGGTTGACGTGGTGGTTCTTGAGATCAATAAGGACAAGCAGGAAATCTCGCTCGGCATGAAGCAGACCGAGGTCAACCCTTGGGAACTCGTCAGCGAGAAGTATCCCCCGGGCACTGTCATCGAGGGCAGCGTTCGCAACCTGGCCAACTACGGGGCCTTCGTCGAGATCGAGCCTGGCATCGACGGCCTGCTGCACGTCAGCGACATCAGCTGGACCAAGAAAGTCACGCACCCCAACGAGATCTTCAAGAAGGGCGACATGGTCAAGTGCGTGGTGCTCGATGTTGATCGCGACAAGCAGCGCATCGGCCTGGGCGTCAAGCAGCTCACCGAGGACCCGTGGCTCACGCTCATCCCCGAGCACTACAAGCCGGGCATGGTCATCCGCGGCAAGGTCACCAAGATCACCAACTTCGGCGTGTTCGTCGAGCTGGAATCTGACCTTGAGGGCCTGCTGCACATCAGCGAGCTCGCCGACCACAAGGTCGAGAACCCGCAGGATGTCGTCAAGATCGGCGACGAGATCGACGTCAAGATCCTGCGAGTCGATACCGGCGATCGCAAGATCGGCCTGTCGCTCAAGCGTGCCCAGTGGGGCGATGCCACCGGGGCTGCGCCCGAAGGCCGCGCCGAGCGGAAATCTGCCAACCCGGCCCCGACCCGCGGCGGCATGGACGTGCACGGCGCCCTGGGCACCGACAAGATCTCGATCGGCAAGAAGAAGGACGACAAGAAGTCGGCCTCCAAGTCCGAGGCCAAGGCCGAGGCTGAGGACGACTCCAAGGCTGAGGCCAAGTCCGACTCCAAGGCTGACGCCGAGGCAGAGGCCAAGGCCCAGGCCCAGGAC
>Ga0105049_10002340_pt1 | contig 22408 bp, 26 predicted proteins | sample MAT06_FD_78087 | JGI IMG/M metagenome (GOLD analysis project Ga0105049, IMG submission 78087) | Freshwater microbial communities from Lake Fryxell liftoff mats and glacier meltwater in Antarctica - MAT-06 | ecosystem: Environmental > Aquatic > Freshwater > Ice > Liftoff microbial mat | place...
CGTGACGGTGTCGAAGCCACGGTCATTCAGGTCGAGTACGACCCGAACCGCAGCGCTCGCATCGCCCTCATCGAATACCCGAAGGACGAGACGCACGCCTTCTCCCGAACGTATATCCTTGCCCCAGACGGCCTCAAAGCCGGCGACAAGGTGATCTCGGGCGACACCGACGCCGTCGAGCCGAAGCCCGGTAACTGCATGCCGCTGTGGAAAGTGCCCAGCGGCGCGACGGTTCACAACATCGAACTGGTGCCCGGCAAAGGTGGCCAGATTTGTCGCTCGGCCGGTTGCAGCGCCGTTCTCGGTGCCCGTGAGAAGGAGTGGGCACAGCTCACCCTTCCAAGCGGTGAAGTTCGTCGTGTGTCGAGCAAATGCCGGGCAACCATCGGCAGCGTCTCGAACTCCGAACACATGAATATCAGCATAGGCAAAGCCGGCCGCATGCGCTGGAAGGGTCGCAAGCCTCACAACCGCGGCACCTCAATGAACCCAACCGACCACCCGTTGGGTGGTGGAGAAGGGCGCAGCAAGGGCGGTCGTAACCCGGTCTCCCCCACGGGTGTCCCGGCCAAGGGTGGCAAGACCCGCAAGAAGAACAAGCCGGGGAACAAGGCCATCGTCCGCCGTCGGCCAGCCGGTCGGTTCCAGAACACCGCGTGATTTTCTGTATCCGCCTTTGGCAGCGAGACGTTCGCGGAAGATTCGACCAGGTGATTCGAGAAAATCAATCTGGTCATCGGACCAACCGGCTCATAATGTAATCTTCCCGGTACGAATCGCACCGGATTTTTGCTTTATGCTGTCGAGTCGCGGAAGTTGCGAAGAGACCTGGACCGAAGACCTGAAGACTCGGGACGAAACGAATGAGCCGTTCGCGTAAAAAAGGTCCGTATGTCGATGAACGGCTTGCCGCCAAGGTCGGCAAGGTCGGCTCCAAGGAACCGATCAAGACTTGGGCACGGGATTGTACAATCATCCCTGAATTCATCGGCGCGACGTTCCTCGTTCACAACGGTCGGGCCTTCATGAAGGTGTACGTGACGGAAGAAATGGTCGGGCATAAACTCGGCGAATTCTCCCCGACGCGAACGTTCAAAGGCCACTCTGGCGGCAAGAAGGCGGCACCCGCACCGGCAGGGAAGTGATTTGTTGGGAGTGTTAGTTGTGAGGTTTGTTGATGTGCCCTGCGGGGAGAACACAAAGACGAAGCTGAGCAACTCACCACCCACAACTAACAGATAAGAACCATGCGATACACAGCAAAACATCGTTTCGCGGATGTCGGTGCCCGGAAGATCCGGCAGTTCGCAACGCTCATCCGCGGCAAGAACGTGGACGACGCCCTGCAACTGCTGCGATTCTACCACAACCGCGGGGCCAAGTTGCTGATGGCCGTGGTTCAAAGCGCCTACGGCAATGCGAACGACCAGGAACATCCTGACCCGGATGGTCTGATCGTGAGCGAGTGCCGCGTCGATGGCGCTCCGATGTTCAAACGGATTCAGCCCCGCGCCCGCGGCACAGCGTTCCAGATCAAGCGCCGGATGGCCCACATTATTGTGGCCCTCTCGGACCCGATGGATGATATCGAACTGCCGGACTTTGACGATCCGCGAATGAGTGAGGGGTTCCCGGCTTTGGTGACACCCATCGCACCAGTGCCGGGCGAAACGCCTGCTGTGCCGCCCGCGCTCACAACGGGCGAGACGCCCGCTCCGGCGGCCGCACCTGCAACACTGGCATCGGCTGGCTCGTAAAACGTCGTTGGAGCATCGGCACGGGGGCCGGCCGAAGCCGGTCCCCGAGTTGTTTTGATGGATGGTTGGCGGCATTCAATACCGAACGCGACGGGGTTCCCTATGGGTCAGAAAGTTCGGCCAACTGGCTTTCGCACGGGGATCATGCGTCCGTGGCGTAGTACCTGGTACGCAACGAAGAATGATTTCGCGGAACTGCTGCTGGAAGACTTCCACATCCGCGCGTTCATTCAGAAGTTTCTGACGAGCAAGCGGGATCGCCGCGAACAACGGCCTGGGATCGCAGACATTCGCATCGAGCGAACACGCGAACGAGTGACGGTTGTCGTCATGTCCAGTCGCGTCGGAGCGATCATCGGGAAGAAGGGCGAGAAGATCGATAAGATGACCAAGGCGCTTGAGAAGTTGACTCACCGACACATTGAGGTGAAAACCGTCGAAGTGACCCGGCCGGAGATCGACGCTCAACTGATCGCCGAGGACATTGCGGAGCAACTGGAGAAACGAGCCAGTTTCCGCCGGACGATGAAGCAAGCCATGCAACGGGCGACCGAAGGCGGCGCGAAGGGCGTAAAGCTCCAACTCGCAGGTCGTCTGGGTGGAGCGGAAATGGCCCGCTGCGAGAAGGGAATGGAAGGGTCCATCCCACTCTCGACGCTTCGCTGCAAGATCGAATACGGGTTCACTGAGGCTCACACGCCCCAGGGGAACATTGGAATTAAAGTCTGGGTTAACCAGGGCGACTATCTGACAGGGGACATCGCCGATGCCACAGATGCCCAAGCGGGTCAAGTTCAGAAAAAGTCAGCGCGCCGTCGTACGCGGTAGGACGACCCGCAAGAAGTACAACGGGGTGATCAAGGGATTCGCCCACCGAGGCAACTTCGTTGCCTACGGCGACTTCGGCCTTCAGTCCCTCGAAGGAGGCTGGCTGTCCGCCGAGTGCATCGAAAGCGGGCGGGTCACGATGACCCGGTTCGTGTCCGGCGAAGGGCGGTACTATATCCGCGTCTTCCCTCACAAACCAATCACGTCGATCCCCGCCGAGACGCGCATGGGAAAGGGCAAGGGCGAACCCGAATACTGGGCCGCTGTGGTCCGCCCTGGGCAGATCCTGTTCGAGATCAGTGGACTCCCCGAGCCCGCCGCGAAGGACTGTATGGCCCGCGTCGCGTACAAAATGCCGTTCAAGTGTCGGTTCGTCACCCGACGACCGAACGTCTAGTATTGATGATTGGGGATTTGCGATTTTTGATTGATGATTCCAAGGAAACGCCGAGCGGCTAAACCTGCTAGCGTCTTGAAAATCGCCAATCAACAATCCTCAATCCCAAATCTCCAAAGGTGAGATATGGCAACGACCAAAACAAAAGACCTCCGGGGCATGAGCGACGAACAGCTCGGGCTGACCCTGAAGGACACTGAAAAGCACCTGTTCCAACTTCGCTTCCAGTCGGCCACAGACCGCCTGGAAACGCCGTCCGAGATGCGCAAGGCACGGCGCGATATCGCCCGCTTCAAGACGATTCAACGGGAACGCGAACTCGTCAAACTTGGCGACCTGCCAGCGGACCAACTCGCAACCCGAATCGTGTCCCTTGATGGCAAAGTCGCGGCCGAGGTGCCCGGCAAGCGAATTGCGTTTCGGCAGGCCAAACGGCTCAAACGGTTCCATGCTGCAAAGGTGACCATGACCAAGGCGGACTCGAAGGGGAGTGGTAAGTAATGGCGGACACCACCGGAACCCCGGCCGCCATCGCGGCGACGACCGACGTGAAGGCCAAAACAACGGCCCGGCGCATTCTCCTGGGAATCGTTACCCGGGACAAAATGGCCAAGACCCGCCGCGTCGAGGTCGAACGCCTCGTCCGCCATGTGAAGTATGGCAAGTTCGTCAAGCGCCGGACAGTTTGCTACGTCCACGATGAAAAGAACGACTCTCACCTGGGTGATAGCGTCGAGATCATCGAGTCCCGCCCGCTCTCCAAATTGAAGCGATGGGAACTCATCAAAGTCGTGAAGAAGGCACCGAGCCGGACGCTGTCGAACCTCGAAGGCGCAGTCGCAGGCAGTGATGCCGCCACAACGCCCGCCCCCGTGGCGAAGACCGAAGAAAAGAAGTGAGATTGTGTATGGGTTGTTGGAAGTTGGTTGTTGGGTAACATCCCGGAAAACCGGCTCGTTCTTCAATAAACAACTTACAACCGCCAACAACCAATAAGGTAGGTTTGCCATGATTCAGATGTATACTTTTATGGACGTGGCCGACAACACTGGGGCCAAGGAAGTCATGTGCATTCAGGTTCTCGGCGGCTCGAAGCGCCGCGTGGCGAACCTGGGCGACGTGATTCGGGCCAGCGTGAAGAAAGCCCTCCCCGGTGGCGATGTGAAGCCGGGCGACGTGGTCAAGGGCGTTGTCGTCCGCACCCGCGTTGCCACCCGGCGTGAAGATGGCAGCTACGTCCGCTTCGACCGCAATGCGTTGGTGTTGCTCGATAATGACAACAACCCACGCGGCACTCGCATCTTCGGGGCCGTGCCCCGAGAACTGCGGGCGAAGTTCATGAAGATCGTGAACCTGGCCGCCGAAGTGGTGTGACTTTCGTGGAGTGGGAGGTTGTTTGTGGGTTGTGGGTGAAGAGTTGTTGAGGTGGTTCATGGCCCTCGGGTCGTGTGAATTTCTTCCGACAAACCACGCACAACAACCAACGAATTGGTGAGATATGTACATTCGCAAAGACGATGTCGTTGAAGTGGTCGCTGGGGATGACAAGGGCACCCGCGGGAAGGTCCTGCGCGTCCTGCGCGCCAAGAACCAACTGGTGGTTGAGGGCGTCAACCGGGTGTACCGTCACCTGAAGCCGTCCAAGAAGAACCCCCAGGGTGGCCGGCTCTCCAAGGAGATGCCCGTGAATGCCTCGAACGTCATGTTCGTGGATCCCGTCCAAAACAAAGTGACTCGCGTTGGCATCCGCTACCTGGGCGACGGCAGCAAAGAACTGTTCGCCAAGAAGAGTGGCACCCGCCTTCGTGTCCTCACCAAACCGAACCCGAAATACGCGGCAAAGAAGTGAAGTTAAGAAGGTAATTCGCGGTGCATGAATCGAACGTGTTTTGCCCGGCAACTGTGACAAGTCGGGTTTAATCGTCGATCATCAATCATTCAGTCGGAAGTGTCATCATGGCCCGCATGCTCGATCGCTATAACGCCGAAATCGTTCCTCAGTTGGCCAAGTTCACGAAGCGGGAAAACCGCCTGAGCCTGCCGCGACTGTCCAAGATTGTCCTGAACATGGGCGTCGGTAAAGCCCTCCAGGACAAGGAACGGATCAAGCACGCCGCCGACCACCTCGGGCTGATCACCGGTCAGCGAGCGCAGGTGACGAAAGCCCGCATGGCCGTCAGCGGGTTCCGCCTCCGCGAAGGAAACGAAATCGGCTGCCGCGTCACGCTGCGTGGCAAACGGATGTTCGAGTTCCTCGACCGGCTCATTAACGTTGCCTTGCCTCGAATCCGCGACTTTCGTGGGGTCAACCCGAAGTCGTTCGACGGCAACGGCAACTACAGTATGGGTTTGACCGAACAACTGGTGTTCCCCGAAATCGACCCCGACAAGGTCAGTTTCACCCAAGGCATGGACATCACCTTCGTCACCAACACGAAGAACGACAGCGAAGCCCGCGAACTGCTCCGCCTCTTCGGCATGCCGTTCCGCGACGACAGTAATAAGTCGTAAGAAAAGCCGGAAACCTGGAACGGCCGACCCCGTGGGTGTGTAACCCAAACTGGATCGGTACGCCAACTACAACGAGACCTCATGTCAACAACCGCGAAGCTCGCGCAACACAAGAAGCAACTTGCGTCTCTCGCCGCGCACCGCGCTGAACTTAAAAAGCCGGAAGATCAGCGGGACAAGACCAAGATGCTCCGCCCCCGCGATATCATCCGCATCCGCAACCGCTGTCAGCTCACCGGCCGGCCGCGTGCCGTCTATCGTAAGTTCGGCCTGTGTCGCATTATCTTCCGGGACATGGCCAGCAGTGGCCTTATCCCCGGTGTCCGCAAAGCATCCTGGTAACCGCGAAAAGGGAGAACCACGCTCATGATGACCGACCCAATCGCGGATATGCTGACACGCATCCGGAACGCCAACAACATCGAACGGCCACTCGTTGAGATGTCGGGGACCAAACTCAAAGTCGCGCTCGCCAAGGTATTGCTCGAAGAGGGCTTCATCCTCGGCTACCGCACCGGCAAGTACACGGAGAACGAAGAGGGTGTGAAGGAGTTCGGTGAAGTCACCGATATGAGCCAACCCCACATCGTGCTGCAAGTTTACTTGAAGTACGGCCTTGATGGCGAAAAGGTGATTCGCCACATCGCCCGGTACTCGAAGCCTGGCCGTCGTGTGTACCAGGGTTACAAAGAAGTCCGCCGCGTCCTTGATGGCCTCGGCATCGCTGTGCTGTCCACAAGCCGCGGCGTGATGTCCGACCGCGAAGCCAAAAAGCTCAAAGTCGGTGGTGAGATTCTCTGCACGGTGTGGTGACGTTTAACGTTACGCACCTGCAGCATTGGTGAGGATTCAGGTGGCGGCTAGTTTCTTGCAAACGTGAAACGTTCAACTTGCAACGTTAAACGTAAAAGACAGGGCTGCGTTCCGGACCGTTAAACGTTAAACATGCAACGTTAAACGTCATATATCCGGTGAAGCCCAGAGGAGCAACGATGTCCCGTATTGGTAAGCAACCCGTCACCATCCCTGACAAGGTGAAGGTGGAGATTGATAAGGGTACGGTTCGGGTCGAAGGACCGAAGGGCAAACTCGCCCAAGCGATTCACCCGAACATCACAGTCGAGTCGGACGGCAAGCAGGTCAAGGTGACCCGGCCGAACGATGAACGGCTCAACCGCGCGCTTCACGGCCTCACACGTGCCCTCATCAATAACATGGTGATTGGCGTCACGACGGGGTACGAGAAGAAACTGAAGATCGAAGGCGTCGGCTTCCAGGCGTCGGCCAAGGGAAAGGGTGTCGAACTCACCGTCGGTTTCGCCAACCGCATCCTGCACACCCCGGACCCCGCTTCTGGCGTCACCGTCGAAGTGCCCGACCCCACCACGATCCTGGTGAAAGGTGCCGACAAGCAGAAGGTCGGCCAGTTCGCCGCCGAGATTCGCGCGAGCCGCAAGCCCGAGCCGTATAAAGGTAAAGGCGTAAGATACGAGAAGGAAGTCGTCCGCCGCAAGGAAGGCAAGTCGTTTGCCGCGAAGTAACGCCATCAGCTATCAGCTATCAGCCGTCAGCAAGACCCAGGCTGCGTAGCTGTGTGACCCAGTTTGTGGGTCGTTCCACTGGGTTTTGGTTTGGCTGTAAGCTGATAGCTCGCGGCTGAGGCAGACAGCAGGTTTACTATGAACGCACAACGACTCAAACAACGGCAAGCGGAACGCCGACGATACCGCGTCCGGAAGGCCATTTATGGCACGCCCGAGAAGCCCCGCCTCAGCGTGGCGCGGAGCAACTTGCACATTTCCGCGCAGTTGATCGACGACCTGAACGGCGTCACCCTCGCGGCGGCCACCAGCGCGGGCAAGAAGTCCGGCCTCAAGCACGGCGCGAACATCGCCGCCGCCGTCGAGGTTGGCAAGAAACTCGCCGAAGCCGCCAAGGCCAAAGGCATCAGCAAAGCAGCCTTCGACCGGGGGCAGTTCCGCTTTCACGGTCGGATTGCCGCCCTCGCCGTCGCCGCGACCGAAGCAGGGTTGGTTTGCACCGACCTCGAATCGATGAAGGCGAAGTTGGCCGCCGCCGCCGCAGTACCCGCCGCCGAAGCGGCCCCCGCCGCCAAACCCAAGGGCGAAGGCAAACCCAAGGGTGAGAAGCCCAAGGGTGCCGGCAAGCCCCGCGTCGATAAGAAGTAAGAGTGTCGCCAGGGTCTCACGACACCTGGCTACAGACAGCCGCCCTTCCAGGGCTGAAAAGGCTGATTGGTTTTGGTTTTAAGCCCCGGATGGGGCGGCCAGTTCGACGTAGGTGTCGAGACACTGGCACACTGCTGAAATACCAGACAGGCAACTGGGCGACCTCAATCGCAGGTCTCCCGCGTGAGGTTCACATGAGGTTCAACAATGGCGCGTGAACGGCGTGACCGAGGCGGAGGCGACGGTGACTCGCGCGATAACGCGCTTGTCGATTTCGTGGTGAAGATCCGGCGAAGCGCCTGCGTCGTGAAGGGCGGCCGACGGTTCAGCTTCAACGCGCTCGTCGTCGTCGGCGACCGGCGCGGCAAAGTCTCCTACGGCTACGGCAAGGCCAACGAAGTGCCGCCCGCCGTCGAGAAAGCCATCAAGGAAGGCGAAAGCAACATTCAGCGGATCAAGAAGATCTCGCTCAAAGGGAACACCATTCCGCACCGCGTGATCGGCAAATACGGCGCGAGCCGCGTCATCCTCGTGCCGGCCGGCCCTGGCACCGGTGTGAAGGCTGGCCCCGGTGTCCGCGAGGTGCTCCAGGCTTGCGGCATCACGAACATCCTCACCAAAGTGCACGGCAGCACCAACCCGCTGAATCTGGTCAAAGCGACCATCCAGGGATTGCTGCAACTGCGCACCAAGGAAGAAGTCGTCCGCCTGCGCGGCGTGGCGATCTGAGTTTGAATCCCGACAGATAGCCCCGGCTTGCCGGGGGTTTTAAGACCCGGCGATTCGGCTGAGTCTTTTGAAAATGACTTCCAAGGCGATCTCATGGACCTCACGAACGTTTCCACCGGCGTCCAGAAGCGGAAGCTCAAGCGCCGTGTGGGTCGCGGCATCGGCTCTGGACAAGGTAAGACGGCCGGTCGCGGTCACAAAGGCCAGTACGCCAGCGCCGGTGCCGATCTGCCCAGCGGGCTGTTTGAAGGCGGTCAAATGCCGCTGTTCCGTCGCTGGCCCAAACGCGGGTTCAGTCACGCGACGTGGGACCGGTCCGCCATCGTCGTCAACATCACCGATCTCGAAACATTCGACAACAATAGTTTTGTCGATATGGCCGCGCTCAAGGGCAAGCGGTTCGTCAATGGCACTTTCGAGTGCCTGCGAATCCTCGGCGACGGCGAGTTGACCAAAAAGCTCACCGTGAAGGCAGACCACTTCTCGAAGAGCGCCAAAGAGAAGATCGAAAAAGCCGGCGGGACGTGCGAACTGATCCCCAAGCCGAAAAAGCCGGTTCGCAATAAGATGGGTTCCAAGCTCAAGGCGGTCAAGGCCGCAGCGGCCGCGAAGGCTCCGAAGACAACAAAGCCCGCCTAGGCTGTCGCCGAATTTGCGGAAGAACCCTGCTTTTGTAGGGTGGGCAGTGCCCACCGTGAAGCTGTGGTGGGCACTGCCCACCCTACAAAATAAGCCACTTCTTCCTTTCGTCAGCAGAACCGGGGATTTTTGAGTACGGATTAGCGACTCAGGAAGAGACAACGGGCACAATTCCCGTCCGTCATTTCTCAGTCGCAAACTTCCGTTGGAATGCAACCACTCGAAAATCCCGCCCCGACCGAAGGATTCTCGCATGTCCTGGCGATCCCTCTCACTGTTCGTTGGTGTGCTGAGCCTGATCGGCGGGATCGCGCTGTTCTCCTACGGCGGCGCAACGTGGCTCGGCTGGACGCTGACGCTCGTTGGTGGCACGCTTGCCATCATCGGTATCGCCCCCGAGCAGTTGTTCTTGATCTTCCGCATCCCAGAACTGCGCAAGAAGATCTTTATCACGCTGATTTTCCTGGCCGTGTACCGTATCGGGTATTACGTCCCGTTGCCCATGATCGATCAGGCGAAGATGGCCGACAAGATGGCCGCAGCCCAGTCGGGTGCGCTTGGCCAGGTGCTCGGGTTCGTCTCGCAGTTCTCCGGTGGCAACTTGAGCCAGTGCGTGATCTTCTCGCTCGGCATCATGCCGTACATCTCCGCGTCCATCATTATCCAACTTCTGGCAAGTGGGGTGATGCCCTCGCTCGAACGACTCCGTCGCGAAGGTGAAGGTGGCCGGAAGAAGCTCAACGAGATCACACGATATCTGACCGTGCCTATTTGCGCCATCCAGGCGCTCATCGTCGTGCAGACCGTGATGAGACCCGAGAGTGAGTCCGGGGGGATGGGCCTCGCGCCCGCTGGTTATAACGAAGGGTTCGATCTGTGGTGGTTCGGCTTCGCGGCCATTATCACCATGACGGCCGGCTGCGTCTTCCTGATGTGGCTCGGCGAGCAGATCGACGAATACGGCATCGGCAACGGCATCTCGCTTATCATCATGGCGGGTATCGTGGCCCGCATCCCAGAAGCGACTACAGCCCTCTTGATGGACAGCACCACGGGTAAGGTCAAGGAGTCCATCTTCACGCTCGGCGGGGCGACCGGCGAAATCAGTTTCGAGAAGCTCCTCGTGCTGGGCTTCCTGTTCCTCGCCGTGGTTGTCGGGGTCATCGCCATGACCAAGGCCCAGCGGCGGATTCCGACGCAGAGCGCCAAGCACGTCCGCGGCCGGCGGGTCTACGGCGGCACCCGGCAGTTCCTGCCCATGAAGGTGAACGCGGCCGGCGTCATGCCCGTCATCTTCGCCAGCACGCTGCTTATCCTGCCGTGGTTCATCTTCAACATGCTCTACACTCTGTCAGACGGCAACCTCGCGTGGGCCGGAACATTGTCGAGCCTGTTCCAGAACCACCGGTCGTGGGTCTACAACATCATGTATGTCGCCATGATCTACGTGTTCACGTACTTCTGGGTGGCCATCACGTTCAACCCCAAGGAAATCGCCGACAACCTCAAGGACCACGGCAGCTTCATCCCAGGTTATCGACCCGGTAAGCGGACGGCGGACTACCTCGAACGTGTCCTGATGCGAATCACCTACGTCGGGGCGGCGTTCCTGGCGATCATCGCAATCATCCCAAACGTCGTGTCGGCGGAACTGGAAATCCCGCCCGCGGTAGCGAGTTTCTACGGCGGCACCGGCCTGTTGATCGTGATTAGCGTGGCACTCGACCTCGTACAAAAGATCAACAGCCACCTCGTGATGCGGAATTACCCGCAATTGACCGACGATACTTGATCCTTCTGGCGGGTCACGCGGAAGCCCACCCAGAACCGCCGGGTGGGCTTCATTGCGTTTGGGGCAGTGGGGGAAGTTGGCAGTTGACAGCAACAATACGGTCACTGATTCTCGGGGTGGCTTCTGTCGGGAGTTTTCCTGAAAACCGCTAGCTGCCAACTGTTAGGGTGTGTGTACGAATTCGATGAGGAATCGCCTTTTGTTGCCCACCCTAGCATCAAGGTGAGCAGTGCCCACTACAAAACAAGGCACTCCACGAATTCGTCAACAGGTCCGAGCTAAAAACTGCGAATTTACCGGACTTGCTGATTGACAGTTCACGGCGAACAATACGGAAGTCGTGAAGAAAGTGTGTACCCGGCGGGCAAGCTGTCCGGGAGGCCGAGGAAACAGGGCGGACGGCTCATGCGACTCGTGCTCGTCGGACCTCCGGGCAGCGGCAAAGGCACCCAGGCCGAAATGTTGGTCGATAAATTCGGGCTAACGTGTATTGGCACCGGGGCGATGCTCCGTGACGCCATAGCTCGCGGCACCGAAATGGGCCGACAAGTTAAACCCTTGATGGATCAAGGATTGCTTGTCCCGGACCCCATCGTCAACGATGTGGTTGCCGAATTCTTCCGAAGCTCGGCCCGGCCCGAAAAGTTCGTGATGGACGGTTACCCGCGCACCTACTCCCAAGCCATCGCATTCGATGCGTTGCTTCGCCAGCAATTCCTCGCCCTTGATGCCGTCATCAATCTCACGATCGCGGACGACGAAGTCGTCAAGCGTATCAGCGGTCGGCGGTGCTGCCCCAAGCCCGATTGCGGCGTGTGCTATAACGTGAACTACCGCGGGACCAAAGTTCCCGGTAAGTGCGACCGCTGCGGTGCCGACCTCGTGCTGCGCGACGACGACAAGGAAGAAACGGTTCGCCGACGGTTGCACGAGTTCTACCGGAACACCGATGCCCTCATCAACCATTACCGCCACCAAAACCTTGTCCGGGATGTGCCCGCGACGGACACTGGCGAGGCGATTTACGCGAACATCCTGGCAGCCTTGAAGAAGGTGGCGTGAGCCATCACCGATTCGCTTTCAGCCCCACCGTGAACACCACCCTGCGAAAGGAGACTGCAATGATACCCGGCATACGTCGCACATCACGCACCTCCCGTAGCTCAGCGGTCAGAGCGGCATCCTTATAAGTTGCGGGTCGCGGGTTCGACCCCCGCCGGGAGGACTGGTCCGCTTCGTGTCGCCCCCGTTGGGGACGCCGCTAAACCAACACTGCCGAACGTATCCGCCGAACCGTGACAAGTATCCCGTCGGCCGAATTCAATCCTGATCGCTCCGAGCCGTTACATCCATGCTGCGTGTCAACAACAACCGACCGCCGGAACTCAAATCGGCCCGTGAACTTGCCATGATGCGGGAGGCGGGCAAGTTGGTCGCGCGCGCCCTCAAGATTTGCCGCGACCTCGCCAAGCCTGGTTGCAAAACCATCGAGATCGACCAAGCCGTCGAGGCGTTCTACACCAAGCACAACGCCATCCCGCTGTTCAAAGGCTACCCAGGGAAGACGCCCTTTCCCGCCGTCACCTGCCTGAGCGTGAACGAACAGGTCGTTCACGGCATCCCTGGTCAACGGGTACTGAAGGAAGGCGACCTGCTCAAAGTCGATACCGCGTGCCGCCTCAATGGGTGGTGCGCCGATCGGGCGATCACCATTCCCATCGGCACCTTGTCGCCGGAAAAGGCTCGGCTCCTGAAGGTGGGCGAAGAGACGCTCAAGATCGCCATCGACTTGCTGGGCAAGCGGAAATGGTGGAGTGAAGTTGCCAGCGCGATGCAGAAGCACGTTGAGCAGGCGGGTTTCAGCGTCGTCACGGCGTATGTGGGGCACGGCATCGGCCGGACGATGCACGAGAACCCGCAGGTGCCCAACTATGTGGACCGCGAAACCCGCAAGACCGACTTCCGCCTCGAACCGGGCTTAACGCTCGCCATCGAACCGATGGTGAACATGCGCCGCGCCGACGTGGACACCCTCGGCGACAACTGGACCGTTGTAACCCGCGACCGGATGCCGAGCGTTCACGTCGAACACACCCTCGCTCTGACGGCGCAAGGCGTTCAGATCATCACCGCCGACGAAGGTGCGTTCGATGAATCCCCGCCGGAAAAGAGTGAGCCACCGAGTTGATTGATAGAGTGGGCAGTGCCCCAATGGCACTTGCTTTGTTGGGAATTGCGGTCGTTCGTGCGATTCAATACCTTCAACCACAGCGATTCGCGCAACAACTGTCGTGAAGCATCCAGAGACACGAAATGTGGTCGCCAAACTGGTGTTGACGCCTTGCCAAATAGCTCATTTCCAACCGCGAAAAGTATAGCGGAGTCCCCAACGGGGATGTGGGGTTGTGGAACTCATCTTCGTTGGGGACTCCGCTATACAAACACAGTCGCGGATTGGGCGAGACTCACTTCACCAACTTGACCTCGAAGACCAGGACCGAATCGGCCGGGATGTCACTACCCGCGCCGCGTTTGCCGTAGCCGAGTTCCGAAGGAATCCGCAGCCGACGCACGCCGCCTGGCTTCATGCCGGGGATGCCTTCGGTCCAGCCCTTGATGACGTCCTTCAGCCCGAACGAGATTGGGTCGCCACCGAAGCTCGAATCGAACTGTTTGCCGTTGGTCAGCCAGCCCGTGTAGTGAACAGTGACAGTCCCGCCGGCCTTGACGGCTTCGCCCTTGCCTTCGACCACGTCCCAAACTTCCAGGCCACTTTCGAGTTTCTTCCACTCCTTGGCCTTCAAGTCGGGCAGTTTGGGCTGTTCCGGCTTGTTGGTGGTTTCGAGCAACTCGACCTCGAACACGAGCACGGAGTTGGCCGGAATAGTCTTCCCCTTCGCCTGGGCACCATAGGCAAGTTCGGCCGGAATCTTCAGCCGACGGATGCCGCCGGGCATCATGCCGGGGATGCCTTCGCCCCAGCCCTTGATGACCTGCTCCAACCCGAACTCGATTGGCTCACCACGAACGACGCTCGAATCGAACAACTCGCCGTTGGTGAGCCAGCCGGAATAGTGAACCTTGACCTTGCCGCCGGCCTTCACGACTTCGCCCTTACCTTCCTTCACGTCCCAGATTTCGAGGCCAGACTTCTGCTTAACCCATCCTTTATCGTCGAGGCTCGGCAGCTTGGGTTTTTCCACGGGTTTATCCTGTCGGGCATTGGTACTGGCCGGGGCGAACAGCACACCGGCGATGAGAGTGACGAACATTGAAGATGCGACTCGGCGCATGGGAACTCCTGTGAATGACTTCATGTGTGCGGCGAGCAGTCGGTGTAAACCGACTGTTCCTGCAACGCAAAGAACAGTCGGTTTACACCGACCGCTCGCCTTTTCCGTTGCACGCCAATCGGTGGTCGCGGTTACTTCGACTTGGTCGCGCTCTCGCCGGTGAGCGGGCCGGACAGGGTAATGTCGATATTCGCGTCGTCCATCTTGAGGGTACCGGCCAGCTTAATCTTGCCCTCGAACTTGCCCTTCAAATCGACGCCGGTCTTGATCGAGCGCCAAGCAGTAACCTTCAACTCCATCTCAACATCCATCGTCGGCTTGCCGTCCTCGTCCTTCATCTTACCCTTCATGGTGCCGTTCGATTCGATGACGGCGCATTCCTCGCCGCCGACATCTTCGATCTTGGCGAACTTCTGCTTCAGTTCACCCTTGATGTCCGTGAACGAGTTGCCGAACAGTTTGGTCATTGCCTTGGCATCGACCTTCCAGGTGTGGCCGACTTTTACCTTCTCGGCGGGGTAGAGGTCGTCTTCGTTTTCGATGCCATTGCGGGCGTCAAGTTCCTTCTTCTGCTTGTCGGTCGGCTTGGTATCCACGAGCGAGTGCTTCCATTTGCCTTCAGCGATTCGCTCGCTGATGATGACTTCGCCTTCGAGTTGGGTGGGTTGGGTCATCTTCATGTCCTTGCCGCCGAGGTCTACCGTCACGTCGGCCCGCTCCTTGATGATCTTGCTCTGACACTTGGTCACGTTACGGCCGTCCACGGCGAGCACCTTTTGTTCTTCTTCGCCGAGCACATCCATGCTCATCTTCAACTTGATCGTCTGGCCCATCACCTTGAGGACGGCGTCGGCGTCCTTGATGTTGAGCTTCATCGTACTGGCGAACACCTGCCCTTTGGTTGGGGCGGGGCCGCGGAGGTCGAACGTCTTGTCGTCCTGAGCCTTGGCGGGTTTGGCGAAGCCGCCGGCAGCCACCAGCACCGCCGCCAGTCCGCCTACCATCATCAACGCACGCATCGAAGTCTCCTTCTGGGAATGAGTCGTAGCATCCGCCATGATGGTGATTTCCGCCCCCAAGGGCAACACTGAGTGTGACGGATTGTTCGCCTTTGCCGCTTTCGCGGCTTATGACTCATTGCCGCGTCGGATGTGTGTGACGAGATCATATTCGCCGACAAGCGAGTCCAGCGCCGGTGCCAACTTCGCGTAAGTCGCCTTGTCGGTCACCAACGTGATTTCGACGCGGTCCGGGTCACCCAGTTCCGCGAGCTCCTCGACAGGTTCAAGCCGGAGCGTTTTGAGCGCATTGGCGTCGAAGCCGGTCATATCGAGTTCGTCCACTGCGTGCAGTTCCTCAAGTAGGTTGACCAACTTCGCCGGATCGTAACGACCCTGGGCTTCCTGGTTGTTCAGCACGACATTCAACGCTTTCTCGCGGACTTCGTCGAGCCGCACAACCGAGACGGACACTTCCGTGACCCCAAGTTCTTTGAGAATTTGCAACCGGGCGTGACCGCCGACGACGTGCCCCGTGAGTTCGTTCCACACCAGCGGTTCGACAAGGCCGAAGTCCGCGAGGCTCTTCTTGAGTTTGCGGTAAGCCGGCGACGAGGGCGACAACACCCGCCGCGGGTTGTACGCGGCGGGCTTGAGTTCGGAGAGCGGCAGCGTGCGGATTTCGAGTGCGTTCATGGCGACACCGTGAGCCTGAGAAAAGTATTCATCCGTATACTAAGTGCGCGATGATGGGTCGGCTGTCAACTCGGATTTCGCTCGAGCAAGGAGGATTCACCGCAGAGTTCGGTAGAGCACGCAGAGAGAAAACGAGACTTTAGCACCAGGAGTGAGGTGAATTGCTGCTGAGGAGTGGGGTAATTACGAAACGCTCCCACAGGGTGACCCTGGTGTGAGACTTTGGTTCTTTATTTTTTGTGGCTTTTTGTGCTTCTTTGTGGCCAACTTGCCTTTCCTCTGAAGCCGCTACTTCGCCAAGGCGGTCTTCACCGCGGCGGTCCACAACTCGTAGCCTTTCGCGGTCATGTGCAGGCCGTCTTTCACGAATAGGTCGGGGTCGGGTGTGTTATCGGCGCGGAGCATGATCGGCACGACATCGACGTAAACCAAGCCCGTGCCCTTCTCGCAGAACTCGCGCACGAGGTTGTTTGCCTTCTTTTGCGTGTCGAATTGCTTCCACCGGGCGATGCTGGGCTTCACGCTGATGAAGAGCACGCGGCAGGTGGGGTTCTCGACTCGCGCCGCATCCACGAAGTCCCGGAAATCGGCAGCGACTTGCTCGGGCTTCCGGCCGACGGCGAGGTCGTTGTCCCCGGCGTAGAACACGATGGTAGCAGGCTTGAAAGGTGTGAGAATACGCGGGGCGAAGGCAGTGCTGTCAGGTATTTGTGAGCCGCCGAAACCGACGTTCACATGGCCGGCGTCGGGGAACCACTTCTTCACGTCCCAACCCACGATGCTGGAACTTCCCACGAAGAACACGCTGCCGGGTTTCGGTGGGGCTGCTTTCAAGCGTTTCTCGATAGCTGCAATGCTCGCCCCCCACTTGGCGAACGGATCGACGGGTCGGGGTGGCGGCGCGATCTCGGGTGGCGCTGCAGCGAGGATGAGAAGGAGCGTGGTGAACATTGGTGCGCCCGTGGTTGTTGCTTGTTGAGCAATTCTACCACGACTCGACGGCCGCGAGCGATCCGGTTTGCCCGTGCTTCCCGCCAGGCGTATAACGACAGCTACGATTGCACCGTCCCGCGACACCCAACGCCGAGGCCAGCCGTGTCCGCCGACCGCTACCTGTTCACCAGCGAATCCGTGTCAATGGGCCACCCCGACAAGGTGGCCGACCAAATCTCCGACGCGGTCCTCGACTTCTGCCTCACCCACGACCCCATGAGCCGGGTGGCGTGCGAAACGCTCGTGACCACGGATTTGGCCGTCGTCGCGGGCGAAATCACGACCAACGCCCCACTAACACGCGAAGCTGTCGATAAACTTGTCCGCGACGTAATCCGCGAGATCGGCTACGTGGCGAAGGACCGGCAGGAGCAAGAAGAGATCGGCTTCACGGCCGACGCCTGCCAAGTCGATTGCCGCATCCACGCGCAGAGCCTGCACATCAGCCAGGGTGTGGACGTGGGCGGGGCTGGCGACCAAGGCATGATGTTCGGCTTCGCCTGCAACGAGACGAAGAGCCTCATGCCGCTGCCGATTCACTTGTCGCACCGACTCGTGGAACAGCACGCCGACCTGCGCAAAAGCGGCAAACTCGCCTGGCTGCGGCCCGACGCCAAGAGCCAAGTTACCGTGGAATATAACGCGGACGGTACGCCGAACCGTATCCACACGGTCGTTCTCAGCACACAGCACACCCGCGACGTGATGGTGTGCCGCGACAAGATCGACTACTTCACCGACGAAGCCCGGCAACTGGTCATCGACCAACTCATCCGCCCTGTCCTTACGAAGGAACGCGAAGACCTCGTGAAGGGGAAGCTCGTCATGATCCGGCCCGGCGAAGCCGGCGTGAAGCTCGGGCCAACCGACGTGGCTTGTCACATTAACCCGACGGGGTGCTTCCTCACAGGCGGCCCGCACGGCGACAGCGGACTCACCGGGCGCAAGATCATCGTGGACACTTACGGCGGCCGGGGCCGGCACGGCGGCGGCGCGTTCAGCGGCAAAGACCCCACCAAGGTGGACCGCAGCGCCGCCTACATGTGCCGGTACATCGCCAAGAACATCGTCGCGGCGGGGTTGGCCCGTGAGTGCGAAGTGCAACTGTCCTACGCCATCGGCTACCCAGACCCGCTGAACATCTGGGTGAACACGGCCGGCACCGCGAAGGTGCCCGAAACGAAGCTCGTCGCGCTGATCCGCGAGCACTTCAAACTGACGCCCAAGGGTATCATCGAGACGCTGAACTTGCGCCGCCCGATCTACCGCGAAACGGCCCGGCACGGCCACTTCGGCCGCGAACTCCCCGCCTTCACCTGGGAGAAGACGGACAAAGTCGACGCGCTGAAGAACGCCGCCGGCGTGTGAAGTGCGTTACACCAGAACTGTTGGATCGGGATTCGTTGGTGATGCCGGAAGCGGCGGATTGCTTCGGCCGCTTGCGGCATCGCCAGCCCGCATCAGCCGGGCTTCACTCCGGTGGCGCGGCCCAGGGGCATACGCGGTACAACTCGTCGGCGATTTTTGCGGCCAATTCAAGCGTTTGGGTGCGGATTGCCGTGCCGTCGCCCCAGACTTGCGTGCCGAGAAGCACCACGAGCCGGCCCGTCGCGGCTGGCGGTTCGCGCCGGAAGAGGCGTTCACCGAGCCAATCGTGTGTATCGCCCGTGGCTTGGACTCGCATTTCGTCGGCATCGGACCACACCCGTCGGCCTTCTTGCGTCCAGTACAGCACGAGTTGCCGATCAGTTCCCCGCGCGAACTCACGAACCGTAACGGGAACGGTCCCGCCGCCCGCTGCGATGGGAAGCCGTTCGCGCCGGGCGAGTGTGTAATCGCGGTTCGCCCAACACACATCCGGGTGATGATAGCCCTTCACCATGTTGGTGGAACTCCAGTAGATCACCCAGACGTGGACCTCGTAACCGAGGTCAGCGTACACTCGCCGTAGAATGCCATCCGGGGTGAGCATTCCGCTGATTTCCGCTGGCACGTCGAGGTTTGTTGCTTTCCAACGGCCGATTTCGTGGGGGATTTGCTCTAACGGCGCGGTCGCGGCGAGTTCCCGTTCCGCCCCCGCACCGAGGAACTGCCCCGCGACAGTGGCCACCGCGGCACACGCAAGGAGCAGCGCCGAGCCGACGCCAGCGCGAAGGGCAGGTGTCGCCGAGGCTTGTGGTTCGTCTGCGTGCGTGATTGGGGCACCTTGCTTCGACCCCAAGAGCCGGGCCAATCCCAGGATGAAGCCCAAGCCAAGAAGAATCATGGCGATGCCGAGCGCTTCGTGCCTGTGTCCCCTCACGAAGTCTTGTCCCGCGTATTCCTGAAGTAACCCGCTGATGACGACTCGCACGGCATTCACGGCGGCGATTAAGGGGATGGACGCGAGCACCAAGAGCAGCCCGCGAGCAAAGCGGAACCCGCGAGAGAAAGCAACGAGCGCGGCAATGGCCGTCAGCGCCGTGACGGACCGCACGCCACTGCATTCTTCCACAACTCCCAGCGTGCCACCCGGGAGACGCAGTTCAAAACCCCAGCGCTCGACGGGCACACCCAAAATTGGCAGCGCCCAGGCCGCAAGGGTTGTTGTGATCGATTGTAAGTTGAGTTGGAGCGGGATGAGAATGCGGTTCGGAACCGGGAGCGCGAACAGTACGAACCCGAGTGGGAACGCAAGTCGCCGCAAGTGTCCCCAGCCACCGACCACCAGCGTGAAGCCACTTGCCGCGAGAAGCCATGCCCCGGCGAGCCACCACAGCACAACCGGCTTCGCTCCGACTTGAGCGTGGAGGAACCATCCGACCGGGAACGCGACAGCGCCGAGACACAGTGGAAGGTAACCAAGTCGCACCGGCTTCGGTGGGAGTGCTTGCAACGCTGGTCGTGTCTCCCACGCGCAGTAGGCCGCAAAGAGGACGATGAGCAAGCGGTCGAGATGGTCCGGGTTCGCGCCCCAGAATTGCGCGAGAGCGAGGGCAACCGCACTCGCGCCTGTAGCGAGAATCGTAAGGGCCGCATTTGCGCTTGCCACCGACTCACGGCTGAACATCGGTTACACTTCCAACATCGGATCACGTCAACTTGTGCTGATTCAGGCTCACGCTGCGACCGTGCGTGTTTCCGTTTCCACGAATTGCGCGATGGTGATTGCGAGGCTCTTTCCGATGCCCGGAACCCGTTCGAGTGCCCGCGAACCGTCGGCTGCCACCAGCGCGGTCACATCCTTGGTCAGCGAGAGAACGGCCATCGCGGCGTGACGGAAGGCCCGCACCCGATACAGATTGTCGCCGTTCGTCGCCAGTTCGGCGGCGCGGTTTCGCAGTTTTTGGGCGATCTCCTGATTCATCGGCGTCATAGCACTTCCCCTTGAGTTGGGATTGAATGTGCCATATTGTACGCACGAATACCATGTCCGTTGTCGCGCAGAGCGCTGTCCCAGGGTGCGCCGCTTCGGCGCACCCTGGGGAACCTCAACGGCGTCACTCCTGATGCTAAAGTCTCCGCTCGTTCTCTGGTTTGTTCTCTGCGTGCTCGACGTTCTCCGCGGTGAAAACGATTTTCTTTCATACTCTCCACATTACCCCTGGTGACCCGTGGCCGGTTTTCGCACGCACATCACGGTTTCGGGTGTGCTTGGCGTGGTGTACGGTGGCGCGGCCGTGCAACCGTTCGGCTTCCACACGGATGCCGCCATCCTAGCCGCCGGGCTGACCACCGTGGGCGGCATGCTCCCGGACCTCGATAGCGATTCCGGCGTGCCCATCCGCGAGATGTTCGGGCTGGCCGCCGCCGTGGTCCCACTGTTGCTCGTCCCCCGGATGATGCACAGCGGCATGACGCACGAAGGCATCCTCGCCGGGTTGCTCTTCGGGTACATCTTCATCCGCTACTTCGTGTCGAGCCTCTTCAAGCGGTTCACCGTCCACCGGGGCATGTACCACAGTATCCCGGCGATGTTGATCGCTGGGCTTTGCGTGTATCTCGCGTACCAATCGCCCGACCGCAGCTTGCGACTCATGCTGGCCATCGGCGTGATGCTGGGCTTCCTCTCGCACCTCGCGTTGGACGAAATTTACTCCGTGGACTTTCGCGGGGCACGCATCAAACTGAAAGCGTCGGCGGGCAGCGCGGTGAAGTTCGCCTCGCCCTCGCTGGTGGCCACCGCGTTCTGCTACCTGGTTCTGGGTGGCTTGTTTTGGCTGGCGTACAAGGACTACACTCGCGCGGTGGCTCCGAGAGCGGGTTTCTGGGGCTGAGAAGAACGGGGGGCAAGCCCGCCGCTATATGGTATCATTTCTGTCATCCCGCCCGCATTCCCATCCCGAGGTTCCGCATGTCTCGCCGTTCTCGTCGTCCCGCGTGGGCTATCTCCGCCCTCGGGTTCGCTCTGGGCCTTGTCGCCGTTGTTGCCCTTTCCGGCGACATGCGTTCCGTCAGCGGTCAGCCCAAACCGCCCGTGGTGACGCCCGCGCCGCAAGCCCCGACGCTGACTTCACCTTCAAACCTCGGCGCGAAGCAAGGCGAGACGCTCGAACTCACGCTCCCCGGCACAAACCTGAACGACGCCCTGGCCGTGTTGCTCAGTTGCCCCGGCAAGGCGAGCATTCCGGCCGACAACAAGAACGGCACCGAGCCGACCAAACTCCGCGTGAAGGTCGAGGTGCCGGCCGATTGCCCCATCGGGTTGCACACGATGCGGGTCGTGACGAAGCACGGCATCTCGAACTTCCGACCGTTCATCGTGGACGAATTGCCCGTGGTGCCCGAGGTCGAGACGAACCGCACCAAGGACACGGCGCAACTCGTGGCGCTGCCCGTGGTTGTCACCGGCCGCACAGATGTCGAGGTCAGCGACTTCTTCAAGGTGAAAGTAGCCGCCGGGCAGATGGTGACGTTCGAGGTGCTTGCCCGCCGCATTGGGTCGCCGCTCGATCCCATTATCGTGCTGCACGACGCCAAGACGAAACGCGAACTCGTCGATCTGTACGCCGACGACACGCCCGGCTTACAGTTCGATTGCCGGCTGACGCACACCTTCAAGGATGCCGGCGAGTTCCTCGTGGAAGTGCGTGACACCACTTACCGGGGCGGGGCGGACTTCTTCTATCGCCTGCGCATCGGCGAGTTCCCAGGTGTCACCACGGCGTTCCCACTCGCAGCACAGCGTGGGCAGTCCGCGACAATTAACTTCGCCGGTCAGGGCATCGCAGGCATTGCGAACGTGACGCTGAAAGCACCAACTGATCCCGGTTTGGCCGCTGTATATGTGACGCCGAAATCGGGCAAGGCTAACGGTTGGCCCGTGCCGGTGCGGTTGAGCGACTGGCCGGAGTTGGTCGAACAGGAACCGAACAACGAACCCGCGAAGGCGAACAAACTGCCCGTGCCCGGTGGCATCTCGGCGAAGTTCGACAAGATCGGCGATGTCGATCATTTCGCCGTGACGTGCAAGAAGGGCGTGAAGTACGCCGCCACAGTGCTTGCGTTCGAGATCAACTCGCCCGCCGAGGTGCTTATCAAGGTACTCGACGCGAAGAACGCTGAGGTCGCCCGCAGCAACCCGACCCTCTCCAGTGCGCGTGCCGA
>Ga0105049_10002341_pt1 | contig 22405 bp, 16 predicted proteins | sample MAT06_FD_78087 | JGI IMG/M metagenome (GOLD analysis project Ga0105049, IMG submission 78087) | Freshwater microbial communities from Lake Fryxell liftoff mats and glacier meltwater in Antarctica - MAT-06 | ecosystem: Environmental > Aquatic > Freshwater > Ice > Liftoff microbial mat | place...
GGCGCTGCGCAAGGACGGTTCGCTGCCGTGGCTCCGCCCCGACGGCAAGGCGCAGGTGTCGGTGATCTACGAAGGCGATCGCCCGATTTCCGTCGATACGGTGGTGATCTCCACGCAGCACGACGAAAAGGTCTCCAACACCAAGCTCCGCCGCGCCATCCTCGACGACGTCATCATGGCGTCGATCCCGGAAGAGTATCTGCCCAAACGCCTCAAGACCCACATCAATCCCACCGGGCGCTTCGTGATCGGCGGCCCGCAGGGTGATGCCGGGCTCACGGGTCGCAAGATCATCGTCGACACCTACGGTGGCATGGGTCGTCACGGCGGCGGCGCCTTCAGCGGCAAGGATCCGTCCAAGGTCGATCGCTCGGCCTGCTACGCCGCCCGCTGGGTGGCCAAGAACATCGTGGCCGCCAAGCTCGCCACGCGCTGCGAAGTGCAGGTGGCCTATGCCATCGGCGTCGTGCAGCCGGTGTCGGTGTATGTGCAGACGTTCGGCACGGGTGTGGTGTCCGATCGGGCCATCGAAGCCGCCGTGAACGCGGTGTTCGACCTCACGCCGCGTGGTATCACGCGCGACCTGGATCTGCGCAAGCCGATTTATCAAGCCACCGCCGCATATGGGCATTTCGGTCGTCGTCCGGAAACGGTGGGTCGGGGCCGTTCGGCCCGCACGACGTTTACGTGGGAACGCACCGACCGCGTCGCAGCGCTCAAGCGCGCGATACGGTGAGTCGCGACGGCATACCGCTCCGCGCGACACGTGCGGAGTGGTGTGCCGCGCGATCGGCGTGTCGTCCTCGCGTTCGCCTGCTCGAGGAACAACGATGATGGTAGAAGTTACCGTGGCCCGACTCGGGCTCGATAGCGCGACCAATTCCTATGTCGTCGTCCTTCGCGAAAAAGGCGGGCGGCGCGTGCTCCCCATCTGGATCGGTCAGCCGGAAGCGGAATCGATCGTGATGCAGATGAATCAGGTGAAGCGCGAGCGTCCCATCACCCACGATCTCTGCAAGTCGCTCATCATTGCCCTTGGCGGCATCTTGCGCCGCGTCTCCATCACCCGCGTGCAGAAAAGCACGTACTACGCGGAGATGCAGATCGACGGTGCGAAGGGTGCGGTGGAAGTCGACGCCCGTCCGTCCGACAGCATCGCCATTGCGCTGCGGCTCAACGCACCCATCTTTGCGCCCGCTTCGCTGCTCACCGCCGTCGATGACGATCAGGATGCCGAAGAAGGCGATTTCTCCGTCGAGGACGCCGACAGTGAACTGACGGCTGATCAGCTCAAGGCCTACCTCGAGAACCTGCGGCCGGAAGATTTCGGCAAGTTCTCGCCCTGACGTTTTCGCTCCTCAACCCGATCGTCCTCCGCGTGTCCCGACTTCCGTCGTTCCTCCGATTCCTTGCGCTGACCCTCGTCGCCGCGATCGCGACTACCGCAGCGACCACGACCGCGCTCAACGCCCAAGCGCGCTCCGTCAACGGGCGCGTCCGCCGGCCCGTCAGCGTCGACGCCGACTCGACCGGCATGGGGCCTGCTGTGGGCACGTGGGTCACCTTGCATCGCGTCGGTAAGGACACCGCCGGGCCGATCGATTCCATCCGCACCGACGCGAAGGGCAAGTACGGCTTCCGCTACACGCCGTTCGGCGCCAGCGACGGCGTGTACTTCGCGTCCACCACGTGGGGCGGTATCGCATACTTCACACCGCCGCTCAAGAATGTCGACTCGCGCGGTGACGAGGCCGAGATCACGGTGTTCGACACCACCTCCGTGCGCTTTCAGCTCACGGTGAAAGGGCGGCATCTGATCGTCGGCAAAGCCGATACGACGCAATTCCGCACGATCATCGAAGTGTTCGAGCTGTCGAACGACAGTCTGCGCACGCTGGTGGCCACCGATACCACGTCGCCGATGCCGACGTGGAGCATCTCGGTGCCGGCATCGGCGCTCGATGTGCGTGCGAATGAGGGCGAGGTCTCACCCGATGCGTTCGTCGCGGGCCCCGGTCGCGTGTCGATCTACGCGCCGATCGCCCCCGGGATCAAGCAGGTGGCGTTCTCGTACAAGGTGCCGAACAGCAGCTTCCCGCTCTCCATGCGCGCCGAGGGCGGTGCGGTCGTGTTCGAGGTGCTGCTCGAAGAGCAGCAGGGACTCGTCACCGGCAAAGGCTTCGCCAACGTCGATCCCGTCACGCTCGAACGCCGCAACTTCCGACGCTTCCTCTCGCAGGATGTACAGCCCAACGCCGAACTGATCATCGAACTGCCGTCGTCGGGCGCACCGGCGCGCAACTTGTACATCGCCGGCTTGCTGATCGCGATCGGCATGCTCATGATGGTCGCGCTCATGCGCTCGATGCAGCGTCGTGCGGCGAATCGGGTACCCGTCGAGCCCACCATGCGTCCGCGCGAATCCGAGGCGCCGTTGCACGAACGCTTGGCGCAGGAGATCGCCGCGCTCGATGAAACGTACGCCCGCATCGCCGAGCCCTCGGACGCGGTGAAGAAGGCCTACGACATCCGCCGCAGCGAACTGAAGGGAGCGCTCGGCGCGGCGCTTGCCGACACGGCAGCACGAAGGTAGGTTGCTGCTGTCGCGCATTCTGCGCGGCGGACAACTGATTTCAGAGCGCAGGACACGGAAACCGGTTCAATGCCGGTGCGGCCCCGCCACTGTAACGGGATCTGCAACGCGAGCAGTCACACGCGATGCAGCAGCGACACTCAGCATGCCACTGACCTTCGGGTCGGGAAGGCGAGTGGAGCGACCCGGAGCCAGGAGACGACCCGCGCTCATTCTCGGACGAAGACCCTCGAGGGGGGGCTCGCGCCACGTGTCGTCGCATGCCACCATGCGAGGTGCACGCGTGCTCGGGCGTCTTCTCGTGGGAGAGGACGCCCTTTTTGTATCCTCAAGCGCGATTGTTACGCCGTGCGTTGAAGGTCCTGTTGCCGTTCATCGGTGCATTGGCCTGCTCGCGTGCCGATACCGGTACGGCTGAACAGCGCGATTCGGTCGCGGTCGCCGCCGTGATTTCTGCTCCAGCGGACATCGATGATTTCGGTGCGCCGTTGCCCATCGATGCGCGCTTCGCCGCGCGCGTCGTGTCGCTCAATCCTGCCGCCACCGAAGCGATCTTCACCATCGGTGCCGACTCGCTGCTCGTCGGTCGGTCGCGCTGGGACGAGTATCCCACAGAAGTCAGCCGCATCGCCGCCCTCGGCGATGGCATTCGTCCGAACATCGAAGCGGTCCTGGCCGCGCGGCCGACGCTGGTGGTGCTGTATGCCACCGCCGAGAATCGCGCCGCCGCCGAGGCCTTGGCGCGGGCCGGCGTACGCACCATCGCCCTTCGCGTGGATCGTATCGCCCACTTTCACCGCATGCTCATCGTGCTCGGACGTGCCGTCGGCGCCGAGGCCCGCGCGAAGATCGTGAGTGATTCCGTGCAATCCACGCTCGATCGTGTCCGTGCACGCACGGCCTCGCGACCGCGACCGAGAGTGGTGTGGCCGGCCTGGGAGTCTCCACTGCTGGTGATCGGTGGCGGCAGTTATATCGATGAACTGCTCACCATCGCCGGTGCGGACAACGTCTTCCACGACATGAGCGCACCGTCGCCGCCAGTCTCGATCGAAGAAATCGCCAAGCGCAATCCTGATGTCGTGGTGGCCGGCGTGACACGTTCCGCCACGCTTGCCGCCACTCCGTCGTGGCAGGCCGTGCGCGCGGTGCGCGAGCAGCGTTTCGTCGTACAGGATCCTGCGGTAACTGGTCGCCCCTCCGTGGTACTCGGTATGGCCGCCGTGCAGCTCGCGCGCGCGCTGCACCCCGAATTGCGCGACTCGTTGAAGTGAACCACGCCACGCGTGACCACGACGATCGCTCCGCGAGACGTCCTTGGCTTGCTTGGGGAGTGGGCGCGTTGCTGTTGCTCGCGGTCGTGATCCTCGGCCTGTCCATCGGCGCCGTACCGATCGCCACTCGTGATGTGCTCGATGCGCTCCGCGGCATCGGCGACCCATCCACCATCGCCATCGTGCGCGACCTGCGGGCTCCCCGCGTGCTGCTGGCTGCGCTCGTTGGCGCCGGCCTCGCCAGCAGCGGTGGTGCATTGCAAGGCACGCTGCGCAATCCGTTGGCCGAACCATACCTGCTCGGCGTTTCCGGCGGGGCCGCCGTCGGTGCCGTCACCGCGATGGCCGTCGGCGTCGTACAGCCCGCGCTCATTACGCTGTGCGCGTTCGTCGGTGCGGCCATCGCCACCGTCGTCGTGACCGCGATTGCGCGCGTCGTCGGCGGCAGCGCCGATACCAAACTGCTGCTCATGGCCGGTGTCGTCGTCGGCGCGTTTGCCAACGCCGCGATCTTGGTGGCCCTCGCCGATGCGCCGCCGGAGCGCCTGCGCGGCGCGCTCTTCTGGATGATGGGATCGGCCGCCGACGCCACATGGCCGGCCGTGGCGCGCTGCGCCGGTGCCCTACTCGTGCTCGGCGGTATCCTCGTGTGGCGTGCCCGCGACCTCGACGTGCTCGTGCTCGGCGACGAACCTGCCGCCGCACTCGGCGTCGATGTCGACCGCGTCTCCCGTCAGATGTTTCTCGTGGCCTCGTGGCTCGCCGCCGCCACCGTGGCGGCGGCTGGACTGATCGGCTTCGTGGGGCTGGTCGTGCCCAACATCGCGCGGGCGCTCGGTGCGCGTCAGCACCGACCGATGCTGCTCATGTCGGCGTTGTACGGGGCCGTGCTGCTGGTCGCGGCCGATCTGCTGGCGCGCACGCTGCGGGCGCCCGCTGATCTGCCGCTGGGCGCCGTCACCGCGTTGGTCGGCGTGCCCTTCTTTCTACTGCGGCTGCGGCGGTTGACCGCATGAGCAGCGCGCTGAATGCCGCAGAGCGGGGCGCCAGGCTCGCGTTCGGAAACGTGAGCGTGCGCTACCCCGGTCGCACGCAGCGCGCGCTCGATCACGTGTCGGTCGTCGCGGAACCGGGAAAGATGACCGCCGTGGTGGGCCCGAACGGCAGCGGAAGAGCACGTTGGTCCGCACGCTGTTGCGCCGCGTGCCACTGGAGTCCGGCCAGGTCACCGTGGGTGGCGTGGATGTGGCCTCGCTCGATGCACGAGAGCTCGCACGCCGCATCGCCATCGTTCCGCAACGCGAGGAGCCGGTACTTCCGCTGCGGGTCGAGGAGTTCGTCGCCCTCGGTCGGCATGCGCGTCGCAGTGCGTTCGGCGGCATGAGTGACGACGATCGTGCGGCCGTGGCCAGCGCAGTCGATCGCGCCGGCATCGCCGATGCCATCGGTCGCCGCACCGATACGCTCTCGGGCGGCGAGTGGCAACGTGTGCGCATCGCCCGCGCACTCGCGCAGGCGGCACCGGTGCTCGTGCTCGATGAGCCCACCACCTTCCTCGACATCGCGCATGAGATGGCGGTGTTCGAGCTGCTCGACGAGCTCGCGAGCCAAGGGCAGACGGTGTTACTGGTCAGTCATCAGCTCAACCTCGTGGCGCGCTTTGCGACGCACATCGTGCTGCTGCATCGTGGAACGGTGGCGGCTGCCGGTGACGCCGCGAGTGTGATGCGTGGCGAGATACTGGAGCGCGTATACGAGTGGCCGCTCGTGGTCACGAGAGATCCCGCCGTCGGGGCGCCGGCGCTGCTGCCGCTGCGGGGGAGTGGCCGCAGTCGTGAGCGCCCATCCACGTGACCGTATTGATGTTGCTGCTGGTCACCGTGGTCCCGTACGTGAGCCGACCGCCGCTCGATTCCGCTACGATCTGCGTGGTCGATACGCGCACGCGTGCGCCGCTGATCGGCGCCGAGCTCACGTCGTGGCCGGCGCCACGCACCGGTAGTGCCACGCGCCGAATGGCCGACGCTTGCGTTCACGTGCTTACATCGAACACCGACAGCGTGCAGGTCGCACGCACCGGGTATCGGCCGCGCGTGCTCGCGCTGCCGCGCGCGCCGCTTCAGGTCGGGGACACGCTCTGGGTATCGCTGCTCGCCCTCGATGCCACGCGTGCCGAGCGTTTGGCGTCGGTCCAGGTGACCGCGACGCGCGCCACGGCGAGCGCGAGCGATGTGCGCACCGCCGGCCGCACCAGCGCCACGCTGCAAACCGTAGATGCGCGCGTCGCCGGCGCATCGACCGTCAACGCGGTGCTCGCGCTCATGCCGTACACGAACCTGCGCTCCGCGCGCGGCGAAACGGGTCTCTCCCTGCGTGGCACGCGTCGGGAACAGGTCGCGATCACGCTCGACGGCATGCCGCTCAATGATCCCGCCACCGGTATTGCCGACGTGTCCGACCTTCCGCTGGCGGGACTACAGTCGGCGACCGTCGCGCTCGGCGCCGATCCGGTCGGCAACGGGGCAGGGGCCACAGGCGGAGTCCTGGCGCTCACCACGTCGGCGCAGCGGGTGATGTCGGTGCGCACCGGTGCCTTTGGACAGCGCAGTGTGGAAGGCGCGTGGCATCTCGCGGCCGCGGGCGCGCTGTGGCACGCCAGCGTCGCCCGGCGCGACGCTACCAACGACTTCGCATTCGTGAACGACGCCGGCGTCGCGCCGGAGCGCGAAACGCGCATCAACAACGATGAGCAACGCACGTCCATGTCGCTCGGCGTGATCAGTGGCCGAACGCAACTCTCCATGCTCGGATCCATCAGTGCACGTGGCATGGTCGGCCCCGCCAACGTACGGAGCTTCGATGCCGATCGCGCCTTCACCGATCGACTGCTCGTGCGGGCGCAGACCGCCGTGTTCGGCGCTACGCTCGTGTCCGGTCTTCGTCGACTGCAGTTGCGCTATGTCGATCCCGCGCGTCCCGCGCTCGACTCACGCGCCGTCGCGTGGGCCGCCGATGCAGAATGGCGTGGTGCGCTGCACGACCTCAGTTGGCGCGCTGGCGTCGGGGCCGATCGGCTCACCGCCACGGGTGGCATCACACAGCAGCGTAGTCGTGGCTTCGCCGGTGCGCAACGCGCATGGAGTGCGCGGAGCGCTGGCCTGTGGAGCATCGATGTCGGCGTACGGGCCGATCTCATCGAAGGCAATGACCTGTTACCCACTGCGTCCGTCGGCCTCGAGCGCCGCATCGCGCGTGTCGGCGAGCAGTTGCAGGTGGTGGCGTTCGGTCGCGCCGCGCAGGCGGTACGCGTACCCACCCTGTACGACCTGTACTTCTCGTCACCGCAGCGACTGTTCGTGACATCGCTCGCACCGGAGCGCGTCGATCTCGACGTCAGCAGCGGGGTACGGCTCACAACCGGTGCCTCGACGAATCGTGCCAGCATCGAGGGCGCTGTCGTGGCGCGCAACACGCGCGACGCGATCGTCTGGTTTCCCGGCAACTTCGGCTGGAGTCCCGCCAACGTCGGCGTGGAACGGCTGCGCGGTCTCGAATCGCGCGCTGAACTCGTGGCGGGCAGAGCCTCGGTGTCCGCATGGATGACCGCGTACGACGCCGTGCTCAGCACCGGCGGCCTGCGCATTCCCACCCCGTATGTGCCCCGCCTGTCCGGCGGAGCGCAGCTGCAGCTGCACACGCACGCGCAGCACACGACCGTGCTGTGGCGAGGCATGGGCGCCCGGCCCTACACCGCCGGCCCACGCAATCCGGATTTCGAATTGGCCGCCGTGTCGCTCGTCGACATCACCATCGCGCAACAGCTGCGCGCACTCCCCTATTGGCCGTGGCCCCGCTTCGACGCCTTGGTTGCGCTCTCGCTCGAGAACGCCGCCAATGTCTCGTGGCAGTCGGTTCGCGGGTTTCCGTCGCCCGGGCGCTCCTGGGCGATGTCGTTCACTCTTCAACAGTCCCCACGATGATCCCGCAGGTCCGCGTTTGTACGTTCGCTCTCCGCCGCATGGCTTCAGTCACCTCGGCCGCTCTGCTCGCCGCGCTCGCCGCGTGCGGTGATGATGGCATCAGCAACACAACGCCGCAGCCACCACGCGGCATTATCGTGCTCGACGGTTTTATTCAGCCCGGCCTCACCTTCCTCGGCGACACCGGAAGTGCGAGTACCAAACTCACGCTCGCGCCGACCACCGAGTTCGATGCCGGCGGCTTCACGCTCCTGCGCGATACGGTACTCGCCGTGTCGAGCCGCGGTGCTGGTGATCTGCTGTATGTCACCGATGTGCGCACGTCGAGCACGCGTCGCATTCAGCTTCCCGCGCGCAGCAATCCGTCACGTGCACGCTTGCTATCGGGTACCGGTGGTCAAACGCTCATCGGCGCCGCGCTGCGCGACTCGTCCAGCGTCGCGCTCGTCTCTTTCGCCGGTGCCGGCACCGTGACCAGTACGCGCATCACCAACGCCGGCACATGCCCCACCGATCTCTTTCAGTTCGACAACGCCACCTGGATCGTCGACGCCAATGCGAACTGCCGTGTCAACTACGTGGTGCAGGGCGATGTCCGTCTCATCCGCGTGCCGAACACCGGCACCACGCGTGACACCATTCTCCTGCCGGGACTACGTGGCTCGGGCGCCTCGGCGCTCGTAGACGGCGACGTGGCGTACATCAGCGCCGGTGGTGAAGCGAACTTCGCCACGTTTCCCTTCACCCTGATTTCATCCGGTCGGATTACCAAGGTCGATCTGCGCGCCAAACGCGTGCTGCTCTCCAGGCAAATGCCCGCCAACACATTCGGCGCCGGCCTCAAGCTCGGCCTCGACGGATTCCTCTACGTTTCGCTGTCCCAAGATCTCGCGACGTTCACCACCCGCATCATCAAAGTGCGGCCCGCCGATCTCACCTTCGTCACATCGGCGTCTGCCGACTGGCTGACACTCACCAGTGCCGCCGGCACGCCTTTAACCTGCGGCAGCGGCCAAGCCGATGCCCTCGGCCGTCTCCATTGCATCCAGAACGGCACGGGCTCGGTGACATCGCTGCTGGTGTTCAGCCCGTCAGGAATCGAAGTGCGGCGCGTGGCCGCGAACCAAGGAGGAGTGGACCTCGGCATTCGGTAATGAGCTAAGAGCTAAGAGCTAAGAGCTAAGAGCTGAGAGCTTAGGACTAGAAGCGCTTAGCTTGTAGCTTTCGCTTCTTAGCTCTTAGCTTTTTGGCTCTTAGCTCTTAGCTCTTAGCTCTTAGCTCTTTGCTCTTAGCTCCCCACTTTGCCCTCCCTCACCACCGACGCCATCGTCCTGCACGCCGTTCCTTATCTCGAGTCGTCGCGCATCCTGCGGCTGGCCACTCGTGAGGCCGGGGTGCTATCGGTAGTCGCCCGCGGGGCTCGGTCGTCGAAGAAGCGGTTCGGCAGCGCGGTCGATCTCTTCGCGGAAGGGCAGGCGCAAATCCTCGTCAAGCCGGGACGCGACCTGCACGCGCTCACCGCCTTCGACGTCACCCGGTCGCGCGCGGGTCTCGCCACCGACCTCGGTCGGTTCACCGCCGCCAGCGCGCTGGTGGAGTGCGTCATGCGGGTGGTGCACGACGAGGCAGCGCCCCGTGTCTATCAGGGGGTCGCCTGGGGGCTGGATGCTATTGCCGAGTCGGACGTGGCCGATACGGTGGCTCTCACGCTGGGCGTCTTCTGGCGGCTTATCAGCGAGGTCGGCTTTATGCCGAGCCTCGATCGGTGCGCCGAGTGCCACGCCGAGATTCCCCCCGGGGCGGACGCCCGCTTCAGTCATGCGGCGGGTGGCGTCCTCTGCCCCCTGTGTGCCAAAATGGCGCCCTCGGGTCGACGCTTGCCTGCCGCGGCCCGGCAGGCCATCTCCGTCTGGCTACGGGGCGATCATCCAGCGGTCGAGCCCGCCGATTGTCGGGCGCACCAGCGGCTCCTGCGGGAGTTCATTACCCAGCACCTCCCCGACAGCCGCGAACTGCGCGCCTTCGGGGTATGGGAGCAGGCGCGCTGGTAACGATCCCACGCGAGACCGGGGAATGTTGCTTGACGGACCCGTCCGCGCGTCCTACTTTCAGGAGGACCTGACAATCAGGTCCGACTTCCACCTTTCACTTGGAGACTTCGACTCACTACCCTGATTCGTCAGTCGGAGAAGCAACATGAAACGTGTGTGGGGAGCACTGGGTCTGGTGCTCGCTCTCAGCGTGATCATGCCAAGAGTCGCGGCGGCGCAAGATAGCAAGCAGCGCCGTAATGGATCGACGCTCGGACAGAATTATCCGAATCCGTTCAATCCTGAGACTCGCATCCCGTTCAGTGTGGGTGATTCACCCAACTGTACCGAACCTGGTCGGCAGTACCGCGTCAATTTGAAGGTCTACAACATGATCATGCAGGTTGTAGCGACGCCGGTGTTGCAGGGCGGGACCGGAGGGGTGGCCGGAGGTCAACCGCTGGAAAAAGTGTCCGTCCCCTGTGGCGATTATGTCGCCTATTGGGACGGCAAGGTCCAAGCAACCGGGCGGGAGGCCGCTTCGGGCATTTATCTGTACCGCCTCGAAGTGGATGGCGTGCCGCTGGTGAAGAAGATGATCGTGGTGAAGTAAGCCCAGAGTACACGAGCACCACGAGACCCAACAAAAAATTTCAAAATGGCGCGCCTGGTGGACGGACCGGGCGCGCCATTTTGTATGCGTGAGCTGCTCACTCGGGGCGTGTAGGGGCTTCCCTCTCGAAACTCGACGCCGTCGGCTGCACTATTGGCACCTCGTGTGCGGCACCGTGATTGCACATCCAACTCACCATGATCAATCCTGACCGTCTGACCGTGAAGAGCGCTGAGGCGCTCAACGAAGCCGTCGCCCTCGCACGCAAGGCTGGCAATCCGCTCGTCTACGATCTGCATCTCCTGCTGGCGCTGCTTGCCCAGGACGAAGGCATCGTGGTCCCGGTGCTGCAGCGTGTTGGAGCCAATGTCGCCAGCGTCCGCGCCGCCGCTGAACAGGAGGCCGCGCGCTACGCCAGGCAGAGCGATGCCCAGCCCACCTTCAGTCGCGAACTCACGCAGGTCGTCGATGCCGCCGAGAAAGAAGCCAAGGCGCTCGGCGACGAATATGTCTCCACCGAACATCTGCTGCTCGCGCTCTCGGATGCCAAGGGCACCGACAGCACGCGCGTGCTCACCACCGTCGGCGCGCACCGCAAAGCCCTGCTCGATGCGCTCAAGCTCGTGCGTGGCTCGCACAAAGTCACCGATCAGTCGCCCGAAGGACAGTATCAGGCGATCGAGAAGTTCACGCGCGATCTCACCGAAGCCGCGCGCAAGGGCAAGCTCGATCCCGTGATCGGACGCGACGAAGAAATCCGTCGTGTCATTCAGGTGCTCTCGCGCCGCACGAAGAACAATCCGGTGCTCATTGGTGAGCCGGGTGTGGGCAAAACCGCGATCGCCGAAGGACTCGCGCAGCGCATCATCAGCGGCGACGTGCCCGAGGGACTGCGCAACAAGAAACTCGTGTCGCTCGACCTGGGCGCCCTCATCGCTGGCGCGAAGTTCCGCGGTGAATTCGAAGAACGTCTCAAGGCCGTGATGAAGGAGATCACGAGCGCCGAAGGACTGTATGTCGTGTTCATCGACGAGCTGCACACCCTGGTTGGCGCCGGGAAGGCGGAAGGCAGCATGGACGCGGGCAATATGCTCAAGCCCATGTTGGCGCGCGGCGAACTGCGCGTGGTCGGTGCCACGACGCTCGATGAATACCGACTACACGTGGAAAAAGACGCCGCGCTCGAGCGTCGCTTTCAGCCCGTGTACGTGGGCGAGCCCAGCGTGGAAAGCACGATCGCCATTCTCCGTGGCCTCAAGGAACGCTACGAAGCGCACCATGGGGTGCGCATCACCGACGGCGCCGTCGTGGCCGCCGCCACGCTCTCCAACCGCTACATCGGCGACCGCTTCCTGCCCGACAAGGCGATTGACCTTATCGACGAAGCCGCATCGCGGCTGCGCATCGAAATCGATTCGGTGCCGCAGGAGATCGACGAAGTCGAGCGGCGCATCGTGCAGCTCGAAATCGAGCGACAGGCGCTGCGCAAGGAAACCGATCCCGCATCGGTCGAGCGGCGTGGCAATATCGAGGGCATACTCGCTGATCTGAAAGAACAGACCACCGGTATGCGTGCGCAGTGGCAGCAGGAGAAGGAAACGCTCGGCGCCGTCGGTCGCATCAAGCAGGAAATCGAAACCGCGAAGTTCGAGGCGGAGCAGGCCACGCGCTCCGGTGATCTCAACAAGGCCGCCGAGCTCACGTACGGCAAGATTCCGCAGCTCGAACGCGACATGAAAGTGGCCGAAGGGAAGCTCGGGAGTCAGGGTGGACGCGCGCAGTTCCTCAAGGAAGAAGTCGGGGCCGACGACGTGGCCGACATCGTGGCGCGCTGGACCGGCATCCCTGTTACGCGCATGCTCGAGAGCGAACGCGAGCGGCTCACGAAACTCGAAGACGTGCTCGCCACCCGCGTGATCGGACAGCGTGAAGCAGTGAAAGCCGTATCGAACGCCGTACGGCGCTCGCGTGCCGGACTGCAGGATCCCAATCGCCCGATCGGCTCGTTCATTTTCCTTGGCCCCACCGGTGTCGGCAAAACTGAAACGGCGAAGGCACTCGCCGAATTCCTGTTCGACGACGAACACGCGATGGTGCGCATCGACATGTCCGAGTACATGGAGAAGCATGCCGTGGCGCGACTCATCGGCGCGCCCCCGGGCTACGTGGGCTACGAGGAAGGCGGGCAGCTCACCGAAGCCGTGCGTCGCCGTCCATACTCGGTGATCCTGTTCGACGAAATCGAGAAGGCGCATCCGGATGTGTTCAACATTCTGCTGCAACTGCTGGACGACGGACGCCTCACCGATTCGCAGGGACGCACCGTCGACTTCCGCAACGCCGTCATCATCATGACGTCGAATGTGGGCAGTCAGATGATCCTCGAGCGTAGCCAGGCCGGCGACTCGTCGTGGGCCACGGTGGAGCAGGAGGTTCTGATGGCGTTGCGCGGCGTGTTCAGGCCGGAGTTTCTCAACCGCATCGACGACATCGTGGTCTTTCACCCGCTGAGCCGCGGGGACATCGATCACATCGTCGACCTGCAACTCGCGCATCTGCGTAAGCTGCTCGCCGACCGCAAGCTCACGATTCGTCTCACCGACGCGGCGCGCACGTTCCTCGCCGACGAAGGCTACGATCCCGTGTTCGGTGCACGGCCGCTCAAGCGTGCGGTGCAGCGCATGCTGCAGAACCCGTTGGCGCTCGCCGTACTCGAGGGCACGTTCAAGGAAGGCGATGTGATCGTGGCCGACGTGCAGGAGGGCACCGATGCGTTGTCGTTCACGCACGGCGATGCCACCGACGCCGCAGCGCAGGCTGCATTTACCGGGGCCGCGTCTTCAGCGTGACCGACATGTCTCACGTCGGTGCCCCCGTAGGGCGCGGCATCGAGGCCGCCATGATGGAGGCCCTCGAGCACGCTCAAGCCGCCGCGCTAGCCGGAGAAGTCCCGGTCGGCGCGGTGGTCGTGCATGGTGGAGTGGTAGTCGCCCGTGCGCAGAATCGCATGGTGCGCGATGGCGATGCCACGTCGCACGCGGAGTTGTTGGTGCTCCGCGACGCCGCGGCTGCCGTCGGCGACGCGCGTCTCACCGAGTGCACACTGGTCGTTACCCTCGAGCCCTGCGCCACGTGTGCGGGTGCGATCGTGCTCGCCCGCGAGGGTAGCTTGGTGTTCGGCGCATGGGACGACAAGGCAGGCATGTGCGGGTCAGTGGGTGACGTCGTGCGTCATCCGAGGCTTAATCACCGGCCCGAGGTCAGGGGCGGCGTGATGGCACAGGAATCGATTGTTCTGTTGCGCGAGTTTTTCGCTAGCCGCCGGTAAGCGGGAGCTTCTGTGCGCGCCCGACATGACGCTCCCTAATTAGACAGCGCGTTCCGCATCTGGCGGATAGAGGGAATAGCGCTTCAACTCCGGGAGAACGTGCGACACCGGCGTTCCATCGGCGATGGCGTCAAACCAGGCGCGGTTCACGGGGAGCTCCTCCACGAGATTGACATGCGATGCCGCTTGGACGCGCTCCCAGAAAATCGCGACGCTCTCGCCTGATCCGGTCGCGGATGGCCAACGCACGCCCTCCGCTCCGCGCTGGGCCGCCAGTGTCGCGACTTCCTGACAGCGCGTAAAATCGTCGGCGGATAGGCTGTCTGCGGTCAGCCCCCATGCATCGAACGCTGACTGCGTGGTAAGCGCCACGACGTCACGCAGTTGGACGCGCACTACAAAGATCGACCGGGGCGCCAATTGGTCGAATTGCGTCGCGCGATTGCTCCCGCCCAACACTTGTGCATCACGGGCGAAGCGCCGCAGGGCCTCGGCCGCAGCGGTATCGGGTTCGCGCGACAGATACACCGCGCCCAAACCGGCGGTGTTGAATCGCTGCGGAAAGTGCTTGCTCTGTCGGGCTGTTTCTCCGAAGTCGCGGTAGCGCGGTGACGTAAAGCGAAACAGATGGCCGATTAGCGTGCCGGACGTCAGAGCGGCGCGCCCGAATTCATGGCGTACAGGACGCCCGTGACCCGGTCGACGTTGCCCGCCAGAATCAACTGCCGCGGCGTTTCCCGCTTGAATACTTCGCGCGGGGTATCGATCCACGGCCGCTGTGCCTCGGGAACCAAAAAAGCGTCGAGTTCGTCCAAAAAGCTGGCGAACGCGGCGAGCCGCTGGACGTATATCGGGGTGGGCTCGGTCCCGCCACGCCAACGGTGCAGGGTGCTCGCGTTCGTCACCAGTGCGGCGGCGAGGTCGTCGTAGGTAAAGCCGAAGTCGTCGCGCAGGCGCTCCAGCGCCTCGAGCTCCTGTAGCTGCAGTGCCATCGTGTCTCCTTAGGAAGATTATACCGCTTCACTCAAAGGTTGCATATGCAAGTGGCATATGCAAGTGGCATATGCAAGTGGCATATGCAAGTGGCGTATGCGATCCGTTGGCGCACGCCGGCCGTGAAGTACCGCGCGGCGCCGACTGGGCAGCCGGTCCCCCTACGTTCGCAGGCGCGTATGCGACGAAAATCGCCGATCAGGCGCCGTTCTGTGACGAATATTGCTGGCCGTGTCAGCGGTACAAATCCTCGAGAGTCCACAAGTACACCTCATCGCGGTCTCGGCGCGCCGCGTTTCGGAACTCGTCGGTGAAGCCGCCGGCCGCGACCCAGATAAGAGGCGCGTGCGGTTGGGAGGCTTCGCGCGCCCACGGGACTGCCGCATGTTCGAGGCGCTCCAGCATCGACATGTGATGGTAGTGCACTTTCGCGTCGAGCGGCTTGGCGTTCCACTTGATGCCTCCGGTCATGACGCGACCATCGACGAGGGGGGCCACGATGTCCATTTTGAGCGATTGGCGCGCCCGGTCCTGTCCTTCCCATCGTCCCCACTCCGACACCGCGGGCAGGTTCAAGGGGGCTCTGAGGCGCGTATAGGCCTGTTCGGCGACCCATTCGAAATTGTGCCCGATGTAGCTGTCGAACTGGTCGCGCATGTACGTATTCCAGACGTGCAGCGGCGCATTGCGTGCGAGCGCCGCCTCATGGCGCGCCGTAAACTCGTAGTAAAAGGCGAACGCGGGATCGCAGATGTAGTAGTGGTACGACGACGTGTGCTTCGCCCCGACGTTTCGTCGCGCGCCGACATAGTCGAGGTCCTCGAGCTTCTTGAGCATCTGGCGGACGGGCGTGTCCGACGTCTCCTGCAGGCCGGCTTTCGACCGAATCTCACTAAATGTCGTACTCCCGGTGCCGATGGCGCGGAGAATGGCGCGATAGCGATGCACCTCATGCAAGCCCCGCTCCTGCGAGAGAGCGGTTTCGAGGAGCCCCCGCACCTCACCCTGCGGATGGAGGAGGAGATTGGCGATGTTGGTGTCAAGCGGATTGGCGGCGTTGATCGCGGCGAGGTAGCGCGGGGTGCCGCCGAACGCTGCGTACGTACGGACCTTATCCCGCAGGCTCAGGTCGGGAACCATCTGCGCCGCGTACCAATAGTCGAAGGGGCGGATGCGCGCGGTGTAGTTGAAGCGGCCGAAGAGTGGGCCGGCGTCGACGAGCGACTCCATCGTCGTCACGTGCGAACCCGAGAGGACGACCACGAGCGCCCGCGGCGACCGTCGCTTCTCCCAGAGCGCATTGAGATCCGAGGCGATCCGCCGTACATCGGTCAGCTGGTCGCCTACATACTGAAATTCGTCCAGAATCACGACCAACGGCTGGTCCTCGCGCATCTCGAGTAGCAAGCCGAAGATCGAGCGCCAACTGCGGTAGTCGTCCATCGACAGCGTCTCGCCGAGGAAGCGTCCGATCTCCTCGACAAGCGTTCCGCGATTCTGCTCTTCGGTGGTCTCAGACGCGGTGAAGTAGAACACCTGTTCCGTCGGCCATGTCCGGTTCAACAAGTGGGTTTTCCCAACCCGTCGGCGACCGAAGACCAAGGCGAGGCGCGGGGCGCCGTCACCGAGAAGCGCTCGTAGCGCGGCTCGCTCCTCATCCCGGTTTATCATATCATCGGACTGGTCCATTGCGTCTGACAGCATAAGATCTGCGGCGACCGCTTAAGAGTGCTATTCGACGATTATACTAGTGGACCAGTATAACTCAGGAAACTATACTATTTGATTAGTGCAGTTTGCGCAATTAAGGAATTAGTATGTAGAACCCGCGACGGTTCGTGTGAACACGACATCACAAGTGTTTGTTAAACAACGCTTTAGATAGTTATGCCGCTCGGCGCGCCGTTGCGCGTTCTGCCACCCGCCCGCCACAAACGATTCCGTGTGCCGAGCTTGACGCAGCCTCTCGCCGCAAAAACGTTTCACCATGCCGTCATTCCCTGTGCCGTTCCCACGTGTCTCGCCGTATCGCCGCCATCTGCAGTGCCTCGCACTGGCGCTGCTCGCCGTAGCGATCACCGCCCCCACTCTCACCGCCCAGCGCGCCGAGCGCCTCACCGCGTGGACGCAGCCGGTGTTTCCGGTGGCCGAGTATGTGGCCCGCCGCGCGGCGGCGCTGAGCAAGCTTGGCGAGAACGATGTGTTGCTCGTTCCGAGCGGCGACGGCACCAGCAGCGGTGAGACGTTTCGTCAGCAGGACGATTTCGAGTATCTGGTTGGCCTCGAGGTACCGCGCACCATCCTCGCCCTCGATGGCCGCACCCGACGCGCGCTGCTGTTCACGCCGAAGTCGGATGCGCGCTTCGAGAACGCCGGGCGCCCCAATGATTTCCCCGGGCGACCGCTGGCGACTGACCCCGCGCTCCGCGCGTTGAGTGGAGTCGATTCCGTGCTCGTCGATTCCATACTGAACGCGTTTCTGTTTTCCGCCACGCAACGTGGCGCACGCGTCTTTATCAACGCTGGTCGACCGGGCGCCACCGTGTTGCCCGCGCCGTCGGCCTTCGCGGTGCCATCGGCCGGCGCCGTGCTCGCTACGGAACTGCAGCATGAGCACGCCGAACTCACGCTCACTAACGCCTATCCGCTCATGGCGAGCCTGCGCATGATCAAGTCGCCACGCGAAATCGCCGCCATGCGCGAGGCGGCGCGACTCACCATGGTGGCCATCGCCCGTGGTGCCGCGCGTGTTGCACCGGGTGTACACGAACGCACCCTCACCGGCGCGTTCAGCAGCGACTGCATGGCACTCGGCGCGCAACGCGATGCGTTCACGCCCATCATCAAGTCGGGCGACAACTCGCTCTGGCCGTGGCGCATACTCGGCGCGCACTACACGCGCCGCAATCGCACACTGCGTCGCGGAGAACTGGTCATCTTCGACGTGGGCTGCGAGCGCAATCACTACGTGAGTGACGTCGGGCGCACCTTCCCGGTTGGCGAAACGTTCACCCCACGCCAGCGCGAGCTCGTCGAGATGGTGCGTCGCATTTCCGATGCCGTCATCGCAGCAGCGAAGCCCGGGGCTACGCTGGCCGAGCTGCAACGCGTCGCCAGCCAAGCCATCCCGGAAGCGGCGAAGCCCTTCATGCAGGCCCCGCTGTACTTCGGGCACCACATCGGGCTGGAAGCCGGCGATCCCTCGCTCACCGATGCGCCGCTGTCACCCGGTATGATCTTCACTATCGAACCGTGGTACTACAATCACGTCGATTCCGTGGCCGTCTTCATTGAAGATGAAATCCTGATCACGCCATCGGGGAGCGAGAATCTTACGGCGGGCCTGCCACGCGATGCCGCTGGACTCGAGCGGCTGCGTAGTGGTACCGACAAAAGTGCGCAGTCGGACAATGCACAGCGCACGATGACACGCGATGGCGTGCTGGCGTTCACGTTGGTGCGTGCCTCTGGAGCCGTGCAAGTGTACGATCTGCTCAACGGTCGCGACGTCGCCACCACGCCGGTGTGCGCGCGGCCGCAGTCGGGTGAGCTTACGGAGAACGATGTGTCGTTCGTGGTGCGCTGTGACGGCGCCGATCGCCCCGTGTACGTGAACACCGCATCGTACGCCGTCGTGGCTCCGCCGCTGCGCGAGCCGGTGCTGCGCGCACTCTCCGCTACGGTGTCGTCTGCCGTGGCGTCCGCACGAACGATCGCTGGGCAACCTATCAAGAAGACCGAGGTCGTGGTGGTCGGCACCATTCACGCCGAACACCGCACCAGCGCACGCTACAGCACCGATGTGCTACGCCGGCTCCTGCAGGCCATGCGTCCCGACTATGTGCTCACGGAAATTGCACCGAATCGGTTCGACGCGGCCATGCGCCAGTTCACCGATTCCGGAGCCATCACCGAACCGCGCGTGCTCCGGTTCCCCGAGTACACCGACGTGCTCTTTCCGCTCACCAGATCCATGCGCTTCACCATCGTGCCCACGGCGGGATGGTCCGTACCGATGGACAGCTACCGCACCGCCGCCCTCGAGCGCATCGAGGCCGATCCGTCGCGGCGTGCGGAGTGGCAGGACTATACGCGAGCCAACGCGGTAGCCGATTCACTGGTGAAGCGCCGTGGCGCCGACGACCCGTACTTCATCAATTCAGCGGCGTACGATTCTATACAGACGGCGGCGCACGAGCCTTACAATCGCCTGTTCAACAGCGAGCTTGGTCCCGGCGGATGGGACAACATCAACGAGGCACACTTCGCGCACATCGCCCGCGCGCTCGACGACCATCGCGGCGAGGGGAAGCGCGTGGTGATCACCTACGGTGCCGGTCACAAGGAGTGGTTCATGCGGGCGCTGCGTGCACGCGATGACGTCACCATCCTCGACGTGGCGCCGTTTTTGGAGCAGATCGGGGTGAGTAGGAAAGAGTAGTGCTGGTCTGGAGCGGGGAGAGGGCTGTCGCGCGTAGCAGCGGTGCGATGTGCGTCAGAAAGCCGTAGTCGCTCTCCGGCAAATCCTGTGCGAACTCGGTGATGCAACAGCCAAGTCCACACGGCAGGGAGGCTCCTTCGGTTCGAGTCGCCTCTGCCGCTTTTCGTAGCGTTGCTTGGTCCGCCGTGGAAAGTTTCGAGTCATTGAGTGGTGTTTTCGGAGTCGCAATCTCTTGTCTTAACAGTGCTCGAAACACTTTTTCACCGAGTTTTTTCTCGAGCGCTGTGACGGCGCTTAGGAGAGTGCACGTGCCGTAAATTACCGCGTCATTCGAGTGCTTCATGGCAGCGCTTCCGCTACACCAGCGGAACGCGCCGTGAGCCTTCAGCGGAACGAGTTTCCCAGTTGAGAGAAGGCCGAACATGCGCCAATTGGCGATCTTTCTACTTATAGTGTCTCGGCCGATAACTTCCTTGAACTGATCAACGATGATATAGAAGTCTCCTGTGAAGCCTTTCCTGTTGGTATATTTTCCTCCGATTTTGTACAGAGTATCTGCGGGGCCTTCGGGATCGAGCTGCAGGCGCGCGACAGCTGCCCCCCGTCGATTGAGCTGGTTTAGCGGCATCTTCCGCGGATTCTTGATCATGTGAATCGACAGCGTCGCATTCGACGAGCGTAAGACCCGTTCTGCGTTGGCGTTCCACTTGCGCATTGCGACCCAGTCTCCGGCCTCAAAGGCACGTGACGGATCGAACAAATTGAAGGGCGGAAAGGCTTCGCATGTGTCCAACTTACGTTTCCGTCGATCGAAGTCGCACGAGAAGTTCTCTGCCTCGCCGATCTTTGCGTAAGGCTCCGCAGTCGTGGTATGCTGCGCCGCGATCGGCCCGAATGGCAGCAGCGTCACAGCCGCCACCAGCGCGAGTTGAACGCGTCGGCGAAACCCATGTGTCATTGTCATGCGTGATGCACTCCGTTCAGGGTGGCGTGAGAGTTGAAGCAATACGAACCCAACGCGCAATCGATCGGTCGACGGCCCGAGCTGGTTTCCCCGATGGTGGCGAGGACACGAGCTCGCGCAGCAGCAGGATCGATCGCCGGAGGCCCGCCGCAGCTTCGGGATCCTCCACGGTATTCGACGACATTAGCGCCAAGTCATCAAGCCCCGCAACAATCTGCGAGATCGCGAGCGCGCTGTCGCCCAGTTGGGCACTGATCCACGACTCGGCATACAGATAGTCCCAACTGATTGCCGCCGTCGTTGCCCCCGTGCGTCGTTGACGCACCGCCAACAGCAGCGAGCGAGCGCGATCGCGATTTTCGGCGGCCAGCGCCAGATACACTGGATCGAGTGGCGTTGACGCTGGAGCGACGGCGCGAAGGGCCCCCACGCCAAGACACGGTACGGATAGTCGAAGCACAGGCAGCACGACGCGTTCTCGCGCGAGGCCCAGCTCCGCCTCGGCATAGCTGCCGGTCATTGCCGCTTCCGCGCGCTGCTGTGCGTCGGTCATGCCGTCGCATTCGCCAAGCACGGCCATCACGTACCAGTCAAGCATCGGGTCTCGCACGCCGGCCGGCAGGTCCTGATATCGCTGTTGGAGCGATAGGCGCAGCGACTCGCGATCGCTCGAGAGCGCGGCCAGTGCCGCTAGGCGCTCCGGCAGCGCTCCGGATGCCGACGCGCGTCGACGGCGCATCGTTTGCTGTGTGAGCCGCAGCGCGGAGTCCACGGCGCCACGTCGAATCGCCAGGCGAATGCGTGCGACGTCGATGTCGAGCGCGAGCGCAAGGCTCGGTGAGAACCGTTCGGCCTTGTTTAGTGCCGATTCTGCCGAGGCGGAATCCTGCTGACGCAGCAGACCGGCCGATTCAAGCGCGGCCGCACGTTGATACCATGCGTCGGGTGAAGTCGGAAACCGTTGCGTCCACAGGCCGGTGGATTGCAGATACATGGCGGTGCCCCTTCGCGTGGCAGCCGCCCACGTGGCCGGCACGGTACCCGCCGCCCCCTGTACGAACGGGACGGAGTCGACCGGCACGAAGACCAGCGAATCGTTCAGCAGCGCGGGTAGTGCGTAGACGCGCTGATTGGGCAGCACGCGTCCGCTCTTCACCTGCCCCGGTCTGGCAAACGTGGCGGCGGCAATCGGAGCGTACAGCGCGGCCAGCAACGGCGACGTCGGAGCGGTCGCGACGGCCTGCGAGAACGCTGATAGCGCGCTCCATGGGCTGCTGCGAAAGCGCCGGCGTCCGCCATCGGCAATTACGAGCGAATCGAGCTGCGTACAGCGCCCCAGCGAATACCACCCCACAAAGTTTGCCGGCTCACGCTGTGCGCTGGCCCGATATGCCGCACACGCCCCCGGAAAATCCATCACCGCCATCCGCTGCAGCCCCACGGCTAGCAGCGAGTCCACCCCGCGCATCGTGCCCAGCCGCACCGCCTCGTCTGCGTCGCTCTTCCACCGATCCACCGCGCGCGGCGTGCTCCACGCCGTACTCTGCGCCGCCCAGAAGCGCGCCTGCGCGAATTTCGGTAGCGTGTCCCGAGCATCACGAAACGCCTGCGCCGCCGAATCGAGCTGGCCGCTGCGTAACAGCGTGTGTCCCCGCACATACGCGCGCAGCGCCGTCAGCGACCGCTCCGGAATGCCGTCGAGCCCGGGCACCTCGCTCGCCGCGCGCCCGGCCAGCGCTTCGCGCGTGAGCGCGGCGATCGTGGCATCGGCCGTTGCCAGTGCCGATCGCGCCAGCATGCGCGACACCGTGATTCCTCCGTTATCGCTGCGCGACTCGAGCCGGAGCTGCACGGAATCGCTCAACGCCGTCGCTCCCACGGTGAGTCGTCGCGAGGCCTTGTCGGGCGATACCACGCGCACACCACTCCACGCCGACAGCTCGCGCGCCACGCGATCGCGCACAGACTCCGTCAACGCGTCGGATGCCGGAAGCAGCGACACCGCCAGCGCGCCCGGACTCTCCACCGCCTCGGCCGCACGCGGCGCACGCGTGCCGTACCCCAGCGCCGCACTACCGAGCACGAGCACGGCAACTATCGCCGGCAGTTGCCAGCGTGCCGTGCGAGTGGGCGGCGCAACCGCCGTCGGTACCGCGTTGCTGCCACCGGTGACCCGTGCCAAGCTCCCC
>Ga0105049_10002342_pt1 | contig 22404 bp, 25 predicted proteins | sample MAT06_FD_78087 | JGI IMG/M metagenome (GOLD analysis project Ga0105049, IMG submission 78087) | Freshwater microbial communities from Lake Fryxell liftoff mats and glacier meltwater in Antarctica - MAT-06 | ecosystem: Environmental > Aquatic > Freshwater > Ice > Liftoff microbial mat | place...
TAGGCAAGCCAGTCGCAACTGAACACATTGCTGGGCCGCTGATCCGGGCTTGATGCCGCGGAACCGGCACCGGATCCCACCCGTTCGCGCAGCAACCCGGCCATCCCCCCACGCTGGCGCGAAGAGGGATTGGGGATGTGCCCGCCCGTCGCGAACTCAATGCCTGCCCGCCAGGGCCAGACATTTTCCCAGCCGCCGGAAACTTGCCTCGGTATCATCGGGCTCATCTTCGGCCAGAAAGGCGTCAAGTCCCGGCCATGCCCGGATTGCCGCATCGGTCAACGGGTCCGATCCCGCAGCATACAGCCCGGCTTTCACCATCATCTCTGCCCGGTCATAGGCGCCAAACAGCCGCCGCGCCTCGCCAATCTGCTTGTTTTCCGCCGCACTTGCGGCATCGGGCAAGCTGCGCGACACTGACCGCAGCAGGTCAATCGCCGGGTAGCGCCCGCGTTCGGCAATCGCACGGTCCATGACCACATGGCCATCCAGCACACCGCGCAGGATATCGGCGACCGGCTCCTCCATGTCGGACCCTGCCACCAGCACGGTGAAAACGGCGGTGATGTCGCCGCTGCCCTCCGCCCCCGGCCCGGCGCGTTCGGCCAGAGCCATGATCATGTGCGCGGTTGACGGCGGATAGCCCCGCAGCGAAGCCTCCTCGCCGCCGGCCAGGGCCACTTCGCGGTGCGCCTCGGCAAAACGGGTGATGCTGTCAGCCAACAACAGCACATGATAGCCCAGATCGCGGAAATGCTCGGCCACCGCCATCGCGGCCCAGGCACAACGGCGGCGAATCAGCGGCGATTGGTCCGAGGTGGCGGCCACCACCACGGAACGCGCCATCCCGTCTGGCCCCAGTACCTGCTCGATGAATTCACGCACCTCGCGGCCACGCTCCCCGATCAGCGCAATCACCACCAGATCGGCGGCAACCCCGCGGGCGAATTTCGACAGCAATGTCGATTTGCCGACGCCGGATCCGGCAAACAGACCGATTCGCTGGCCCTGCACCAGCGGCAGCAGCGTGTTGAACACGGCCACCCCGGTTTCCAGCCGTGCCCCCAGACGGCGACGGGTGGTCGCGGCAGGCGGGGCACTGCGCAAAGGTCGCGGTTGGGTGCCACGCAGGATCGGCCTGCCGTCCAGTGCCATGCCAAACGGGTCGATCACCCGCCCGATCCAGTTCATGTCCGGTGCAATGTCACTGCCGCCGATCAGGTTGACCGGATCGCCGATTGACAGCCCTTCAAAAGACCCGTCGGGCAGCACGGTCACACCGCCCCGCGACAGCCCCAGCACTTCACCCCCCAGCACCCGTCCGCTCTGGGTCGACAGCCTCACCCGGTCGCCAAGTGCCGCATCCGTGGCCAGACCGGAAACCAGCAATGTGCCCTTGCCCACCTCTGCCACCCGGCCAACGGGGCGCAAAACGCCGATCGTGGCGATTTCGGCGAGCAACCCATCAAACACATTGGTCATTCCTTGCTTCTCCCTGGTTGTTCTTACCGTTTCTAAAGGAATCGCCCTTAAGGCTTGGTTGAAGCCGATCGAGGGAGAAGCCCCGATGTTTGAAAGACTGGATATCAGCCGCGAAGCCTATGCGTTGGCGACCTATGCCATGACCCGGCAGGGGGCGATTTCCGCCAATATCGCGAATGCCGACACGCCGGGGTACAAGGCGGTGGATGCGCCTGATTTCGCCCGAGCCCTTGCTGATGGCAGCGGGTTGCAACCGCTGGCCACGCGCCCCACGCATCTGGCGCGCCCGGATGCCGAACAATCGTTCACATTGGCGACGCGCCGCGCTCCCGGCAACGAATCCCCCAACGGCAATACCGTGTCGCTGGAAACTGAAATGGTGAATGCCGCCGATGTCCGCCAGTCGTATGACATGGCACTGGCCATCGCCAAATCCACCAGCGCTATCCTGCGCACCAGCCTTGGGCGGAGGTAGCGATGTCTGATCTTGCCCAAAGCCTTTCGGTTTCAGCCTCAGCGATGCAGGCACAGGCCAGCCGTCTGCGCCACGTATCGGAAAACATCGCAAACGCCGATACGCCGGGCTACCGGCGCAAAACCACCGCATTCGAAGATGTGGTGGAGGGTGGCACTGAAACCGGGCTGGTGAAACTCGGCCCTGTTGAACTTGATCCGACCGACCTTGCGCGGATCTACGACCCCGGCCACCCGATGGCCGATCCTACCGGTCACTATGACGGCTCGAACGTCGATCTGGTGATCGAAATTGCTGACGCGCGCGAAGCGCAGCGCAGCTATGAGGCGAACCTCAAAATGTTCGATCAGGCCCGGCAAATGTCGGCGAGCCTGATCGATTTGCTGCGGAAGTAACGGCTTAGTTGAAGTGAAGGAGATCTGGAATGGATATCAAATCGGCACTCGCTGCCCGCAGCTATGAAACGGCCCGCCCGGCAACGGCCCCCTCCCCTCTGCCGGGCGGATCATCGGATGACCTGTTGGGCGGCTTCGGCCAGATCGTCGGGGAGTTTGCCCAGGTCCTGCAACGGGGCGAACAGACCGCCCGTGCAGCCCTGGTCGGCAAAGCCGATCCGCATGCGCTGGTGCAGGCACTGGCGGCCACCGAACGGGCGGTGGAAACTGCGGTAACGGTACGCGACAAGGTGGTGGAGGCCTATCAGGAAATCCTGCGGATGCCGGTTTAGGGTGCCCCGATGCAGGATCAACTTTTCTTTGACACCTTGCGGCAGGGTCTGTGGATCGCCGTCATCATCTCTGCCCCGATGCTGGCGGTGGCGTTGGTGGCAGGTGTCGCCATCGGCCTGCTGCAGGCGCTGACCTCGGTACAGGAAATGACCCTGACCTTCGTTCCCAAGGTTGGGGCGATGCTGTTGGTGTTCTGGGTCTCGATGAGCTTCATGACCACCACGTTGGTCAGCTTTTTCCACGATCAGATCATCCCGATGATCGCAGGAGGCGCTGGTGGATAACGCCGGTTACACAACGCTGACCCGCCAATCCGGGCTGATGCGCGAAATGCAGGCGGTGGCGCACAACCTCGCCAACATGTCCACCACCGGCTTTCGCAAGGAAGGGGTGATCTTTTCCGAATTCGTGAAAAATCTCGATGGCGAGGAGCCGTCGCTGTCGATGGCAACTGCCAACACCCGCCGCATCGACCTGTCGCAGGGCACCCTGACGCAAACCGGTGGCTCGTTTGACTTCGCCATTCAGGGCGACGGCTTCTTTCTGATCGAAACCCCGCGCGGCGAGCGGCTGTCGCGGGCCGGAAGCTTCACCCCCAGCGCCGAAGGTGAGCTTGTCACCCCCGATGGCTACCGTTTGCTCGATAATGGCGGTGCGCCGGTATTTGTGCCGCCCGACGCCCGCGCCATCAGCCTGGCCGCCGACGGTACCCTGTCTGCCGATGGCAGACCGCTGACACAGGTCGGCCTGTGGCAACCCAATGACCCGCTCGACCTCGTGCACGAAGCCGGAACCCTGTTCAAAGCTGAAAACGGCTCGGTGCCGCAGGAACAAGGCACCATCCTGCAGGGCTATCTGGAAGACAGCAACGTGAACCCGATTACCGAGATCACCCGGATGATCGAGGTTCAGCGCGCCTATGAACTTGGCCAGACCTTCCTTGACCGCGAAGACCAGCGCATTCGCGGCGTCATTCAAACACTTGGCCGCTGAGGCCAGAGTTACGGAGCCCAAAGATGCGTGCTTTGCAGATCGCCGCCACCGGGATGAGCGCCCAGCAGATGCGGGTGGAGGTTGTTTCCAACAACCTCGCCAACATGAACACCACCGGCTACAACGCCCGGCGCGCCGAATTTGCCGACCTGCATTACCAGCAGCTCAGCCGCCCGGGCACCATCAACGCTTCCGATGGCACGGTGCTGCCGACCGGGGTGCAGATCGGCCTTGGCGTGCGCCCCGCCGCCGTTTCGATCATCGTGGCGCAGGGGTCGCTGGCACAGACCGGCGGCGACCTTGATCTGGCGATCGAGGGCAAGGGCTATATCGAGGTGGCGCTGCCGTCCGGCATTTCCGCCTATACCCGCGATGGCAGCCTGAAACGCTCTGCCGACGGGCTGATCGTCACCTCGGATGGCTATGAGGTCGTACCGGGCATCACCATCCCCGCCGACGCCCGCAGCATTTCGGTATCGGCAGCAGGCGAGGTTTATGCCTATTTCAACGATCAGGTACAGCCGCAGCTTCTGGGGCAGTTCAACCTTGCCGGGTTCACCAATGAAAAGGGGCTGGAGGCGACGGGGTCCAACCTATTCCTCGAAACCCCGGCGTCCGGCCCGGCGCTGGTCGGCGTGCCGGGGGTTGATGGCCTTGGCACCCTGCGCGAAGGCTATCTGGAAGAAAGCTCGGTCGATGCGGTTCACGAAATCACTGACCTGATCAAGGCCCAGCGCGGCTATGAAATGAATGCCAAGGTCATCACCGCCGTCGATCAGATGCTGGCCGCCACCACGCAGGTGCGCTGATGCGCCTGCTTGTCGCTGCCCTGATCCTGGCACCCACGTTCAGCCTCGCCGACACGCTGGTCGCCACCCGCACCATTCGCAGCCAATCGATTCTGGAGCCGGGCGACCTGACACTGGCGGCAGGTGCTGTTGCCGGCGCCCTGACCAGACCCGAGGATGCGCTGGGAATGGAGGCCCGCGTCGTGCTGTACGCCGGGCGGCCGATCCGCCCCGAAGACCTTGCCCCCGCCGCCCTGATCGACCGCAATCAGACCGTCACCATCCTGTTCCGGCGTGGAACCCTAACCATCAGTGCCGAAGGCCGGGCACTGGGCCGCGGCACTGCGGGCGACCGCATCAAGGTGATGAACCTCGCCTCGCGCAGCACGATTTCCGGCACCATCGGCCCGGATGGAATGATCCATGCCGATGGCGGTCAGGGTCAGTGACCAACAACAAAGGACGCCGGATGCGCCAGTCTGTCCCATTGCTTTTCCTTGGCCTTCTGGCCGCTACCGCCTGCTCGAAACTGGATGACGTCGGTCGGGCGCCGCCCTTTACCCCCTTGCAAAGCGGCAACGAATATCATGCGATGTACAGCACCCCCCTCCCCGAAACCATCGAGCGACGGCGCGCCGTTGATGGTGCCTCGCTGTGGACCGGGGATCGCCAGTCGCTGCTGGGTGACCGCCGAGCCGGCACCCGCGGCGATATTCTGACGGTGGTGATCGAGATCAACGACCAGGCATCGATCTCCAACTCCACCGGCCGCAGCCGCACCGGGTCAGAACAGATGGGGGTCGATGGCTTCTTTGGCCTGCCCCAAAGCCTCAATTCCGGTCTGCCTGATGGCGCAACGCTCGGCGATGCGGTTTCCACCAGTTCCAGCGGGTCATTCAAGGGCAACGGCAGCGTCAGCCGTAACGAAAAGCTGACGCTGCGAATCGCAGCCACTGTGGTGGAGGTGCTGCCCAACGGCGTCCTGCGCATCGAAGGCACTCAGGAGGTGCGGGTGAATTTCGAACTGCGCGAACTGACCGTCATCGGCTTTGCCCGGCCCGGCGACATCTCGCGCCAGAATGAAATCACCTATGACAAGATCGCCGGCGCGCGGATTTCCTACGGAGGTCGTGGCCAGATCAGCGACGTGCAGCAACCCCGATTGGGGTCGCAAATCCTTGATGCCGTTCTGCCGTTCTAGGGGAAAGCCATGATCCGCAAGATCCTTCCGATATTGTTGGCACCGCTTGGCCTTGGTGGTGGTATCGGCGCGGGCCTGGCGTTGAAACCCGCAGCCGATCATGGCGGCGATGCCGCCGCTTCCGAGGCTCCGGCAGATGCAAAAGACGCCGGAGCCGAGCATGCTGCCGCCCCTGCCGAAGGGGAAGCGGCCACGCCGGCCAAGGCGGAACACGCTGCCACCCCGGGCACGCGGGCAGTGCCGGAAACCCCCGAAGGCGAAACCCCGCTGCATGACTATGTGAAGCTCAACAACCAGTTTGTCGTTCCGGTCGTACAGGATGGCCAGGTTGCCTCAATGGTGATCCTCGCGCTCAGCCTCGAAGTTTCGGCGGGCTCAACCGAGCAGGTCTACGCAATGGAGCCCAAGCTGCGCGACGTATTCCTGCAGGTTCTCTTCGACCACGCCAATGCAGGTGGGTTCAGCGGAGATTTTACCGTCAGCAAGAACATGGTGGTTCTGCGTGATGCGCTGCGCGAAGTCGCCATCAGGACGCTTGGCGGCAATGTTACAGATGTCCTCATCATAGATATTGCCCGTCAGGACCTGTGACGCGCGAAACACCGGCCCCTCTGGCGCGGTGAGGAAGGGCAGAATCCGGCCATCCTCGTCAGTCACCCGGCCACCGGAGCGTGATGAGCTTTCCCAGCAACCGCGGGCGGTCTGACCGGAGTTTGCACAAACTCCGGAACGAAGCCTGCAAAGGCTTCGGCTCGATTTCTGCAAAGAAATCGGTCGGGGCGGCGGTCATACCTGCGACTCCACCCTGGCTCAGCCTGCTCCGGGCCCGGCAGGGGCGCGAAATGTCACGCTCCGCGATAGAGGGTTGCGGGAACCGGAGCCGGCAAGACCAGGGTTTGGTTTGCGGCCGGGTTGTCCTGAATCAATCAGCCGACGCGGACGGTGGCAGATGACCTGTCGGCTCATGGCTTTGGCGGCAGCTTTGCCAGCCGCGCCTTCAGGTCATGCGCCAGGCGGTTCAGCACATCATTGCGGCCAAAGGCGGTGGATGCGTCAGCCCGCTCCTCCAGCCACAGCGCGGTTTCGCGCGCCAGCTTCAGGTTCATCTCGCGGCGCTGGCGATCGGCCCACAGATCATACAGCAGGTTGGATCGCGCCAGCGCCGACAGCGGCAGATCGCCTTCGGGCGCAGGGCGCGGAGTGTTCAGCACCGCCAGCGCGGCGCAGGTGGCATCACGCAGTTCGGCGGCCCTGCGCAGCTTGACCAGCCGCGCCTCCAGTGCCAGTTCGGTCAGTTTGCCCAGTGCCCTCAGCCGCCCGATCTGGCCTGTGGTCGGCTTGGTCATGGCACTTCCCCATTCCGCCAGATGCCCTGTTCTCTGGCGCGAACCCGCATACGTTCGGCAAACCGTACGGCAGCAGCAACCGCACGATACTGGTCTGGCCGGATTTCCTGACCGATGGCAATGCTGGCGTGCAGCGCCCGCGCGGTTGGCGGATCGCGGTGTATCGGCACCCCGGCGGCCGATGCCACCGCACGGATCCGCGCGGCGATTTCATCGGTACCCTTGGCCACACAGATCGGTGCCCCCCTGTCGGCCCGCTTCCATTTCAGCGCCACCGCATAGTGGGTCGGGTTGACGATCAGCACATCGGCCTTGGGCACATCCAGCATCATGCGGTTCATCGCAATTTCCTGCCCGCGCTGGCGGCGCTGCGCTTTCATATGCGGATCGCCATCGGATTGGCGGGCCTCGTCGATCATATCCTGGCGCGACATGCGGTTGCGGCGGATCAGGCTTGCCCTTTGCCACAGATAATCCAGCGCACCAAAGCTTCCCGCCAGCAGCAGAATCAAGAACAGAAACGACACAGTCGTCTGCATCAGTGCCGTGGATGCCATGGCGGGCGACAGCTGCCCTGCACCCATGATTTCGGGCAGGCGCCGCAGCAGAAAAAAGCCGAGGATTGCCGATATGATCACCAGCTTGACAAAGCTCTTGGCAAATTCGAACAGCCCGTCGCGCCCGAATTTCTGTTTTGCACTTGCCAACGGCGACAGGCGTGAGAGCTTCGGCATCAGCTTTTCCGGGGTAAAGACCAGCGACCGCTGCGCCAGCAGCGACAGCAGCACCATCGCGGCCGGCAGCAGGAACCAGGGTGCGGCAAGCAGCGCGACCTGCCAGAGCAACCCGCCCAGCGGCCCGCCAAAAAGCCCGGTCCTATCCGACACCATCAGGGGCCCCAGCCGGTCAGCCTGATCCAGGAGCACCATCCCCAGATCGCCGAATTGCCGCAGATTGGCCGGGCCGAAGGCCAGGGCCGCCAGCAGCAGCCCGGCGAAGGCCGCCGCCGTGTTCAGATCGGCGGACCGCGCAAAATCGCCCTTTGCCCGTGCATCGTCGAGCCGTTTCTGCGTTGGTTCATGTTCCTTTTGGGCGGAATCGTCCCCCTCGCTCACGGCATCACCGCGAAGGGATTGGCCAGAAAGCCGTCAAATGCCCGAACCCACAGCGCCATCGCCAGTGGCAACCCGAGCAGCAAAAGCACCAGCCCGCCCAGCGCCAGCGCCGGTGCGCCGACGAAAGAAACCATCAGCTGCGGCATCGCCCGGTTGATGACGCCCAGCGCCACGTTGTAGATCAGCGATGCGATGACAAAGGGTGCCGCCAGCGAAAAGGCCAGCGCCACCGCCCGGGTGATCTGGCCCACCCCCCAGCCCGACAGATCGCCGGCCCCGGGAAAGACCCCGGCCGGCAGGATGTCATAGGACAGCACCATAAGTTCTGCCAGTTTCACATGCAGCCCCGCCATGGCAGCCAGTGCCAGCCCCGTCACCACCAGCAGTTGCGAAATCGCCGGTTGCGGCTCGACCCCCGCGCCACCGAAAAACTGCGCCAACGAGGTGGATTGCGCCGCGATGGTACCGGCCATCTGCAGCGCCAGAATGAACAGCCGCAACACCATGCCGATCGCCAGTCCCGCCAGCGTTTCGGTGGCAAGCGGCACCCCGGTCAACAATCCTTCGTCTGCCATCGGGGCCAGACGGCCGGAAACGGCGGGCATCACGATGACGGTGAAGGCCAGCGCCAGGGCCAGCCGCACCCGTACCGGCACCGATTGTTCGCCAAACACCGGCAGCAGCGCCATCGCGGCCCCGACCCGCAGAAACACCAGAAACCCGGTCAGCAGCGCCTGCCTGCTCAGGGTCAGCAGCTCCATCGCCAGATCGGCACTTTCAACGGTCACGCCGGCACCATCCCCACCAGCGAGGGGCGGGCATCCAGCCCGATTTCCTCGAATGACAGCACTGGCGCGCTCAGCCCCTTGGCGCTCAGCACCGTGCGCAGAAAGCGGCGGCGGCGGGTAGAGGTGACCAGCGCCGGGTAAATCCCGTTTTCACCGGTCCGGGCCAGCTTTTCAGCCACCGCATTGGCCAGCCGGTTGAAGATATCGGGTGGCAGTGCCACATCCTGCACCCCGCGCTCGCCCTCGATCTGGTGGTTGGAAAAGGTCTGCTCCCACTCGGGTGCCAGTTGCAGCAGCGGGATGGTGCCATCCTCGCGGCGCATTTCGGCGACCAGCTGAAAGCCCAGCCGCTGGCGCACATGTTCGCAGATCGCCTCGGGCGAGGGCAGGGCATTGCGCACCTCGGCAATCGCCTCAAGGATAAGGGGCAGGTTGCGGATTGACACCCTTTCCTCCAGCAGGAGCCGCAAGACAGACAACAACAGGTCAATCGGTACCTTGTCGGGGATCAGTTCCTCGATCATCCGCCGCATCGCATCGGCCCGGGTGCGGTCGCTCAGGTTCACCACCTCATCCAGCAGGCGCCGCAGCGCCTTGAGCGTCAGCAAGCGGCCAAAGTTGCGCTTGATGACCTCCAGCAGATGGGTGGCCAGCACTTCGGTCGGCGAGACGACAGTGGTGCCCGCCAGCGCAGCCTCATCCTGCTGATCGGCGGGAACCCAGCGCGCCGGGGCACCGTAGACCGGTTCGCGTACATCCATGCCGCCCGGCAGGTCTTCGCCGCCGTCGTTGAGCAGCGCCAGCACCCGTTCGGGAAACAGCCGGTCCCGCGCCTGTTCTACCCCCTGTATGCGGATCCGGTAACCGCCGGGGGGCAGCATCGCATCGTCGGTCAGCCGCATTTCCGGCAGGATCAGGCCAAAGACCGAGGCGACGTGCAGCCGCATGTTGGCAATGCGGGCATCAAGCCCGGTGGCGGGATCCAGCACCATCGCCACCAGATTGGGGGCAAACTCGACATGAATATCGTCGATATCCAACACATCGCCCAGTGACTTTTTATGCGGCACGCCGTCACCGGCCGGCATCACCATCGCGGCCGCCCGGTCGCGCTGCTGCCCCGCCAGAGTGCCGCGCCAGGCAGCATAGGCCAGCACCGCCGCCCCGGCGATGAAGGGCAGAAACGGCATTCCCGGCACGATCGCAAACATCGCCATCAGCGCCGCCACGGTGCCCAGCGCCGCCGGATGCCGCCCCAGTTGGCTGACCAGTGTCAGGTCGGTGGCACCGGTTGCCCCACCGCGTGCCAAGAGCAGCGCCGATGCGATGGAGATGATGACGGCCGGGATCTGGCTGACCAGCGCATCGCCGACCGACAGGATCGAATAGGTTTCAAACGCGGTGGCCAGCGGCAGGCCATGCACCGCCACCCCGATCACCAGCCCGACCACCAGATTGAGAATGGTGATGAGCAACCCTGCCACCGCATCGCCCTTGACGAATTTCGATGCACCGTCAAGCGAGCCGAAAAAGGTGGTTTCCGCCTGTTCCTTTTCGCGGCGCAGCTTGGCCTCTTCGTGGGTGATCGACCCGGCCGCCACATCGCTGTCGATCGCCAGCTGTTTTCCCGGCATCGCGTCCAGTGCAAACCGCGCGCCCACCTCGGCCATGCGGCCGGCACCTTTGGTGATGACGATGAAATTCACGATCAGGATGACGCAGAACACCACGAACCCGACCAGAAGGTTGCCGCCCATCACGAACATGGCGAAGCCTTCGATCACATGCCCCGCCGCATCGGTGCCGGTATGCCCCTCGCCGATGATGAGCTTGGTAGAGGAGATGTTGAGTGAAAGACGCAGCATCAGCGATGCCAAGAGGATGGTGGGAAAGGCGCTGAAATCCAGCGGGCGCTCGATGAACAGCGTGGTGGTGAACATCAGGATCGCCAGCGCGAAAGACAGCGCCAGCCCGACGTCCAGCACCCAGGCCGGCATCGGCAGGATCATCATGACGATGATGCCCATCAGAGCCAGCGTCAGCAGGATGGTGGGCCGAAAGATCATTTGCAGCGTCAAAGCCTGCGGCATTCAGTAAATCGCCCCCAGATTGATGGTTTCTGCCGTCGCCTCGATATCCGGCCCGGCCTGGCCCGCCTCGACCTCGGTTGCCGGGGCTTCGGGTTGCGTTTCGTTTGCCGCCAACGGCCCAAACAGGCTTTGTGCCGGAGCGGTGGCGGCCAACAGGCTCTTCCCGGCGGCGGCATCGGGGGGCATCAGGGAACCCATCAGCCCCTCGGCCCCGCCCTGCAGCAGCGGAAAGGTATTGATGCGGATCACTTCGCGGCGCACCGCCGGGTCAACCCCATTCATGGCAGCAGAAAGCTCCGGCTCGGAAACCTCTGGCAAGGGCAGGCCATCTTCGGCAGCAAAGCGGGCACGCAGCGTTTCGAACCGTGCCTGATAGGGGTTGGCGTGCTTGGGATTCAAGGAATGATAGGCCCCCGCCGCCGCGTCCCACGATCCTTTTTGCTGGTAAAGGCTGGTCAGAAATTCAGCGGCATACAGGGCATTGGCCAGCGGGTCGAACATCTGTTCGATCGAGGTAAAGGCCTGATGGTGCCATTTGTAATTGATCTGAAAACAGCCGACATCAAAGCTGCGGGCGCCCCGGGCAAACTCGGCCTTGGCGAACTCCAGCGCCTGCGCGTAGCTGTCGAACCAGAAACCTTTGCCTTCCATGTTCACGGTCCAGGGCCATGGCCGAAAGGCCCCGTTGCTCTTGCGCCCGGTTTCCGTCAGCGAAATCGCCTTGAGCACCGAAACCGGTACGCCGCTGACCCGTGCCGCCTGCACCGCAGCATGTTCGCAAATCGCCGCAAAATCCTGTTGTGGCACCGCGACATCCCCTGCCGCTTCGGACCTCAGCGTCTGCAGCATCACTGCACAGAGTATCAACGCAAAACGGGGCAGCTGCACCCGCGCTGGGCAGCGGGCCACCTGTCCGGCCTCCATCGCGCCAGGGCGCTGCATCCAATTCGAATTCTCGCGCATTCTGCCGCATTTCTCGCTGGGAGACCCACTCTGCCTAGTCCACCAACCTTTAGAATTGGTAATCAGTACCGGGATGAGAGAGGGGGGCAGGGCAAGCGGATGCCGGTATTTCACGATGATCCGGTGACCGATCAGGTTCGGGACCCCATTGATGGGTCGAAAGACCAACACCTTGTCATGGCAGATGATTTCCGGCGCAATATTGATGCGGTGGTGGCTGGGCCGCGCGCAACCAACCTGCCCAATTCGCGGCTCCCCACCTTTCATCAGCCCATGGAGGGGATCGTAAAACTTTGGGCAAAGCACTTGCTGGACGGCCTGACGGGCAAGGTTGCGTGTCAAGGGTCGCTGTGCAGAAGCTGCAAGCGAACCAGCGGCCAAGGTCAGGGTGTTGCCACCGGCGTTGTGGCGGGAAAGGCCGCCAGGAGCTTTGCCAGGCTTGCGCGGGTCGCTTCGCTTTCAGCCAGAAGTGCGCGGTTACGGGCCAGGGGGCCTTGTGGGACCGCCGGGTCAGTGGCTGCACCGGCGTCGGCCGTGCCACTCTGGTGTTCGGCACCCGGAGCGACGGGTCCCTGTTCGCTGGCCGCAACCGGAGGCAACAGCGCTGCGACTGCTTCCCGCTGTTGCGGGGTGCCCAAGGCGCTGACCGTGGCCAGATCCCCGGCGCGCCATCCTGCTGAAACCGCCCGTGTTATATTGCCTGCATCCTCGAAGGCCCCGGCTGCCCGGGCGTGATAGCCAAAATCCGACAGAGCATCGGCCCTGATCGTCGCGGCTTCGGGCGCTGTCATTCCTTCGATGTTGCGCAATGCCGCCCCCGGGTCGTTCATGGCAAGTGCGATCTGCGCCAGCAACAGCCGATCGGCCGCCTTGGGTGCCGGGGCGGCGGCAAGCACCGACCGGGCCTGATCCGGAAATCCCAGCGCGACCAGCCGCGCTGTCAGCGCTTGGCGCAGGCCACGCGACAGATCGGCTTCGACCAGCCGGTCGGTGGCACCGAACAGGTGGCGCAAAAAGGTGGCATCATCCGCCTTGGTTTCCAGCAGCGCGAACAGGTCTTCATCCAGCTCGGTCGGTGCAGCGCCCGGGCCAACGCCGGTCTGCACCGCCAGCGTGGCAAAGGCACCATCGAAATCACCGGACGCGGCGGTTGCCAGCACTTCGATCCGGGCAAGCTGGCTGCCAAGCGGGGTACCGCGATGCTCGAAAGCCAAAGCTGCGGCGGTGTCAACGGTGGCATCAGCCACGGTTGTGCCCTGATCGATCTGTGTCTCGATCAGCAGGATCAGAGCTTCGGGCGAGGCGCTGCCATCTTCGGCGACCACGCCGGCAAGTTCGGTTGCAGCCGCAGATTTATTGTCTTGCGTCAGCTGCAGCTTGGCATTCATCAATCGGGCTTCGGCGCCGATATCGCCGGAAGCCCGGGTCACGGCGTCCTGGATTGTGCGGGCTGTCGCTTCATCGCCGATCGCCAGAAACCTGTTGCCAAGCTTCGGGCCAAGCAGCCGGCGCAAATGCACCGGCAGCCCCGAGAAATTGCGGATTACCGCTTTGGTGTTGACCGGCTCGCCCAGAATCAGCTGAGGCACTGCCAGCACCGCCCAAAGCGCCGCGGCTCCGTCGCAGGCGGCCATGGCCGTCAGTCGGCCAGGCTCGGGGGTGCCATCATCCAGTATCGCCGCCATCGTCTCCAGCAGGTCGCTTCCGGGAACCCGAACATCAAACGCCCTCAGGGTCTCGCGCGCTTCTGCACCAAACCCAAGGTAAAGATACAGCCGCGCCAAGGCGGCGACCGCCCCCGGGGTCGCCGCGTCGAATTCGCCGATCAGGCTCTGCCGCCGGTCGGCGATCTGTTGCGCGGGCGGGGATTTGTCGCCCCATTCGGACAAAGCAAAACTGTCATCCGACAGACAGGCGACACCATCCGGCGTTACATTTTCGGTGGGTGGTTCCAGCAAGGCGTCGCGGTCGATGCTGGTTTCCGCCTTTATCGTCACATGGTCGTTGGCTTCGGCCACGGGTTCAGACCCGGGCAGATGTGCCACGGGCTCGGGGGCCGGTGCGGGATCGGTTGGCAGCAGCGGCCGCTCTGGCTGCACCACCTCGACCAGACCCTGACCGGCAGCGCGGCTCAGTTCCTGCAACAGAACATCGCGCGCCTCGCCGATTCGCGAACTGGATGGCCGCAGCCGGAATGTCGGGTCCTGCAACGGGGTGTCGGTAGCGGAGACCGTGGGAAGTTCGACCCGGTCTGCTGCGGGACGGGCCTGCGCATTGGGCAGAAGTGTGGCGCTTTCCGGGGAACCCGGCTGATCCGCCGGCGCCGCTTCGGCAACCTCTGGTTGCGGTGATTCGAGTCCGGAAATTGCCTGATCTTCCGGTGGATTGCGCTCGGCTTTCCAGAACAGCGACAAAAGCCGCGACTCAGCCTCCGGCGTGGCTATGCGGGCGGGCAGCAGGGCAGCGGCTGCCCTTGTCGGGCCTTGCAGGCCGGAAAACAGGTTCGCCGGCAGATCCAGCATTGCTTCAAACCGGCTGGCGGGTGTGGGCGGGCCGTCATGGACATCAATCACCAGAATCCCGGGACGATCCTCAAACGCTTCGACATGGCAGGCGCAGTCGGTTGCAATCTGAAGGGCGGCACCCCCGAAGCCTGCGCTCATCGACGTGATCCGGGTGCGGGGAATCAGATCAAACGAGCGCGCCAGGTCAAGGACGACATCCGGACGGCCCAGGCGCAGGCCGTAACCTCCGACTGTGCGGCCGATCGTCCAGGCGGTGGGGCGGGCGAACTGCAACACCACCCGGGAAAAATCGGCATGCTCGCCGGTTTGCACCGCGACGGTTTCCGCCATGGCACTTGTGCACCATGTGACGAACACCGCTGTCAGAACTGCCCGAAACGCCTTTTTCATGCCGCGTCCTGCTTGACCTCGCGCAGCGATTCCTCCAGCGCGGAATAGCTGGGGCGCACATGATGCGGTGTATTTTGCCGACCCACTTCGATGCAGATATTCATCGCATGGTTGTAGAGATTGGCCACCAGAACCTCGCGGATCAGTTTGTAAAAGTGCGAATCCTCTTCCACCGCAGCTTTGATCTTGGTGGCAAAGGGGGTCACGATGCCATAGGCCATGAACACGCCCAGAAAAGTTCCGACAAGCGCGCCGCCGATCAGTTTCCCCAGAATTTCCGGGGGTTGGTCAATCGACGCCATGGTCTTGATCACACCAAGAACGGCAGCAACGATGCCGAGCGCGGGCAGGCCATCGGCGATAGCGGCAAAGTTGTGGGCGCCATGCATCGCATGATGCAAATTCATCTCCATCCGCTTTTCCAGCACCTCTTCAACCTGATGCGGATCATCGTAATTCATCGAGGCAGAGCGCAGCGTGTCGCAGATCAGCTCCACCGCCTCGTGGTCTTTCACGATCTTTGGGTACTTGCCGAAAATTGCGGACTCGTGCGGCGCTTCGATATGTTCCTCCAGCCCGACCGGGTTGGATCGCGCCAGCCGGATCAGTTCAAACAGCAGGCACAAAAGGTCGGTGTAATCCTGCTGTTTCCATGACGGCCCCTTGAAAACCTTGCCAAAGTCCTTGGCGGTTTTCTTGATCCCGGCGATGTCGTTGGAAATCACAAAGGCGGCGAGGGCGGCACCGAGAATGATGATAAGTTCATGGGGAGCCGATTCCATGATGATTCCCAGCTTGCCGCCGGCAATGACATATCCGCCAAATACGGCTACAAAGATCAGGATGATCCCGACAATACCGGTCATTCTGCACCTACCTTGCCTGCGCCTCGCCCCAAGCCTTGCAGAACGGGGTTAAGAAAGCTTTCGTTTGCCCGGCTATTCCGGTTGCCACTCAATTTTTCGGAACCGTGGCATTGCGCCCGGCCAGCACCGCGCTGATGCCATAGGCGATTTTCGGGTCGAGCCCGGCCATCACGGCCGCAGCCGTGTCAGGCCGCATCCGCGCCAGAAACCCGGCGGCGAAATCAGGCTCCATCTCGGCGAACAGCAGCGCCGCCTCCTTGGGCTTCATGTTCTCGTAAACCGTGGTAAGCCGCGCCAGATCAGCTTCGGATGCGCTGTCAGCCAGTGCCAGCGTGCTTGAAAGCTGCATCTCGGCAGCCTTCAACTCCTCCAGCCGGGCGGCGATCTTGTCTTCGGCGATCCCCAGCACCTGCCTGCGTTCTTCCAGTGCGGTTTCGTTGCCCGCCAACACGGTTTCGCGTTCGCGCAGCGCGGCGAGCAGCGCGGCGGTACCGCCGTCAGGGGTGCAGCTTGCATCGGTTGCTTCGGCGGGCAGTTCGGGCGCGGTTTCCAACGCCATCACATGGTCGATCCCGTCGGTGATCCGAATCAACCCCGCTGCAATCATCAGCCCGGAAATGATCCCCAGTGCGCCCCGCCCACTGCGCCTGCGCTGCGCCTTCGGGGCGGCTTTGGCACCGGGGGCGGGGGTTTTTCCGGCAGGGTTGGCGACCTTGGCTCCCGGTTTGGCGGCTGCCTTTGGCGCGCTCATTCTGCCGCCTCCATCTCGTCGCGCGGTGGCCGTGAGCGGACAAACCGGAGCTTGCGCGCTGCCTCGGCGTGGTCAACCGGCGGGTTGGGCGCTTTCGGCTCGGGAATGTCATGCATCGAGGCCAGCAGCAGCTCCAGCTTTTGCGCAACGATTTCGCCGCGCCCGGTCATTGATTCCAGCGTGGCCACCGAGGCCTTCGCTGCGGCCTGCGCCTTCTCCAGCGCCCTGGTCATGTCATCGACCTGGGCCGACAGCACGGCGATGGCATTGCCCATGCCGCTTTCCAGTCGGGTGAAATTCTGCAACCGGCGCGACAACACCAGACAATAGGCGGCAGCCGCCAAAGCCCCGATTCCCAGAAGAAAATCCGAAATGAACTGCACCCTGCTCTCCTAGTTCAACACGAATTCAGTGACCAAGAGGTCCCGAACGCGCCCTTCTCCCGATACGATCTGAACCCGTCGCAGCATCTGCGCACGCAGGCGGATCAGCGCTGTCGGGTCCTCCAGTTCGGCAACTTCCACGGCCCGCAGATAACCATTCAGCACATCGAGGATCCGCGGCATCAGCATCGTCACCTCTTCCTGATAGACTTTCGACACTTCCAGCTGCGACGCGAAGCGCAGATGCCGTGCCCGGCCGGTTGATCCGAGTGACACGACAAGCGGATCAATCGGAACAAAGGCGATGTCGGGCAGCGGCTTGGCACCCTCTGCGGCATGTTCAGCCGGCGCTTCGGCGCTGCCCCCGAAGATCATCCCGGAAAAGGTCGCATAGAAGCCACCGCCACCGAGAACCAGCATCAGGACGACGCCGATCAGAAGGGGCAACTTCGATTTCTTTTTCGACACCTTTTCTTCTGATGCTGCAGCTTCTGCCATTGCCGTGCCCTTCTCGGGCCCCCGTCCGGGGCCCCCGTTCAAACCTCAGCTCAGACCCCTGCCAGTTGTCCGTCTGCCCCACCGATATAGCCCGGGGGGGGCTAACCGAATGTTAAGTGGGATCATTCATTGATGACCTCGATGGCGGGTAGAAAACCGGCCCGCCGGGGAGATTTGCACTTGCAGCAATTGGCATCGGTCTGGCTGGCACTGGAACCGCGCAGGCGTTTCATCGTTGCACTGGCCACGGTTGCGATGTTTGCCGCCGTTCTGATGGTATCGCGCGTTGCCACGACCCCGAGCCTCAGCCTGCTCTATGCCGGGTTGCAGGGGTCGGCAGCGGGCGATGTGGTTGCGGCGCTGGAACAGCGCGGCATCACCTATGAGGTGCGGGGCGACGCCATTTACGTTGACGGCTCGCAGCGTGACGAACTGCGGATGACCCTGGCCTCGCAGGGCCTGCCGGCTTCGGCGGGCAGCGGGTACGAGCTGCTTGACGGCATGTCGGGTTTCGGTACCACCTCGCAGATGTTTGACGCAGCCTATTGGCGTGCAAAAGAGGGGGAGCTGGCGCGCACCATCGTTTCCAACCCGCAGATACGCGCAGCACGGGTTCACATCGCCAATATCGACAATCAGCCCTTTCGCCGCGACATGGTGCCGACCGCCTCTGTCACCGTCACAACTGCTGCGGGAACTCTGCCGAGCGCAACGGCCAAGGCACTGAAATACATGATTGCATCGGCTGTAGCCGGGATGCGGCCCGAAGATGTTTCGGTGATCGACAGCCAGGGCGGCCTGATACCTGGCGGGGATGAGGCGTCGCTGGGGGTCTATGGCTCGGATCGGGCAGCAGAACTCAAACGCAATGTCGAACAGATGCTGGCGGCGCGCGTCGGCTATGGGAACGCGGTGGTGGAAGTGAGCGTTGATACCCATACCGACCGCGAATCGATCACGGAAAAAACCCTTGATCCCGATTCGCGCATTGCCATCAGCACCGACACAACCGAGACCAGCACCTCTGCCAAGGATCAGAAACCGGGCGGGGTCACGGTTGCGTCGAACCTGCCAAACGGTGATGCGGCAGCGGGGGGCACATCGCAAAGCAGCAACGCCGAAACCCGGTCGCGCACCAATTTCGAAGTGTCGGCCATCGAACGGCAAGTGGACAAACTGCCGGGGGCCGTGCGCAGAATCACCGTTGCCGTTCTGGTGGATGGGGTGCGCGGCGTCGATGCGGCGGGGGCGGCGACCTTTGCGGCGCGGCCTGATGACGAATTGGCGGCACTCCGCGATCTTGTCGCCGCAGCGGTGGGCTTCGATGAGACACGGGGCGATGTCATCACCATCAAGTCGATGGCATTCGAACTGGCCCCGGTTGATGGAACGCTGGCGCAATCGTCATTCTTCGCCTCTCTGGGCCTCAATGTCATGTCCCTGATTCAACTGGCGATCTTGTCGATGGTTGCACTGCTTCTTGGCATGTTTGTCGTGCGACCCATACTCAGCTCCAATCCACAGGGCCGTGGGGCTGGCGGCGGGGTTGCGGCACTTGCACCGCCGCAGCGCGGCGAAGCTGGTGCCTTGACCGGCGAGATTGATGACGGCGCGTTTGACGGATCGGCACTGCCGATCGTGTCGTTCGACGATGACTTGCCGATGTTCGGCGACCCGGCCATCGCCGACGGCGATCCAATTGCCCGTCTGCGCCGCCTGATCGAAGACCGGCAGGAAGAATCCGTAGAAATCCTCCGCAGCTGGATGGAAGATGCCGGGGAGAAGGCCTGATGCCCGTGCGCCTGAAACTGGAAGTGTTCGATATCGGCGGCCCTCGCGCCGTGGCAGAAGAGGCGCGGGTGACCGCTGCCGCCCTTGATGATGCCCGTGCTGCTTCCTACGAAACCGGCTATGCCGCCGGGTGGGAAGACGCCGTCGCTGCGCAGGCTACGGAACAGTCCCGCATCAGCGAAGAGATTGCGCGCAACCTTCAGGCCCTGTCCTTCACCTACCATGAGTCCCGCAGCCATTTGCTGCGCACACTTGAGCCGCTGCTGCGTGACATGGTGGCAAAGGTCCTGCCCGACATGGCGCGCGAATCGCTGGGTCAGTTCGTGCTCGATGCCCTGCGTCCGATCGCTGCGCAGCTGACCGATACACCGGTCACCATTACCCTCAACCCCGCAAGCCGCGGCGCGGTGGAACAGCATCTTGCCGCCGAGACCAGCCTGCCGATCCGCATCGTCGAAGACGCATCTTTGGGCGAAGGGCAAGTATTCCTGCGCTTCAACGACCGCGAACAACAGGTCGATCTCGACGGCGTGATCACGGCAATAGCCGGCGCCGTTGACAGTTTCTTCCACTTCGAACAACAGGAGAAAGCCCATGGATAACGTCGCACGCGCCTCCGATGGCCCGGCACAGCCGCACAATCCTTTCAGCCAGGTGCCGATTGAAATCACCGTGTCGGTCGGCCGCGCCCGCCCCCTTGTCCGCGACTTGCTGCGGCTGAAGAAAGATGCAATCCTCGTACTTGACCGTGCTGTCGATGACCCGGTGGAGCTTTATGTCGGCGACAAGCTGATTGCCCGCGGCGAATTGCAGGAACTCGAGGGCGATCAGGCGGGGCAGCTTGCCGTGCGTCTGACCGAAGTTGCCGACCTGCAGAACGGGCTCTGAACCGGGATCATGATTGGCACAAGCACCGTCCCGGCGCCATTTTCCCTTGGCCGCGCACCAGTTGCAGTCGGTGATTTTTTGCCGCGCCGCCTCACGTTGCCGGGTGACACCCTGTGAAACAACCGCACCCGCCATTTTCTGTTTCAGAATATTCCAAGGTGGTCGGGGGATGTGAAACCCCCGACTTTTCGCAGCGGCTCCAATGGAATCCGGGCCCGGGCAGCCATCCGGCAAGATCGAGGCAACAGCGCAAGCGGCTGGCGGTTCCGCTGTGGCTCATGTTGGCCGAACTGGTCACGGTCTGCCTGATCCTTGCTGCCGCGGGCGCTCCCGCCATGGCGCAGGGTATCCCGCTTGCGCTTCCCGACATCGGCAGCCTGAACCTCGGCGATGGCGGCTCACTGACGGCGCGGTCGATCCAGCTGCTGGCGTTGATCACGGTGCTGAGCCTGGTGCCCGGCCTCGCGGTCATGGTGACCTGTTTTCCCTTCATCGTCACGGTGCTGGCGATCCTGCGGCAGGCCATCGGGCTGCAGCAATCGCCGCCCAACATGCTGATGGTCAGTCTGGCCCTGTTCCTGACATGGTTCGTGATGGAGCCCACCTTTACCGAAAGCTGGACCAAGGGGGTCAAGCCGATGATGGCGGGGGAGTTGACAGTGGAACCGGCGATTGCCGCTACGATAGAGCCGTTTCGCCTGTTCATGGCGGCGCGCGTCGATCCCGGTACGATGGCCGAACTGGCGAGCCTGCGCCCCGGTGTCGATCCGGCAATGGCACCGCTGGCGGCACCCTTGTCGATCCTTGTGCCGTCGTTCCTGCTGTCAGAGATTGCCCGCGCATTCCAGATCGGGTTTCTGGTATTTCTGCCGTTCCTCATCATTGATCTGGTGGTGGCGGCGGTGCTGATGTCGATGGGGATGATGATGGTGCCCCCCGCCATCGTGTCGCTGCCGTTCAAACTGGCGTTCTTCGTGGTGGCGGATGGCTGGAGCCTGATTTCCGGCGCGTTGGTGCGAAGTTATTTCTAGATCAGGATGCGCTCAGGTGGAATCGGCGGTACGGCTGTCGCCCTGACCGATTTCTTTGCAGAAATCGATCCGAAGCCTTTACAGGCTTCGTTTCGGAGTTTGTGCAAACTCCGGTCTGTCCGGTCCCGTTCTTGTCAAGGCTCATCACGCTCTGGCCTTTGCCCGGCAGAAGCCGCACAGGCTGGAACACCAGATTGATGATCGCCCCCGTTCCAGACACCGGCACCCGTTCCAGCAATACCGGCATTGCGTCGGCACCGGCCAACAGCCGCACCCCGGCCCCGAGCAGCACCGGGGCCACATGGACCACGATCAGATCCACCGGCCCGCAGCCGCGCCGGCGCAAAGGTCCGGCCAATGACAGTTGCCAGCTTTCCCGGGGCCGCCGTGCGAGCATTTGCCACCACCAACGCCAGATCGTGGCCCGACAGAAAAGTCATCGCCGGATGATGGGTCGCGGGTGCCGATCTTCGGACTAGATGAATTCCGGCACCTGCACCGGATCGCACCTTAATGGCCCATGATCTTCGCCACCAGTGGTTTCGGCCCGGCATGAGCCATCAGCGCGTCCAGTAGGTCGTTGCAGTCAGCCACCAAGCCGTCCAAGGACGTGTTGCCATGCCCGAGAACGCCGCCCGGGATCCTCAGGCCACTTCGAACTGCAGCGCCTTGACCTGCTGGAACATGCCGGTGGCTTCCAGCGTTTCGACCACTTTCGGGTCGATCACCTGATCCAGATACAGAATCGCGATGGCATCCTTGCCGATCCCCGATCGCCCAAGGGTGAAATTGGCAATGTTGACGGCATTCTTGCTCATCGTCATCCCCAACAGACCGATGATGCCCGGCACATCCTCGTTGGTGGTATAGAGCATGTGGCGGCCGATCTCGGCGTCGATATTGATGCCCTTGATCTGGATGAACCGCGGCTTGCCATCGGAAAAACAGGTGCCCGCCACCGACCGTTCACGCTTGTCGGTCACCATCGTCACCTTGATATAGGCGTCGAACACCCCCGACTTTTCCTGCTGCGTGGTGGAAACCTGGATGCCGCGTTCCTTGGCCAAGATCGGTGCCGAAACCAGGTTCACATCGGGGTTCGCGGTTTTCATCGCACCGGCAATCACCGCCTGATTGAGCGCGGCAAGGTTCATGCCTGAAACCGTGCCGTCATACAGGATGTTGATCGCCTTGATCGGCTCGTCGGTCATCTGGCCGATGAAGGAGCCCAGATGCGACGCCAGCTTGATCCAGGGCCCCATAACCACCGCCTCCTCGGCGGTGACATTGGGCATGTTCAGCGCATTCTGCA
>Ga0105049_10002344_pt1 | contig 22402 bp, 6 predicted proteins | sample MAT06_FD_78087 | JGI IMG/M metagenome (GOLD analysis project Ga0105049, IMG submission 78087) | Freshwater microbial communities from Lake Fryxell liftoff mats and glacier meltwater in Antarctica - MAT-06 | ecosystem: Environmental > Aquatic > Freshwater > Ice > Liftoff microbial mat | place...
CGCAGATTCTAATTTTAACTCACCGTACCAATGAGATCCATGGTTGTTGGGCGTGACCCAACTTGAGGCTTCGATGCCGAGTTCTCCTTGACGGAGGTCGAAATGTGGTGGGTTCTGAGGTCCTTGCATTCCTGCGCAATAGTTGTTCACTCCAGGGGTCTCCATGAACATTGGATCATCTTTGAACGCATTGCAGGTTCTAGAAATTTGGCCGAACATGAATTGGATGGACCTAGGATACCATCCTATCGCGGCAACAGTGCGCTGTATAAGCCAATGCTCGATGTTATTGAAGAACTAACAGGACCGGACAAGACCCATGAGCGGGAGTAAATAGGATATTGATCTTTGACGTCCTATCTTGGCACGGAGCCGCTTGTTCCATGAAGTACCGGGTGATCTGTTTGGCCTTGATCTGCTTGCCTCTCATGACCCAGCTTCAAGCGCAGTCGGAGGCACAACCTAGCCTGGGTCAAAGTCTTGATGGTTCCAAGCAACTACCTGCGACCAAGCGCCTCGCAGTAATTGGTGGAGAGTTCTGTTTAAGCGCGTTACTTGGTCGACAGACCAACACTTGGTGGAACGGGGATTTGAATACTCGAGTGAGCGGGGACCTCAAACTAGACCTATGGGGCTTGCCCGTGGAAGTTTCGGCGTTCGGCTCTTCGGTTGTCCCACTACAAGGCCGTCAGTCTTACGTGCGAATACGAGTGGATACTGATCGACTCCGATCCCTAGATCAAGCCAAGCATCAAAAGAAACTCGGTGAACTCGACCGTCAGCTGGATTCGTTGAAAGCGCTTAGGGAAGAGATGAACCGTGTGCAATTGGGGCGCGAGCGCTATCGTGCCATGAATACTGGGGTGCAAACTGATACAACACTACTCCAAGCCCCCACTTTCGACCCTGTTACCATGCCGAGCCTGCCCGCGCTAGCGGAGAGCAGAACGCCCTCTTTGCAGTTTGATACCATTCTGTCTCAACCGCCAGCGGCCGCAGTTCGTGATCAACTCCAAATGGATAGTATGCTGCACGCTTACACGGGTCCGATCACCAATGGCCTTCCAACCATAGAAACGCAGATACGCGAGCTGGAGGAACAGCATGTTCGCTTGGTTTCACTGGGGCAATTAACCGGACCGAGTTCCTTCAACACGCGTCATGCGTTGAACTTACGTAAGCTGGAAGTGGGCGATTGCACTCCCAACCCATCAGCATTCTTGATCAACGGTCTTTCCTTCAATGGGGTTTCCACGTTGGTTGGTGGAGAGAGGTGGTCGGTCGGCATCGACCATGGCCGGTCTATGGATGATGCATGGCGACAAGATCGGTCCGATCTGGATCGAAGCCAAAACCTACAGCGATTGTTCTTGTTCGAATCACTTCCGAATGAGAATCTCAAGCGCTTGACTTCGATAACAACAAAAGGCGCATTCGGCCAAGGCTGGTGGGTGGGCCTCGGTGCGCTATATGCCTCGAAACTTGATCTACCTCCTGGTTTGGACCCGCTCGAACAGAGCACTAATTCGAGCCTCAAGAACAATGTGGTGGAACTCTCGATCGACAAAACATTCGACACTGACCATCGCCTTGCCGTAAGCTTTGCCAAGTCTGCGGAAATCCGTTCCTCAACCAATGAAGGACCAAACGACCAAGAGGACGCATGGTCGCAGCTGGCAGCTTATCGATCATCAAATTGGGCCATGCATATGGATTGGTCGTCATCACTACCCTCCAAACGACTTCGCATGACCTGTGCGACCAATTTGATAGGCCAAGGATTCAACAGTCTTGGTCTTGCCTTCTTTCGACCCGGGTCGAGATCAGGATCAATTGGTGTGGACAAATGGTTCGGTAGGTCGCTGCGCGTTGCGCTGAATGCCATGCGCGAACAGCGGAACACTCCCAACTTCGGGACCATGGATATTGAACGGCTCAGGTCCCTGCTGTCCTGGCGAGTTACGCGGTCTCTGCGTGCGCGGCTAACTTTTATCCCGCAGCGCACACTTGTTACCACTGCGGAAGGTAATACCAATCCCGGCAGTCATCGCATGCTATCCCTTGGTGGCGATGGAGACCTCAAGCTAGGAAAGGCCTCTTTGAAGATCGATGCCGAGGTCGTTACCTATCAGACGGCAATGTCGAACGGAAAGACCTTCACCCGTGCATTCCGGGCAGGCGTAACCTTGGCCAGGCGTAATGGAGACCATTACTCCTTGCGCTGCAACACGACCGATCCGGGTGATTCGACCCGAACAGCCGATCTTTCAGCGAGTGCTTCGTTCAGCCTAGTTGGGGGCGTCGGGATGGAAGTAACAGGAACGCTTCCTCTTATGAACGCGACCTGGGCATCATGGACGGTATCAATGCAAAAACGATTATCAGAGCATTGGAGTATAGGATTGATAATTGCCCGCGTGGGGCGCCCCGATATTTTTTTCAACGACAGTGTGTTGATTAATGAAAAAAGTAGCTATACTTGCGACGGTCGCGTTTGTTATACATGGTAAACTCTACTGATGGTAACGTTGCAGCGTTCGCTTTTCATGGTCTTGTTGTGCTTGCGATCGGCGATCGCACTTTCGCAAACAGAGGTGACCTCAGTCCAGGTTGACGCGCACGTTTTCTCGCCGTCCACATTCCTCTCTCTTTCGATTCAGCATTTCGGTGCGCCTCGACGGATCTTGCTCTTGGGGTCCATCTCAACTACTGATGGCCAACCCGTGGTACAGTTCCGTTCCGGCGAGTTCTCCGTTCTATCGGGCGAACAATTCTTCGCTGCTTCCAACATTCAGATATCGGAGTTCAAGTACGCGGCGAATGATCTGTCCAAGGCAACCCTACGCGATCAGCAGTTGCCCGGAGGTACTTATCGTATCTGTATCGACGCGTTCGCTGGCGGTGAAGCGCTGTCCCCCTTCTGCGAGACCTTCGAGGTTGAGGACCAATTATTCTTGGACCTCACCGAGCCATGGGATAGGGACACTATTGACGAGGTACGTCCAAGTCTTTTCTGGACGATTTCCGGCACCTCCCTCGATCCGAGATCCATGGAGCTCTTGTTGGTCTTGGCGCCCTTAGGACTAGAAGGAAGTGCGCAGCGTGCTGTGGGTTCGGCCGTGCCCGTGCTCAAACTCCGTAAGCCGAACTACCCGGTCGTTCAATACCCTTCTGGTGCGCCCTCCTTACAACGAGGCCGATGTTATGCATGGCAGATCAGCGCGCTTCGAAGTGGCTTGGTACGCGAGCGCAGTGAAGCGTGGTCCTTTTGCGTTCGGGGGGCAAAACAACTCCCGGATGCACGCTACATAGTTCTGGGTGATCATGGCGACCCTACCGTGCATCGGGCCATTGAAGAGCGTCTATTCTTCCGCTTCGATGAACCGTATTCCGTGGATAGCGTGCGTTGCGAGGTGCTGAACGCTGAGCGGATCATCATTTCCCCGGACGCCAAGCTTATTGGTGAACAGGATGTGATGACTTCACCGAATCTGCGAAGCATCGGGGTCAATCTGTACGAATTCGACCTCGCTTCCTATGGGCTACCCGTTGGTCGATATGAGTTGCGGGTAAAGGACGGCAAGGAGCGCGCACGATCACTCTTATTCTCCATCGATGCGCCGTGATAGCACCCTGATCCATTTAGCCCTTAGTGGGGTCTGCCTCGTGGTGATCAACTCCGCCTGTGGTGGTGAAACACATCGTTCATCAGTAGAGGCGTCGGAACCCTTCATTGCGGTGGACGGCCAAGAGGTTCCTTTTCACCCCGTGCTTGATTGCTCTATGCTCCCGGAATACTTGGAAGTAGCAGGCCGCCGAATGAGTACGGATATCATGGTGTTCAGCCACAACTGGAACCTTCGTTTCCGAACTCCGGAAGAAATGCTTTGTGCTGAATTGTCCGATGGTCTCACGCAGCCTGGTGAAAAAGCGCTCGCACGGTTAGCAGAACTTCGCCTCCTTGACCATTTCATCGTGTCCTTCAAAACCGGAGGCGATGATGCCGTAGCGGCGGCCCTTGCTGCTTCAGTACCGATCGAAACGCGATTCATCGAAGTGATCGGTGCGGACACGCTAGCCTGCCGCTTCTCCCATCTTGAGTCGTTGGGCAAGGGTCCTTGGTCGAGCAAGCTCTTGCTCGCGTTCGATCATGATACGACTGCGGCCGATCGGGTATTGATCATTACTGAAGTACCCGGTATTACCGATCTACGCATCCAGCTACCCATGAGCGCTTCCGGCATTCTGGGCCATCGGCTTGCTACCAAAGACTTCCTTAGGACATCAATTGGAACCTGAATGCGCAAAAGAAGAGCCATCGCTTGGGTCATGCTCGCCATTATGGTGGGAGACATGGCGCTGCCAACTATATCCTATGCTTTGACATCGGGACCAACGCAACCTGAGGTCCAAAGCTTCCAACCGGTCTCTGCATCGGACATGGTCGACCTCTTTACAGGCGACTTCTCCTACAACATACCGTTGTTGGATGTCGAAGGCTACCCTGTCAACCTGTTCTACCAAGGCGGCATAACCATGGACCAAGAGGCTTCCTGGGTGGGCTTGGGTTGGAACCTGAACCCTGGTGCAGTGAATAGGAATCTCCGCGGATTGCCGGATGATTTCAATGGCGATCAACTCACTCGCGAAATGCATATGCGAGATAACCGGTCGTTCGGGGTTAGTGGGGGAGCAAGCGTCGAGTTAGTTTCCATCCCATTAGGGGTTGGAGCGTCAGCCTCCATGACCTTCAACAACTATAATGGCGTCTCGTATGAAACAGGAATAAGCGCAAACCTTAGCCTTCCTATCAAGAAGGGTTCGAAAAGCAAGTTCACTGCAGGGTTGGGCCTTTCATCCGGCTCTCATTCCGGGCTGCGCATGCAGCCGCAGATCGGGATCGATGCCTGGAACAAGAATGAAAACTCCAAGTTATCGTTGGGGGTAGGTCTCACATTGGACTCACGTAGAGGACTAACACAGGTTAGCCTTGACGCATCGGCGACCTCCAAGTCCGAGTTCTGTCATCCGACCCATTCAAAGTACGACAGCGAAAAGAGTAGTAAGGTTGGAATGAGCTCTTCTTTCAATATTGGTCTGCCGACCTATTCTCCACAGCTTAACATGTCGATGGACGACCTTTCGCTCTCATACAACATTAGCAGTGGTGCCGTGATATTTACGCTCACCGGTTCGTATAGGGTAGGCGCATTCTTTTCCGTACAGCGTTTACGAGACCACACCACGCGAACACCCGCCTACGGTTATATCTATCTTCAAAATGCGCAAAATGGCGGTTCCAACATGCTCGATTTCAATCGCGAAAAGGATGGTCCCTTCTCTCCCGATCAGGCCGCACTTGGTATTTCAGCACTCACCCCCGATCTTTTCAGTGTCACCGGGCAAGGCATTACGGGGAGCTATCGGGCATTCCGCAATGAAGTTGGTCATGTGTTCGACCCCTACACTACCAGCGGGGGTAGCGCCGGATCACTGGGTCTCGAATTAGCGGGAGGCAATGTGATACATGGTGGTGCCGATGTAAAGGTGAACTCCACCAATTCATGGTCAGGCCGGTGGAACCTGTCCAATCAATTGTTGGGGAAGGCACGATACATTCAGAACGGGGGGTCTCCTTTGGCAGAGAACGTTGTTTTCCGGAATGCGAGTGAGCCAGTGGTGGAGGCCGATGCATCTCTTTTTGGAGCCTTCGGCGGCACAGATGAGTACAGGCCTGCTATTGAACGTTTAGGGAGTAATGAGGCTGCAGTACTTTCCCGGATCGAGAACAGTCAAGGGAATGTGGCCATTCCAATTGGGGGCAATAATTATCGCACGAAAAGGGAGCATCGTGCGCAAGTTTTCCAGTACCTCACGCATCAAGAGGTAGCGAACGGGCTTGGTATGGATCAGGTCGTGGCGCACACAGGTCTGACGCCTTCACCCTCACATCTCTCAGAGATCTCGATCCTCGGTCAACAGGGCCAACGGTATGTGTATGGACTTCCGGCGTACAATGCCACTCAAGAAGATGTGACCTTCTCAGTTACCGAGGGTCCTTCGACCTTTGATGAGCACGAGCTCGTACCCCATTCGGCAGCAGATGATAGTCGAGGGAATACTAGCGGCATCGATCAATATTATTCCAAGTCCACCGTTCCCTCCTATCCGCATGCATGGATGCTCACTGCCGCAGTGAGCGCGGACTACTCCGACGTGGATGATGTCACGGGGCCTTCCGATGGCGACCTTGGCACCTACACGCGATTCAGTTACATCCAAAACACTTACGGCGAAGGCAATGCCAATGCATTCTTCCCATGGCGCACTCCCGTCGGCGGCGGCGGTCAACGGAAAGCCCGGCTCGAGCGTGGTTTAGGTGCGACCGCGCAGGATGACCGTGCCAGCTATGTGTACGGCGAAAAGGAGCTTTGGTACTTGGAAAAGATCGAGACGGCGAATAGGATCGCGGTCTTTGAGTTGAACGACCCCACCATGGAGGATGATCCGCAGAACCCCCAGGGTGGTAAGCGCTTCGACGCCCGCGGTGTTGATCGCAGCGGAGCTCCCAACCCCTCACGCTACCAGCGCTATCTGACTGGCATCTCCTTGTATGACAAGCGTTCTTATCGTGCATATGAAGAAGCTGTGGCTAATGCCATCGCGAATAATGAAGATCCTGACGCCGTTCAAGTCCCGGAGGTCATCAAACGCGTTCACTTTAAATACGACTATTCCTTGTGCCCAGGCACGTCTAACAGCCAAGCGGGTAAGCTCACGTTGCGCAAGATCTGGTTCACCTATGGTCGGTCGGAAGCAGGAATACTTGCCCCGTATTTCTTCGACTATGGGAATGCGAACGACCGGTTACAGAATCCATCTTACGATATGGGCGATCAAGACCGGTGGGGCCAGTACAAGCCCGACTTCGGTTCCGAACGAGCCACTGACCTAGCCCAAACCTCTAGCGGTTACTACTTCACCACACCCAACAATATGTTCCCCTATACGGAGCAGTGGGATGCAAGTGCTGATGAATTCGCCAATGCGTGGAAGCTCCGGTCCATACGCCTACCCTCTGGGGGGCGTATGAATATGAAGTATGAAAGCGATGACTACGCCTATGTGCAGAACCGACCCGCGATGCGGATGTTCAAGATCAGTCATGTGGCCCGTTTCTTAGAAAATCCCTCAAGTATCGATGAGAATTCCGAGGTTCAGGATTTGAAGAAAAAGCGTGTGGTTTATTTCAGGCTCCCGCCTGAAGTGAACGAACAGGCCGCTGACGCTTACGTTCGCGAAGCCGCCCGTGACGTTGGCCTGCTCTATTTCCGGTCGAGAGTGATCTATCGTTGGGCATCTATGAGTGTCCCTCCGGGTCCAGATCACGTGTCCGGATATGCTGAACTTGAGCCGTTTCATGACGACAGCTTAGCTTACGAAGTGATCAACAGTGTTATATATGGTCGGCTAACATTGAAGCCTGTATACCTAGATGAATGCACCAATTGTTTAGGACCTCCAGAGACTAGTCCACTCTATCGCTCCGCCCTTGAACATGCAAGGCTTAATTACCCGAAACAACTCTATACCCCACCGGGCATGGACGACGAACTTTCGGCTTCCGATATCATTGAATGGATCCCTGCGCAGATCTCCGCCATTTCGGGGTTTATTACTGGCTTGTCGGAATTCTTTTCCGGACCCAATAGAGCACTCGTTTTAAGCCTTTCTCCAAAATTGGATTCTGAAATCTCCCCGCTCGGGATGCAAATGGGGCGATCCTGGATCAAATTGCGCGAGCCAGATAGGAAGAAGAATGGAGGTGGCTACCGTGTACGATCGATCGAAGTATCGGATGACTGGGAGGCCATGCAGGGTGAAACGGCCTCAGCGATCTACACGCAACAATACACCTATGGGGATGATGCTGGCTCTTGGGGTGTGACGGCCTATGAGCCCTTGATCGGTGCCGATGAGAATCCTTTCAGGCGGCCTGTCTATCACAACATCGCACGTATCATGTCCGCTGATGAGCGTTTCTTCCAGGAGGAGCCGTTCGGCGAATCCCTGTTCCCAGCTCCGTTGGTGGGGTACTCAAGAGTAGAGGTGAAGGACATCAGCAATGCCGGAAATCTAAACCAGCGAGGTACAGGAAAAGTCGTTCACGAGTTCTTCACTGCACGGGACTTCCCTACAGTGACCAAGAAAACGACGATCAAACCGGAGCATAGGTCCAGTCCTGGTGTTTCCGAGCTCTTAGGCATTCGTGCCGTGGACCACATGCACGTGTCACAGGGCTTTGTGATCGAGAACAACGACATGCACGGCAAGCAAAGGTCCATGACGATATATCCGGAACCGGCAAATGGCGAAACAGATTACAGCGCTCCAGCCATTTCTTCGGTAACCTACCACTATCGCAGAACACCCGGAGGGGGCATTGACAACCGAGCAAAGACCATACAACCCGATGGAAGCGTGACCGAGGAGACCATTGGTCGTAACTACGAGTTCGTTTTCGACATGCGCGAGTATGGGAGCATCGCCACCTCCGCAGGCGCCATGGTCAATCTGGAGTTATTCATGCTGGGTATCATCCCCATCACCTTCCCTCCCATCATCCCACAGTATTCGTATGAGAGCACACGTTTTCGAAGCGCTGTTCTTGTAAAGCAGATCGACCGCTGCGGGCTTTTAGAGAAAGTTGTCAAGATGGACCATGGGGCGGTGATCTCTACGGAGAATCTAGCCCACGATGCCGTTACTGGAAAGATATTGTTGACACGGTCCAACAATGAATACGGTGACCCCGTCTACTCATTCGAGCAGCCAGCCTATTGGTACTATGATGGCATGGGACCAGCCTACCGCAACTTGGGCGCCAATGCGCGGGTCACGCTGAACGCACAAGGTGTAGCGGCGTTCGCCAATGCTCCAACCGTCTTCGTTCCGGGTGATGAGGTCTCTATGCGCACGATCACTCAGCCACCCACACTTCCTGTATGGAGACGAGGGTGGGTGACGCAAGTGGCACAGGGTTCCATTACGATCGTGGATCGCCTTGGAAACCCCATCGTTCCAGCCGCTGAACACGCTGTAAAGGTCATACGATCCGGCCGGCGGAACATGCAGGATGTCCCTATGGCCGTTTATACGACCTTACATGACCCCCTACTCAACCTCACGGCGAACTCCATTCAACAGGTGTTGAAAGCCGGAGCCACCGAATTCAAGGATGAGTGGCGCAAGGACTGTGCTTGTTCGCCTTCCTCCGAAGGAGCGGGGAACCCCTATGCGGACAATAGAAGAGGTGTATGGCGCCAGTTCCGCGAGCGCACGTGGCTTACCGACCGTGTGCGAAGCCTTGTGAACGACAACACGGACATTCGGCATGATGGCATTTACTCATCCTTCGACCCGCTCTACAAGTTGCAGAATGGAGCATGGTCGATCGACCCTACCGGCTGGACCGTCGTGCGCGAGGTAATGGACTATAGCTCGCGATCACAAGCGTTGGAGGAACGGGATGCCCTTGGGCTGTATTCCTCAGCGACATTCGCGCACGCCGGGCTTCTCCCGAATACAGTTGCCGCGAATGCTCGCCACCAAGAGGTTGGTTTCGAGAGCTTCGAGTCCGCTCAGAATTGTGCGGACCAACACTTCAGGTTCGATGACGGCGAAGGAGAGGTTGTTGATACGCGCTCACACTCCGGTAGGAATAGCGTTAGGATACCTGCTGGTCAGCGCGGCCGTTTCGTAGCGGTGCTCCGTGGCTGTCCGGAGGAGGATTGTGCCCTAGCTGTTGGGTCCAAAATAACCCCTGGTGGTTTTGACGTGGAGCCTACGGGTGGATCTGCCCCTTACGACCTTAGTGCAACCACCGTGCTCTTTGGCGATCCTATATTGACCTTGCTGTCCAGTGGTATAAGGGTCACAGGCAGCGGCGCATGGTCCGTACGCGTTGTCATTCGAGATGCAGAGGGCTGTGAGCGTACGTTGCTCTTACCGCCGGTATGATAGGACAAAGAACGTTAGCCATGTTCACCACAGGTCGTCTCATCACCATCGTTACAGGGATCTTAATCTCGACCACCCTGTTGGCCCAACAGCACCTATCTGTCTATATGGCTCAGTTTGGCAATTGCAGCTTGGCCCCAGCCATGACTGCCTCGGATGTGCATGTAACCGTTGGCCCCCCAGTTGGTGGAGTGGTTCAGGGTCGTTCGACAGCATGGGGGTACTGCATGTGGTTGAAGGTCTGTTTGCACCCTCCGGATCGATCCAAGTTGTTCATGACAGTCATCAACACCACGCCAAATGGTGATCCTGAGGACGTGCTCGGGTACCTTCTCGATCCCTCCTTCTGTGCAGGCTCAAGTTGTCCGATGTTCTTTCCTGGCCCACCCCCAGCAGAGGCCATCGCTATCGATGGTCAATCTTTCGTGGTCGAGCCCGGTGAATACTATGTATACATTCAATATGATGTGGGGGTAACAGCCTTCGAGGTCCATAGTTCGAACTACTTGGTGGATTGCGACCCTCAACCGCTGGATTGTCCAGATTGCCTTTCGTCGTTCTCGCCGATGCCTGGAGAGCATTACCGTATAAGTGCTTGGGTGAGCAGAGAAGACCTCGATGTAAGCGACGGGGCCATTTTCATGAATGGTTCGCCCTTCGTTGAGGTGGAGTGTCCGCCAGGCACTAATCTCGTTGAAGGCTTGGTCGCGGTGGGTCCGATCATTGATGGTTGGCAGCTGATAGAAGGTTCGTTCACCATGCCACCACTGGTGCTGGGGGGAGACCCTTTGGAACTTTTCGTGAATTTGGGAGCGACCACGGGTGTGAGTTACTTCGACGATATCCGGATCTTCCCCAATGATGCGTCGATGAAGTCCTACGTGTACGACCCAAAGAACATGCGCTTCGTGGCCGAATTGGACGAGCGGCATTTCACCACCTTCTATGAGTATGATCCCGAAGGACGTCTTGTACGCGTGAAGAAGGAGACCGAGCGGGGCATTATGACCATTAAAGAAAGCCGGCAGAACACGGCTAAGGAAACCGCACCATGACCGGCTCACGGACCGTTGTAGCGCTGATCCTTCTCGTGACATGCTCGCGTGCCTTTGGACAATGGCAGCCAGCAGATCCAGAGGAGCTTACCAAGGCGATGGCCGCGAATCAGGAGCATTACCGTGCCTTGGGTGACTTCAGTCTTCGGTACGAGTTGATCCATTACCAGGACCAGGGCAGCCCACAGCCTTTTGAACGCCATGCCATGCGCATAGACAGAAAGGGGAGCCGATATAGAGCAGAGCAGCTCGGCATTCTCACTCTTCAAGACGAGAACATGCGCGTCTCGGTCGATTCTGCTGGTGCTATTGTCATGATCGCCGCCCCCGCAAAGCTTGAGGCGGAGCAAACGGATCATTGGCGCAAGAACATTTTACCACTGGCCCGGTCGATCGGAAAACGAACCACGGGAACAGGTATGCGCTATCGGGTCATGTTACCCATTAGCACAGGCTTCGAGGCTGTTGAGATCCAATTCGATAGGGACAATTGGATCCAGGAACTTGTCGTGCTATACGACCGTTCCCCTCAACACGACCATCTGTTCACCCCTGAGCTGCTTCGGCCAAAAGTGATCACTCGCTTCAATAAACCTGAGGCTATCAGTGGCCGCGATGTCATTGTCATGGATCCTGGCACCATCGTAGATGTTACGACTCTACAGCCTGTGCTGCGTCCGAAGTGGAGGTCCTATCAACTCATCGACACCCGTTACCGATGAACAAGCACTTGCGCGAATCCTTCGGCACATTCCCGTGCTTGATCCTTCGAACCCTTGGCTGGACAGGCCTGTTCGCCTTGGTGCTGTGTACCTCTGCTCAAGCACAAGAGAAGCGCAACGCATGGTCGCAGACATGGTCGAGCGCGCATGCTTCCGGGGGCCACAATAAGCAGCAGGTCACTCTGGGCTGGCAGCCGCCTGCAAGTGGCACATACACCAGTGCGGCACTCACCTCCTCGCTCGCGTTATCCATAGATGCGCACAGTAGCTTGCTTTGGAGGCCTTCTGACCTTACCATGGAGTTGCGCGTAACGGCGAAAACGAACAGCGACATAGACCACTATCGAAAGGCAGCCGATCGTGACTCGTCGTTCTTGGTCACACTGTCCATTGGCCACCGCTGGGCGCGGGACACCACTTCAACCCTTGATCCTTCGCTCGCACGCAGGTCCAGGGATCGCTTCGAATTCAGCGGGTCACACGCGTTCTCTGTAGAGGTGTTGTCCATTACCGTAAACTCTGGGTCTGGCGTGGAGGTTGTTCGCGATCTGCCAAGGAGCGTTTCCCTTGATCTGGAATTGGTCCATGCCTTCCGAGAAGCATTCGATGCGAACGTTCCCCCAGGTCCGATAACAAGGAACCCCATTGAATGTGGCGAGAATGCTGTGGAGCTGCAATTATCCTGGCCGGTGGTGGCAGGTGCGTCCGAGTATCAACTCGAATGGACTTTCGTGGACGATATCGCTGGACCCGCACCCCAGACACCTCTTGAAGCCAATACGCTCATGGTGGATCTGCGTCGCGATGCCACTCGTGTATCCATAAAGGCTGGCAGTCAGATCCCATCCTATCGTATACCACTGATCTATGACCGGGGGTGGTTGGTTTATCGCGTACGCGCACTGGCGCATGAAGTCGATGGCAGCATCATAACGGGTGCGTGGACCAATGCACCTCTATTATTCCCGACCTCTGTAGCCTCCTTCAATGACGACCGCTACAGGATCAAAGCGCATCAACCGCTCAAGAACTGGCAACTGAGCAGCGTTTTCGCCGAAGAGGGAAAGCATAAAGAGGTGATCACCTATGCCGATGGGTCCCTTCGTTCCCGGCAATCGGTCACACGCTCTAGTTCATTGGATTTACCCGTGGTCGGCGAAACGGTCTACGATGTGTTCGGTAGGCCGGCTGCCGAGGTGTTGCCCGTGCCGATGATCATTGACCAAGGTTGCGAAGAGGTCGATGGTCATCGTTTCGCACCCGTGGACTTCTACCCCAAATTCAATGTGGTGGATCACGCGGGTGTACCGCGCACGTTCAATGGGACCGATCTGGTGGGAGAAGCCGACGGCTGTGGCATGTCTGGCCCGCCCTTGGCTCCGAGTTCCGGTGCTGCGCTTTACTATGGGCCGGAGCAATTCGCGCTTGGATCGAACAGGCTCATTGGCGACTACTCCTATCTGCCCCGGTCCCAAGGCTACCCCTATGCCCAAACGGAGTACACCGCTGACAATACGGGCCGCGTGAAACGCAAAGGAGGGGTTGGGCCTCTATTCCAGCTCGGTCTGGGCCACGAGACCACCGTGTCATATGCCATGGCAGACCAGTTACAACTGGACCGATTGTTCGGCTCAGAAGCAGGATATAGAACATATTACCAACGCACGGTCACGGTAGATGCGAATCGTCAGTCAAGTGTTGCCTATACGGATCGTGCCGGGCGCACCGTGGCCACGGCTTTGGTGAGCACACCGCCAAGCGCAGTTGGATCGCTCTCCTCGTATACATCACAAAGTCCACAATTGTTCACCTCCGTGGGGTTCTGCCCACCTCTGCCAAGCAATACGTGCGAGTCGAATTCCTATGACCCCGCGCTTCGGCAATGGACCTATGCCGAAACGTTCACCGTAGAGAACCAAGCTGCTTTCATCTTCAACTACAGCATCTCCCTTCCAACCATCACCTTCTCCTGCCCAACCAATTTCTGCGTTGCATGTGCGTATCAACTCGATCTGGTACTTACCGATGAGTGTGGGGCCGTGCGTGATGCGCATACCGGTATTCTCGGGCATTTCGACCAGGCCACATGGACGGTTTTCCCTACACCGGAACAAGTGGGACAAGCCACGCAGCCAGCAGCCGTCACCCGCGAGGCGACCTTGGAGCCCGGTTCATACACCTTTACCCGCAAACTCACCGTTCACGAGCCTGCCCGCTCGGCGTATGCTTCCGCTTACCAAGATTCTGCGCTGGTGAACTGCATAGAGTATCATAGCCAGGAAACACTAGAGCAGGACCAACTGGCACTCGCGAACCCGGATGGATGCGTGAGTTGTACTTCATGTCAGGCTCAATTCGATGCACTTGGTGGTTTGGACGCCTATCTGCTCAGCGGAGGAACAGCGGAGGAGTACGCGCTCTTGGAACTCCAGTGCGAAGAACTTTGCAATGCACCATCTTGGTGCGAGATCGCTTACAAGAGCATGCAACAAGACCTCACGCCCGGAGGTCAATATGCGCGGTTCAGCCGACAGAACGGTGTGGTAGAGGCCGCTGATCCAACATCGATCTACAGAAGTGCTGGCGACTGCATTCTCGCCAGGCGTTTCGTTCAGCCTCAAGGTTGGTACGAAGCCCCTTACAATCGCCTTACAGTATGGCAGCAACCCCGTTTTGAGCAGGAAGACGGAACTATTCTTGAGCACTACATCGATCAGCATGGCCAGCGGTTAAGGATCCCGGTCTTCCAGCTTGATGACGGCAGCTACATTCCCGCGTTGCGCGACGATCCGGAGCTTGTCAATGACGGGGGACAAACGTTCTCCTTCCCCGAATTCCTGAAGGATGGAGCGTTGTTCATGGACTCCTGGCAGCCCGGGTGGGCAAGATCCTTGCTCTATGTCCATCCCGAATATCCGTATTACTTGGACTGTCGGGCCTATGCGGACGAGCAGACTGGATACGGGAAGTCGAGTGATGAGTTCGACACTTGGTTCCGTGGGTTGGACTATAGTGACCCAGATGAAGAGGCCGCCATCGGCGCCATTGTCAACGATGTTACGGTCCTGTTCCAAGCGCCGGCTGTGGCAGGGGAATACTATCACGACCCCTTCTTCGCCAGCACAGAAGGATACTCCAATGAAGACGGTCCTTTGGCAACGGTTTATGGTATGCAGGTAAAATATTTCTGGCATAAATTCAAGAACTATGCCGTTGTGGAGGTGAATGGCCAGCCAGTAACATTGAATATGGTGCAGACGCTGACGGCCGGCATGCGGTGTGGAGCAACCCAGATCACGGAGGATTGTTATGCGACTCCTTTTGAACAGGGCAACACAGAGGAGAACATAGCGCTTTGGGCGCGATTCAAATCCACCTACCTCGCTGAGAAATACCGTTATCAGAAACGGCGCGGCGATGATCGTGCGCGAGGCTATAACTGCTCCTCGATCGGTGGGAATGTTTCTGGTCTGAACTTCTGCATCGGACAAGAGGCGGGAGACTTCATGGACTGGATGCCGCGCATGATGCAAGACGACCCATCTTGGTTGGTACCTTATTACCAATGGTGCCAGCCTTGTGCCCACCACTCAAACCAATACTACCGCGACAAAACACAACGGATACAAGACCCCGAGCAGGTGCCCATGGCGGATGAGGCTCCCATACAGGTGGCTTACCAGCTATACCTCCGAACAGGTGTTTGTCCGACCACATTGGCCTGGCAGAACCTCTTCAACAGTTTTGCGATCTTGGATAGGCTTACGACCATTAGCAACGAGCTGGGGACGAACCCATACTTCCAAGCGGTTGAATTGGCCCGACAGAATATGGATCTCGCAGAACCTCTTGGCATTGCGAGCTGGGTCCCGGACATCACTTTAGGTGGTTATAGGCTGGATGTTACGGTCACTATCGCTGGAACCAGTTGCTCGATCCGTCTGTTGGTTCCTGCTACTGCTTTTGAGTTCAACTGGTCCCGTATTCAACGGATACCGCTCCTGGATCCCGGACCGAATGGAAACTTCACCCTGACCGTTGAATACTTGGATGCGCAAACCGAACCGGTACTACACACTGTGCAAGTGACGGGTACGATGTGCAGCCGCTACCTGCTCGATCCGTGCAACTTTCCGCCAGTTTGCGAACCCAATGCGCTGGGAAATGAGTTCGGCGCACTGCTGTCGATGCTGACCGTGAACGAACCTGGGGCTAACTTCATTGACAATACCTCAAACGGTCCGCTTCCGCCAGAACGTGCGAATTTGATAGGGTATGACCTTAGGACACTGGTTGGAGCTGTTCAGGAGGGTTTTATGTGGGGGCCTACGAACCTGACGGTCAGGTGGGTGTTCAACCCAACACACCCCCTGTTCTACTTGGAACGAGTTGTTGACCCCGATGTCCGGTTGTACGTGCTGATCGACGAGCAACAGCTTGGTGCGGGCTATGGGAATATCACCGACGCCTTGGCAGAAGCGGTCTCCGTTAGCAATTATGGGCCGACACATGGCGACCATTTCACGTGTTGGTTCTTGGATGGGGAAGGCGAAATGGCCGTCTCCATTGTCGGGCACCTGTCATTGCGTCCCGGTATTGGCGATGAAGAGTGGCTTTCCTTAGGCACTTGTGCGCCTGCGGCACCACTTGCCTGCGCAGGTACGAATGAAGAACTACTCGTTCAATTCTTGGCTGTGGTTGGGGAGCGCCTATTGGACCACCGCGATCTCAATAATAAACTGGAGATAGGGGGGAACACCATCAACCTGTTCGCTAGTCCTGAAATGAACGGAGAATTGTCGGCCTATTTGGCGCCCAGCTATTGTGAAACTGATCAGAACGGCCAACTACCCACTTTTGTGTGCCATACAACAGGGTTGATACCCCAACCCAACTCCGATGGACAGTTCCTGATCACGTTCGCCGAGGATCCCTGCCTACGATTTGAAATGCCCAATGTGGAGTTCGATGCCTTCGTCGATCCAGAACCCTATGGTGATCAGGATGCATTCGGCAAGTACCGGGCGTTCTCCGCCGCGATCCTCAGAAATGGCGTTGAGGTGGGCACGCTCATTGTTCATCACGACTGCATTGATGTATCTGTTTGTGCGGATTGCTGCGATGACCAGCCATTGCAGGACCTCTTCCTTTTGGTGGAAGATCTGGCGCTCCGGTCCAACCATTTCGATCCGCAGGAAATGGAAATGTTCAGCAACCCCTTAATGACCCCAGAGCTACTGGCAATACTGGGCCCCATTTTGGATCCAAATTCCACTGGCAGCTGCCAAGTGACCGGTCAACACGAATGGCCTGGTAGGCTGTCCGTCCTGAACTACGGAGTGGAAGGGTGCTTGAAGATCTCAGCAACAAGGAACGTGTTCCTCTATGCCACAGACCTTAGTATCGGCGAGTGGGAGGCTATTGAAGCCCCAGACCCACAAGGCTACATTCATGCGTTCCGACTTCCGATCTACTTTTCATCGGAACATGGTTCTGGCACCGCGCACATTGTTCTTGACCTTCGGTGCATCGATCTCAGTTCCTGTGATACACCAGTGGCCTCTCCCCTATGTGCTCCGCCAAATGACCAGCGGCTTATCATGCAATTGACGGAAGTAATAACTGAAAGGGCACACAATAATTTTTTAACCGTCACCCCACCCCAAAACCCGCCGTTATACTACTGGCTTGAGGCGCCCATGGACTTGATGGAAAGCCCACTCTTAGCCAACTACCCTGAACTTGCAACAACGCTTACTGCATACTTTGGTCCTACAGCACCGAGCACCTTCGACATCAACTCGGGTGCATTGACCTTTGGGTGCTTGACCGTGAAACCAAGCTATAGTCTGGAGGCATGGAGCCACCTGGCCTCCTTGTCCCCGCTCCCTTGGCAACCGGTTTCCTGTCTGCCTTCGGTAGAATTCGACGATAGTAAAGTACATTTCGTTGTTGGGACCCCGTTGGTTAACCAAAGTTTAACCATTAGCACCCTTGCCTGTTTGGGCTTGCGCTCTTGTGCCTTGTGGAGTCCCGTATTCTTAGGGCACCTATTTCCTGGTGTAAGCGAGTTTCAAGAGGGACTGCAGAGCAGCCAGGTCCAACTTCGCACACCAGAAGCCCCCCCTTGCTTTCCTGCCGTAAGCCTTCCCGAATGCAATGGCACTGTGCCAACTGACTGCGTTCTTGCCTATCAAAGCCTTGCGGCGACCGTGGATGACTTCAACGACATGATGGACGGAACGTTCCCGAACATCAGTATTGATCAAGGGCTGTGCTATTTTGTAACAGGTTACTTGTGCCCTTGCGTGGAGGGCTACCAGGCGTTGTTGACCACGGCCATGCGAGATGGGCTTATTACGGAACAAGAAGCCACCGATCCGCAACTGGTCTGCATCTTCAATTACTGCCAGCTACCAAACCCCTGCGAACCGCCACCGCAAATAGAGATCCCGAACTTACCCGCTCCGCCTCCCGATCTGGAATGTGATGATGTGATCAACGCGATAGCCGAGCTCAGCTCTACGGTTCTCTATCAGCAACAACTGGATGATATCTCCGAGAATTTCCAGGCCACTTACGATGCCGGTTGCCAGAAGGTGCTGGAAACCCTATCGCGCACGCATACCGGCAGGGACGAACATCACTTCACGCTCTATTACTACGACCAAGCCGGTAACCTGATCCGTACCGTGCCCCCGGAAGGGGTTGAACAAGCTGGGTTCACGGATTTCAATTCGGCGGCGGCCCAGCTGGTGGCGACCGACCGAGCGAACGACACCCGCAGCTCATTTGCCACGCACCGTCTTGCTTCGGACTACGTATTCAATAGTTTGGAGCAGCCGGTACGCCAGAAGATGCCGGACCAAGACGCCATGGCCTTGTGGGAAACGCGGTTGCCGAATGGGATCCCGCCAGAGCTGCGGTTGACAAGTTCCCAATTGTTCCCAGATGGAACGGGCTACCTGACCGGTACGAGACCGCTGGCACTTACGATGCCACCGTTAACTGGCACGATCAATCGTGGCATGCTCTTCAAGACCACGGATGGTGGCAATTCCTGGGCACAAAGCGCAGGGCTCATCGCCACCGACCTTCGGGCGATCTCCTTTGTCAAGCGGCATGCGAACAACACACAGACCTCCGCTGCCGCTGAAGTGGACCTTAAACAGATCGCCTTCGCTGTAGGCAACGGTGGCATGATCCTCCGATCGTTGAACGGAGGTAATTCATGGGACCTTGAAACCAACGGCCATGCTTTCCATACCGGTGAGTTCCTTGATCTTGCGGTTTGGAAACAAGGATCAACCGGGCCCAATTTCACCCCCCTGCAGGGCCTGGCCGTTGGCCGCAACGGTACCATACGCCGCATGAGTTCAGGAAGCGGATTCGCAGGCATTTCCATTCAATCCTCGCGCATAGTCCAGAACATGTCGGATATCACCACGGTGAGTGCGGTGATCCTACAACCCACAAACGCCAACGTTTCTGGCTACACACTTCTGGCCGGACTCTCCGTTGACAATAAGAATGGTGTACTCTTTGAGGGTAATTATGATGGTAGCAATTTCACGCTGGTTGGTACTGGTCAAGCGACTTTGGTGGGCCAAATGGCCACCAATGCCCACATCAACACAGCTTCTTCGTATTCAGCCTCCGGTGCGTATGTGGGGGGCAGCTGGGGTTCCCTGTTCCAGACCGCCGAAGCGAATTCCGGCAGCGGCATTTGGACGACCCGTCACACCCATACAGCAGATCACTTTGAAGATCTGTTCTTCTTGAATGAGGCCCACGGTGTGGCTATTCTCCGCTCAGGCACACAGCCCAATGCAATGGGCATGCTGTATACCACTTCCGACAAGGGCGAGAATTGGTCATTACTAAGCGATCCGACTATGGATCTGCGCGCATTGGAGCCCTATATGAAGACCTCCGATCTTGCTAAATTGATCGTTGTTGGGGCCAACGGCAAACTGTTCCGATTGTTGATGCAAACGGCTTCAGAACCGGTGCTGATCGAATTAGCCGGTCCCAATACAACGGCCACTCTTACGGCTTGCTGGGGAACCTTGGAGGGTACCGATCCATTAACGGTGCGGAGTATTCTGGGAGATGCTTCTGGAGCACTCTATTTCACGTCGGACCTGCTGGCTGATGCAGTGCAGTGGACCACCCAGGATCCTTGGCCCAACAATACCGACCCGATATATAAGGTGACCGCGAATTGGGCGGATCCAACAAAATTCCATGTTGCGGCGCTGGCGCGCACGAGTGTGGGCAATTCTGGGCGGCTGCTCCTTGGAACCTATAAATTCATTGGTCCGGATTGGATCTGGAATTGGCAGATACCTTCTGAAATTATCGGTTATAGGGATATGGACCAGGTCGCGATGGGTAACATTCGGCTCCTGAATGGTGGTAATGCACGGATCGAGCGCTTGGACCTTACCACCTTGTCAGACCCTGCTCCAGTTCCCATTTCCAACATAGCCATTCCAACACCTACTCCAGCGGATCTTCGCACACTTGCCATAGCAGGAACAAATGGAAGCCATTGCATTGTGGGCGGCTTGAACGGTGATCTTCGCCACATCGCCTTGGCCACCTCGGCCACATGGACCGACCGTAGGCGGAACATCAGACCATTGGGCATACTGCATCTGCTGGACTATAACCAATACACCACCCATAACATCAACAACAGACCACGGGCGGTAGGTGAAAAGGGCACATTCTTCGAACGAAGCAGTGCGGGCACTTGGCGCGCCATACCCACAGCCATTATTGATGACCTGCGTGGGGCAGAGACCTACAGGCTGGCAGACAACGTTCTCCGCTGCGTGGCTGTGAGCGCACAAGGGCAAGCGCTTTGGTTCGCATGGAATGCACCGGATTCGCAAACATCACCTGCACCCAGCTTGTTGCCCGTGCCCGTGATCCAGCGACAGGCTACCGATGCCGTAGCCTTGGAAGAGGTGGTGTTCCGAACCGTTGGTGGGATCTTACAAGCCACCTTATCCAGTTCCGAAGGTTATCTATTCAACTGCTCCAATGTCTCAGCACCCGATCCTGTTCTTGAGCCCATACCCATCGGGGGGGGCTCTTTCCACGGTATGGCCGTGAACCCGACCACCAATGAGGTGCTAGTGACAGGCCATGCCTCTACCCTCCTTAAGGTGAACGGGACTACACACATGGCCGTAAAGGAACTGCATGTGCCGGGTATGAACGACCTACATTTCCGAGACGCTGCTGAGGGATATGCGGTAGGTGAGTTCATGATCGTGCGCCGGACCACAGATGGAGGCTCTACGTGGGCAACAGTGCCATCCAACGAGACTGTCCTTCTTAACAATCGACAGTCCCATCTGAACGCGGTTTTCACACGGGCCGATGGAACAGCCATTGCTGTTGGCGATGCAGGTAAACGCAAGACCCTAGGAGTAGGGTCGATGTCGACGTTGAACCAGCCTGTAATTGCACCAAATAGCCTTTTGAAATGGAATGATGTCGCGATTTCGCAAGCCGGAGCCGTGTACATCGTCGGCGAGCTTAATGGCGCAGGAAGGCATGTCACGAAGATACCTGAACCTAGCACGTATGGGGCGATCGTGAGTTCCACACACCCTTTGAAAAAGATCTGGCACTGGGCACCCTACAATGTTAATGGGACAATGCAAGAGGAATATCTGGTAGGGAATGCGAACGGCACCCTTCTTCAAGTTAATCGACCAGCCACCCCAGGTGGTTTCCTTCCCAGCGTGAGCGCCGGACAGATGACCGGCAGTGTCTCCGCGATCTGGTTCCACGATCGCCTTAACGGTTTGGCCGCCACAAGCTCCGGTGGGCTGTACAGGCTCCAATACGGATCCGGCGATTTGAACCATCTTGCACTTATTAGCGTCACAGACCTCAGCGCAAATCCCAACCCGGTGTTCCCCGATGCCGTTGTGCAGACCGACGCGAACAACGTTACCCAGACCACCGCTGCCAACATCGCCATCAATACCATCCAATTCGCCCACCGCGGTCAAGGCTTCCTGGGCGGCTCCTTCAACGGTACGCCTAGCCGCTATGCACGCGTGGTGCAAGACGAAATGGGCCTTTACAGCCAGCGCTTCTGGTACGACAAGCTTGGGCGTTTGGTGTTGAGCCAGAACAGCAAGCAGTTCAACCGCACACCCAAAAAACGCTACAGCTACAGCCGGTATGACATGCGGGGCCGCGTGTTCGAGGCCGGTGAAGTGCAAGAAGGCAGCGTTCCCTTCGCCCACATCTTCGGCAGCGATGTGGAAGGAGAATTCCGCAACACCGCCATTGACCAGGAACATCTTGATGAGTTCTTGCACGCAGGGCATCGATCCGAGGTTACGCGCACGCATTACGACAAGCCGTTCTACGAGCCAATGGCCAGCGACATCGACGAGGTGTTCCTGACCGATGAACAACAACACCTGCGATCGCGTGTTGCCAGTACCACCTACGAAGAGGAGTACGACGAGGACCCTGCTACCACCATGGTGGACGACAACCCCCTCACCTACGAACACGCGACACACTACAGCTACGACATACACGGCAACGTGAAGGAACTGGTGCAAGAGA
>Ga0105049_10002346_pt1 | contig 22400 bp, 21 predicted proteins | sample MAT06_FD_78087 | JGI IMG/M metagenome (GOLD analysis project Ga0105049, IMG submission 78087) | Freshwater microbial communities from Lake Fryxell liftoff mats and glacier meltwater in Antarctica - MAT-06 | ecosystem: Environmental > Aquatic > Freshwater > Ice > Liftoff microbial mat | place...
AAGCCAATATCCATTACGATGCGCACTCCAGGCAATGATGAAGAATTGGCTTTAGGATTTCTGTTTACGGAGGGAATTATTGAATCATTTCATGAAATATCGGCTGTGGAAAGGCTTCCAGTCTGGCAAACTGTGAATGGAGATAATGTGATTGCTGTTCAATTAAGAAAGGATTTCAATCCAGATACGAGCAAACTAGACAGGCACTTTTACACCAGCAGCAGTTGTGGTGTTTGTGGCAAATCAAGTATAGAATCCATTTTTCAAGTCCGAAAAAGAGCTTTAACATCACTCCAACTGGCTATTGATCCGAATGTTTTGATGTCATTGCCACAAACTTTACTCGAAGCACAATCAGTATTTGAATCGACAGGTGGTTTGCATGCAGCCGGAATTTTTACGGAAACAGGAACACTGATCACGTTGAGAGAAGATGTAGGAAGACACAATGCGCTGGATAAAATAGCTGGATATTTATTAAATCACACCGAACTCAACCCAGATATACTTTTGCTGAGTGGAAGATCGAGTTTTGAATTGATACAAAAAGCAGCAATGATAGGAATACCAGTAGTTGCAGCTATTGGAGCACCCTCCAGTTTGGCAGTAGAATTGTCGGTTGAGGCTGGAATTAGTCTGGTTGGATTTTTGAAATCAGGACGGTTCAATGTCTATAGCCACGGGTATAGAATAAGAGATTTCGCTTAGGAGTTTCATTTCATGTCTATTTAACGTAGCTTTGCACCCTTAATTTAAATAAATACCACCATGGGTAAAGGAGATAAAAGATCAAAAAGAGGAAAAATCATCCTTGGAAGTAACGGTAATAGCCGACCTAAAGCTGCAAAATTAGCAAAGCTTAAGCTTGCTGCTAAGAAAGCGGAGTAATTTCCAACCGATATTAATGACTGGTTGCATGCGCGGCCAATTTCAATTGTTCGAAGAGTAAATCTTCGTCGCCAGTATTGTATTTCCTTTTGTGAAATACTATCTTGCCTTTTCCATCAATCACAAAAGCTTGCGGCAAACCGTTCAAACCACCAGGCATTATTTCTTTGAATTCCTTGTGGTAATCCCAAACAAATTCAAAAGGCCATTCCCTGTCTTTCCAGCGTTTATTGATAGATCCTATATTATGAGCCCAGTCTGTAGAAATCGCATAGGTGTTGAAAGCCAACTCTTTTTGCCATTCAGGATATTTAATGGCTATGGCATCCATTTCCATTCTACAAGGATAACAGGTAGTCAACCAAAAAATCAATAAACTAGGCTTGCCATTGGCAGCAAAAAGTTTATTGCTGATACTTGAGTCGCCATTCATTGTTTTGAGCAGCACATTGTACGGGTAAATGGTATCAAGCTTTTCCTTGCTCCGCGCCTGTTCAACGTAATTGTAATTCTGTCCAACCAGACCATTGCCGATGAGCAGCAAAAAAACAAAAAGTAGTTGAAATGTTAATTTCATGAAATAATTTAAGACTGCAAGTTCCAATTTTTTGAATACAAATCAAAATTCAGGCTGAAGATAGAAAGTAGTATACGATTTATTAACATCTTGAAACGTGATCGATAAAGTATTCACCTAGGTTCAACTGCAAAAATTCAATAGAAATCAAGGTTTATTTCTCAATAATATCCATTGCGTGGAGACTAATGATTTTTACCTATCAAAAATTAATTAGATAGTAAAAGGATTGATTAGCAGGGGTTACAAAGAAGTGTCAGACATCCAGTTCTGACTGTTGCGCAATTGTTCAGCCGCTCTTTCAGCTTTCGTTTTTTCGAATACGTCACGTGGAAAGAAATAGGCTTTAGCTTCCATTTCAGGATCTACTATATGATTTGACTCTTCCATTTCATCAACTTCCAGTTCTTGTTTAAAGTAAAATGAAGTGAATACACCCATGATGGCTCCCAATAAATGACTTTCCCAAGACACACCTTCCTTATTTGGAAAGATACCTGCAAACATTGGTGTATAAATAACCACCATGATGAGAGCTAGTACAATGGATTTCATGCTTCTGCGGAACACCCCACTCCAAAAAACAAATGCCACCAAGCCATAAACCACTCCACTGGCTCCAATATGAAACACCATTTTTCGCCCAAAAATCCATACACTGATTCCTGTCAGAACATAGATCAGCATGAAACTTTTGAATGCAACACGTGGATAGACCAACACCATAATCAATAACATCCCGACCAAAGGAATAGTATTGGATATCAAATGAGGAAGATCGCCATGAATAAATGGTGCAGTAAATATTCCTATTAAACCTTGTTTTGTTTGAGGTAAGACACCCAGAAAACCCAAGTCCCAGCCTAAAAAGATCTTGGTTAAGTGTACAATCCATAGGGACGCCACAAAAGCCAATGGCCAGCGCAATCTTTTTTTGAGCAATGCAAGATTTGTGGAATGATCGTTCATGATAAGATTTCTACCATCTCAGTCAACACTGGGTTTAAGGTATTGTTTAGTTTTATTGACTTTTCAAACGGAGTATATGTGATATTGTTATGACTTTGTCCAATCATTACGCCCGAAACTCCATCATTTAAGGCTTTTACTGCTTCTAGTCCCAATCTGCTGGCAAGAAATCGATCCATACAACTGGGTCTGCCACCACGCTGCATGTGCCCGAGTACAGATACACGAATGTCTAACTTCGGATCTCTTTTACGGATCTCTTCTGATATTTTATAGGCACCACCAAATTCGTCGCCTTCAGCAACTACCACAATACAAGCCCGTTTCTTTAAATCACTTTGAGTTCTAACTTTATCATACAATTGATCAATGTCTGTATGTGTTTCGGGTATTAAAACTGCTTCGGCTCCCACGGCTATAGCGCTGCGCAAGGCTATGAATCCGCTGTCGCGTCCCATCACTTCTACAAAGAACAAACGATCATGAGCATTGGCAGTATCCTTGATATTGTCAATTGCCCACATGGCCGTATTTATGGCAGTATCATAACCAATTGTGAAATCTGTTCCGTATAAATCATTGTCTATGGTTCCCGGCAATCCCACTATTTTTAGTGGATACTCTTTGGTAAAAATATCAGCTCCTGTAAATGTTCCGTCCCCTCCAATCGCAACAATACCATCGATATCGTGTGCTTTTAGGTTTTCAAACGCCAGTTTTCTTCCCTCTGGTGTTCGGAATCTTTCACTTCGTGCAGTGTAGAGTATCGTGCCACCGAGCTGGATGATGTTGCTTACGCTGCGGGTATCCATTGGCACAAAGTTTCCATCTATCATTCCTTCATATCCACGCAATATTCCATAAACTTCCAGCCCTGAATGGATTCCAGCACGGACAACAGCTCTTATGGCAGCATTCATGCCAGGAGAATCACCACCAGAGGTAAATACAGCAATTTTTTTCATTTTGTTTTATTGAGATTATATGTACAATCTGCGAGCCAATTTGATGAATTCCTTTGCTTTGCGGAATTTATCCGGAGCCATCCAATTGTATCTGTCGATAACGGAAGTGGAAAGATAGCTTTTGGCCTGTGCATAGCTACCCAATTGCCTCAAGTGGGCACATACATCCTGAAATTCATCGTTGTTGCCTTCGAATAATTCGTTGATCGTAAAGATTCGCTCGTTTAAGCCAATTGCTGTTACGATATTATCAATTTTTGAAGCGCTCAATCTTTCTGATAATTCAGAGGCCGCCTTTGGGTCAAACATATCTTCAAGTCGTATATCGGAGAAGAACATTGGCTCATCATCTTCTTCTTCAATCTTCTGAGTCGGCATTACAATCTCTTTTGGTTTTACCTTTTCCATTAATTCAGCAAAATTGGGAGATGGTGCAAGTTTTTCTTCCATCACGGGCGAAGACAGGTCCGCTGATTGAACTGGCGCAACAACAGTTGACTCCGCTTGGATAATTTCAGGCTCTGCAATTACAACTTGTTCGGCTACAGGAACAGTGATTTTGACTTCTTCAATAAATTCAAATGGAACAGGAGCAGGTAGTACTTCAGGAATTATTATTGGTTCAGGAGTTGCTTCTGGAATTGGTTTAGGAATGATTACAGGATCTGCAGCCAGTTTATTTTGCTCTTCAGGAATTGAACTGCTTTCTATTTCAAGCATATTGGCTTCTTCATAACTTTTCCTTATCAAAGCCATAATCATATCCTTCTCAATCAAGGAAATGGAAGCGGAATTTGCAAGTGATAATGCCTTTGAAAGGAGAGTTTTTAGGCTGTTTATTGGACTCGATTGTTGCATAATTCTTTTTTTGTGTCAAGATTAACGAATTTCACGGTACGAATTTTATAAATTCTTATAATTTCTTTAGATTTGAGGACATTTAAATTTTAAATATTGTGTTTTTGGAACCGCATTACAAAGGACAGCGCAGTGGATGGATAGAAGTTATTTGTGGTTCTATGTTTTCAGGCAAGACGGAAGAGCTGATCCGCAGACTGAAAAGGGCAAAGATAGCTAATCAAAAAATAGCAGTTTTTAAACCTGCAATCGACCAGCGCTATGCAGTAAACGATGTTGTAAGTCACAATTCGAATTCTCTGGAAGCCATACCCATTTCGAATTCGGAAGAAATATTGAAATCAAAGATAGAATTCAGTGTGTTGGGAATTGATGAAGCGCAGTTCTTTGACCTGAAATTGCAGGATGTTTGCCAGGAAATGGCCTTAAAAGGAATTCGGGTGATTGTTGCAGGCCTGGATATGGATTATTTGGGCAAACCATTTGGTCCTATCCCTGGATTGCTTGCAGTGTCGGAATACATTACGAAAGTGCACGCAATATGTCCACATTGTGGAAGTTTGGCTACTCACTCGTATAGATTGGTGGATGACAATGAAAGAGTGATGCTAGGCGCTTTAGAACATTACGAGCCCCGTTGTAGAACCTGCTACAGCATGGGTAATATTTTAAGATTCAACGAGGATGTCTTCAAAGATGCAGAGGACAATCTCAACCAGCCGGAGTTGTTTGAGGGGTAACACTTGATTCCTTTTCGCTTCGAACCATCAAATCGATATTGGTAATCAATGCAAGAATAATGAAATAAAAGGGACCAACTTTGATGGTTTCAATCATATCGTTCATTACCAAAAGGCATAAAATAATAACAAAACTCACCAAAATGGCGCCAACTACTTTTTTTAATGCTTTATCTTCCACAGTGTGGTATAAGTACTGTAATCGCATCAAAGCAAAAGATATCAGACTCAACAAAATAATCAATCCGAATATTCCTTGCTCCACTTGTGTCATCAGATAGTAGCAGTGTATACCTGATTTTTCAGGATTGTAGCTTACATAGGTTTTAAAGCTTGAAACCGTATAAGATTTATAGAAGAAATAAAAGGTGCCTGGCCCAAATCCAAACCAAGGCTCTTTTTTAATCATTTGACTGGCAGCCACCCAACGATAGACCCTTTCCATGGTTGAAATATCTTGCAGTTTATAAGTAGCTTCTAATAAGTTTTCAAAATTTTGGTGTGTGACTGTCTTTTCAAAGTTTGGAGCAAATCGAAGATATTTATTTCCACTGGCCATGGATGACAAGAACAAGGTCACTCCGACGGCAGCAAGGACTAATACAGGCTTGAGCAATTTGTATTTCATGACATAAAACGCTCCAATACCTATAAATAATGCCCCGATGGCAGCACGGGTATAAGATACTTGAATTGCTAAAAACGAAAAAACAACAGCAAACCATAGAAATAGCCACTTATTGCTCCATTTATTATACCAAGAGCGCGCCACATAAACAAATGGTATAAACAAGGCCAATTGGCAAGCATAATCAACATGATTTCTAAAAAATGGATAGTAAATATGGCTAATCTCCTTGAAGCTAAAACCAACCATACCATGCCTGATGACAACAATTATGGCTACTGTTATCAATGGAATGAGAATAAACCAAGTATATTTCTTGATTTCCTTTAAGTCTTTTAAAATTAGACCGGACAGAAAATAAAATACCACAACATACCAAATCTTAGCAAGAAAGAACTTTATCGAAACAAGCTGATTGTATGAGTTGATGCATGAAATGCCGATCCATACCACATGACCCAGCAACAGCAAAGAGATGGGGTGCAAAAAGAATCGACTGCTCATAGTCCGCATTTGTTGTAAAACATAAGCGAAATAGATGAACATCAAATAAACGGTCAGTGGCTCAGCGGGTAAATCAGTGGAAAAACCATTCTCAAAACTGGTCTCAGTGCTCAACGGTATCGTAGCCAGTAAAATATAGAATGGTATTTTTATGTTGAGAATGGTGGCATAGGTAAATATCCAGGCAAATGGAATACCCAATATCCAGCTTTTCTCCAACCAAATACTGGCGGCTAAGCTGAGCAAAAAGAGTCCAGCAGTAAACCACCAAAGCCCGGAAGCTTGTGATTTAGAGTGTTTTTGAAAAATGCTCGCCTCAGGCATTCAGTAGTTCCTTCCAATTAACATTGCGGTAATTATCTAGCAGCAAAGCAGTTATTGTGCCCAATAGCAAAGCAGCCAAGATACTCGCTATAACAATAAGTGAGCGTCGAGGTCTGGATTTAACAATTGGCACTTGACCTGTTTCAATTAAAATCAATGAAGTAATATCTGCTTCAAGGGTGTTTTGTAATTGGTTGAATCGCTCAAGGTCATAACTCAACCTGTTTCTAGCTTGCAGGTGCAATTGTTGTAATATTTCAACTTTGGATACACCATTGTTGAATTTGGCTAGGGTGAAGCTTGACGGACTTCTTAGATCAGTCAACATGTTTATTTCATCTTCAAGACCACGAATATTGGCTTTCAGGTTCATGATGGTATCTGTGTTGGGGGAAGATAGTTCTTGATAGATTTTCAATCGACCTTTGTTTCCAGTCAAGCTTGTTTCTTTTTTGGCAATAGTCGTTCCCATCAATTCACTCTGCGCTTCAATATTGTAGATCCCAAATCTTTTTCTGCTCATTATTAAACTATCGTCCAATTGATTCAATTCCTTTTGTTTTTCCAACATACTGGTTTGATAAGATCTGAGCACGTTCATCTGATTTTTGCGGATTAGATTCAAGGCAACATCATTTATCCTTTTGCGAGCGGCATTGACCATTGTAGCAGCAAGCTTAGGACTTTTGTCTTCGACTGTCAGCTGAATGGCATCGAATTTTGTTTTTTGCACCGTATAAAGTTTACCGAGATGTTCCATAATTTTGAAAGATGCATTTTGAGCAGTGCTATCAATATCATAATGTTTCATAAGGTTAAAGCTATCAATCAAAAAATCTTTTAATTCATGGCTTTCGGCAATCGTTAACATCCTATCAATATCTGCGTCACCACCATAGTATTCCATTGCCTTAGTTGTACCACCAAATATCATTTCTGGTTTTGCCAGATCAGTACTTGCTGCGTAGAAGGTAGTAGTGGAGCTGTAGTAGTTGGGTAGAAATAAAGACACAATGATACTGATGGCAGCAGCAAGAACTGTAAGACGAAGGATAGGTGCCTTCCATCTGTACAAAATAGCAATGATGCTGATCAGGTTTTCATTTTTTTCCATTTGAGCAATATTAGTTCTTCAGCAGTTGAAGAATATTTTTTTAAGATGTAGGTTTCATAAAATTTTGGTACACTGCGAGGAAGCTTCTTACGGAAACTACTTTGGTCAGAATACCTAAAAGCAACACAAAAATAAAACTAGTAATCAGTCCAGACAGTGAATTTTCATAAAATAATGAATTTAATAACCAAACGCCTACAATGGCTAAGGTAAGATAAAGCAAACATTGCTTCACCATTACTTTGTACTCAGGCCATTTTATGTCTTTAATAGCAAAAACAGTCTGAATGCAAAAAACGGCCATATTACTAATTACTGAAACAATGCATACACCAAATAAGCCGTAGGTTTGTACAATTACCACGTTGGTCAGCACACTGAATACAGTCACCAAGCCATAGAGCTTCCAAAGTTTCTGCACTTTTCCCCCAGCAGTCAAATAAGTGCCAGACACATAAGTCATTGTCATAAAAACAAACGACCAAACAAGTATGCTCAGTGCCCAAGCCCACTCTTTAGAAGGATTATGGTACAGAATTGACATGATGAATTGGCTGTTAAAGCAAATTGGGATTGCAGCAACAAGCACAAACCACCACAACAAACGAAATGAAGTGTCAAAAAGCCCGATTTTCTCTAAGTGCTTTTTCTCTAGTGATGCAAACATTGGCAACAATAATCCTGCGGCCAAGAATCCCAACATATTCATTGCATCAATCAATCTATAGGCAGCCGCATAAATTCCCGCTTGATGAGAACCATCAGTTAAAAATCTTTCAAGGACGATGGAATCTGCCCTTTGATACAATAACATACACAATATGACTAAAGCAAATCCACTGCTAGATTTTAATACTTGAAAAGCTTCTGATACTTTTGGTCTAACCATTCTCATCAAAGGGAGATTGAAAGCGGACCAAAGACATAAAATCAATAAAAGAAAAAGCGAGCCACACAATTGCCATGTTGCAAAAAGTGAGGTATCAAAGCTTTGAATTTTGTGCAAAAGAAAATATATACCAAAAACAGAGATAAGCAGAAACTTATCAAGAATAGAGAAAAACACGTCGGTTTTATATTGACCAAAACCTGAAACATTGCTCCGCAACAACAAAACCCAACTTGAAACCAATTGCCAAAGTATAATGGTCAGGAACAAAGGAAAGAAGGCTGCCTTGTATCTAAGACTCCAAAAAATGGTCAACAGCAGCGTCATGTATATCAAGGAAGAGAAAAGCTTTGCCAAGACAACCTTTGGAAAAAGTGTGTTAAAGTGCGCATTATCGTTGGCAATAGTCTTGTGATACCAAGTTTGAACACCAAAATCCACAGCAAGTGAGAGGATCATGCAATAAGAGAAAAAAGTAAAATAGAGTCCATATTCACTGGTAGCTGAATGGTTCTGCACAGAGCGATCAACCCAAAAGATGAAAATTGGTTTTATCAGAACATTTGCTCCCAATAACAAGATCAGATTGCTAACAAAGGATTTTTTCAAATCGTTCAGTTGAATTAAACCATTATGTATCGTTTGCCAGGAATATTCTTAATCAAGCCACTAAACTCCAATTGCAGTAATATTGAAGCGGTTTCACTTGGAGTAGTTCCCATATAACCAGCTATTTGGTCAACGCTCAACTCAGCATGTTTTCTGATTAAATCCAATGCCTTTTGTTCAATTGGTGACAAATCCACAAATAAGGCTGTCTGAATTTCCTTGGTTTGATCCAAAAGTGGCCACATCATTTGCTCAACAACATCCTGTCCTGATTCAGTCAAATAGGCTTTTGTGCGTTTGATCAATGTATTACAGCCTTGCGAATAGACATCCTGAGGTCTGCCCGGATATGCGAACAAATCTTTGTTGTAGCCAAATGCCATGTCAGCTGTTATCATCGATCCACCAGATGCGGCAGTTTCAACGATGACCAAAGCGTCTGACATTCCAGCAATGATTCGATTTCGCATAGGAAAACGCTCTTTGTCAGGTATGGTTTTTGACGGAAACTCAGAGATCATAGCTCCATTCAACATCAATTTCTTTTCTATTGGCTTATGAGCCGCTGGGTACAGCGTATCCAAACCATGAGCCACAATACCCAAGTTGGTCATATTGATGTCACAGGCCTTTTTATGCGCAGTGATATCAATACCAAAGGCCATTCCACTCACGATAGTCACATTATATTTGTTCAGGTATTCTACCAAAGCTTCACAGTTGGCAATACCAATCGGAGTTTGATTGCGGGTTCCAACTATACCTACTGTTCGGCTTGGATTGAGATCCGCATTGCCTTTGACAAACAATAAGGCAGGAGCATCGTTGATGTGATTGAGCCTCTTAGGGTATTCCTCATCTAGGTAAAAATATGCTCGTACATCATTCTTTTTCATGAAAACAAGCTCTTGTTCAGCTCGATCAAGAATAGCGGTCTCGGTAACAATTTTGGCAATTGATGGCCCAACTCCCGGAATACTTTCTAGGGTCTTCTTGTTGGCTTGAAATATTTCAATGACACCACCACAATAGCTGACCAAATTACGCACAGTTACCGGACCAATATTTGGCATTAGATTGAGAGCAACTTTGTATAAAAGATCTTTGGACATAAAATCTATCGGGTCAATTGGTCGAAATAAGCGGAACTGATTAGAGCTGCATGGATTGGCTCAATGTATGAACTCAATCAAATTTTCTCTTGAAGAACCAGCTATTATCGCTGAAACTAAAGGCAAAATGTAATCGGGCATATTTTTCTTGAATCAAATTGGAGTTACCAAACTGACCCAGTTCCACTGCCCAATGGACGTACGAAACCTGACCCCTTGATAATTTGATGGGCAATCCGGCACCAAATGTTATTCCTAAATCTGTTAGGGTATTCCCGTTCAAAACCCTCGGATCTTGTTGAAAATAAACACCAAAACGGTAACGAATTTTCTTAAAGTAGTATTTGTAGTCATCAGGATTTGGGCAATATTCAAGCCCAGCAGCAAATCTCAAAAGATTGGAAAATCGTACGATAGAAGTATCGGGTTTGGCATCGTTCCTGTAGCTTTCCCAGTTAGAATAGCTGGCATCCAAACCCCACTTCAAGTTTTTGGAAGGGTAATGCATAATACCTAACACTAATTCTGCTGGCAATCTTCCTGATCCATCAAGACCAAAAGCTGGTGAAATAGCGAAGGTATCAATGGTATTATTGGTACTACTAATGAGGTCAAGATTGATACGGGAATACAAAAATGACTTGTTGGTCCTAAAAGATTGGGTACCGTGTCCTGTCAATCCAAAACTCAACTTTGGTCTAAAAGCCTGAGGTTCTTTTTTGTCAATTTTTGTCAGATAATGATCATACAGAGCACCAATTTGCCAGGAAAATCCATTCAAACTGTACTCGTCCTTGGTTGAGGTAATATAACTGTCTGCCAAGTCAGTGAACCTAACTTGTTTCCTAGCTTCAAAATTGCCAATCAACCAGCCAATAGAGGCACCAACTGACCAATTATTGCGTTGAAGTGCACCAGCCAACTGAACTTTGTGTGCAGCGCCCTTTCCTGTAAACTCATTGGTGAAACTATCAACTCCCGGAGCAAATCCAACGGACTTAACGTCGTAGTTGACACTATTAACAGGTGTAAGATTGATACCTAATGCGTAATGATTGACAGAAGGTTTTTTCTGCAATGCCTCACTCAGAGGATTCTTAAGTGGAAATGCTAAAGACAGGTAACTTAAATTGCCACTCCATTGCTTTGCAGTTTGTCCCCCTGCCTCCTGGCTTTTATGTTTTACAAATATGCCACCTTCGTACACCGTGGATTTTAGGTACCCAAGCGATGCAGGATTTTCGAAATTTGTATTATTTTGATCAGAGTAGGTGGCCCTTAAGCCACCCATACCCATTGAGGGCACACGCTGGTTGATGGCAAAGTCTCCAAGCCCAAATCTTGAGTAAGGCGAATTATCGGAAGTTTGTCCCAACAACAACCCACACTGAAGAATAAGGCTACATATTATTACTTGCTTCATAGTCTATATTGTATTTCAAAACTGCAGCCAATCCTATTAATACTAAGTCAGGCTCTAGATGAAAATTGGATTCGAGGTGCAAAGATAGAAATCTTGCGTCCCCACCGGTCAATATAACGGACAAATCATCAGAACGCGCCTTGTACAAGGAAACAAAATGCCGAATTTCACCAATAACGCCTTGAATTGTTCCCGTCATCATGGAATTTGCTGTATTCAACCCTGCAATATCGTAATTATCAACCAAGTTCAATTGGGGCAATCTCGATGTGAAATGGTGCATTGCTCGGAGTCGCATTCGCAATCCTGGGCTGATGCTGCCGCCCTTGTATTCGCCGGACTCATTGATGAAATCATACTTAATGCAAGTACCAATATCTACAACCAGCGTATTTCGTTTTGGGAACAAATGCCAGGCACCCAGTATTCCAGCAAGTCGATCCTTGCCTAATTTGTCTGGCTGTTGATAGTGGTTTGTAATAGGAAGTGGGGTTTTTTCACTCAACAAAAAGCTTGCAATTGGCGATTCCCACTTTATTGAAAACCCGTCAATAACCGTTGCCACGATTACATGACGAACTTCTTTTTCAAGCGAATAAGAATGAATTTCCTTTTCCTGTTCTTTGGTCCAATACCTTACTTCTTGAAGTTGAGTTTGGTTAAATAGTCCGGTTTTGACTCTGGTGTTTCCCGCATCAATGGTTAGCCACATTCAAATCAATGTTTAAAGTGACGGATACCAGTGAGGTACATCGACATATCATTATGTTCACAATAATTGATGCTGTCTTGGTCTTTAATGGACCCGCCTGGATGCACCACATATTTCACGCCTACTTTTGAAGCTATTTCGACGCAATCCGGAAAAGGAAAAAAAGCATCAGAAGCCATAGCAGCTCCAGCCAACTCAAAACCAAAGGTTTTGGCTTTCAATATCGCCTGTTTTAGGGCATCTACCCTAGATGTTTGTCCACAGCCCATTCCAACCAGTGTTTTGTTTTTCACCAAAGCGATGGTATTGGATTTTAAGTGCTTAACACACTTGTTGGCAAAGATTAAATCTTTCATTGCCTCAGGAGAAACGTCGGGAGAAGTCACTTTTTTCCATGTTTCAGTGTCGTGTTGATGCAAGTCAGCATCATGTTCAATCACACCGTTGAGGATATTCCTAAACATTTTGGTCTGTGGGGTGAAATTTTTATAGCTGAGTAAAATTCTGTTCTTTTTTTGCTTGAGTATATTGAGCGCTGCTTCTTCAAATTCAGGGACAAGCAATACTTCATAAAATAGCTTATCAATCTCTAATGCGGTTGCTACATCCATTGGCTTATTGCATACCAAAATTCCCCCAAAAGCAGAGATCGAATCACAACTTAAGGCAGCGTTCCACGCCTCAAACAGCTTTGATCTTGTTGCAACGCCACATGAATTGGTGTGCTTGATAATGACAAAAGTAGGATCGTCATTTATGAATTCTTGGATAAGTTGCATAGCAGCCTCTATATCCATCAAGTTATTGTAACTCAATTCTTTGCCAGCGTGTCTGGTGAAAATTTGATCCAAATCACCGTAATAATTGGCTTTCTGGTGTGGATTTTCGCCATACCTTAGAGGGGTAGCTGGGCCAATGTGAACATTAAAAGCGGATTTGCCATTGAAGTACTCGTGAATAGCTGTATCGTATATGGAGGTAACTCCAAAAGCTTGGGTAGCTAAATATTTCCGCTCGTCAAGTGATGTAACTCCTTCCTGCTGATTCAATATTTCAAACAGCCTGTTGTATTGATTTTTCGAAGGGATTATAACAACGTCACGGTAGTTTTTAGCTGCAGCTCTTATAAGTGAAATTCCACCAATATCTATCTTTTCTATGATTGTGTATTCATCATCAGTGGCGGACACAGTGTCCTGAAATGGATAAAGATCAACTACAACCAAATCTATTTCAGCCAAATTGTATTCACCCAATTGCAGCAAATGTTCCTTTTCACGGATAGCAAGAATACCTCCAAAAATTGCAGGATGCAAGGTCTTGACACGACCATCCAGAATTGATGGGAAGCCCGTAAGTGATTCCACAGGGGTAACTGGAATTCCTAAAGATTTGATAAAACTTTCAGTGCCACCTGTTGTTATGATTTCGATATCGAGGCGATGAAGCTCTTCGACTATTTGTTGTAAACCTGATTTATCAAATACAGAAACAAGGGCAGACTTGATCTTATTGTGTCTTAATTCACTCATAATCAATAATGAATATCAAATTTTATACTAGATTGTGCAACAAAGGTACTTAACAGATTGGTCAAAATGGCTTAAATTAAGCGAAACAAAGCGGTAAATGATGTAACGAAAAGAATAAAGATTGTACCTTTACGTTTCTATTCTTATATTTTTCCTTAAGTTCAAAGGTCCTATCAAGTAGGCTAAAATTGATTTTTCATGAAAGTAATTGGCAAACAGAATCCTTCATTTGACCTCGGTTCATTAGGCATCAATGCCACCCAAAATGTTTATGTAAATTTAACAGGGGGAGAATTGGTCCAACATTCATTGGATAAAAAAATGGGAGAATTGGCAGACTCAGGCGCCCTGGTAATAAAAACAGGCGAATTTACTGGAAGATCTCCAAAGGACAAATTCTGCGTTCAAGATGAAACAACCATCAACGAAGTAAATTGGGGTAATTTTAATATTCCTATTTCTCCTGAAGCATTCAATAAGCTTTATACAAAAGTAGCCAACTACTTATCTGGGACGGAACTATATGTGCGAGATGCATATGCGTGTGCTGATCCCAACTTCCGAGTCAATATAAAGGCAATTACAGAGTATCCTTGGTCTAACCAGTTTGCCAACAATATGTTTTTGCGACCTACAAGTGAGGAAATCAATTCATTTGTTCACGAATGGACCATATTGTGTGCACCAGGATTTCGTGCTAATCCTTCTGTAGATGGTACGAGACAGCATAATTTTTCAATTATCAACTTCACAAAGAAAGTTATCCTTATTGGGGGTTCGGGTTATACTGGGGAAATCAAAAAAGGGATATTCACTGTTTTGAATTTTGAACTGCCGGTTTATAAGGGTGTTTTTCCTATGCATTGTTCTTCTAATGTAGGGGATAAGGGCGACACGGCAATATTTTTTGGTTTATCAGGTACAGGTAAAACGACGCTTTCTGCCGATCCAAATCGCCAATTGATCGGAGATGATGAGCACGGTTGGTCTGACAATGGGGTATTCAACTTTGAAGGAGGTTGTTATGCCAAATGTATTGATTTGTCAGAAGCAAAAGAACCAGATATTTACAAGGCTATCAAGCCAGGTGCAATATTGGAGAACATTGTCTTTCAGCCGGGTACAAACATTCCTAACTACGAGGATAGCACGATAACTGAAAACACTCGGGTTTCCTATCCAATAGAGCATATTACCAATATCAGAGTCCCATCCACTGGAGGTCATCCCACCAATATTTTCTTTCTGACTTGTGACGCGAATGGAGTGTTGCCTCCAATTTCCAAATTATCACCTGGGCAGGCCATGTATCATTTTATCTCAGGCTACACGGCTAAAGTAGCTGGAACAGAAGCCGGAATTACAGAGCCCACAAGGACATTTAGCGCTTGTTTTGGTGCGCCTTTCTTGCCACTACACCCTGCCAGATATGCTTCTATGCTTGGATCAAGAATGAAAGAGCATAAAGTCAATGTATGGTTGATCAATACAGGATGGACGGCTGGTCCATATGGTGAAGGTCACAGAATCTCTTTATCCTTCACCCGTGCTATGATCAATGCCGCGCTGAATGGCATGCTTGATGATGTCGCTTATGAAAAGCATGAAGTTTTTGGCCTCATGATGCCAACATCATGTGCCGGAGTGCCTGCTGGAATATTGAACCCAATCAATACTTGGGCAGACAAGGAAGCATACACCCAGAAAGCCAATAGCCTAGCAAGAGCGTTTAACGAGAATTTCACCAATTTTGCCGACCAAGCAAATGAAGAAATTCTTAATGCTGCTCCTCGTGAAACATCAATGGCTTAATTATGCCATTACCTTTTATATCCGAATCAGTGATTGATGAAGTATTGGATCTGCTCGATACCGATAAAGACCTCTATGAGAAGGAATTTGATTATTTGACTACTGAGCAGCTAGGTTTGGCTCAGTATCTGATAGATGAAGAGTTCAACAGCCTTACCTCTGACGAAAGAGAAGGTCTTATCTTTTTGACAGTGGTAATTATCGCATCTATCCATAGAGCGACTGGAGGAGTCCCAACACTTACATTAGATGATTTGGAAAAATCAGAAGATGAAAACTGGTCCAAAGTGGAACATCTACCTGCTAATCAGGTCAGTCAGCGATTTGATTTGCTATTTCAAGATTATCAACAAGAGGATTTGCTGGCCTTTATTGAAGATTCATTGGTCGTCGAAGATGGTTCGTTCGTTACCAAAGAAGGCAAGGAGCCAATGTTTATTGTCATGAAAAGCGTTATTGATGCATTTCACGATAATGCAGAATAAAAATTAGTCTTCGTATATTACCTTATGCAAGAAGCGCAATCCTAAAGTAACTTCAAGTGCAATATTTGAAATTCTTCTCTCAGGAATTGATGTCAACGGCCCGCCCGGTACAAAAGGATTTATAACATTTTGGATAGGAGGCTGAAAATACTGTCGTGAAAAGTCGGGATTAACCGTAAACTCAAGAGTACCACTAAAAAGATCTGTAAAGGGAAACTCCCATCCACCGCCAATTGTCACGCCATAGTTCCAAGGCTGAACGAATTGATCTGATGGAAATGAACCAAAGAAGGAATTGTTCAAGTCTTTGAACTCCTCAAAATTGGTGCTTACTGTATAATCTCCTCTTACGCCAAACAGATAATAGGCGAAGGAATTGCCTACAGGATATTTTTTCTTAAAACCAAGAACAAGACTCAAGTTGTTGAATTCATATTCAACCTTTTGAGGCCGCCAAGACACATTATTACCTTGCGGATCTGTATAAATTACGGTCTGCCTTGGGATATTGGCTGCGCCTTTGGTATGGTACCCGAATTGAGCAAATACGGAGCCGCCGGGATCATCCGATTCAATGTAACCGATGATTGGAGCTTTCAGAAGTGGGTCATTTCCGAATCCGTCAAATCGCTGCAAAGAGGCAGTCAAACCACTTTTAATGCCAAAGGCAAAGGACTGAGCATAGATGTCAGCAGAAACGGAAATCAAAATTCCTAGTAGGATTAAATGTTTTTTCATCTTATTTGCAATATACGGCCTATCTGAATATTATTGTCTGCAAGTTGATTCAATTGTTTTAACTTATCAACTGTGGTGCCAAATTTTTTGGAAATATTATACAAAGTATCGCCAACTCCAACGGTGTACATTACGGGATCTGCCTTTGGATAAGGTGGCTTAACAACATCTGTGGTTATAGGTGACTGAACAATTGGTTCTGCTTTTATGATTTCTATGGTTTGCCCTGATTGGGCTGGAGGCTTTGAAGTAGATTGAGGAGTAATTTCAAAATTGAAAGTTTCTTCATTGCCAGAGGGTGTGGATATGGATTCCTGAGTAGGAGAAACTTCGATGAGGACTGGCACTTCTTTAGCAATTGGTTTTTCTATAGGCGTATCTTTTATAGGCCTAGGTTCTGAATCGGGTGAAATGCTTGGCTTTTCAATTGGTATTGCAATAGGTTTAGAGGCTATTTTCAATTTAGCTGTTTCTTTTCTTTTTCCTCTTAAATAAAGGTATTGTCCTGTGGCTGGTTCTTCATACGCAGTCAAGCCATTTCTTTCACGCAATTTATTTTCTTGAACACCATATCTTTGTGAAAGTCCAAAAACGGTTTCATTGGGAGCAAGCAAGTGCTGTTTTTTTGTTCCCCAAAAGCTTTTCTTCTTAGTTTGCAAATAGACCAGATCATCTTTTACAAGCATATATGTAGCCGACGAAAACCAGGGATTGTATTTTAAGATACTTTTAATGGGCAATCGAGCTCTTGTACAGAATTCGTCAACGTTCATGGTCTCAGTGATCATAGCCGCTCGCACTTGGTTGATGCGCAAAGGTGTGAAGCCTTTAGAAGCTGTCTGGGTGCTTATCGTCTTTATTGGTTCAACAGGTATTTTGTTTTCAGGAAGGGGTTTATCAGGGCGAATGACCACCGTTCCTTGATTAGAATTGGAATCATATTTATAGAGTTGGTACAATTCAATAATTCGAATCAAATCTTTAGCATAGCTGTCACTAGTGGCATATCCGGCTTGCTTCAAGCCATACGCCCATCCTTTATAATCACTGGAGGCAAGGTTAAAAAGTGACTGATAGGGTCCATTCGGTCTGCGGAGAAATTCAGAATGATCTTGATATGATTCTTCAGGGGAATTGTATTTACGAAAGCAACTTTTCTTCTTAAAGAACAACAATCTGCGTTCGTCATCTTTTCTCCCAAAGGTATTTCCCTGCCAAGAAGAACCGCATTTGATTCCAAAGTGGTTATTTGCTTTGGTGGCAAGTACACTTGTACCTGATCCAGACTCCAGCAATGCTTGGCCTAAAGTGATGGATGCAGGAATGCCAGTTCGTTTCATTTCATTAATTGCCATAGTATTATACCTATCTAGATAGGCATAGGCTGAAGGATATTGAGCAGATGCTTTGATACCCAATAAGCACAAAAGTGCTGGAAGTAAGTTCCATGATAAATTTTTATTGAAGACGAGGATTAAAGACATTGGCTTATATTTGTATTTTATTTTGTGCTATAATGAGAATCGGAACCCTTTTATTGCTTTTTGTATTCAGTATTATTGCTTGTAACAACAAGCAACAAATCGTTCCGAAATCGGTGGCAAGTGATAATGATCCATATATCATTGAGAATCTGAGTGAAAACAACGAGCAGCAGTATTACGTTTGGCTACCAATCCTCAAAGTTAGAACATTGCCTAAGACTGATGCACCATTAATAGCTAAAATTAAAAAAGGTGACTTGGTAAATTATTTGGGCATAAAAACTCAAGCCAAGGATAATATCAATATTGAGGGGAAGGTATTTGAGGATCATTGGATGAAAATAAAACTCAAAAATGGTATTGAAGGTTGGGTATTCGGTGGTGGAATCAATATGAAAGACTTAAGAGAAGATCTTAATCCTCTTCCTTTTGATGATTGTTTTATCCTACTCAAGGACAAGGTTTATGCAGATTTCGACAAGTGCATGTACCAAGTAAGCCGTCAGCAAATCAAACAAGATGTAAGCCGGGTTAGCGTGAGCAATGGAAGGTTGCGATTGAAAATCAGTGATGGCTCAATCTGTACGTTTGCTACAGAAGGGAATCCTGATGGACCTCTTTACAATTATTGTTATTTTGATAAGAATATCAATTATTACGTTTTGTCTTCAAAACAAGGCTCGGGCTCCGATTTCTTAGTTGTAAATGCTTCAACTGGAAAAAACCTCAGAACATGGGGATTTCCTAAATCTAGCCCCGACAAAAAGGCAATTGTCTCCGTGAATGCAGATTTTCGAAAAGTAGGAAACCCAAATGGCATTCAAATAATATCCATTGAAGGAAAAAGTCTAGTGGTGGCTTGGGAGCGTGAAATTGAAGGTTTTGAACCTTATCTTCCAAGGTGGCTCGATAATAATACAATTGGAGTTTCGCTGCGGCCTTTGGATATGGGCAGGAGAACCGCTGATGTTTTTGCTTTAGTCAAAAGGCAAGGAAAGGGTTCTTGGAAAATCGAATACTAAAAAAGAAGGCCGCAGCTTTACAGATGACGACCTTCGGATATTAGTATGAAAAAACAGTACACTATATAATAGACGCTTGAAATCAGCAAGCTACTACAATGGGCTCTCATTTTATGAAAAAATTAACATAAGAGCACTTAGTAACACCATTAAGGGTTGATTTTTAATAAGAAATTAATGGGGTGTTGGTATTTTCACTGGTGGCGCTGGTAAATCCAAACAAAACGACTTGAAAGTAACACAAGATGCAAGCAGCTCATTATTAACAAATTAGCATTATTGTTAACTATTATTGTTAACAGAAGACTTGAGCTCAGGAAGCGCCTATTTGTAATGTGTTGATTAATAGTAACTTATAATTAATTACTTTTCAAACTCTGTTAATGTTTTGTGACAGAGATAAATGAAAGAATATTATTTGTACATTTGCACATCTTTTCAGAGAAAACTAAATCGTCGCCTATGCGAGAACTACTGAAAGCATTATTTCTTTTTATCCTGTGCTTGCTGTTTCAAGTAAACATTGAAGCCAATACAAATAATCAAAATGATTTTTTGACTGGGGGTGAAGAGAATCCTGTTTATACCAATGAAGACCTAAAAAATCGAGTTTCGAATCTTGATATTCCCTTTGAGGGCAAATATTCACCGTACGTCAAGGAGAAAATAGAAGAATACGTCCAGACTTACCGCAGGAGAACTTCCAGAATTCTTGGCCTTTCCTCAATTTATTTTCCAATCATAGAACAATATTTGAAAGCCAACGGACTACCTGAAGCTTTAAAATATTTGCCGGTAATTGAAACAGATCTAAATCCTAAAGCCGTATCTCCCGATGGAGCGGTAGGTATTTGGCAGTTTATGCCTGCTACAGCAGAAATGTACGGACTAACTTTCAATAAAGAGGTTGACGAAAGATGTGACATTCACAAGTCAACAGATGCTGCTGCAAAATTTTTGAAAAAGCTTTATGATATTTATGGCGATTGGGCTTTGGTCCTCGCCGCATACAATGCTGGTCCTCGGCGTATCAATTCAGCAATGAAGCGAGCACACAGCACACGATTTTATGATATTGCAAAATATCTGCCCGAACAAACCAGAAAATATGTTCCAGCTTTTATTGCCGTTGCCTATGCAATGCAATATTTTCCAATGCACAATATTATTGCAGATAATCCCGATCTGGACTTGCAGTTGACCAAGGAACTCAAAGTGTTTAGAGAATTGAGCTTTGATGAAATAAGCATGGTAACTGGCCTGACATTAGAGCAACTCCGAATTTTGAATCCGCAGTGTAACAAAGATATATTGCCAGCAAATATGGACGGTGAATTCTTGATACTTCCTAAAAGGATTATTGGGTCATTTAACGATTATGTAAATTTACCTGATGCCAGAAAGTCGGAGTTCTTGAAGACTTTAACAATGATGCAGATGGAGGGAAGTATAAGCAACACAACCTATTATTATAAGACCAGTTATACCACCGAAAAGACTGATGACCTTGAATCCGTAGCCAATCTTTTTACAGTAAGTACGCACACTTTAAAGGTGTGGAATAATATTACAGATGCCACCTTGGAACCAGCAACAGAAATAGTTATTTTTCTTCCGAAGAAAGTTGAAACAAAATTGGTCGAAACTCCCAATTTGAAAAAGCTTAAAAGGACTAAGCTGGCTAATATCACCTTAAGTTCTATTGATAATAGTCAAAAAGAGCCACTTTCCTATTCTCCGAAATTGTATTCTGATGTTCCATATATCTTCTATACGCTAAATGCTGAAGAAAGTCTTTTGGAAGTGGCAATTAAGTATGGAGTAACGCTTGAGTATTTGATGCAAACCAATCAAATCAATACAAAGAATACCCCTTTACCCGGTACATTATTGAAAATTCGAGAGCTGGAACTAATAAGGCCCTGATAAAATCAGAGCCCTAAACCACTAAACACATTTTAATAATAACCTTATCCTTCTATTTCGATGGTTTTTTTCAATCTCGAGGTTTCGGATTTTTTGATTTGTATTTCTAGTACACCATCTGTATATTTTGCAGAAATAAGTTCTTTATCGGCATTTTCTGGCAGGTTAAAACTTCTTTCGAATTTTTCATAGCTGAATTCTCTCCTTTTAAAAGCTTTATTCTCATTAGCTTCTGATAGCGTTTTCTCAGCCGAAACGCTCAGCCTTTTATTGTCAACTGCAATTTTAAAATCAACTTTTTGGTATCCAGGAGCTGCAACGGATATGGCGTAGCTGTCGTCTCTTTCTACGATATTCACAGCAGGTTGATTGATGATCGAGTCATTACCTAAAATATCTGATACTCTAGGGTTCATAGCTGAACCTAAAAATTCGTTAACTAAAATCTTCATTGGAAGCTTGTTGGGTGTTATTGCATTCATTATTTTTAATTTTTAAAGTTGGACAAAGGATTTTAGAGAATAGCAATTTCTTTTTTGACAGGAAGGGCTTTCTCTCTTAGAGTAAGTGTGATTTGAAGGATTCCATTCTCTTGTTTTGCTTGAATGCTGTTCACATCAATATCCTCTGAGAGCAAGAAAGCTCTTTCGAAATCTTTCACGCTGAATTCCTGATGACTTTTTGTTTCGCTTTCTTCAGGGGAAGGAACCGTGGCCTTTACTATTAACTTGTCAGCCTCCAAATGAATGTTGATTTGTTCTTTTTTGTAGCCAGCTACATTGAAGTTGAGATAGTATGCTTTATCATCTTTCAAGATATTGACTAATGGTTGTGCATTTTGTTGCGCTAGGTGCCTCAAACTAGGAGCAGTTTGGCTCCATAAATGATCCAAAATATGCTTAACTTCGTCATTAAAAGCAATAGGCTTGATTCTTTGAGTGAAAGGTCGAAATGTTACTGAAGACATGTTTTATAGTTTTTTAGTTGTTAATAATATTCCGATTTCTTAGATCAATTGCCATTCCAAAGCTAATTTTGAACTCAAACTGTCTGTTTCTTAAAATTATAGATGACAAATTGGCGCTTATT
>Ga0105049_10002348_pt1 | contig 22397 bp, 14 predicted proteins | sample MAT06_FD_78087 | JGI IMG/M metagenome (GOLD analysis project Ga0105049, IMG submission 78087) | Freshwater microbial communities from Lake Fryxell liftoff mats and glacier meltwater in Antarctica - MAT-06 | ecosystem: Environmental > Aquatic > Freshwater > Ice > Liftoff microbial mat | place...
ATCGCCAGAACCTGCCCGGTACGTTCCGTGTGTTCGATTTTGCCAGCCCCGAGCAACACTCGCCGCAACGCTTTCAAACAACGGTGCCACAACAATCGTTGTTCCTCATGAACAGCCCGTTCGCGATGTCGCAAGCGGCCGCGGTGGCTATTCGGCCCGAGGTGACACAAGCGAAGACACCCGAGGCGAAAGTGACCGCGATTTATCGCATCATCCTCAGCCGAAACCCGACGGCCAACGAGTGGGCCGCAGTACGACCGTTTGCAACTGAAGACGCGATGCCCGCGAACGCTTATGGTGTTTGGGCGCAACTCGCACAGGTGTTGCTTTTGAGCAATGAGTTCGCCTTCGTCGATTGATTTTTACGACCAAAACTACGGTGATGCGATGAGCACAATGTTCCCCTCACGACGCGAGATGCTGGCCCGTTGCGGCGTCGGCATGGGCTTGCTCGGGCTTGCCCCGCTGCTAGCCGAAGCAGGTGCGGACAACTCGAACCCACTGCTGCCGAAACTGCCGCACTTCCCCGCCAAGGTCAAGCGCGTCATCCACATTTTCGCGAACGGCGGCCCGAGCCAGATCGACACGTTCGACCCGAAGCCCGCACTGTTGAAGTACGCAGGAAAGGCTTTGCCCGTAGGTAATCTGGCCACCGAGCGCCGCACGGGTGCTGCGTTCCCTAGCCCGTTCAAGTTCCAGAAGTACGGCAAGTCTGGCATCGAAGTCAGCGAGATCTTCGCGCACACCGCGAAGCACATCGACGACATTTGCGTGATCCGCTCGATGCACGCCGATGTGCCGAACCACGAGCCGTCGTTCCTACTGATGAACACCGGCGAATCGCGACTGGTGCGGCCGAGTATGGGTTCGTGGGTGACGTATGGCCTCGGCACGGAGAACCAGAACCTGCCCGCATACGTGACGATGTGCCCCGGTGGAATGCCACTGATGGAATCGCAGAACTGGCAGTCTTCATTCCTGCCCGGAATCTTCCAAGGAACGTACGTCGACACGCGACATTCGGACCCTGAAAAGCTGCTCGAGAATATTCGCAATAAGTCACTGACCGGACCCGCCCAACGGAAGCAACTCGACTTGTTGAACGCACTCAACCGCATGCACCAAACCGCACGCGACCCCGACCCGCGGCTCGAATCGCGAATTGCATCGTTCGAACTCGCATACCGGATGCAAGCCGAAGCGACCGATGCGTTCGACACACGGAAAGAAACGAAAGCGACGCTTGAAGCGTACGGCCCCGGCGAACAAGCACGTTCTCTGCTGACCGCGCGGCGTCTCGTCGAACGCGGCGTGCGGTTCGTGCAAGTGTCGCACGCCCCCGTGCAGCCGTGGGATAGCCACGACGACATCGAAGTGAATCACCGTCGCTTGGCGAAAGAAATCGATCAACCGATTTCCGCACTGATTACCGACCTTAAACGACTCGGGCTGTTCGATTCGACGCTGATTATTTGGGGCGGCGAATTCGGACGCACGCCGGTGGTCGAGTTGGCGCAACCTGGCTCGAATGCGGGTAAGGTCAACGGCCGCGACCACAACCATTGGGGCTTCACGGTGTGGCTCGCAGGCGGCGGCGTGAAAGGCGGTACCGTCGTGGGCGCGACCGACGAATTCGGCTTCAAAGCCGTGGAAAACAAGGTTCACGTTCACGATTTGCACGCGACGATTCTGCACCTGCTCGGGTTCGATCACGAGAAGTTCACGTACCGCTACGCCGGTCGCGATTTCCGTTTAACCGACGTTCATGGCCGCGTCGTGAAAGAAGTCTTGGCGTGACCGAACGCCCAGAAATCGACTGCCCCATCGCGTTGTGCGACGATCGCGCGGCTACTGCACTCGCGATCTGGAGTGCCGCCATGACAGCCGCCGATCCGGCGATGCTCGTCATGCAGCAATTTGTAAAGGAGTACGACCAACTCGTGCCGCTGCTCGATTCGGCTTCGCGAATCCTCGTGGTCGGGGCTGGCAAAGCGAGCGGTGCGATGGCGCACGGCCTCGAACGGGTTTTCGAGAATCGCGAACATCTCATCGGCATCGTCAATGTGCCCGATGGCACCACCGCAATCACCGACCGCATCCGGCTCAACCCCGCACGACCCGCCGGCAGCAACCACCCGACCGAAGCGGGCGTTCGCGGGGCCGAAGAAATGCTCGCACTCTTGCAAAGTGCCGGGCCGAACGATGTTGCGTTCTGCCTGATATCCGGCGGCGGTTCCGCTCTTCTCCCCGCACCGGCAGTGGGGATTACGCTAGAAGATAAACAGCAAATCACGAAGTGGCTTCATGCCAGTGGCGCGACGATCAACGAGATGAACGCGGTGCGGAAGCACGTATCGCGCATCAAAGGCGGCCGCCTTGCCGAGGCGTTTCGCGGGAAGTTCCTCATCAGTTTCATCATCTCCGACGTCGTCGGCGACCCGCTCGATGTGATCGCCTCGGGGCCGACGGTCATCGACCCGACGACGTACGCCGACGCAATCGGCGTGCTGACGCGATACGACTTGCTAGCTCGCACACCGGCGGCGATTCGCACCCATTTGGAACGCGGTGTACGCGGTGACATACCGGAGACACTGAAAGTGCTTCCCGAAACTGTTCGCAATGTGCTGATCGGCTCGAATACCCAATCGCTCGATGCCGCTTCGCAAGAGGCGACTCGTCGCGGTTACACTGTGGTCGATCTCGGGCCGTTCATCGAAGGCGAAACGCGCGAAGTCGCTGTGGTCGTTGCGGGGACCGTGCGGAACATCCGCAGTCGTGGGAAGCCGGTGCCGCCGCCCGCGTGCATTCTCATCGGTGGCGAAACGACGGTAACGCTGAACGCGAACCCCGGCAAAGGCGGCCGCAACCAGGAGTTCGCGCTCGCGATGCTCGCGCAACTGGGCACTGAGGGAATGCGTGGCGTCACGGTACTGAGCGCGGGGACCGACGGCGAAGACGGCCCCACCGATGCCGCCGGCGCAATCGCGACATACGACATTTTGCAGGCCGCCGAGCGACAAGGATTCTCGCTAACGAAGCATCTCGACACCCACGACGCCTACCCGCTGTTCGCCGCCACCGGTGGCCTGATCCGCAGCGGCCTGACGGGCACGAACGTCACGGATGTGCGTGTGATTCTGGTTTCCTGAACGATTGCACTTTCTTCACAGTCGGTAGCTTTCGCGTGTAAAAATTGCAAACGCACGAACGGCGCGAACGCAAACAAGCTCATTTGACAGTAACTACGTGATTTTTCATGACGGCACGCGAACTGCAATGGGATCAATTGTTGCCGACTCGGCACTTGTTTACAGGGGCTGGGACGGAAGAGGCACGGCACGCGGACCGGAACCTGCGTGCCAATGGGTGGCCGGGTGAACTACATATGGTTCACCCGGCCATTGCGTTGCCCGGTCACTTTTTCGCGACTTCGTTCAGCAGTTCCAACACCGTTTTCACGATCCCCACCGACGCATTCACTTCGAGGTAGCTCGAACGTGCTCGCCACGTTTCGTAGCCTCCGAGATGGTGCTGATGTGGCGTCGGCAGGTAGCCGTTATAGCCATTCGCCAACGAAACGTTCAGCGTCGGCTGAATGGGACTACGTCGTTTAATCTCGAGGCCGATCTCGGTGAAAACTTCGCACGGAATCGCGGTAATCGCGAGGTCGCCGATACGCATCACTTGCAGTTTCAGCTTCACTTTGTCCGGGTACTTGTTGATCGCGATCGTTTCGCCGGCGTACACTTCGTCGGCACCCGCTGCGTTGCGGCCCGCGATTTTTTTCAGAATCGACTCGGCTCGCGTTACTTCTGCTGCCGTCGGTTTGCGTACCGCAAATTCGAGTTCGCGTTCGGCGACCGCAAACGAAACTTCGCGGGTGTGCTTCGCGGACAGATACGCTTTCTTCGCGGCCGTAGCCACGACTTCGCCGACGACGCGGATGCGTTCGCCCGGCCCCGCTTTAATCGGCGATTGCCCGAAGTTGACGTTGTTCACATCGCCACTCGTACCGTTGGAAAGTGCGCCGACGAACTTCGCATCGCCACCGATCATCGACCCGAGTTTCTCGCAGACCACACCGAAGTAATCGGCGGACACTGCCGGGTACCCGCCGACGTAATGCAGCGAATAATTCGTGTAAAGTGCCATCGGTTGGCCGCTGACTGTGCGTGCGGACAATACCGAAACATCGGGGTCGATCGGCCCGGCGGGGGAAATCAGGCCGGGATTGAGTTGGCCAGGATTCATCCGCACGAGGTCTGTCGTATTGCCGAACGGGTCGAGATTCGGCATCCCTGGTTTGATCCACCAACGCCGGTTAAACAGCTGCGTTGGCTCTTGTGCGACGCCCCAGCCCAACTCGCATTCGGTCAGGTTCGCGTTCGCTTTTTCGATGCCTTCGGCAATCTTCCCCGTCAGGAATTCGACGTACTTCGCATCGGGGTTACTGCCGAAACAGGCGGTGACGGCGGGAGCGGTGTGAGTGTGCGTCGCCGATACGAGCATGTGCCCGACTGGGATCCCGGTCTTCGCGGAGGCCCGCGTTTTCGCATCGTCAATCAGTTCGCGGGGCATGAGGCAATTATCGACGATGACGATCGCGAGCTTGATTTTGCCATCGTCGAGAACGATGCATCGCGCATTGAGCGGGTCGTGAACCGCCGTCGCTTTGATGTCGGAAAAGTTGCCGTTTACCGAGATCGGGAAGTGTAACGGACTCACGTCCATCGCAAACGCCCCGGCCCGCAGTGTCGGTTTCGGCTCGGCGGCGAACGACGGGACTGCGATCGTGCCGATCGCGATGAACAGGAAAAATGCACGCACGGGGAATCTCCTTCGTTGTGTTCAGGTAGGTATGGTCAAGGATAACGAGTTCATTCGGGAAAGCACGCGCGAACTATTTTCGTTTTCCGCGCAGATTATTGCACGAAAACGGACCTCGTTCGCCACTAACAGCGTAACCACACGGAGAAACCGATGCGACTCACTTTGCGAACGCTGCTGGCATACCTCGACGACACGCTCTCGGCCGAGGAAGCGAAGTTGATCGGGCAGAAGGTCAATGAAAGCGAATCGGCACAGGAACTGATCGAAAAAATCAAGCGGGTGACGAGACGCCGTGGATTGTCCACGCCGCCAGCCGCCGCGAACGGTTCGGACGCAAACACCGTTGCCGAATACCTCAGCGATGCGTTGCCGAGCGACCAAGTCGGCACGTTCGAATTGTCGTGTTTGGAGTCCGATGTGATGCTCGCGGAAGTGGCAGCATGCCATCAGATTCTCACACTGTTGCTCAGTGATCCCGTGCGCGTTCCGCCCACGGCGCGGCAACGGATGTATCAATTAACGCGCGGGCCGGAGTCGTTGCCGAAGCGCAAACCCGGCAACGCGATCCCCGTCGGTGGCGTGCTGCCCGATGCGCCGTTTCAAGATGCCGACGACTCAGACGCCGCATACCTGCTCGGCATGAAAGCCTATTCCCGAAGCGATTCCCCAGCGAAACGCGCGGGGAAAGTGTTATTGTTGGTGATGCTCGTCACCGCGTTCGTCGGCTCGGTCTGTATGGTCTGGCCCGAATCGATCGCGCCGGACGTTCGACAAAAGAAGTCGGATCTCGCCGCTGTCGCAGTACCCAACGTGCCTTCCGTCGAACCGAAAAAAGCGATTGATGTCCAGCCCGCGAAGGACGGCGTTCCGTCGAAAACGGCCGTCCCACCGGTGCCTGCTTCGACCAAGAAATCTGCTGACATACCCATGACACCGGTAACACCCGTCGAAACGGTACCAGCGAAACCCGAGCCAATTGCACCCGCGAAAATCGATCGGATTGCCATTGGCAAACTCGAAACGCCCGATGCCGTGGTGCTCGCCGATTCGGGCAAAGGAAAATGGTTGCGGATCGTCGGCGCGGATCTTTCCATAACGACGGTCGATCGGCACATCAGCTTACCCGGTTACAAGTCGAAGATTCGCCTCGATAGCGGTGCAGTTGTCGAGCTTTGGGGAAATTTGCCCGACCAGATGCCGATCCCGATCCTCGAAAGTTCGGTGACGTTTGCGGTACCCGTCGAAGGTTTCGCTGCCGATATTCGCATCCATACCGGGCGCGTGTACCTCACGACGAAGAACCCGACTGGTAGCCGAATTCGCCTACGAATCCGTGCGGAAATCTGGGATGTCACGCTGGCCGACGACAAATCCGATGTCGTCGTCGAAGTCTTCCACAGCTTACGCCGCGGTATGCAACTAAACGCGATCGATGCCGCCGAACCACCACAAACGGCGATCGGTTTTGCGGCTCTCAAAGGCAAAGTGAAACTGGACATCGCGTCGCACACGATCCCCGATCTGGGTGCGGGCGAGGCGATTTATTGGAACAGCCAAGCGAACGACTATGGTCTGAAAAAGCTCAGCGATGCGAAATCCGGCAAAGATTCTACGTACTTCTCGCGCTATCCCGTTCCCGCTTCGGAGCTTGTCGCGAAGGCCGTGCAACAGTCGTTGGCCGATCTCGCAACGAAGTTCACCGCCCCGGACTCCGTGCGCGTTCGTTTCGCAGAAATGCTTGCGGAACAGTCTGAATACACGTTGCCACTACTCATTCGCTGTCGCGTGGGCATTCTCGGACACACCGCCATCGGCGACTGGCCCGAACTGGTCGATGCCTTACACGATGTCTCGCGGCCATCGGTTCGAGAAGCCGCGATTTACGGCATCATCGAACTCGCCGGTGAAAGCACCGAAGGGGCCGAACGCCTCCAGAAATTGTTGGTCGAAAAGACTCGCTGCAACGCCCAACAAGCCGAGCGCGTGATCAGTTTATTGCGCGGCCCGAACGCAACCGAACGCACCGAAGCCGCCGTGCTCGACCGCATCGTCGACGATCTCAATTCACCGGCTTTAGCCGTACGCGAATTCGCACTCTGGAATTTGAAAAACGAGATCGACCCCGAATCGCGAAGCATTAAACTTCTGAGTTTCATCGACATGGCCGGCACCGCCGAATCGCGTGAAGGAGCCATTAAAGCCTGGAAGCGCCGAATCGAAGAGATCAAGAACCGGTGATTTGCGTTTCGCCGCGCCGCGAAGTCCTCGGAGAGAAGCGCGTTGAGGCGAATCTTAAACCAGGTCCGGGTTACGGACGGGGCGGAAGTCGATGACTTCCATTTCGATTGAACGGTAACCGTTCCACTCGTTGATCTTCGGCGTGAAGACCACTGAACATATGCCGCCGGCGGAGACGAGTTCGTCGTAGCGGTCGCCCATCCCGAATGCGACGGCGCGCATTTTGATGCTCTGCTGGCGGACGCGAAAGCTCAAATGTTGCTCGTTTGTGCCAATCTTTTTCGGTGGGCCTTCGAGCGTCAGATCGGTTGCCAACAGCTTGGGTCGCGGGTTATCCGCACCGTACGGTTCGAGTTTGTCGATGTCTTTGAGTAGCCCGAACGTGAGTGCTATCAGTGGCACCTCGGCATCGATAATCAGTCGCGGGGCGGGCGTGCCATCAGGGAACTGTTGGCGAACGTAATCGTTGAATGCCGCACGGAAATCGGCCAGCTTCGACGGACGCAGTTTTACCCCGGCGGCCATCGCGTGCCCGCCGTGGCCGAGGAGATGTTCGTCGCACGCTCGTAGTGCCATGTGCAATTCCACGCCGGGAATCGAACGCCCCGACCCCGACGACGCGGCATCGTTTGCCTTTAATGCTAGCAAAATCACGGGGCGGGCGTACTGATCGGCTAACCGGCCGGCGACGATCCCGATCACGCCTTGATGCCATTCGGGCGAACCGAGAACCAGTGCGGCATCGTTCGCGAATCCTTCGGCTTCGATCATCTCGCGCGCCTGAATGCCGATCTTGCGCTCGATAGTTTGACGCTGCTGGTTGTAGCCGTTCAGGCACTCGGCGAGGTCGTGCGCCCGCGTCGCGGACTTCGTCGTCAGAAGTTCCACGACGAGCATCGCACACCCGAGGCGACCGGCGGCGTTGAGTCGCGGTGCAATCTTGAAGCTGACATCTTCGGCCTTGATCGCCGCGCCGTTGAGGCCGACGACATCGATGAGTGCCTTCAATCCGAGCGACGGTTTCTCGGCAATGCGTTTCAATCCGTGCTTGACGCAGATGCGGTTCTCATCGCGTAGCGGGACCACATCGGCAACGAGGCCGAGCGCACCGAGGCCGACGGCATCGAGCAGAAACTCGCGCAGTTCGGGCGTGACTTTGTCGCTGGCACTGAATCGCTGTGCGACCGCCCACGCGAGTTTGAACGCGACACCGGAGCCGGACAGCCCACCGAAGGGATAGTCGCCGGGCAACCGCGGGTGAACGACCGCCGTGGCATTCGGAATATCGTCGAGCATTTCGTGGTGATCGGTGACGATTAAATCCAGCCCGATTCGCCGCGCTTCCTCGGCTTCCGCGATCGCGGTGATCCCGCAATCGACGGTAATTAACAGCGCCACTCCGCTCGCTTTCGCTTGCTGAATCGCCTCGATGTTCAGGCCGTAACCTTCGTCTAGACGGTGCGGCACGTAGAAATCGGCTTTGCCACCGAGTTGCTCGATGAGGCGAATGAGGATGGCGGTGCCGGTCACGCCGTCTGCGTCGTAATCGCCGAACACGCGGATGAGTTCGCGGTTGCGGATCGCATCCGTAATGCGGTCGACGGCTGCGGTCATGCCCGGCAAGCGGTTCGGCGCGTGCAGCCCCGCGAGTGGCGATTCGAGGAACCGCAATGCCTCGGCAGGGTCCGATACGTGGCGATTCAGCAGCAGTTGCGCGACGACGGCCGGTACGCGAATCTCCGCCGACAGCCTGCGGATTGCATCGTCCTGATGGGGCAACAAGTGCCATTGCTTCGCGACAGCTGCCACGGGTGAACCTCAGTGCGTAACCTTTTGTGTATCGGTTCATGCTATCCCGACTGGCGTGCATTTCCTACGGACGCTGCGTAATTGTGCCGCGTGGCACATCCGATTATTCCACTACAAGCGGCAATCACTTTTGGAATGTCGTGGAAAATTGTTTAAGTCGCATCATGGCTGATACCGTCGCGGTCGATGAAAAGAATAAGGGTTCAGGGGATCGTTCCCTTACACCGGCCCAAACTGCGCGGGGGCGTATGTGCGGGCCGTACGGAGATTTCGCACCGTGATGACTTCCATTATGTTGACGACGGCCCTGATGACGGGGGCCGACACCGGACCATGCGGCGATGGCTGCGACAAGCCCGGCTTGCTCACGAAGATCAAGTCGCGGCTGGCTTCGATGGGTTCGTCGTCGTGCGAGCCGTGCGGTTCTCCGCTCATCGCACGACCGTTGTTCGGCGATTCGTGCGGCGGCCCGGGCTTGCTGACGAAGATCAAAGCCCGCTTCCAGCACGGGGATACGGCCGTTTCGCCATGTGCAGATGTCGTGTATCCCGCAGTGATCGTTGCGAGCACGCCATCGGCGTGTACGCTCGCACCGGCACCGAACGCGGTCATCGTCGCGCCAGTGACGGAGGCACCGAAAGTGATGCCGAAGCCGGAGGCACTGAAAGTCATCGAGCCGGTGAAGCCCGACGAGCCGAAAGTCATCGAGCCGAAGAAAAGTAGCGAAATTTCGATCCCGCAGGTGCAAGCCCCTGCGATCGATCGCGAGACGTTGCCACGTGTCGCTGGGCCGAAAAGCCCGTTCTAAATGCGATGTGTCCCATCGAAGCCAACGCGAATGCGCTGGCTTCTTCGTTACCTAAATTGTGCGAAGCCCCTGGACGCCCACATAGGATGATTCTGAAGCGATTTTTACGCACGGATGTACGCGGAGCAGGGGGCACGATGAGCGGCGGAACCGGTGTGGGTGGTGGTGAGGTCGCGACGAAAATTTCCCGTCTGATGGAAGAACGGGGCTGGAATCAAGAAGATTTCGCACGAATATCGAACTTGAATCGACATACCGTGCGGCACATACTCAACGGCGGGCCCAATCGGCGATTGCGGAACGCCACCGTCAGCCAGTGTGCGGAAGCGCTCGGGTTGACCGTGCACGAACTCCGTACATTGCCGCTCGAACGCCTATTGCCGCGGATGCACGGCAAACCGCCCGCCGACGAGGAAGCCCTCAAGGTTCTCCACGATCGCGCGACACTTCCGGACTTGGTGAACTGGCTCGACCGCAACCGCGATCGTGCCACGGAACTGCGCCCCGATGAGATTCTCGAACTGCTCGAATTGCAAAATCCGGGTGGCCCACTGGAGAAACTCGGCGTCGATCGCTTCGTTGATCAAATCGAACGCCGTCGCGCACTCGTCCACAAAATTCACGCCCTGGCTGCGACGGAATACGTCGAAATGCTCGAGACGCTCATCGGCCTGCTGTTCGACAAAGTCACGCAGGCGGCCGCGAAGCGGTAAGTTCGAGTGCGTCCACCGCCCGGCTGTATTCGGCGCTCGCTAAACCTTGCGTTTTGTCCTTGAATTCCTGGCGTTCGCGTAAGCCGAGGCGGCGATAGAGATGCGTTGCGTTACACGTGAACCCCGGCTCGCCGCAACGCATTCCGGGCAACAACGCGAACGCGGTACGGCGTCGCACATCGGTGCCGCCCATGCGCGTGGGGTGAAGCATACAGCCCGCTCGCAAATCCTCGACATATCCGAGGAACGCACAGCAAGTTCGGTTGGCGAACCATGTGCGGATCAGTGGGCCGAAGCCCGGTATCAGGAATAGCGGTGCGAACAAAAGTGGCGAGAACCGGCGCGTGCGGAGTTCGAATACAATCCGCGCGATAAACGATGGCGGCTGGTTCGGTTTGCCGAACGATCTTTGAAATCGTTCGGTTTGACTGCGGAGTTTTGCGGTGAGTGACGAGTCACTCTGTTTCTTGCCTCGGCAGCAGGCCACGCACGACTGCGTGCGGGTCTGGCAGAGTGGCGTCGGGTTCGGTTCGATTACTTCGAGAGGGTGCATTTCGGGCACGGCTTCACTTTGTTCAAGTAATGGAAGCCGCACTCTGGGCAGGACCACACTTTGCCCCGTGTCATCTCGTCGATCATCTCCTCGGACCGCGTTGGCGACATGCCCAGCCTCTCTAACTTTCGGCGAATCGTCTCGATGCTCTTCCCGGCTTCGAGTTCCTCGTAAAGCTCAGCAGCGTAATCTTCTGACGAATCTTTCGGCGCACGATACTCGAGAACATCTTCGCGGAACGCACCGCGGCATTCGCGACATTCGACGTGCCGTTCGGAACCGCCCACAGGGAAGAGCGGGATAAAGTACACTGTGAACCAAGGCCGAGTTGACTTCAACTTGTACGGCACTTTTTCGGAACAACGCGGGCAGTGAAACTCCCCGCTATCGACGGTCCAAGAGATGCCGCGCGTTCCGAAGAAAATAATCGGCATGTGTCGCAATCCTCAGAGTTCGCAATTGACTAACCCGCGTTCGTGCCGACAGCACGGTAGTCTTCCATCGCGCGGGCGACGGCGAGCGGCAACACTTTTCGGATGCGTCGGCCGCGGCGAATGTCGGCCCAATTTTTGAGGATGTACTCCGCCTGACGGCTACCCGTGCGGGCGTGATACTGAATCACCAGCGGGTGCATCCATTCGAAATCGGTGTAGTTACAGTCGATGACGGTGACGCTCTTGCCGTGGAGTTTGCCCGCGACTTCGTTGTGCGGATCGTAAACGAAAAGTTCGCCGCCGGTCATACCGGAACCCACTTCGTTTTCGATAGGGCCGAGGATCAGCACGCGGCCGCGCGTCATGTATTCGCAGGCATATTTCCCTGCGGCCTCGGCAACGATCGTGGCACCCGAGTTGCGGATGCCGAGGCGGTGACCGGCCCGCCCGCCGATGAACACGAACCCACCCGTCGCACCGTACGCGACGTTGTTCCCGGCGATGCTCTGAATCTCCCCGCCGTAGTCCGACGCCTTATAATCGAGGGAAACGACGACGTGCCCACCTGAGATACCCTTCGCCAAGCCGTCTTGCGTGAAGCCGCGCAGTTCGAGGTCGATACCCGTCAAACACCACGCGCCGAAACTCTGACCGGCCTCGCCGTCGAATCGGACGCGGACCTTCTTGCCGTTCGGAATGCCTTCGCGGCCGTACAACCGAGCGATCTCACCCGCGAGTGTCGCACCGACCGAACGATCGCTGTTTTTGATTTTGAAAACCAGCGACACATCTTGCGCGGTGTCGACGGCGTCGAGCGTCGCGGCCAAAATTCGATGGTTGAGCGACGTGCCATCCGGCGTGCAAATACCGCGATTCGGCTCGACCTGTTCGTAGTTCTTTTCGAGGACGGACAGTGCCATGTCGGGGCGAAGGAATCGCTTGAGGTCGACCTGCGCCGGTCGGCCTTTCAAGTCCGTTCGGCGTTCGAGCAAGTCGCTGCGTCCGGTGATTTCCGAGATCTTCGCGAAGCCCATTTCCGCCAGCAAGCCGCGCACTTCCTCGGCGACCGCGTGCATGTACGCCTTCGAGTGCGCCGGGTGACCTTTGAAGATTTCCGGCGACCCGGTAATCCCCGTCGGGCAGTTCGGAATGTGGCAGTTCTTGCAGACGATGCAGCCCACGGAAACCATCAGCCCTTGCCCGAAGGTGAACTCGTCCGCACCGAGGAGAGCGTATTTGATCACATCGTAACCGTTCTTGATGCCACCACCGACGCGGATTTTGACGCTCTTGCGAATGCCGTTGACGACGAGCGCCTGGTGTGCCTCGGACAGGCCCATTTCGCTCGGCAAACCGGCATGTTCTTTCGAGGACACCATCGCCGCACCGGTACCGCCATCGATGCCATCGATCTCGATGATGTCCGCGCCGGCCTTGGCGACGCCGACCGCAATCGTACCGATGTTCTCGACCGCCACCAACTTCACCGAAACGGGCATCCCCGGCTTGATCGATTTCAAGTCGTAGATCAGTTGTGCGAGGTCTTCGATCGAGTAGATATCGTGGTGTGGCGGCGGGCTGATGAGGTCCGTGCCGGGCTTCGCGAAGCGAATCTCGGCGATCTCTGCCGTTACCTTTTTGCCCATCAACTGGCCGCCTTCGCCGGGCTTCGCGCCTTGCGCCATCTTAATCGAAATCTCATCGGCGTTCATCAGATATTCGGCATCGACGCCGAAGCGACCCGATGCCACCTGGCGAATCCGCGAACGGAACCGGCTCTTGTTCAGGTCTTTGGCGTCGAGCGCGTATACGGCGGGGTTCTCTTCGCGTTGCTTACGGACTTTCGCCCAGTGTTCGCCGTGCGCCTTCGGAGGAATGTCGTTCCGCCAACGGGCTTCGCCGCCCTCGCCGGAGTTGCTCAGCGTGTCGAGTTCGTTCATCGCCGCGGCGATCGTCATGTGCGATGCACCGGTGAGCGCGCCGTGGCTCATCGCGGCCCCGCGGAAGTGGCCGCGAATGATCTCGATCCCCGCTTGAACTTGTTCCTTCGGGATGGCGCTACCCATTTTAATTTTGAACAAGTCGCGCAGCACCGTTGGCACGCGGTTGTTGACGAGGTTCGTAAACTTCACGAACTTCACCCCGACTTTGTCGGCGGCATCGGTAATTTCATTTTCGAGCGGCGCGGTGTAAGCCGCTTCGCCACCGCCCATCACGGGGTCGGGGTAGACTTCGAGCACCGCGTTCCGCAGCGCCATCCGCACTTCGGGTTTGTAGGCGTGGTAATCTTTGTTGCGACCGAGCGTGCCCATGTTTACGGTCCGGTCGAGACGCCATTTTACGTCGTCGACGAGGTCAACAAGCGTCAGCCCGCCGATACGCGAGGGGAAGTCGCCGAAGAACTCCATGAGTTCCGGGCCGAAGCCGACCGCCTCGAACAGCATCGCCCCGCGATAGCCTTCGATCGTCGTGATCCCCATCTTCGAGATGATCTTCTTGAGCGAATCTTCGAGCGCCTCGAACAGGTTCTCCAGAGCTTCGCGTGAGGACAATTCAATTTCCTGCTTCGATTCGCCGTGCTTGTAGGTAAGGCCATCTTTGACCATTCGCAACATCAAGTACGGATGAACCGCATCGGCACCGAACGCCACGAGGACCGCAATATCGTGGCCTTCCTGAATGTCGCCCGCTTGCACGACGATCGAGCAACGATCGCGCAGCCCTTGCTGGCAAAGGTAATTGTGAACTGCACCGAGCGCGAGTAACGACGGGATCGGATCGATACCCTTCTTGCAGGCCTGGCGGTCGCTGATGCACAACACGTGGTGTCCTGCATGAACGGCTTTCTCGGCGGCACTACGCAGCGCGATCAAGCTCGTTCGCAACGCTTCCGCGCCGCCTTCGAGGACGAACGTCGCATCGAGCGGTTGGAACCCGAGCATTTCGTTCTGGCGAATCTCTTCGATTACCGCATCGCTAATGATCGGCGAGGCGAGTTCGAGTTGCTTAACGGGCATTTCGTCTTCGCCATCGCGGGCCGTCAGCGAGGAACGACCGAGATACGTCATCAACGACATCGCACCGCCTTCTCGATACGGGTCGATCGGCGGATTCGTCACTTCCGCAAAGGTCTGCTGGCAGTATTTGAACAGCGTCGGGTGGAACACTGAGAAGATCGTCAACACGCGGTCGAAGCCCATGCTCGATAGCGGTTCTTTCTTCAACTTCGCCATATCCTTCACGAACACTGCACGCTCGAAGTCCCAGCCCGCCGCTTGCAGCAGGTGGTCGAGCGTCCAGTTTTGTTCGACGAGCATCGCGCCGACTACGTCTTGGACTTGCCGCGTGAAGTCGAAGCCTTCGGTAATCACCACTTGGCGAATGTTCAGATCGTGAATGTCGCCGAGTTCCTTCTGAGCTTCAACGACGACGCGGTCCATGATCTTTCGGCTATCGAGCCGCGTGCCGGTTTTCGTGTCCAGGGCGATCATTTCGCCGGGCTGCAACTGGCCACTCGCGACGATAGTTAACGGGTCTAAGCCGAACACGCCCGACTCGGAACCGATGTACAACCAGCCGCGTTTGTCCGAACACCAACGCACGGGGCGCAGGCCCATTCGATCGACTTGGCCGATCAGAATATCGCCATCGGTGCTGAGAATCCCGGCGGGGCCGTCCCATGCGCACAGGCTGCCGTACGTACGGCGGCAGTACGTGAACAACTGGAACGCATCCTGGCCCCAGACGTCGGCTTCGGTGTCCCATACGGGCGGGATCGAAAGCCGCAACGCGCGGAGCAAGCTCCAGTTTTCTTCGAGGTGCAGATACTCGACCCATTCGTCGAGGCTCGCTGAATCGCTCATCTTCGGGCTGAGCAATTCGCCGCCGGGGGGTTGCGGGTTCAGGCTCCGCGAGAACGCCTGAACCGCGTTGCGGTTCGTGCGCACCGTATTGATTTCGCCGTTGTGGCTCGAATACCGGAACGGCTGCGCGAGGTTCCAGTTCGGGAACGTGTTCGTCGAGTAGCGACGGTGGAAAATCGCAATCCCCGCCTCGAACCCCGGCGCTTGCATGTCGGGGTAGAAGTCGACGAAATGATGGCTCGTCAACAAGCCTTTATAGCTGATGAGCTTCGCCGACAGCGAGTTGATGTAGACTTCGAGGCCTTCCTTGCGGAACTGATCGCGAAGTATCAGACGCTGACGATACAGCCAGCGTTCGGCATCGTCGGGCGTTCCGTTGAGCCGCAGTAGAACTTGCTCGATGATCGTCGGCCGCGTGTCGCGCGCCTTCGTGGGCAGTATGTCGTCGTTCGTGGGAACGGTACGGAAGCCCATGAACTGCGCGGAACCGCTCGAAAGCGCCACACGGATGAGTTCTCGCGCACGAGCAATTTGTGTGGGGTTAGCACTGTGAACGAAATACGATCCGATCGCAACCCGGTCGGTCGGTTTCAGCGTCTTCGTGTGGTCGAGGCCTAGGCGTTTCGCTTCTTCGTGGAAAAACGCTTGCGGGATTTGGCAGGTGAGGCCCGCGCCGTCGCCCGCATCACCGCATACGCCGCCACGATGCTCGAGCGCTTTCAACGCTTGTAGCGATTTCTGCACCACTTCGGGGTTCGGCTTCCCATCTTTCGCGGCCACGCCGCCAATGCCGCACGCATCGTGCCCGACATCGTCTGTGTAAAGAAGTTCGCCGCTGCGCACGAGTGCTAAGCCGTCGATCATCCCTGTGCTCTTCACGTTGAGGTACCGAGTGAGGTATTCTTTTCCAAGATTAATCGTAACATCGCTCATTATAACGACAAGTGCCGTCGCCCGTCGCCGGATTATATCGAAAGTGATACCCGTCATAATCGATTCGTGAGTATTTGGCGAACTGTGCGAAAAATCTGCCAGAGTCTTGCAACGGATAATTTTAGTCGTTACAACACGAACAATGCGGGTCTATGCGGTGACGCTGGATCACCTCGCCCGACTCCGTCGCGTAACTCCACGAATTGCTTCATGCAATACGCGACAAATCGTACGACGTTCTGAAAGGATCGCTGCAATGGAGTTTCTTAATAGCTGGGCGTTCATGGGCATCATGGCTGTAGCACTGATCGGCTTGATCGCGTTTTACTTCATCCAAAAGAACAAGCAAAATGATGACTAACCCGCTATGGAAGAACTGCTTTCGATTGTTCTCACGCAATTCTCCGCCTTTGACGTAAACCCAGGTGCCATCATGTCACCTGGGTTCGCATTGCACTCGTTGCCGGTTCCTGTTATTCGCCAAAACTACGTTTGTTACCAGAATGAGGATCACCCATGCGGAGCGGGCTGGCACAACTCTGCGCGGGCATTGTAACGGCAACGCTCTGCAACACGGCCACACCGCAACCGCCTGCCACCGCCACTTCGGTTCTGCTCGGCAGTCAAACGCCCGCCATCGAAGACGGCGAAAAAACGTACCCCATCACACTGGCTGTCGCATTGCAATTGGCGAACGCGCGGCCGCTCGATGTCGCGATGGCGGCTCGGCAAGTCGATCTAGCCGCGAAGCAGTACGAACGCGCGAGACTGTTGTGGGTGCCAAACTTGGTGGTCGGCATTGATTACTTTCGCCACGAAGGCGGCCAACAAAACTTTGTGGGCGATATCATTCGTTCGAGTCGCGGTTCGGCAGCGTTCGGCCTCGGCCCGAACATCGTCTTTTCCACGGGAGATGCGATTTACGCGCCCCTGGCCGCACGCCAAGATTTGTTCGCGCGCACGGCATTCCGCCAAGCCATTACCAACGACACGATGCTCGCCGTCGCCGAGGCGTACTTCACGGTCCAACAGGCCCGCGCCGAACTAGTTGGGGCCGAATATGCACGAAACCAAGCCGAAGTCGTCGCGAAGAAAACGATCGCGCTCGCCGAAGGACTTGCTCCACCACTCGAAGCGAGCCGTGCGAAAGTCGAACTGGCACGTCGCAAACAAGCCGTCACAATCGCACGCGAACGCTGGCGGATCGGTAGTGCGGAACTCGGGCGATTACTGCGGCTCGATGCCACGACGATCATCGAACCGACCGAGCCGCCGTTCCTGTCAGTCACAGTCATCGGCGAAGGCCAAACGCTCGATCAATTGATCCCGATTGCACTCACGAATCGCCCTGAACTCAGCGGACATCAGGCGCTCATTCTCGCCACGCTCGCAAGATTGAAGCAGGAAAAACTACGGCCCTTAATGCCGAGCCTGGCACTGCGGAGTACGTCGACGAACCCGAGCGGATCGATCGCCTTCGGTGGCTTCGGTGGCGGGCCGAACGATCGCATGGGAAACTTTGGAACGCGGTTCGATCTCGACGTGCAACTGCTCTGGGAATTTTCGGCACTCGGGCTTGGCAACCGCGTCCGCGTTGGCGAGCGCAAGGTCGAAAACCAGATGGCCACGCTCGAATTGTTCCGCACGCAAGACTGCATCGCAGCCGAAGTCGCAACGGCATTCGCACAATTGAAATCGGCATCCGAAAGATTGCGCGAAGCGGAACCGGCAGTGCAAGAATCGGTCGAACTCGTGTCGAAAGCGATTGCGGGGATGGGGCAAACTCGCCGTGTCGGCGAATTCCTGACGCTCGTCGTTCGGCCACTCGAAGTGATCGCAGCCGTTCAGGCGTTGGCACAGGCCAACACCGATTACGCAGTAACAATCGGCGATTACAACCGGGCACAGTTCCGACTTTACCGGGCGCTCGGCCACCCGGCATCCGCCGTCGCGAACTCGCAAATCCAAGTTGATCGCTTAAACTCAGCAATCTACTTCAGAGGCGAATAGTCCGTGGCTTTCATCATCAGCGATTTGACACCGTCTTTTGCGGTCAACGAACCGCCCGCTTTCTTCTCGGAGGCATCGCGGGCTTTGACCCAATCGGCGTCAATACGGAAGGCATCGAACGATTTCTTCGCGGCATCAGTGCTTGCATGATGCAGGAAGTAAATCAGTGCGAGCGACGTTGCGGGGGATTTCTCATCGACATCGACGGCGGGCGTTCCCGCCGGTGACATCGACTTGATGACTTGGCCGCAAGTCGCTTTATCAGCCGTGGCGAGATTCCAATAGGCGACGTTGGACATTCCGTGCTTCTCGAACAACTTCACGGTGTGATCGCGGAAGCGGGCGTTGAGGTGTTCGAGATTATTCGGCGTGGCGATGTACATCCGCAGTTCGTACACGCCTTTGCCGTCAAATTTTTCGCTTTTTGTGGCGTGCGAGTAATCGGTGGCCGACATCCAGAATCGTTCGATTTTGGCAACGAGCTTCCCGTCTTTCTCGGACTCAGCGTGGGCTTTCTTCCAGACCGGATCGGCGATGAACTCTTTCCACGATTGATCGGCGGTAGCCTTGTCTTTGTGCGAGATGACGTAAATGAGACGCTCGTCGGGGTTTTCGAGGGGCACCCAGTAACCGACATTCGTGATGCCGTGCTTCTCGAATAGTTTCAGCGTGTGGTCGCGGAACCGTGCGTTGAGCGCGTCGAGTTTCCCCTTCGCGGCGTAATAGACGCGCATTTCGTACAACGCATTCTCCTTATCGGCGGCATTTCCCGAGGCAACAACCGACAGCAACGCCAGCAGGGACAGGGTCCAACGGATCACGATGTTCTCCAGAATACGGGGTGAGGAAACGATTGATTACGCGGAAATGACCGGTAACTTGCGACGGCCGATGCCCTCGGCGTCTTTCGTCTTGGGCAGACGATGTGCGTTGGTCTTTTCCCAGTCGGCGACTTCTTCCATGAGTGCGTCGACGATGTCTTTTTCATCGACTCGGCGAACGATCTCGCCGTTGCGGAAGATCATGCCTTTGCCGTTGCCAGCCGCGATGCCAATGTCCGCTTCGCGCGCCTCGCCGGGGCCATTCACAACGCAACCGAGCACGCTGATTTTCACGGGTAAGCGGCGGCCCTGCAAACGTTGTTCGAGTTCGGCAATGATCTTTTCGAGGTCGATCGCAAGCCGTCCGCACGTGGGGCAGGCGATGATTTCCGGGCGACGCACCCGGCGTTGCGTGGCTTGCAAAATGTCGAATGCGGCCAAAATCTCTGGGATCGGGTCGCCGAGTAACGATATGCGGATCGTATCGCCGATGCCATCGAGCAAGATCGGCGAAAGACCCGCCGAAGACTTCGTCACGGCGTACGGCGCTTTGCCCGCTTCGGTGATGCCGATGTGCGTCGGGTAATCGCAGAGTTGCGCGAACAGCCGATACGCCTCGACAGCCACCAGCACATCGGAAGACTTCAGCGACACGATGATATCGTGGTAGCCTTCGCTCTCGGCGACTTCGATCGAACGCAATGCGCTTTCGACGATCGCGGGGGGGCAGGGGAACTCGTATTTTTCCACGAGTTCCCGTTCGAGCGAACCGGCATTGACGCCGATGCGCATCGGTATGCCTTTGTCTTTCGCTTTGCGAACGACTTGTCGGAAACGGTCGTAACCGCCGATGTTACCGGGATTGATGCGGATTTTGTCGATCGGGTGATCGAGTGCCGCGAGTGCCATCTTGTAATCGAAGTGAATATCGCAGATGAGCGGGATCGAGATTTTGTCGCGAATCGCACTGAGTGCCCCCGCGTCTTCAGGCTTGGGCACCGTGACTCGTACGAGTTCGCAACCCGCTTCTTCGAGTGCGAGAATCTGCTTAATCGTGCCTTCGATATCGTAAGTGTCGGTCGTCGTCATCGACTGCACCCAGATCGGGTTGGTGCCACCGATAACGAGTTCGCCGACTTTCACTTCGCGGGTCTTGTGCCGCGGCTTGCCGGGGACTTTCTGAGCGGTTTCCAGAATGCGCAAATCGAATCGAGACATCAGACTACCCCCGGAAGCGAACGACTATATCATCCAGATGAACTAACCTTATATAGTCTAGGTCGCATCACGCTCGAGGGGTAGACCTCGTTTGTGTCCGAGTTTACGGTATGGCAGGGAATTCGAGCTTGTTCAGGAACAGCATTCCGCGGTCGCCGTGTTGGTGAAGTTGCTCGAGCATCAGTTCCATATCGGGTACGATTATCTTCGGTTTGTAGCCGTTAGGTTGCTGGCTGTTGATGCTGACAAGCACTGGTTTCGTCCAGTCGATCATGTCGCGTTCGAGCCAGATCGTGACGTTCTTGAGGCCACGTGTCCGGATGCGGATCGAGTTCCCTTGCAAGATATTTGCTTCGATCTCGGCGGGAACGAAGCTCTTCCCACCGCTGTTTTCGAGCAAGTTGCCCTTTGCGATCGAGTCGGTGCCGACCCAGTAAAAGCGGTTGTCTTGGTGGCGCATCGTCTGCCAGGCTTCCATTTTGAAGTTGTTCAAACGTAAGCTGGCGGTGCCGCGGACACGCTCCTTGCGGCTCATCCAATCGAACATGATCGGCACTTCTCCTGCGAACCATTCGAGGCCACGTCCGCGGTAGACGGTCGCAATCGCGGGGAATCCTTGCGGCATACAAAACTCGAACAATCGACGCACGTTCTCGAACGAATTGCCCGCAATCGCACCGATCGAAATGTACATCGGCAGCTTCTGACAGTTCCGCCAATAGTCGATGAACATGCCTTGCATTTTCGGGTTCAGCCCCATCGCACAGACACCCGCGAACAAGTCCGGATGCGACGCGCCGACATCCATCGCGAAGTTCGCGCCTTCGCCGAAGCCGAACAGGAACACGCGGTTATTATCGACGCGGTAATGCTGTAACAAACTGCGCAACGTGGCGGTTATGCGGAAGTGCTGATCGCCCGCCCAATCGTACGGCTTATCGAAGCTGTTTGCCCAGACAGGTGCGGCGACGATGTAACCATTGCGGTCGGCATCGGCGGCCAACATGCTCACGAGTTGCTCGGCAGGCGTCGTATGATGCGACATCGCGATCAACACCGGATACGCCCGCCCGTGGTGGTACTCGGCAGGCAGTCGAATCATGTATTCGACGCCGCTTGAAGTCTCGGGAATTGCACCCGTAGTGCGGCGATACACGCCGTTCGCAACGAGTCGGCTCGGTGGCACGATCGTACCCGATGGAGCGGCGAGATTCTCCGGTTTTGGCGGAGGCAACGCGGAAATCAGCTGTGCGAGAACATCGGGCGTAACGGGTTTGCTCAGTTTCTGCATCTTGACGTAAAGTGCGCGACGGTTGTTGAGAATGTCCTCGTTTTGGTAACTCAGCAACAGTTCGCGCCACTGCCAGAAGCGGGTTGCCGTGGCGACGGTTTTCTCCGCGCCGTTCTTGCCCATCAGCCATCCGCTGACCGCCATCGCTACGAGTTCCTCGGGTTTGTCCATCGGCGACTGCCCCGCTTTTCGTCGTCGTTCCGCACTCTCGGCGAGGCCGACGAAGAAGTCGATCCGGCCAATCGAATCGGGGTGAAGTTCGCTGAAGACTTGTTCGCCCGCTTGGCAGAGTAGCAGGTTATCGTCGGATTTCGCTTTGAAGACGGCGGGTTGCGTCACACTGCCGAACGCGGCCATTAACGGCACGACATCTTTCGCGTTCGATAATTCGTCGAGTGTCTCGCGAAGGAGTCGTTGGCCTTTCTCGAACTTCGGCTGCACGATCTCGATTTGGGCTTTGAGCAAAGTGAAGCGGTTGATCGCGTCGGCGTCGGCTCGTTTGACATCGAGCGAGCGAACCGCATTGTCGGCCGCGAGGTATCGACCGGAGCGGATCGCCAATTCGAGTTCATCGACGATCAACTTCGATTCCGCGTTGCCGATCTCGATTTGCAACTTGTCGAGCCGGGCGGCCTGCTCTTTCGGCCATTCGCCGGGAATCGCTTTCTTCGCGGCTTCGATTTCGCTTTTTGCAAAGTCGATATATCCCGCACTCTTCATGAACGTGGCGATATCGAGCCGCTTCCCCGCATCGGGAACGCCGTCTTTTTCTTCGAGACTCGGGTGCGTCGATAGCATTTTGCGGAGGAATTGCGGCGAATATTCGCGCGTATCGAAGTACGGGTACCAACGGTGGCTGGTCGATGCGATCGC
>Ga0105049_10002349_pt1 | contig 22384 bp, 18 predicted proteins | sample MAT06_FD_78087 | JGI IMG/M metagenome (GOLD analysis project Ga0105049, IMG submission 78087) | Freshwater microbial communities from Lake Fryxell liftoff mats and glacier meltwater in Antarctica - MAT-06 | ecosystem: Environmental > Aquatic > Freshwater > Ice > Liftoff microbial mat | place...
ATATGCAGCAAGTGATATTTTCGGTTCAGAAGGAACTTTGTTCCCCTTCAAATACAATTCAGGTGGTTGGCAAAGTTGCATTCAAAGTGCATCAAACGCTATGATTGGTTCTGGAAGCGTAAATGTTTCTACTAAGGAATTATCTTGGAATGGAATCACAACATTTAGTGAATTTACAGGAATAGGAAATGGTACTCCTTTACCTATTGAATTACTCACATTTACAGCGGATGCCGTTGAAAAGGAGGTTATTTTAAATTGGTCAACTGTTTCAGAAATTAACAATCATTATTTCGAGATTGAACGCAGCACTGATCTAAAGAATTCAAAAATTATAGGAAAGTTAAATGGTGCAGGTAACAGCAATACACTGCTTAATTATACTGTAACAGATAAAAACCCAGATTTAGGGATTAATTATTACCGCTTAAAACAAGTTGATTTTGATGGTAAATTTACTCTTAGTGAATGGATTCCTGTAAAGTTCGAAGGGGATAACAAGTTGATACTCTCACAATTTGCAGTAAATCACGAAAGCTCTCTCGTAAACTTTACATTTTCGAATTTGCCAGAAACAGCAGCAAATGCTTCCATATCAGTTTTCGATATTGCAGGAAAATTAGTTTATGAGCAATCATTCTCTACTGTTTCAAAAATTTGGAATGGAAATATTTCCCTAGGAAAATTAAGCAAAGGCACTTACATAGCCAGGTTTAGCCTAGGTACTCAGACAATGTTTAGAAAATTCTACTATTAATGAGTTAAACTAAGGTAGTTTCTTCAATGAATTGAATTCCATGTCTTGATTCAAGTTCATCCAAAATTGGAGTGTAAATTTCAGGAGAAATTGGCAGCACAAGCCCCTTCTCATTTATTTTACCTTCTAAAAATAATTTAACTGCAATGGCTAAAGGCAAACCAACTGTTTTAGCCATTGCAGTCTTTAATTGACTTTCTCCTGTTAAACTTAAAGAAGAAGTAAGTTTGTAATTTATACCATCGAGCTGATATTTAAACAAGTGTTGCATTACAATTAAGTCTTTATCTTCTTTTTGAAGCTTCCATTTTTCTTCAAGCAAGGCCTGAACTATTTGAGCAGGACTTCCCTTTTCAATTTTTATTTTCTCTTCAGAAAGTAAACCTGTCCAAAGTAATTTATTGAAATCGGTTTCACTGTAATCTTTCCCAAGTAACATCTGAAAATCAGCTTTTAAATCACCACTTACCTCAGGTAAAAAAGCTTCAATAAAGGAACGGTAAGTTGAATCTTTTGTAATCGGAAATTGAAAAGTATCATCTGTAATTCCTAGTTGTACTAGAAAATTCCAAGCTTTACAAAAGCCCGAATGCCTTAAAGTTCCTCTTATTAAGGTTTTAACTTCTTTTAAACCATAAATATTTTGATATTCTAGAGAATCTCTATTGGGATATCCATCATAATTAGAACCGTCTGACATAATTATATTCCTTGGTTGTGAAAATACCCGTCGATATGGAACAAATTTAAGTTTCCCATTTTCAAGAAATCTAGCAGTTCCTTGTCCCGCTAGTATTACATTTCTTGGATTCCAACTAAATTTATAAGCCCATGGCCCATCAATACTTTCTTTTGCAATTAATCCACCACAATAAGAGAGAAATGAAGTGATTTCAGCTCCAGATTTTTGTAAATTATGAATGATTTTCATTGCCGACATGTGGTCGATTCCTGGATCTAATCCGCATTCATTTATGAAAAAAAGAGATTTTTCTTTTATTTCATTTGCGTGAGCTTTTAAATAATCACTTTCATAAGAAGCAGTAGCCAAATGCACATTTTTTAACAAGCAGATTTCTGCAACAATCGGATGCATAAATGCTGGTAACATAGAAATAACGATAAAACTATCTTCAATTAGCTTCTCTCTGTTTTCAGCATTCGAAAGATCAATATCCACAAGTTTTAAGTGAGGATTGTTGAGCGATAAATTGGAAAGATGTTGTGTGTTTAAATCTGCAATTTTAATTTTCCAAGCATTTTTGGAAGTCCAATTCACTAAATATTCAATCAGATAAATAGCAGATTTGCCAGATCCTAAAATTAAAACTTGATGCATAAATTTTTAACAACTCAATTATTGGTGATATTAATGAAAGCACCGTTTTCAATTGTTGTTTTAACAATTAAAGTAGTGTCAGGCAAAATCTCGGTGTAATATGATACAAATGAAAAGCCCCCAGATACTTTAAAAGTGCCGTCTCTATTGATATATTCATCAATTATAACTTTCCCAGAATCAGATCTAAAAACTCGAGCACTTGGATCAACATATTCTAACTTTAATGAATCTGTGCCAATTTCCCTTGTACCTTCTTCTGTTCCATAAAATATAATACGAACTTTAGCATTGTTGGCTCTTGAGAGCGTTACAAAATTTTTCAATCTGTCTCCTTCTTGTACAATATAAAAATCAGCTCGAGTGAAGGTATTAAACGCTCCATTTACCGAAGCTGAACCATAAATCTCAGTAACAGTATCTTTAGTATCATCCTCTTTTTTACATCCTGAAATTAATGAAGAAAATAAAAGGGCTATGCACACCAATTTAGAAATAAATTTATAATGAAATGAAATAGTTTGCATGTTGAAAATTTTGTGGAGCGAAAATACAAAAAAAAATCAAGCATATATCTGCTTTTCAATTAGCGTTTATTTAGTAGGTTTGTAGGCTATATGTTTACACAAGAAAATTGCATTCAAATAGATGAATTGCTCAAAAATGCGGAATCCATTATTATAACTACACATCAAAACCCAGATGGTGATGCTCTAGGATCAACGCTTGGGTTAAAACTTTTTCTTCAAAAATTCTATACTGCTGAAGTTACAGTTTTAGTTCCAGATAGTTTTCCAACTTTTTTAAATTGGATGCCTGACACAAACGGAATTGTTGTATTTGATCAAGATCCCAATGCAAATACTTTGAAACTAGCTTCTACTAACCTCATTTTCTGCTTAGATTATAATCATCCAGGAAGGACAAATAAAATGGAATCCGCCCTTGTTTCATCAAATGCGGTTAAGATTATGCTCGATCACCATCAACAACCTGATGGATTCGTAAATTTCACTTGGTCGGATACAAGTGCAAGTTCAACGTGCGAAATTTTGTATCATTTTGCGTCACAAATGTCATGGTTAAAGGCATTAGATATCAACATTGCTACTTGCATTTACACTGGAATAATGACAGATACAGGTTCTTTCAGATTCCCAGTTACTACCTCAGAAACTTTTAGAATTATTTCTCATTTAAAAGAGACAGGGCTTGAACATTGGAAAATTCATGAATCTCTTTTTAACCAAAATTCATATACTAAACTAAAATTATGGGGTTATGCTTTGGGAGAAGCAATGATAAATATTCCTGAAATTAGCACTACGTATATTCCTTTAACTGCAGCTACTCTTACAAAATATAATTACAAAGAAGGTGATGCAGAAGGATTGGTAAATTATGCATTAAGTGTTGAAGGTACAATATTGGGCGTTTTATTAAGTGAAAAAGATGGGAAAATAAGGATTTCATTTCGCTCTGTTGGTGCTTTTTCGGTTAATAAATTATCGCGAGCAAATTTTGAAGGAGGAGGGCATGAAAATGCCGCAGGTGGCGTTTCTTATCTTTCAATGGAAGATACAATTGCTAAACTTCTGCAAATTTTAAAAGATATTCCAGAGTTGAAAAAATGAAATTAGTTATCTTTCTTATCTTTATGTCTGCTTTCTTTTTAGCTTGCAAAGAGCCAATTGCTCCCCAAAATAAGCAAATGAGTGAAGAACAAATGCAAGAGGCTTTAATTACAGCAAATCAGAAATTGTCAAAAAATGAAATGGCGGAAATTGATGCTTATATTTTAAAGAATTCACTAGAGATGGAAAAAAGCGGAACAGGGCTAAGAATTTCTATTTCAGGAGAAGGGAGAGGGAGAAATGCAGAAGCTGGTATGAAAGCAACTGTAAAATATAAAATAAGTTTACTCAACGGTAGGGTATGTTATTCTTCAGATTCGACTGGATATGAGAAGTTTGTAGTAGATAATGACCAAGTTGAAAGTGGATTGCACGAAGGAATCAAAAGAATGAAAGTTGGAAATAAAGCTAAATTTATTCTACCTTCGCACCTTGCACATGGGTTAATTGGAAAAGAAGATAAAATCCCATCCCATGCGCCAATAATATATGACATTGAATTACTTGAATTAAATAAATGAAATTAAACAGCATCAAAATTGCAGCGTTTTCGTACGCATTCTTTACTTTCCTTGGAAGTTCTGCTTGCAAACAATCTAAAAAAGAAGGCTTTGAAGAAACAGAAACTGGACTTTTTTATAAGTTCCATAAACAATCAAAATCAGGCCTAAAACCTAAAATGGATGAAGTGCTTTTTTGCAGCATGGAATACAGAACTAATGATAAAAAAGACTCATTAGTATTTACCTCTAAAGGCAGAAAAGACAACGTGCTTTTCGTTCAATTAATGAAGCCTGCCTACAAAGGTGATATAATGGAAGGTTTGGCTATGATGGAAGTAGGCGATAGTGCATCATTTATAGTAAACGCAGATTCGTTTTTCTTTAAAAATGCTGGTCTTAAAGAATTGCCTCCAGGTTTAAAATCAGGTGGGGAATTGAAATTTGACATCGCAATAAAAGACAAGAAAACTTTAGAACAAATGCAGACACTTGCAGGTAATGAAGCAAGTGCAAGAAAAGGACAAGCAGACCAACTTCAAGCTGAAGAACCGGCTATGATTCAAGAATACATCACTAGAAAAGGTATAAAAGAAAAACCAACGAAAAGCGGATTGTATTTTATTGAAAGTCAAGCTGGAAATGGAGCAAAACCAAACAAAGGACAAAAAGTGACTGTCCATTATTCTGGTTTCCTGACAAACGGTAAAAAATTCGATTCTAGCTTTGATAGAAATGAGCCATTTACATTTGTACTAGGTGAAGGTCAAGTTATCGGTGGCTGGGACGAAGGTATAGCTTTAATGAAAGTGGGAAGTGCAGCCACATTTGTAATTCCATCAGTTTTAGGTTATGGTGCAAATGGAAGTGGGCAAATCCCACCTTTCGCTCCACTTGTTTTTGAAGTTCAATTATTAAAAGTAGATTAATCATGAAAAAAGTAATCAGTTTCGCACACGTTTTCTTCATCACCCTTTCGCTCTCAGCTTCAGGAATTTCTAAAATTGCTGATAAAATTGAGAAAACAAAAAATGGTATATCTGTAAATTGGATAAGAAAGAATGTAACTGCCGCACAAGTTAAAGTAAGTGATGTTGCCGAAATCAACATTAGCTATTATTCGCAGACTAAGGACAAAAAGGATTCTTTAATATTTGATTCCAAAAACACTCCTCAACAAGCTATTTTGGTGCAACTAAAAGAACCAGGCTTTAAAGGCGATATTATGGATGTGCTTACTTTAATGCATGTTGGTGATAGCGCTATATTTAATTTATCTGCTGATTCATTTTTCTTGAAAACAGTTGGAGTTAAAGAGCTTCCTAAAGGTATTGCAAAAGGTTCTGAATTGAAATTTTTTGTAGGACTGAAAGATTTTAAAACAGAAGAACAAATGAGAGCAATGCAAGCACAGCTAGAAGAAAAAGAAAAAGGTGAAACACAAGAAAACCAAATGAAGGAAGGTACATTAATAAAGGAATATTTAGAAAAAAACGCAATCACACAAGCTCCAACGGCTTCAGGGTTAATTATTGTAACAAAAACTAAGGGTAATGGTATAAAGCCTAAAGCTGGTCAAAAAGTTACAGTTCATTATACTGGAACTTTATTGGATGGAACCAAATTCGATTCAAGTGTTGATAGAGGAGATCCTTTCCAATTTACAATTGGTCAAGGGCAAGTAATAAAAGGATGGGATGAAGGCATTGCTGAACTTGAAATTGGAGGCAAAGCCACATTAATAATTCCTTCATCTATTGCTTATGGACCTAGAGGTACAGGACCAATAGGACCATATAGTCCCTTAGTATTCGAAGTCGAACTTTTAAAAGTAGAATAATATGAGTTATTATTTCCTGAATTTTATATTCTTGTTTTTCTCATTTTCAACATTGGCGCAAAGTGCTGTAAAGTTGAAAATTAACGAGGAGAATACAACTGCTAGTGGTTTGAAAATAAAGTTAACTTCATCAGGTAAAGGCAAGAGCATAATTAAAGGAGATAAGGTTAAAATACATTACGTCGGGACTTTAGTTGATGGACGTATTTTTGATAGCTCGAGAGAAAGGAACCAACCATTTGAATTTGTTTTAGGAATGAAACAAGTTATTGCAGGTTGGGACGAAGCTATTTTATATTTTAAATTGGGAGATAAAGCAATAATTACTGTTCCTCCAGATCTTGGATATGGAGATGTGCAAATGGCCAAAATTCCAGCTGGTTCTTTTTTGGTTTTCGATCTTGAAGTGTTAGATGTTTTTAAAGATTTTGCTCCAAAGCAATTTGTTGTAAAGTCTAAAGATATTGTGAAAACATCTTCTGGTTTGGAATATTCAATAGTAGGCCAAGGTAAAGGGGTGAAAGCAGAGAAAGGTAAAACCGTAGAAGTTCACTATACTGGTTTCTTGGAAAATGGTGATATTTTTGACTCTTCAGTTTTAAGAGGACAACCTATATCATTTAGAGTTGGAGCAGGTATGGTAATTCCTGGATGGGATGAAGGTGTTTCGTTTTTAAATGTTGGAGGGAAAGCACTTTTAAGCATTCCTTATGAATTGGCTTATGGCGAAAATGGTAGGCCTCCTTTAATTCCTCCTAAAGCAAGATTAGTTTTTAATATTGAGTTAGTTTCAGTCAAATAAGAGAAACCTCAATTACATTGTATTCATCTCATCTCTAAGGTCAGCCATTACCTTATTTAAAACAGTTTCCAATTTTTCTAGTAATTCGGGAATTTCAGATAATTTAGTTCCCTCTTTTGCATTTTTCTCAATTGTTCGGATATCTTCCTTTAAAAGTTCAATTCCAACTGTATCAATTGAAGGTTTTATTTTATGGGCGATGGCTCCTAAATCAGCCCAATTAGAATTACCTAAATGCTGCTTTAATTCAGCAATTGCAGGAGGCATTGTTTCATTAAACAAAGACATCATTTTTTTTACAAAATCATTGTTTCCATGTGAAATCTCCTTAATCATAGAGAGATTGTATAATTTCCCTTCTGGTACTGTAAAGCTCATCGTTTTATAGTTTAATTGCAAAAGTATTATTTTCAACCAAGTTCTTTTGATTGTTTTATTAGTTTATTGCGATATCCTGCAAATGTGTCAGCTTTGCTTATCATACCAACATATTTCCCTCCATCAGCTACAGGTAATTCATTAAAATTTGTTTGTTCGAATAAGTCAATTACAACAGGCATTGAATCATTTATTTGAACCACCAAGTTGGCATTTTTCATTTCATCTTTTACGAGCTTTTCCTTAGAAAGTTCCGAATTGAGAAAGAAATTCCTTAAGTCATCAACTTGTAAAGTTCCAAGCAAAAAATTATCTTCATCAATTACAGGAAAGATATCATGGTGACTAGCAGCAATAATTGGTAACACTGCTTTTAATTCCATCTCAGGATGAAAGCATTCCACATTTTTTCTCAAATAGGTCTTTAATCTCATAGACCTCAAAATTGCATAATCTTTATTTTGTTTTGCCCACACTCCTTTTTTCGCAAGACGAGTGGTATAAACTGAATAGGGCTCAAAAACTCTTGAAATAAAGTAAGCACTTGAAGAAACTATCATCAACGGAATAAAGAGTGAATATCCACCAGTTATTTCGGCTATTAAAAATATCGCTGTAAGCGGGGCATGAATCACTCCACTTAATATTGCAGCCATTCCTGCAGCTACAAAATTCGATAACGGTAAATAAACCCAATTTAGTAAATTCACTCCATAGGCAACACCAAAACCTAAAACTCCACCAGTAAAAAGTGAAGGTGCGAAAATTCCTCCATTTCCTCCAGAACCTATCGTTAATGAAGCTGCAACTACTTTTAAAAAAATAATTAAAACAACCATTCCCAATACTGCCCAAGGAGCAACTTCTTTCATTTCGAAAATACTATTATGAAAAAGTATATTTCCATTTCCATTAAACAGCTCTTGTAAAGTACTGTAACCTTCACCATAGAGCGGAGGAATTAAAAATGTTAATCCTCCTAACATCAACCCACCCAAAAGTACCTTCAAATAAACGTGTTTTGATTTTTTAAAACTGCTTTCAATAAAGATGGTAGTTCGCGTCATGTAGGCAGATAAAACACCTCCTAAAGTACCTAAAAGAATATAAAATGGTATGCTGGTTACAAACCATTCATCGCTAATTAGATAAAATAACTGACCCGAATATAATATCCGTGAGATTACAGTTGACGTAGCTGCGGCAACTAACAAGGGAATAAAGGCTGGAATTGTAAATCCATCTAATAAAACTTCAAGTGCAAAAATTACTCCTGCAATTGGACAATTAAATACGGCTGCAATTCCTGCCGCCGCGCCGCATCCTAATAATAAAGTTCTTTCTCTATAATTTAGCCTTAGTAACTGCCCTATATTAGAACCGATGGCAGAACCAGTAACAACTATTGGAGCTTCTAATCCGGCAGAACCCCCAAAACCTGCAGTAAGGGCGCTTGTAGCAAGATGCGACCAAGTTTTATGCTTTTCAATTTTTGATCGTTTCCTTGAAATACTAAATAGTATTGGACTTATTCCTCTTCCTAATTTCCCATTTAAGACACGTTGCACGAGGATAACAGTAAGGAGAATTCCAATTCCTGGGAAAATAAAATACAAGGAAGTATGGTATGGAAAATCTACTTCATATTGAAGGTAATGTTGAATACGATGCACAGAAGCTTTTAGAGCAACTGCAGCAAGAGCACAAATTACTCCAACACATATTGCCATTATAACAAGGAAATGCTCGCCAGAAATATTCTTCAGGCGCCATTTCAGAAACCTGAACAGTATGCTTTGAAGGCTAAAAGTTTGAATAGCTTAAAAATTAGGTCGGAAAATATATTTGTTATAAAATTCATTAATGACTTTCACTGCTTCTTCTGCAGTGTCCACCAAATTAAAAAGATCAAGGTCCTCCTTATGAATAAATGGATTTTCTGTTAATTGTTGTTCTTTCACCCAATCAATTAGACCTCCCCAAAACTTTTTCCCAACCAGCACGAGCGGAAAACGAGCTATTTTATTAGTTTGAATTAAAGTTACCGCTTCAAAAAATTCATCTAAAGTTCCGAATCCTCCCGGCATTATTATAAAACCTTGTGCGTATTTCATAAACATAACCTTACGCACGAAGAAGTAATCAAAGTTGATGATCTTATCCCGATCAATGTATCTGTTTCCTTCTTGTTCAAACGGAAGCACAATGTTTAATCCTACAGATTTTCCCCCGCCTCTATGGGCTCCTTTATTTCCAGCTTCCATAATTCCAGGGCCACCGCCTGTTATTACACCATAGCCTTCTAGAGTTAATCGGTAACCAATTTCTTCTGCTAAAATATAATAAGGGTCTTCTGGTTTTGAGCGGGCAGAGCCAAATATCGATACACAAGGCCCAATTTTACCAAGTTTTTCAAATCCTTCTACAAATTCGGCCATTATCTTGAAAATCTGCCATGAATTTGTTGTCTTTATTTCAAAATTATCTTTCTCTTTAAATGCATCTATGATTTTATCTTCATGTCCGCGTTGATTATTAATTTCCATAAACGTGTGCTGTATTTAATTCTTTTTTTAAAAATTGTGCTGTAAAACTTTTTAGATTTTTTGCTACTTCTTCTGGAGTTCCGACTGCAATTACTTCTCCTCCGCGATTCCCTCCTTCAGGTCCCATATCTATAATGTAATCAGCAACTTTAATGATATCCATGTTGTGTTCAATAATTAAAACTGTATTCCCTCTATCAACTAGTTTTTGCAATACATCGAGCAATATACGTATATCTTCGAAATGCAAACCTGTTGTAGGCTCATCTAAAATATAAAAGGTGCTGCCGGTATCTTTTTTAGACAATTCAGTTGCCAACTTTACTCGCTGCGCTTCTCCTCCAGAAAGCGTTGTAGACGATTGACCGAGAGTAATATATCCTAAACCAACATCCTGAAGCGTTTTTATTTTATGCAAAATATAGGGTATGTTTTCAAAAAAATTAACAGCCTGTTCGATTGTTAAATTTAAAACATCACTTATTGACTTGCCTCTGTAACGAACTTCTAATGTTTCCCTGTTATATCTTTTTCCTTGGCAGGTTGGGCATTGCACATAAACATCTGGAAGAAAATTCATTTCAATAATTTGCATTCCACCGCCTCGACAGGTTTCACATCTACCACCTTTTACATTAAATGAAAAACGACCGGCCTTATAACCTCTAATGCTTGCTTCTGGCAATGATGCGAATAAGTTTCTTATATCTGTAAATACACCAGTATAAGTTGCAGGATTAGAGCGCGGCGTCCTGCCTATAGGACTTTGGTCAATATCAATAACTTTGTCTAGATGCGCTATTCCTTCAATTTTTTTATAGGCCAATGGCTTTTTTAATGAACGAAAGAAATATTGATTTAGAATAGGGTAGAGCGTTTCATTAATTAAAGTAGATTTTCCACTACCTGAGACTCCTGAAACGCACACTAACATACCCAAAGGAATTTCAATGGATACTTTTTTCAAATTGTTTCCAGTAGCACCAATTAACTTAATTGATTTCCCATTTCCTGTTCTTCTTTTAATTGGTATAGCAATTTCTATTTCATTTCTCAGATACTTTGCTGTGAGTGAATCTCCCGAATATATAGTTTGTGGGCTACCTTGCGCAACAATTTTCCCTCCAAGAACTCCAGCTCCAGGACCAATATCTAAAACATGATCTGCTGCAAGTATCATATCTTTATCGTGTTCCACAACAATTACAGAATTACCAGCATCTCTTAAGTTTTGCAATGCACTTATCAAACGAACATTATCTCTTTGATGCAAACCAATACTCGGTTCATCTAAGATATACAATACACCAACTAACTGCGAACCAATTTGAGTTGCAAGCCTTATTCGTTGTGATTCTCCACCAGACAAGGTGTTTGCACTTCTGTTTAAAGTAAGATAATCAAGACCCACATCTAGTAAGAAACCAATTCTAGTTCTAATTTCTTTTACTACTTCAGCTCCAATTTGAATTTGTTTACTATCTAATCTGCTTTCAATATCCTTAAACCAATCAGAAAGATGGGTAATATCTAATCGCGATAGTTGTGCTATATTTTGCCCGTCAATTTTAAACCAAAGAGATTCTTTCTTTAATCTGTTTCCTTCGCAATCAGGGCACTCCACGTGATTCATAAATTCGCCAGCCCAATTTTTTGTGCTATCTGAACTACTTTCCTCATGTTGTTCTGAAATAAAATTTACAATACCATTGAATTGCATTGCATATCCATTTGTGGAATAGTTAGGATTTTTAATTTTTAACATTTCCTCCGTTCCAAAAAGAATTGCATTAATAGCATTTTCATCAATATCTTCAATTGCGTCATCTAAACTGAATCCATATTTATCGGCAATGGCTTCAATTTGCGCAAAAATCCAGTTATTTTTATATTCACCTAATGGAAGAATTCCACCTTTTTTAAGACTTTTCTTTTTATCTGGAATAATCTTTAATAAGTCTACCTGTTGAATTTCTCCTAAACCATGGCATCTTGGACAGGCTCCATAAGGAGAATTGAAAGAAAAAATATTAGGTTGAGGTTCATCATAAGAAATACCGGATGTAGGGCACATTAGGAATTTACTGAAATGCCTAACCGTATTTTCTTCTGTATCCCAAATCATCATGCTACCTTTTCCGTGCTTCATTGAGAGTTTCAAAGATTCGGCAATTCTTTGGTGTTGATCTTCAGAAACTTCAATTCTATCAATAACTATTTCAATATCATGAATTTTATACCTATCTAAGCGCATTCCGAAACTAATATCCACCATTTTGCCGTCTACTCGAACTTTTAGAAAGCCCATTTTGCGTATTTGTTCAAAAAGTTCTCGGTAATGTCCTTTTCTACCTTTAATTACTGGCGCAAGAATGCCAATTTTTTTGGTGGAAAAGGATTGGAGAATCAATTGAAGAATTTGCTGTTCTGAATAACGAACCATTTTTTCTCCTGTAACATATGAATAGGCTTCTCCTGCTCTAGCGTAAAGTAAGCGTAGGAAATCATAAATTTCTGTTATGGTTCCAACAGTAGAGCGCGGATTTTTATTCGTTGTTTTTTGTTCTATAGAAATGACAGGACTTAATCCTGTTATTTTATCTACATCAGGTCTTTCTAAATTTCCTAAGAACTGTCGCGCATAAGCGGAAAAACTTTCTATATATCTTCTTTGTCCTTCAGCATATATAGTGTCAAATGCAAGCGACGATTTTCCGCTTCCACTCAAACCAGTAATCACTACCAATTTATTTCTTGGAATAATTACATCGATATTTTTTAAATTATGTTCTCGTGCACCATAAATTTCAATAGTATCGTCAGTTTTAATAATAGATTGATCCATAAATTTCTAAACATGCAAAGGTACGGATTTGTTGGACTTTTCGCAGTATTCTGTAGAAGTAAATTAATGAACAATTGAATATCTTTATTTGATGCTATCAATTATAGATTCGCTATTTCCAGGTTGTTCTTTCTCAATCATTTTCATCAAATCATCATAATTTTTTACAGACGAATGCGGGATTTTTATTGAATACTTTTTCTTTTCAATATTTGTTAATTTGTCTGTCCTTAACCAAGGATTGAAATACTTTAATAGTTTATAATTAATGCCTTGCGATTCTGCAAATAGAGATAAATCTTTTATCGTTGAATCGACTTCAATGTTCCTAAAAGGCAGGGGTGCATATAAATCTTTTTTTCTAAGGTTAAATCCATAGTCCTTTGGAAACTGAAGAATTTGTTTTATTGCAAGCACCCTAAATACATATCTAGATGTTTCCTCATTCAAAAGTAAATCATAATAGTTATTTACTTTTTGTTTTTGCAATTGCTTACTAATTCCCGTTATGCCTAAATTATATGCTGCTGCGGAAAGCGTCCAGTTATTGAAATTTTTATAACTTTCTTTAAAGAATTTACATGCAGCTTCAGTTGATTTTTCTACATGGTATCTTTCATCAATCTCCTCATTAATCGTTAAACTATAAGCTTCAGCTGTACTTGGAATAAACTGCCAATATCCAGCAGCACCTTTGCTAGAAACACCATGTAAAAAACCACTTTCAGCGACTGCCAAATATTTAAAATCTGAAGGAATTCCATTTCGTTTCAAAATAGGTTCAATCAATGGCATCCATCTATTTGCTCTTTTTATAAGCAGCAATGTTTGGCTTTGCCAGTAAGTGTTTACAAGGAATTCTCTATCTATTCTTTCTCTAACTTCGAAATCTTGAATGGGCACATTTTCACCAGCAAAATTTAAATTGTCAGGAATATTTACTGCAAAAATTTTATAGTTTTCGCTGAAATATCTGTTATACATAGAATCGTTGTCGTTTAGTTCACTAGAAAAACTAAACAAACGAATCATACCTAATGATACTAGTAAAATAGAAAGCGAAAAAATTACTTTCCAAATACTATGCGGGTTTTTGGAGAAAAGTGATTTAAAATTCACAATTTAGGTTTTGGCCTGCTTATTTTTGTTGTAACAAATAAGCTAATTACGATGCTCAAAAATAATGCCCCGAATCCAATGGTATGACTTATTCCCCAGTTAGGAATATAGTTAATAACGAGAACGCTGAGTGACATTGTAAAAACGGATAATAGAATTAAAATAAAAGCTACTTGTCTGTCGCTCAATCCCATATACGATAGGTGATGTGTTGTATGGTCTCTTCCTCCTACAAAAGGAGATTGACCTCTCATAATTCTATTAATGGAAACAGTTGTTGTATCTGCAATAGGAACAATAAAAATTAATATAGCTACAATTATTTGTTTAGAAGGTATGGTTTCACCAAAGTTATCTGGAGCATTCCAGAAAAATTCAACACCAATGCAAGCTAAAAAAGCACCAAGAAATTGACTACCGCTATCGCCCATATACATTCTTGAAGGATGCCAATTATAATATAAGAAACCTCCTATTCCTGCAATTACCCCAATTAAAATGATAAAATATAAATTTAAATAATCATGATTTACTATTATAATCATGCAAGCAGCTATGCATATTATGGTTGATATACTTGCAGTAATTCCGTCCATATTATCGAGCATATTTATAGAATTCATCATTCCAACAACCCAAAATACCGTAACTAAGTAGTTTAACCAATCATAAGAAAAAACTGCAATTTGATTTCCAGTTAGGATTAAAATTATTCCACAAATAAACTGGATTAGAAATTTAAGAAAAGGCTTTGTGTTGTATGCGTCATCTGCTAAACCCATCATGAACCCAAGCGAAGTAGCTGTAAAACAGCCTAAGAATTTAGTATTTAAAAGTAATTTAGAATTACCAAAGAAAATAGCATAAAACACAATTGAAAATAAAAACAATATATAAAATGAAATACCCCCTAAAGCTGGTTTTGTAGTTGGTGCCCATCTTACTTGTTCTTGTTCATTTTTTGTACCAAGATTTAAAGAAAATTTTAAAAGAATACCATTAGTAATAAGTGATAACAATAACATTACCGCTGCAAATACTATAAAAATAACAGGATTCGAAAAGTTTCTTATGTCAATGTTTTCCATTTAATAGAGTTAATAGATTAAAATCAAAAGGAGATTCGAAATCTTGAAATGCCACATTTAGATTGTCTTTCGGAGAAAGTAAAGGGGCTGCAATATTCCACATAATTCTTAAATCTCTATCGTTCCACATAATTCCTCTTTCAGAATCTTTATTATAAACATTTCCGCATTTGTAAGAGAATATTGTATTGTTTTCTAAGGTTAGGAAACCATGCGCAAATCCTACAGGAACGTATAATAAATGTTTGTTTTGTTCATTTAAAATTACAGAAACATGCTTCCCATAAGTAGGTGAGTTTTTTCTAATATCAACAGCAACATCCAAAACGGCGCCTTTTATAACTCTTACCAATTTAGATTGAGCAAAAGGAGGCAATTGGACATGAAGCCCGCGTAAAACTCCTCGTTGAGACAAACTTTGATTGCTTTGCACAAAATCATCTGTTATTCCGGCATCAAAAAACTTGTTTTTACTGTAAGATTCAAAAAAATAACCTCTGCTATCTTCAAAAATAGCAGGTTTAATTAATGCTAAATCAGGAATTTCAAAGTGCTCAATTTCCATCTTACTTGCTAATCAAATTTTTGAAGAATTCTTTTAAGTTAAATTTGTCTCTCCTAATATCTTCGTCATAATAGCCAAAACCATAACCATAACCGTAACCATAATCATAGTCGTAAACTCCGCTATAGCCATAACCAGAGCGTTTTATATCGACAGAATTTATGATGATAGAAAGGTTGTGAATGTTATTGTCGTTTATTAGTTTTTTTACATTTTGAACAAAATTTCTTTTAGAAAAATTCTCCCTAAATACATAGACAGGATAATCGGCCATCTTTATAATTTTTATTCCGTCAGTTACCAGCCCTATTGGTGGATTATCAATTACTATTAAGTCGTATGTTTTTTTCAATTCATCAATAACTTCAATCATTCTTGCACTAATAATCAATTCTGAAGGATTAGGAGGAACAGGACCAGCAGTGATAAAATCCAGATTATTTAAACTTGATTTGAAAATACAATCTTCAATTGAATTTCGATTGATTAAGATTGTACTCATCCCCTTGTCATTGGGTACTCCAAAACCCACGTGAATCTTTGGTTTACGCATATCCAAATCGAGAATAATAACCTTTTTCTCAGAGAAAGCTATAATTCCCGCTAAATTCAATGCAACGAATGTTTTTCCTTCTCCAGAAATTGTTGAGGTAATAGCAAGAACTTTAGGGCCGTCGGAAGTAGATAAGAATTCAAGATTTGATCTAATGGATCGCAGCGATTCTGCAATAATTGACTTAGGTTTTTTATCTACTAACAATTGAGAAATAGGTATTGTATCCTTGTAGTTGGGTACAATACCAAGCATTGGAACCGATATGTGCTTGAATATTTCATTCATTGATGTAATTTCATTATGGAATAAATAACGAATTACAATTAAAGCTAGACTTACAATAATCCATCCGATTAATGCGCTTAATACCACTATTCTTTGGCTAGGGAAAAATGGAATTGTTGGAGTAGAGGACGCTTCTAGTAATCTGTTTTCAGAAGTAATACCCGCATTAGAAATTGATAATTGGGATTTAATTTCTACCAATTTATTATAATATCCTTGATTTATAGTATTTAAGATTTGAAGTCTAATAAACTCAATTCTATCAAAGCTTAATGCACTTCTTTTTATTTCATCTTCATAATTCACTATTCTATTTTCAACTTCACTTTTTTTACCATAAATATCGCTAAGATTGGCTTTAATGGTTTCGTAGATGAGCTTTCTTTGAACGTCTATTTGGTAATCAATTACAGCAATTAAGTTGGAGTTTTTAGTTCTAGAGTAAAGTATGTCTTGTTTTTTGGCAATGAGTTTTCTCAATTCATCAAGAAAAGATTCTAAAACAGTTTCTTGTTCAACACCTGAAAGCAAGGATACTAGCTTATAAATGTCCATGTTTTCGTTTTCTGTAATTGCTTGTTCTATAATTTTTAAAGAACTCTCTTTCAATTGCAATTCATTCAATTGTTTTTCTAAATCATTAATTCTATTGCTAAAATCGGGAAGGGGTGTATCGTCATTTAGCTTGTTTGTAGTTTTAAAGTTTTGCAATTCAACTTCACTATCGTACAATTTATCATAGAATATTTTCAACTGATTATCTACAAACTTTAAAGTATTGTCTGCACTTTCTGATTGTTTAGCGATATCATATTTCTTAAATTCTTCAACAAGTGTGTTTGCAATGTTACTTGCTTTGGCTGCGTTTCTTTCATAACAATAAATTTCGACTGTACCTGCAGCCTCATTTTCAACATATATTTCTAATGTTGAAGAATATTGCCTTACAAGATTTTCTTTTCTTGAGAAGATTACATAATAAGGATATTCATTTACCCCTTTCATGTCTTTTCTTATTTTATCATAGTTTCGAACGTGGACAATTACAGAATCTATAATAGGGAGCCTTACCCACTTTTCTGTTTGTATTCGAAAAGTACGCTCAATATTGTTCACATTAGTGCTTATGTTAACATTTTTTTCATCTGTAAATGAAAAATATACAGGAACATTATTTACTTCATTAATTTGATTTCGATATTCAATTTCAAATGGAGATGTCTTATACATTTCGAAATTAAGAACGTTCCCAATTTGATAGTAACTAACATCCAAGGGAAGCTTTGAAAACACCGTATCAAGAAAAACTGCTGACTTTATTAATTCAATTTTACTTGGTAAATCTGTTTTAATCGCATAGTCTTTTACCTGTAAAACATTGGTTTTGTCGTTTTTGGGTTGAATTTGAATAACAGTTTTAGCTGCGTATATTGGGTAAGTATAACGCAAATAAAGGAAAGCCATTAGAAATGCGATGATGAAAAATAAAATTATCCACGCAATATTATTCTTAACAACTTTTATAAAGAGGCCAAGATCAAATTCATCATTTAAATTAGAGATTCTCTTTTCCAAAATTATTTTTTAGGTACAAGATTATAAACGAAAAAAAGAGTACTCGCTAGGACTACAAAACCAGAAATTCGACCAACAAAGTTTGTAATATATTCATCCCGAGGCTGTACATAAATAATATCATTTCCTAGTAATGTCATATCTGCTGCTTTTATTCCTTCAATTGTTGATAAGTCAACTAAATAGACTTTTGGGTTTTTTAAATCCCCACGAATCAATTTTACTCGATTAGCTTTACCATTGCCAGAAATTCCTCCAGATAAAGCCAAGGCTTCTAAAAGAGTGGTGTTTTGATTTGTTAAAGTAATAACTTTTGCTGCACCACCTTCGCCGGGAAACAAGACAACCCTCTTATTAATTATTTTTATTACAACAAATGGGTCAATAAATATTAGTTTATACTTTTCTTCCATTAGCAATTCAGCTTCTCTCAAACTCAAATCTTTGAGTAAAACCCTACCTAAAATTGGAATTTTAACTGTCCCATCAAACTCTACGATAACATTTATTTTTTGCTTTACAATAATTCCATTATCTCCAGTAGTTACATTTTCAAGTTCGCCTGCACCTTTGTTAGTTGAAAGAGAAATTTCAACAATATCGTTTAAACCAATTTTGTATTGTTGTTGACCAGCAATTTGGCTGAAATCATCAAATTTGTAATTTCTTGGAGTTCTCAACATTATTGATCTATTTTTGCAAGACTCTCCCAAAACAAGAATGAAAAGAAGTGAACAAACAATCAATAACCTAGGGGAAACTATTTTCATAGTCGGCAAAGCTAATAAAATAGATCATCCATTTTTACGATTTTGTCCAATAGAATTAAACTTTATCTTTTAATAAATTGACGTACAAATCTGTCATGTCTCTAATAAGTCTTGTGTAGTGGAATTTATTTTTCACATGCTCCCATCCAACACGACCAATTTCTTTTCTTTTTATTTCGTTTTCAGTTAATTGTAATAAGAGTTCTGCAAATTGTATAAAGTCAGTTTTCGAATGGCATAAAAATGCAGTAACTCCCTCAATAACAACATTTTCTATGCCTCCAACATTTGTTGAAACTATTGGTTTATTTGCTGCTTGAGCTTCGATTAAACTAACAGGAGTTCCTTCGTTTAAGGAGGTTAAAGCAATAATATCGAGGCCTGCACATGCAACATCTATATCTTTAATCCATGAAGTAAAAGTTAAAGGAGCTTTTTTTTGCTCTAGCATTGCATCTGTGAAGACAATTTCTAATTCTCTTGTTTTTGATTCTATTTTTAATCTGTCTTCCCCATCTCCAATTATGAAGAATCGAACTTTAAACTTTGTTTTTTCTAATACTATTTTAGCTGCATCTAAGAAAAGTTGATGGTTTTTAATGGGCACAAGTCTCCCTATAATTCCAATAGCGATTTCATCTTCAGCCAATAAATACTTCTTTCTAAACACATCTCGTTTTACATCCATGTTTTCTGTAAACCTTGATAAATCGAATCCCAAGGGAATTACTTTTATTTTGCTAGGTTCACAAATACGGTGCATCAAACTTAATTCGGCCTTTTGTTTCTCACTTATTGCAATGATTGTGGAGCTTCTTCTTGCTAAATTGCGTTCTATATTTTTATACATTACTGTTTTCATCTTTCCAAAATAAGAATGAAAAACATGTCCATGAAATGTGTGCACAATTGCTTTCACATTCATATTTGATGCTGCAAGTCGGCCTATTGTTCCAGCTTTGGAAGCATGCGTATGTACAATATCTGGTTTGAATTCTTTTATTATTGAAACTATTTTTCGATACGCTTCAAAATCATTTTTTAAATCTACTTCTCTCTTCATTTCGGGAATAATGATAGGATTTAGACCTAAATTTTTTACAATAAACTCCGAACTATCTTCCGAATCATCTTTCTCTCCTCCAACTAATAACGTTTCATATTCGTTGGGCATATAACGCGATAAATATGCCGCATTGTAAGTAGGGCCTCCTAGATTAAATCGATTAATAATTCTTAAGATTTTGGGCATGCTGGTATATTGGCCTAAGTAAATATAATTATTTTATCCATTTAAAATACCATTGTTGAAAAACAATAAGCCCCCAAATTCTAGCAACTGCATCGCCGGGATTTGAAGAATTTAATTGTAATTTCAGTTTATTGATGCTTTCTACAGTAAATAATCCTTGGGCTTTAAGCTCTTTATCGTTCAATAAATCATCAAAAATCCAGGTATTTAATTCGTTTTGAAACCACTTTAATAGAGGAACTTCAAATCCATGTTTGGGTCTGTTGTATAATTCAGGAGGCAATATATTTCTAAACGCATCTTGAACAATTCTTTTTCTACCATTTCCAGTTATCTTATAATCAGCAGGCAGTTTAAAAGCAAAATCTACAATAGTCACATCCATAAAAGGAGATCTTACTTCTAAACCATTGGCCATCGACATTAAATCTACCTTAGTGAGCATATCGCCCGGTAGCACAAGATTTACATCGCTTCTCAACACATCATTCATGTTATTTTCATTTCCGATATGTTGAGTATGATACGCTTTTAGATTCTTAGTTTTTACCGTATCGTACTGAAAAGCAATTAATTCTTTCAAATATTGATCGTCAGCATAGCCACACCATTGCCAATATCTTTCGGCATTAGATTGATTTAAACCAGTATTGAATTTTCTTAATTTCCTTACCAGATTTCCAACTGTTGAAGTTCTAGATGCTGGTAAATTGTTCCAAACAGGTCCTAACATTTTCACAACTTGTGCTTTAAAACCACCATTTCTAAGCATCCATTCTCCATGATGTTTCATATACCCACCAAAAATTTCATCTGCACCATCTCCTGAAAGCGCTACAGTAACATACTTCCTAGTTTCTTTGCTAAGAATATAAACCGCTAAAGCTGATGAATCTGCAAAGGGCTCATCAATATATTCCAAAACTTCTTGTAAGTGTTGAAATAAATGGTTGTTGGTTAATGAAAAAACAGTGTGGTTGGTTTGAAATTTTTTTGCAACGAGTTCAGCATATTTTGTTTCATCAAACAATGGCTCATCCTTGTAACCAATTGAAAATGTAGATAAGTTCTTAGTATGTTTTGAAGCCAAAGCAACTACAACAGAAGAATCTATGCCGCCAGAAAGAAATGCTCCAAGAGGAACATCTGAAACGAGTCTTCTTTCAACAGCCTGCTCCATTTTTTCTAAAAGGATTTTTTGAGCATTTTCATAGGAAGGAAAAGCATCATCAGCTTTTGGAGGTAGAGAATACCATCTGTTTTCTGCTAGTTTTGAGTTTTGAACCGTGATGGAGTGCCCAGGAAGTAATTTCCTGACTTTTTTAAAAATACTGTCAGGTGCTGGAATATAATTTAAATGCAAATATTCATAAATAGCCTCATAATTCAGGCTTTTATCAATGTCAAAAGCGAGAATCGCCTTCATTTCAGATGCAAATAGTAGACAATCGGAATCTTCAAAAATCAATAGTGGTTTTACTCCAAATCTATCTCTGGCAATAAAAACAGAATGATTTGAACGGTCGTAAATTGCAAATGCAAAAAAGCCATTTATTTTATGCAGACATGAAGCGCCTTCATTTTTGTAAAGTTCAAGTAAAACTTCCGTATCGCTTGTTGATCTAAAAGTAACACCTTTTTTTTCGAGTACTTTTTTGTGTTCAATAAAATTAAAAAACTCACCATTAAACACGATTGTATATCTTCCAGAATTATCTGTAAAAGGCTGAGAACCATTGTTGCTCGTGTCAATTATTGATAAGCGAGCATGCCCAAACCCAATATTATTCTCTTTTAAAATACCATTACCATCAGGACCTCTTTTTTGAAGTGCTTTCACTGAATCTTCTAGCTTGTTTAGCTTAATTTCACCCGAAGGAGAAAAGGCTATCACTCCAGTTATTCCGCACATAACAAAAGTTTAAGGATTAAAAACAATAAAATACTATAAGTGAATAACTTCGCCATAGGCTGCTGCTGCAGCTTCCATAATTGCTTCAGACATTGTTGGATGCGGATGCACAGACTTTATGATTTCATGCCCTGTAGTTTCTAAATTTCTTGCCACTACAGCTTCTGCAATCATTTCAGTTACGTTCGCGCCAATCATATGACAGCCAAGCCATTCGCCATATTTAGCATCAAAAATTACTTTTACAAAACCATCCTTAACACCTGCAGCGGAGGCCTTACCCGAAGCGGAGAAAGGAAATTTTCCAATTTTAACTTCATAACCGGCTTCTTTTGCAGCTTTTTCTGTGTAGCCAACAGATGCAATTTCTGGATTTGAATAAGTACATCCAGGAATATTTCCATAATTTAATGGAGTAGGGTGGTGACCAGCGATTTTTTCTACGCAAATAATTCCTTCTGCAGAAGCAACGTGGGCCAAAGATGGGCCTTTCACCACATCACCAATGGCGTAAATTCCAGCAATATTAGTAGCATAAAAATCATCTACTGTAATTTTGCCTTTATCCGTTTTTACACCGGCTTCTTCTAATCCAATATTTTCTAAATTAGCAATTACTCC
>Ga0105049_10002350_pt1 | contig 22383 bp, 12 predicted proteins | sample MAT06_FD_78087 | JGI IMG/M metagenome (GOLD analysis project Ga0105049, IMG submission 78087) | Freshwater microbial communities from Lake Fryxell liftoff mats and glacier meltwater in Antarctica - MAT-06 | ecosystem: Environmental > Aquatic > Freshwater > Ice > Liftoff microbial mat | place...
CGCGCCACGCACCCGGGAGCTCCAGCACCAGCGATCCAGAAAAAATCCGCACCACCTGGGCCATGCGGATCTGGCCCACGGCGGGCGGGCGCAGGAAATCGTCGGCGGCAACCTCCGCCATGTATCGCTCGCGGCGGCCCGTGAGCCACTCGACTTCCTCCGCATCGAGGGACTCGCGCAGCAGCTTCTCCGCCAAGTCCTGAGCCATCGGGTCGATGGTCGCCTGGATTCGCCAGCCCGCAGTCTGGAGCTTGTCTCCCCCGAGCTGCGCGTTGGAGGCCACCAGCCGCCTGACCGCGTCCACGAAATAGGGCGCGCGCGACCGCGCGATGCGCTCGGGGTTCACGGCGATCTGTTCCGTCACCGCGCGGCCATAGGCCGCCTCGGTCACGACGCCCAACTCCACCATCTTCGCCAGCACCATGTCGCGGCGCGTCTGCGCGAGTTCGGGATTGTTGAGCGGGGAGTAGCGCTCCGGTATCTGGGGAAGGCCCGCCAGCGTGGCGATCTCCGCCAGCGTCAAATCCGCCGAGCTCTTTCCGAAATAGGCTCGCGCCGCGGCTTCCACGCCATAGGTGCCGCTCCCGAGGTAGATCTGGTTGAGATAGACCTCCAGAATCTGGTCCTTGGTGTAGCTATGCTCCATCTGCATCGCGACCAGCATCTCGCGCACCTTGCGATCGGTGGTCTTCGCGGTGCCCACGCGGGGGAGCAGGTTGCGCGCCGTCTGCTGGGTGATCGTGGAGGCGCCCTGGGAAAACCGCCCACGCTTCAGATTCACGAACATCGCGCGCGCGAGGCCCTGGGGATCGACGCCGAAGTGCCGGTAGAATCGCTCGTCCTCGATGGAGACAAACGCCTCCTTCAGGTCGTCGGGCATTGTCCGCGAGGAGACCACAAAGCGGCGCTGCTCATAGAGCGCGGCCACCTGCTTGCCGTCCTTGTCGGTGATCATCGTGACTTCGGGCGGATTGTAGTTCTCGAACTCCACGATGGGCGGCGCCCCGTTCAACCATCCCGCCAAGGCGCCGAGGCCAAGTCCCGCGGCTGCAATGGGAAGCATCAACGCGCCGATGCCGGCAAGCCCCAGCCCCCGCACGATGCGAACCTTCCACGGCGACACCGCCGCGGAACTCGCCGGGCGTAGCCGGGGCGCCTGTGGAGCGACCTTGCGACCGCGCACTGGTGCCTCGTCGAAGAGGTCCGGATTGCGTGAAATCGACGTGTCGGCGCTGGAAGTGAATCTGCCCATGACTCTCCGCTGGGTGGCTCCGGGCCACCTTTGCAACGAGGGAATAGGCCCCGGCCCGATACGATGGCAAGTAATTGTTGAGGGGGAGAATTGCGGGAACCCTTTGCGCTGGGGCCACCGCCCCCGCAGGGTTCAGGACATACTCGCTTCCGGAGCCACCGTGTCCAACCACCCCCACAGCCGCCCCACCATTCCTCCCCCCGGGGAACTCGCGAAGCTCCCCGCCGATGGCGGACCGGAGTGGAACCGTCTCGTTTTCGAGCAGAGCCCCTACCTCCTCCAGCACGCGGCGAATCCGGTGGACTGGTTCCCGTGGGGGGACGAGGCGTTCGAGCGGGCGCGGCAGCTCGACAAGCCGGTGTTTCTCTCCATCGGCTATGCCACCTGCCACTGGTGTCACGTGATGGAGCGCGAGAGTTTCGAGGTCGAGGCGATCGCGCGGCTGATGAACGATGCCTTTGTCTGCATCAAGGTGGATCGCGAGGAGCGGCCCGACATAGACCACGTCTATATGACGGTGACTCAGATGCTGACCGGCCAGGGCGGTTGGCCGATGACCGTGGTGATGACGCCCGATCGGCGACCCTTCTTTGCCGGGACGTATTTCCCGCCGGAAAGCCGCTATGGCCGCCCGGGAATGCGCGACCTGATCGTGCACCTCTCCCGCGTGTGGAAGGATGACCGCGAGTCGGCGGTGGAGGCGTCGGACCGCATCGCGGAGGAACTGGGCAGGATGGCCAAGGGCGCGCCCGGCGATGCGCTGGACGCGAAGGTCTTCGACGCGGCGTTTGACCAGTTCGACGAACGATTCGACACCGTGCGAGGCGGCTTTGGCGAGCGGCCCAAGTTCCCGGTGCCGCATAATCTCTCCTACCTGCTGAGGCATCATCACCGCACGGGGAACAAGACCGCGCTTGCGATGGCGGAGCTGACGCTGGAGCGCATGAGCCTTGGCGGGATCTTCGACCAGGTGGGCTTCGGGTTTCATCGCTACTCGACCGATGCCGTGTGGCTGGTGCCTCATTTCGAGAAGATGCTCTATGACCAGGCGCTCCTCGCGATTGCCTACGTCGAGGCGTATCAGGTCACGGGCAAGCCCGTGTATGGCAATACGGCGCGCGAGGTTCTGGAGTATATACGCCGCGACATGACCTCCCCGGAGGGCGGCTTCTACTGCGCCGAGGACGCCGACAGCGAGGGCGAGGAGGGGAAGTTCTACGTGTGGACCCGCGAGGAATTGCTGGCGGTTCTGGGCAACGAGGAGGGCGCGTTCTTCGCCGATCTCTTTGGGTGCTTGGAGGATGGCAACTTTCACGACGAATCCACCGGGGAACAGACGGGGGCGAACATCCCGCACCTCCGTCGGCTTTCCGATGCGGAACCCCACCGCGAACGCATCGAAACCGCCCGCCAGAAGCTCTTCGCCGTGCGCGAGGCCCGCATCCATCCGCTGAAGGACGACAAGATCCTGACGGACTGGAACGGCCTGATGATCGCCGCGCTGGCCAAGGCCTCGACCGCGCTGGACGAACCCTCGTATAAACACTCCGCGCGCCGCGCCGCCGACTTCATGCTGGAGCGTCTTCGCACTCCCGGGGGCCGCCTCCTCAAGCGCTATCGCCTCGGCAACGCAGGGCTCCCTGCGCATCTGGAGGACTATGCATTCCTCGCGTGGGGGTTGGTCGAACTCTATCAGGCGACGTTCGAGGCTCGCTATCTGAAGGAGGCAATCGCCCTTGCCGACACGATGATCCACCACTTTCACGATGCGGAGGGCGGCGGCTTCTTCCAGACCGCCGACGACGGCGAAGCACTCTTGGCGAAGGCGAAGGAGTGCTATGACGGCGCGATCCCCTCGGGCAACTCAGTGGCGGCGCTGATGCTGGCCAAGCTAGCGCGCCTCACGGGAAACTCGCGCTTCGAGGACATTGCGGCGGGCACTGTCCGCGCGTTCTCCGCCGTGATTGCCAAGGCTCCATCGCAGTTTTCCTTCATGCTGATGGCGCACGATTTTCTTCTGGGGCCCAGCAGCGAGATCGTGCTCGCGGGCGACGACGTCGCGGAACTCGCGCAAGTTGTCAGGTCGCGGTTCCTCCCGCGCGCGGTGGTGCTGCACAAGCCTGATGGCGACTCCAGCGCTGTCGTTGCCATCGCCCCGTTTGCCGGGGGAATGAAGTCCGGCGCATCAGGGCCGCGCGCCTACGTCTGCCGCAACCATGCGTGCCAGGCGCCGGTGTCCACGCCTGCTGAACTCTCCGCGCTGTTGGATGCCATTCGATGAAGTGCTTTGTCACCGGGGCCACGGGGTTCGTGGGGGGGCACCTGTGCGAGCGGCTGGTGCGCGACGGCAACGATGTCATCGCGCTCGTTCGCCCCGGCAGTAAGCGCCACGACCTCGCCATGTCGGGCGTTCATGTTGCCGAGGGCGACATGAACTCGGTCAACGTCTTTGCCCAGCACGCGGAGGAGGCTCAGGTCGTTTTCCACCTCGCCGCGATTACGAAGGCCGTTCGCACGAAGGACTTCGCGCGCGTCAATACCGACGGCACCGCGAACCTGGTGGCTGGCCTTGTGCGCGGCGGCTTCAATGGCCGTGTTGTGCTGCTCAGCAGCCTCGCTGCCGGCGGGCCCGCAGAGGACGAGAAGACGCCTCGCACCGAGGGCGATCCCGATGCGCCCGTCAGCGCCTATGGCCAGAGCAAGCTCGATGCGGAGGCCGTCCTCCGCAAGGGCCTGCCAGCGTCTTGCAGCTACGCGATCCTGCGCCCCGGCGCCATCTACGGCCCGCGCGAGCATGAGATATACGAAGTGCTGAAGCTAGTCCGCAAGCATGGCCGGGCGGTCCGCTTTGGCGCTGGCGTCCACGTCCAGATGACCCACGTTGAGGACGTCGTCGATGGCCTCGTCCGCATGGCGTTTCAACTCGATGCGGCGGGGGCCAACTACTACATCAACGACGAGCGCGTGTGGACCTTCGACCAGATCATCTCTCTCGCGGCGCGCTATTTCGAGATGCCGGTGAAGATCGTCTCGGCGCCGATCTGGGTCGGCAATCTCCTTGGTTCCGCGCTCGATCTGGCGGGCCGGTACAAGGGCTACCCGCTCTCTCCGCTTGGCCGCGACAAGATGCACGAAATCGAGGCGCGCTTCTGGCACGCCGACTCGACGCTCATGCGTCAGGAAACTGGCTGGGCGCCGAAGTGGACTTTCGAGGAAGGCTTCCCCGCGACGATGGAGTGGTATCGGAAGAAGGGGATGCTCTGAACGGAAGGGACAAGGGATGAGGGTGGAGGGATGAACAGCGACTAGGCTGTGTTTGATAAATGGCTTCGAGCTGGTCCCTTGAGCGAGAACGAGTCATGACGATGGCGCCGATGACGAGGCGATGTGGTTCATCGTTGCGGAATCGCGACGCGTCAGGACGAAGGTTCGCAGCCATCGGAAAGCCGAATGCAATTGTCAAACACAGCCTAGTCCTCTCCAGTGAGGAGGCGACTCAAGCCGCCAGAGCCACGAGAGCCCGACTTTGATTCTTTCTGTGGAGCCTCTCCACTTTCCTCGGGGGATTTCTCTCCGGGGCAGTTGAAGACGTTTTCCTCCACGCCATGCTGCAGCGAGTACATTTCGGAGTAGCGGCCCTTTCGTGCGAGCAACTCCGCGTGGGTGCCGCGCTCGACGATGCGGCCGTCCTCCAGCACGAGGATCGTGGTGGCCTTGCGGATGGTGGAGAGGCGGTGGGCGATCACAAAGGACGTGCGGCCGCGCATAAGCGTTGCGAGTCCTTCCTGGATGCGGGCCTCGGATTCGGAATCGAGGGCGCTGGTGGCCTCGTCGAGGATCAGGATGCGCGGGTTCGCGAGGAGCGCCCGCGCGATGGCAAGGCGCTGGCGCTGGCCGCCGGAAAGCTTCACGCCGCGCTCTCCGATCACCGTGTCCATGCCATCGGGGAAGCGGTCCACGAACTCGTCGCAGTGCGCCAGCCGGATTGCCTCGCGCAGTGCCGCCTCCGTCGCGTCGGGGCGTATATACAGCAGGTTCTCCTTGATCGTCCCGGCAAAGAGGAAGTTCTCCTGCAACACCACGCCAAGGCTCGCGCGGTAGTCGTGGACGCGTACCGTGCAGAGGTCGCGTTGATCCACCAGAATCGCCCCGGACTTCGGGCTGAAGAACGCGGCGACCAGCCCGATCAGCGTGGACTTGCCGCTCCCCGATGGACCCACCAGCGCCGTCACGGTGCCCGGCTCCGCAACGAAGGAGACGTTGTGCAGCACGGGCTTTTCCGTGTCGTATTCGAAGGAGACGTCCCGGAACTCCACGCGACCATCCACCGCGGGCATCGGCGCGCGCGACTCCTCGTCGGCATCCTCGGGCTCCTCGCGAAGGACCTCCTTCATTCGCTGCAATCCGACGAAGGCCTCGCTCAGCTGTGTGCCGATCATAACGATGGAACTCACCGGCGCCACAAGGAAGCCGAGGTAGAGGATGTAGCTGATGAACTCGCCGATCGTAAGAGTCCCTGCCATCAACTGTCGCCCCCCCACCACCATAATCAGCGAGCCAAGAATGCCGATCAGCACCGCCGAAGACAGTGCCACCAGGCTGATCGCATTGATCGTCCGCAGCACGTTGCGCAGCAGCGACTGAATCCCGTCGCCAAACACGGTGCGCTCCTTTGGCTCCATGTTGTAGGCCTTCACCACGCGGATGCCCGCCACGCCCTCGGTGAGTCGTCCGCTGATATCCGCCGTCAGTTCCTGCCGCTCCTTGAAGATCGGGCCGAGCACGGAGAATGACCCGATCATCACGGCGGCAAAGACGATAAGGAACACGAAGATGCCCAGAGTGAGCTGCCAGTTGAGCCACAGCAATATCGCAAATGCCATCGCGGCGGTGAGGACGCCGCCGATGAACTCCACCATTCCCGTTCCGACGAGGTTGCGGACGCCCTCCACGTCGTTCATCACGCGGCTGACGACCTCTCCCGTTTTGTGATTGTCGTAGTATCTGATCGGCAGGCGCGAGACGTGGTGGTGGATCCGCGCGCGAAGCTGCGCGATCAGCCGCTGCCCTGCCTTGCTGATCGTCTGCGTTAGGGCAAAGGCGCAAAGCCCCTGGATCAGCGTCGCCACGAGGACGGCGCCGATGATCAGATAGAGTTGGCGCGTATCGCCATTTGGAATCGCGGAATCGATCAGGAACTTGGGCGCCGCGGGAAGCACCAGTCCCGCAATTCGCCCCACGAGGAGCAGCCCCAGCCCCAGCGTCCACAGCGCCGCCTGGGGCCGCGCCAACTGGATTGCATCGGGGAGCGTTTGGCGGAAAGCCTGCCACGCCTCCGCGCGCTTCTCTTTGCGTGTCTTCTTCTTCCCTGCGTCGGCCAATCGAATCCCCCTCGGGCGACTATTCGCGCCGGGGGGAGATTCCTACAACCACGATCAGACGGCAAGGATCGTTCTCAGGGTGTCGGCCGGGGGCGCGGCGGGCGCTGGCGCACTCCACCTTCTCCACTGGCAGGGCCCGCGGGCCGATTGCCGCCGCCGGGCGGCCCCGCGCCATCCGCCGCGGGCGGGCGGGCGGGAGCGATGAACTCCACCGCCACCAGCGTCTCCTTGTGCCATGTCCACTCGAAAGGGACCGTCGCATTGTCGCTGATCTCGCGCATGATGTGTCCGAGCGAGGTATTCGTTAGGGAGAACGCTGGGACCTTGGAGTTGGGCAAGTTCTGGCCCACGATCAGGTAGTCGATTTTCCCCTGCTGGGCGAGCGCGCCAAGGCACTGACGCATCGTCAGGTCGACCGCCATGGAATTGATCGAGACAGAGGGTAGCTCATGGGGAGGAGTCAGCCGCCGATCATCCGCGATCGCGCGATAGGGATCGTTGGCCGTCGCATTCACCGTCAGAACGCCATCGCTTTCCACAGCCTGCCAGGACACCGCGAAGCAGAAGATGTCGAGGACTTCCTCTGGAGAGCGGTTGTGGAAACCCGCCACCAGTGGAATGCGACGCGGGTCAATGCCTTCACCCATTTTCAGGTTGAGTCCGTGGGTGCCGAGCGACGCCAGCAAATCGGCCGCGGTCTGAAGCACGCCCGGCGAGGGACGAAGCGTGACACCGCCCGCGGGGCGCTCCGGGCGGACCAATCCGGGGGTGGATTCCATGGACGCCGGAGTCGGCGCGATTGTCGGGGCAGGCGTCGGCGTTGCCAATGGCTTGCCAGCAACCACCGCTGGCGCCCAACCGTGATCGACCGCAAACCACGCGCCGCCCGCCAGCAGCAATCCGGCCACCAGCATGATTCCAATGATGGCCATGGGGCTGCGCTTGCGGATGCCCGAATCGGAGGCCGACTTGGGTATTTTCCCCTGAGCCGCCACCGTGGGATTCGTGGAGAGCGATGGCAACGCCGTCTGTGGATGCGGGAACGATCCCGAGCCGGACGGCGGCTCGAAGGTTGGGCCCATCCGATTCGACTGGCCGAGTTCCTCGGGGCTCAAGGTTGCCATGACGCGGCGGATTCGCTGGGCGATTTCGGCGTAGGACGATAGCCGCGCGTCGGAAACCTTCGCCGTCATGTCGCGGATGAGCGCCATCAGCTCGCCGCCCGCGATCGCCATGAGGCGGGGATCGTCGGGAAGCGCAGCCTCCGCGTGCTGGCGCAGCATCTCGAAGACCGACGTTGAGCGGAACGGCAGATACCCCGTGATACACTGGAAAATTGTGATGCCCAGCGCATAGACATCCGTACGGAAGTCCACCGCACGCCCGGCGGCCTGCTCCGGAGACATATAGTGCGGCGTTCCCATCACGGCGGAGGTCGCCGTCAGGCTGTCGCCATCCGCGGCGAGATCCTTGGAAAGGCCGAAATCCATGATCTTGACCAGGCCATCGTCGCGCACCATCACATTGGCGGGTTTGAAATCCCGGTGAACGATCCCCTTCCTCGCCGCGGCGTCCAATCCGTCGCAGCACTGCAGGATGATGTCTAGAATCCGCCCGATGGTCACCGGCGGGGGAGTGCGAAGTAGGTCGCGAAGCGACTTCCCCTCCACGAATTCCATGACGATGTAAGGGGCGATTCCCTCGCGCCCCACCTGATACACGGTGACGATGTTGGGATGATTCAGCGCCGCGGAAAGGCGAGCCTCGCGGAGGAGCCGCTCGATGAATATCTGGTTGGCGAGAAGTTCCGCCCTCACGAGCTTGATGGCGACGTCGCGGCGCAGCTCCGAGTCGCGCCCGAGGACGACCATCCCCATGCCGCCCTCGCCAAGGTCGCGGATGATCTCATACTGGCCGATTCGCCGCGGCGAACTCGGCGTGGGCGGGGTCGCGCTCAGATGGACCGTCGCGTCTTCGTAGGGTTGACTGTCTGGCACGTCGGCCGCCCGCTCCAAATGGTGCTCTGCCTGAACCTTACTGCCATCTATCCTGCCGGCCGCACTCGCGCGGCAACGAAAATACCGAGTGGAATGCCCGCGTTAGTTCGCCGGCGAAGAATGGGCCAGCGTGAATTCCGCCGCACCGCCCTGAGCGCCTCGTTCGCGCCGGTCGCGCGCCACATTCGTGTAGGCCAGATCCGGCGCCACGCGGATCGCGTTGTCGTATGCTTCCAGTCCCTTTTCGCGCATGCCCAGCTCCTCCAGCGCCAGCCCCAGTGTCGTCCACGCTCGCGTGTGATTGGGATCCGCCGCCACCGCGCGCTCCAGATACTCCGCGGCGCGGGGATACTCCCTCAGCTTGAAATGCGCGGAACCAATATTGCTGAGAACATCGGCGTTCTTGCCGTCGCGAATAAGGGCTACCTCGTACTGCCGGATCGCGTCGCGCATCCGGCCCTCGCGTTGCAGAAAGTTGCCGAAGTCGTTGCTGATCGCGGGTAGCTGGCCACCAACCCGAGTCGCGGCGGCGAACGCCCGCTCCGCCGGCCTGCGGTGCCCCATGCCGGAGGCTAGGTGCGCCATGTACAGATGCGGCATGGCGCGGTTGGGATAGATCCTAATCGCATCCTGAAATTCCTCGCCTGCGCGCGCCGTCTCGCCAGCCATCAACGCATGATACCCCACGTTCATCGCGTCGCTATAATCCAGCGACTTGCCCAACTCCCCTTGGAGCATCCACGCGGAAAGGACGATGGCCGCCGACATCGCCAGCAACGCGAACGGCCACACGAGCCGTCGACCGCCGGGATAGGGAACGTCCGCGTCCTGCACGGTGTGAAGCCCCTCGTAGAATCGATGGCATGCCCAGTGCCGGTTCAGCGTCTGCTGGATGCTGTTCAGGATTCCCTGAGCGCCGCCAGAGTATGGAAACGGATTCCTGGCCCATTGCAGGGGAACCTCATCGTGGGCGCGAATCAGAAACTCGCCGGCATAGCTTCCACCGTGCGGCTTGAACGGGCGATGAGGATCGACCCAAGGCGAGCTGGTCTCCTCGTAGATGTGCCTCAGGATCACGCTCGCCACGAAAAGACGCGGCTGAATCACCAGCAGGTAGTAGAACACCGCCGTTCCCCCCGGCCACGCGAGGAGGATCCATGGCGACCGCGCAACCCACGCCATGCCCAGCAGCGCCGCGAAGAAGAGGAACGAGAGCACTGCCGTCCATACGATCCGCCATGGCGTTAGAAGCGGAACCTCCACGCCGATGTGATCGTTGATTGCCTGGGCGATGTGCTGGGCCTGGCGACGTTGCTCCCGCCATGTCAGGAGTTCGCCGGGCAGTGGCCGATGGACGTCGGGATCCGCGTGATCTTTCGCGCGCAGCCTCATGCGCTGGCGCGACTGGGACCGCACCCACACCAGCGCCGTGAGCCCCCACCCAAGCAACGCGAGTCCCGCCCGCGCCAGCCACCAGTGAAAGTCCACCCCCGTGGCGAGCCAGTACACGCACCACCACGCAAGGCCCGACACCGCAACAATCAGCGGTGTCATCCGCAGCGGCTGGGCAGAGAGTTGTAGGAGCTTCTGCACCTTCTGCCGCACGATCACCTCGGCGGGGTCCAGCAAGAGCACTTCGCGATAGCAGGTCGCCGCGTCCTCATTGTTGCCGACGCGCTCGTTGAGATCGGCGAGGAGCAGGTAGCCCTCCTTGCGCTGCGGGTCCTCGTGCAGCGCGGCCCGGCATTCCTCGATGGCGGACTGCAAGTCGTTGGTCTGCGCCAGGTCCTGCGCCTTGCGAAAGTGCGGCTCATAGTTATTCGCGGTCTTGGCCTTGACGCGCATATCCCAGGGGTCGAAGTCCGCCTGGCGCTCCATCGCCTCGGCACGTTCTTTCTCCAGGGCCGACATCTGCCGGGCATTGCCGCACAGTCCGCAGACGAGTGCGTCCTCCGGTATTGGCAGGCCGCACATCTTGCAGGAGACGGCTCCGAACTCCGGCAGCCGAAACTCCCCCGAGGCCAGCGGCGGTCCGTCGCTGGAGATGGGCGTGCTCTCCGGTTCCTTCAGCTTTCCCTTGCCGGGTTTTGCATTCTTCCACAGCAGCGCCAGCAGGATCGCCAGCACAGCCAATGCCGGCACGACGAGATAGATGATGGGATTGCGCCGGTCGCGCGTCGCCTCCGCGTCCACCGTGGCCATCTCCTTGAAGAGCACCCACAACCCATCGCGACGCGACGGATCGACGGGCGGAAGCATTCCGCTGTTCGTCCCCGCGGGATAGGCCGCCGCGCGCCACAGGTTTGGATCGGCGAAGGAGAAGAAGGAATACTCGTTCACGAGCTGCGTCGTCCTGATTTCTTCGGTCAGGCGCTTGCGGTTTTCTGCCAGCCAGGCGACAGCCTTCCCGCCCGCCACGGTGGCGGCATAGGACGACGCCAGTTCCTCCAGCCGCGCCTGCGCCTGATCGTGCTCCTTGCGCTCCAGGTGGACCTCGGCCACGCGAAAGACGCGCTCCGCCTCGCGCTCGTCCGGCATTCTCGCCTTCAACGCCGTAAGGTCGCCGTGAAGGCGGCTCTTCTCAATTCCTGGCGTGGCGAGCGCCTTGTCGAGCACTTCCTCCGCCTCGTCATACCGCTGCGCCGCAACGTGGGCGCGCGCGGCCTCAAGCTGTCCGCTGGCGGGCCCCTCAAGCTCGGCCGCGGCGATGATCTCGGATGCCTCGCCTGCCTGCCGAGCCTCGGGATACCGCGCGATTAGCCGCCGCGCCGCGGCGGCGGCCTCGGGATAGCGCCCCGCATCCAGCTGCTTACGCGCCTCCGCCAGAATCTTCCGCGCTTCCAGGTCCGAATCCAGATCACCCGCCATCCGGCGGATGCGTGCCGCATCCTCCTCGCTCGAAACCGCAGAGGGCGCGTTTGCCAGCATCTCTGCGGCGCCGTCGGTATCCTTCGCATCGATCCGCGCCTTCAGCGCGGAGAAGAACCGGGACTTCGAGGCCAGCTTCGCCACTTCGGCATCGTCGGGCTTCTTTTCCGCCACGCGGGTGATCGCGGCAAACGCCAGATCCACCAGGTCGTTGCCGTCGGCGTATCGATACACCTCCATCAGCACTTCCTCCTCCGGCTTCGACTCGCGGAGGGTGCGGCGCGAAATGTACTCCGCCAAATCCGTCGGCGCGCCCGGCGTGGCGCCCTCGATGAGAAGGATTTCCTGATAGACATCGACGGCCTCGTTGCCGCGTCGCTCCGCAAGGAGTCGCTGGCCCTGAGCCTTCAGCAGATTCAAGAGCGGGCGGGCCGCCTCCGCATAGTACGCCTCGGGATTCTCTCGCACCGCCGAGCGATAGGCCTCGATGGCAACGGCGTTGTCCTTGAGTTGCACCGCCACGCGCGCCAGCCGCCACGCGATGTCGGCGCGGTTGGGCGCAAGGCTCGCCGCCTCCTTCAACTCGCGGAAGGCGCCCTCGTAGTCGATGAAGTCCAGCTTGCGAACCGCGGACTGGCTGAGCCGCTCGGCCTTCTGGCTGTTGGGATCGGGAGGGATTGCCTTGCTGCGCGTTTCGTCGAGTTGCGCTCGGAGCGCCTTGAGTTCCTCCGGCAGTTCCGTCACCCCCGCCGTTTCCTTCTCGAAGGCGACTTGCCCCGCCTCCACAGCCTTGAGGGCCTCCTCCAGATTCCCCCGTGCGGTCAGGTTCTTTGCCGTCTCGATAATTCGCCTGACGAGGTTGGTTATGTAGGTCGCCGAGATCGATTCCTCGATCCGATCGATCCGATCCACCGTGAATGTCATTTCCGATAGGCCGTTGCTGATCACGACCTGCTTGTCATTGCGCGAGAGGATCTTCCCCTCCATCGACGTGCCGACCTTCAGGTGGACCACATCGCCCCGCGCGGGAGCGGCCCACAGGATGCCCGTCAGAACTAGCGCGAGCAGCAATCTGCTTTCAGCGAGTGCATTCCGCTTCATCCCATCATCCCCGGACTGCTAGCGATCATGAATCCTTATTGGGCAACATGTTCTCGCGGGGGCCAGCCGGAGTAAAGGCAAATTCCCGGCCAAAACATTGATTGTCGAGCCGTCACCGCCGCTTCCGGATCAGTCGCTACAAGCTCCGTATTCCCGTTGCCGCTCTTGGCCGACCCTTCCAAGAACCTTCCCCTTATGAGCCTACCCGTCAAAAAGTCCCTCTCCGGGCGCCGGGCCGTCGTGATTGGCGGTGGGATTGCGGGGCTTTCCGCAGGCATCTCCCTCGCCGCGCGTGGCGCCCGGGTCGTGATCGTGGAGGAGGACGCCGCGATCGGTCCCGGCCTTCAGCCCGCGACCCTTGGCGGGCGCCGATTCGACCCGTGGCCCCCGGCGATCAATTCTCCCCACCTTTTGGCGGAGTTGTTTGCCAGCGCCGACCAGCGGCTTACCGACTTCGTATCGATGACCCGGCTCGATCCGCTTTGCCGGTTCCTGCTGCCGGGGGGCACCACCGTGGATTTCCACAGCGACCCCGGGGCCTTTGCCGAGGAAGTCGCCAAGGTGGACGCGCGCGACGCCCGCGAAATCCCACGTTTCCTCGCGCACTGCCTCCGCCTTCACGAGAGCGCCGAGGCGCGCAAGCGTGGCCAGATCCTCCAGCTTCCGTGGCTGGAACTTCTCCATCCGCGCGCCGCGCGCTCACGTATCGACGCGCGATTCCGTCACCCCGACGTGCGCGGGATGTTCAAGAGCCTTCGCGTACTTAGCCACGTGAATCCCTTCACCGCGCGAAGCCCCAGCAATGCGCAATTCGGCGAATTTGCCGGCCACGGCTCCTGGGTCATGGAAGGCCGCACGGAGTCGCTGAGGAAGGCACTCATGCGGCTTTGCCAGATTCTTGGGGTGCGAATGGTGCGTCGCGCCCGTGTCGAGCGCATCGAACTCCACAACGGCGCCGTCCGCCGCCTCGCGGGGCCGGGGCTCAAGGACATGGCCGCCAGCATCGTCGTCAGCACGGTGCCGCCGGCCGCGACCATCGAGCGATTCCTTCCCGCCAATGACGACATGAAGCGCGTGGCGGCGCGGATGCCCGCGCTCCAGCCGCGGCAGCACCGCATGGAGCTGCGCGCGATCTGCTCGCGGAGTTGGGAGGCGCTTCGCCCCATCACGATCCTCCCGAGCGCCGACGCGCGGGAGGAATCCCGCCACATCGACCGCTGGCGCGTGGCCGCCGCATCGCCCTCCATCGCCATCGCCCACGCGGCGGAGGAGGGTGGATGCTCCATCGCCTGCCACACCCTCGCGCCCGTGCCGTCGCGCCGCTATAACTGGACCCCCGCCCACTGTCAGGAGCAGGAGGACCACATCGCACAGCGCCTGGAGGACTCGGGCATCGCCCAATTCTCCCTTTCGGTTCTCGATCAACAGCTCATTCCCCCAACCGCTCCCGCCGCCGAACCCCGCGCCCGGCACCGGTTCACCGACCGCGCCACAGCTCGCTTGCGTCCTCTCTCTCCCCGTGTCAGTGAAGTGCCCGGTTTATATCTGGCGTGCTGTTCCGAGAGCGGCGTTTCCAGCATCGGCGCGGCCACCCTCGCGGGAATGCTCGCGGCGGTCTGCGCCGCCGAGGACGCCTGAGCCACATTTCACGGGGAGGCGGGGTCATGATCAGGAATGCGAGTGTCATTGCCATCGCGGCGATGATGACAGCGTGTGCCCACCACGACGCTGGGCGCGGGACCACGGATAGGACACCTCCGCCAACCCTCGAAGTCCAGCCAGCGGGTGAAGGGGCCATGGCGACCGCCAGCATCCCGCACTCCACAGAGGGCACTGGGACACTCGAATGTCGCTGGCGCGTGAACGGGCGGGAGATCGACAGCGTCACCATGATTGATCGCTCCGACCCGCAAGCGGGCGAGGCCCACCTCGAGTTCCCCACTCACGCAGGCGAAAACACCGTCACGCTCGACCTCCGCGCCGCGGATGGTTCGCATTCAAGTCTGACGCGGCTTCGCATTTTTGGTCAGGAGATGACGGGCACTCCGCCCATCATCGACGGCAACACGGAGGACTGGAACGATCCCGACACGGTGACAATGTGGCCATTCAAGAATGCACTTCATGGCACAACGGGGGGCGGCGAGGCGGTCGCCATGGCGAAGTGGACGCCCACGCACTGGTACCTTGGCTTCCGCGTGCTGGACACCGAGTTCGAGCAGAATGGCATCATTTCGGTCGCGGGTCCGGCGAGCGTCACGGTGTGGCACGCGGCAAAAGCTGATGGCAGCAAGGGCCTGTTTGGGAAGGTCGCCGCGACGGGGAAGGAACTCCCCCTCGAGATCGCCGAGTCGCGCGATGGCGATTGGTACTTTGTGGAAATGGCCATTCCCATCGCGGATATCGGTTTCGAGCCCGAGGTGGGCAAACTGTGGGTGTTTGACATGCTGGTGACCACCAGCGGGGGATTGCGGCTCGGCTATTCGGAGGGCACGCAGGGCGGCCTGCTCGACAGCCTCTGCACCCCACCAACTCCTCGCGGCACCTATTTCCAGATTCTCGCCGATCCCGCCGACACCCCGCGCCCCAAGCGCATCCAGCTTTCCGGCGGCGCCACACCGCTCAAGATCAGCGAAACCCCGACCCAGGATGCCGCCTACCTGACGCCGCTCCCCGTGGAGCATCCCGAAGCCGCCGCCCACCTGCCGGAGTGGCTCGTGCTCGGCATTCCCTTTGTGGGAGAGTTTGGCATCGGCAACGGCTATGGATACGAGAGCGGCATCTGGACGCACCAGACCGTGGCCAATCGCTTCAGCGCCAACGATTTTTTCTGTCTCGACATCGGTATGCCCACGGGAACCCCCGTTGTCGCCACGGCGGACGGGCGCGTGATCCAGTCGGGGCGGCGCGGCGATTCCTATGGCAACTATGTGGTGGTCGATCACGGCCGTGGATATACATCTGTCTATGCGCATCTCGATAGCCTGACGCATCGAATCGAGAAGGGCGAACCAGAGTTCCACGTGAAGCGCGGCGAATTGCTCGGCCTCTCCGGCAACACGGGTACCCAGGCGCCGCACCTTCATTTCGGCGTCCACAAGGACAGCCGCATCAGCCATAGCGGCGCCGACATTGGTGGGCAGGCGGTGGTGCCTGAACCGTTTGGTGGCTACTACGGAATTCGCAAGGGACACCGCTTCACGGGGCCGTGATCGCGACTATTTCTTCCCTGCTGTCCTGAGCACGCGATCAACATCGCGCTGGAGTATGGCCTTGAATTCCATCACCGCCTCCTTCGCGGGACGCTGACCGCTGAGGACCTGTTCCTCCAGGCGGGACATCTGGTCGGCCATCGTCTGGAACATCGGCATCTCGGGTGGCGCGAGGAGGTTGGGGCTCTCCGCCAGCGAGATCGTAAACTTCCAGAAGGGCGTGTCGTACTCCTCGAACCCATACATCGCGCGAAGGGGCGGGGGATTGTTGGCAGTATCGAGGTTGATGCGAAACCTGCGAACCTGTTCCGGCGCGCAGATGTAGCGCAGGAACGCCCACGCCTCGGGCTTGTTGCGGCAGGCCTCGGGAATCACGAAGAAGCTCCCGTCCACATACGTCGCGTTCTCGCGTCCGCCCGGCGGAACGGGTAGCGGCATCCATCCCCACTCGAAATCGGTCGGCGCATACTGGCGCAGGATGCTGGCATACCAATCGCCCACGCGCTGCATCGCGATCTTGCCGGTGATGAAGGGATTGTTGGGAGACAGCATGTTCCCAAATCCCGAGGAGAACGCGCGCTGCTGTTGCAACCCGGTCTTGTCCACATTGTGCTTCATCCATTCAAGGCACGCGACCAGGCGCTCTGGATTCGGCAACACTTCCTGCTTCTCCGCGTCCCAGTAGTTCACGCCGAAGGGAATCGCGAGGAAGAACAGATTGTCGGCGAAGGAGAACCCCATCCGCTCCAGCCCCTTGGCGGGATCGCCATCGCGATAGCGCGTCGTCGCCTCCACGGCGGCCTCGAATTCCTCCGTCGTGCGCGGGGGATTCTCCGGGTCGAGGCCCGCCTCGCGGAATACTTGCTTGTTGTAGGCCACGAAGTTCGTGGAAATGCCCATCGAGAGCGCATAGACGCGGCCATCGTACTCGAAGATGTCCCACAACCCCTTCGGATAGAAATCCTTTGTCATTCCCGACTCGGCAAGGAATCCGTCGAGCGGCGCCAGCGCCCCGCGGATTGCATAGTCCGCCACCTCGGGCGCCCACACCGTGGCGCACACATCGGGCGTGTCGCGACCGGCGAAGGCGATCTTGAGCTTCTCATAGGAACCCGCGATCGACACCATCTTGACGAACACATCGGGATTCGCCGCGTTGTACTCGTCCACCAGGGCCTGCATCACCTTCGCCTCGTCGCCCGCCCATCCCATCCAGAAGGTAATCTCCGTCTTTCCATCGATGCGCACGTCCCGCCATCCGGCGATCCAGAAGATCAGGCCAATCGCGACCGCGATCGCGGCGACTGCCGGCAGGTTGCGCTTCAGCGCGGATTCCACTCGCGGGGTCGTCATCGCGCGTCAGCCCTTGATTCCCGTCAGGGCGATGCCCTCGACGAAGGTCTTTTGCAGGAAGAAGAACAGCAGGACAATTGGCAGGATCATCAGCGTACTCGCCGCCATCAGCAAATCCCACCGCGCCGTGTTCTGGCCAAGGAACTGTTGGAGCCCCACCGACAGGGTGTACTTGTCATTGTCGTTCAGGTAGATCAGCGGCGCCAGAAAGTCGTTCCAGAATCCCGTGAAAGCGAAGAACGCCACCACGCACAGCGCGGGCCGCGTGAGCGGCAACGCCACGCGCAGATAGATGTCGAAGTGCGAGCAGCCGTCGATCTTCGCCGCGTCCACAAGGTCCTTTGGCAGCGTGCGGAAGAACTGCCTCAGCAGGAAGATGTAGAACGCCGACCCGAAGAACCACGGCACGATCAGCGGGCGGAACGTGCCCACCCAGTCAAGTTTCTGGAACACCACGAACAGCGGGATGAGCGTCACCTGGGGCGGCAGCATCATCGTTGCCAGCATCACTAGGAAGAGCGCGTTGGATCCCCTCCACCGCACCATCGAGAAACCATACGCCACCAGCGAGCAGGAAAGCAGAATGCCAAATGTCCCCGCCGCCGCGACGAAAACCGTGTTGAGCGTGTAGAGCAGGAACGGAATCGCCTGAATCGCCTCCAGATAATTCCCCCATGTCGGAGGCTTGGGGATCAGGCTGGTGGGCTCTTGGAAAATCTGGGTCGCGGGCTTGAGCGACGTGATGACGAGCCACGCGAAGGGAAACGCAAACAGCGCGGCCACCACAATCAATCCGCCGTGGGAAGCCGCCGCCTTCAGCGGCGTGTCGCGTGTCGTGTGGGCCATCGTTTCAGCCCCCCTCGTAATAGATGCGGCGGGCGCTCATGCGAAACACCAGAAAGCTAAGCCCGAGCGTCAGGAAGAACAGCACCCACGCCAACGCCGAACCATAGCCCATGCGCCAATTGCTGAACGCCGATTGATACAGATAGAGCACATAGAAAAGAGTCGAATCCTGTGGCCCGCCCGCAACGCGGGAACCGCTGGATACCGAGATCACATAGGCTTGGGTGAAATACTGCGTCCCGTTGATGATGCCCATCATCAAATTGAAGAAGATCACGGGGCTAATCATCGGCAACGTCACGGTGAACTGCTTCTGCAGCCATCCCGCGCCGTCAATTTCCGCAGCCTCGTAAAGCGACACGGAAACATCCTGAAGCGCCGCCAGAAAGATCAGCATCGTGCTTCCCGCCGTCCACATTCCCATCACGATCAAGCCCGGCTTGGACCACCACGGGTCGGAAAACCATCCCGGCAGCGGCAGCCCGACCGTGCCGCCGCTTATGCCGCCAAGCAGCACATTGATCCCGCGGATGCCGTGGTTGATCAGGCCGACCTCGGGATTGAACAGCCACACCCATAGCACCGACATCGCCACCACCGGGGTCAGACAGGGGAGATAGATCAGCGTCCGGTATACGCCGATTCCGCGCCGCTTCTGATTCAGGAGAAACGCCAGCATCAGGCTGAACAGCAGGGTGATTGGCACCCCCAGGAACGTGATGTAGAACGTGTTCCACAGGCTCCGCCAAAAAAGCGGATCCTTCCCCAGCTCCACATAGTTCGCCGCGCCTATGAACACTGGAGTCGTCAGGCCGTCGTAGTCGCAGAAGCTCAGGTACAGCGAGTACAGCACCGGAATCAGCGTCCACGCCAGAAAGCCAACGATCCACGGCGAGACGAAGAGCAGTCCCGTGGCGTACTCGTTGTCGGCCTTCTCTCGCAGCGCCATGCAGTGTCGGACTTCCTCGGCGGGTGATTGTAGAGAAGAAACACGCGCTTTTCGGCGAAGCCGCAAGGGGTTTGACCGCCCGCCTCCCTCATTGACCCGGCAGAGTCGGCCCGGTCCCCTTCTCTTATCGCCATCACAGACGGGGCACGCCCACATGACGCCGTTTCAGAAGCTCGAAGAGTCCTATGCCGAAGTCGCCGATCTTGCCCATTCGATCTCTCTGCTGTCCTGGGACCAGCAGACCCAGATGCCGCCCCGCGGTGCCGAGGCCCGCGGCAACCAGATCGCCACGCTGGAGGGCATCCTCCACGAGCGCCTGACCGCTCCCGCGCTCGGGGATCTGCTCGATCAGGCCAATTCCGCGCCCGACCAGACCGACCGCCAGCGCGCGTGGCTCCGCGAGTTCGAGTTTTCGCGCGCGCGCAAGATGACCCTGCCCGGGTCGCTCGTGAAGGAACTCGCCCTCGAAACCAGCCGTGCCTTCGGTGTGTGGTCGCAGGCGCGAAAGAAGTCGGACTTCGCGCTCTTCGCTCCGAACCTCGGCCGCATCGTGGAACTGAAGAAGCAGGAGGCCGAGTGCTATGGCTACGAGAAGACGCCGTGGAACGCCCTCGTCCCCGACTACGAGCGCGGCCTGACGGCGGATAGCATCACGACGCTCTTCGCGCCTCTCCGCGACGCCACCACGCGGCTGCTTGATCGCATCCTCGGCAGCAAGCAGATCGATACCAGCTTCCTCAACCAGAAGTGGGACACCGGCATCCAGCGCGAGTTCGGCCTGCGCGTGGCGCGCGATCTCGGGTATGACATGGCCTCGGGCCGCCAGGACATCGCCGCGCATCCGTTCTGCACCACCATCGGCCACGGCGACGTGCGCATCACGACGCGCTATTCCGAGTCGCGGCTGCTCGACGCGCTGCTTGGCACGATCCACGAGGCCGGCCACGCGATGTATGAGCAGGGCTTGCCCGAGAGCGATGCGCGCTCGCCCCTCTTCGACGCGCCAGGCCTCGGCGTCCACGAGTCGCAATCGCGCTTCTGGGAAATCCGCATCGCCCATTCGCGCCCTTTCTGGAGCCACTATCTCCCCACGCTGAAGCAGTACTTCCCCGGCCAACTGGACGGCGTTGACGACGAGGCCTTCTATCGCGCCGCCAACAAGGTGGAGCCCACGCTCATCCGCGTGGAAGCCGACGAAGTCTGCTACAACCTGCACGTCATTATCCGCTTCGAGCTCGAAGTCCGCATCTTCAACGGCGAACTTTCCGTCGCCGATCTTCCCGCCGCGTGGAACGACCTCTACAAACGCTACCTCGGCATCGACGTTCCCAACGACGCCCAGGGCTGCCTTCAGGATGTTCACTGGGCCTATGGATCGTTCGGATACTTCCCGACCTACACCGTCGGGAACATCTATTGCGCCATGCTCACCGAGAAGATGCAGGCCGACATTCCGACGATGTGGGACGACTGCGCCGCGGGGCGTTTCGACGCGATCCTCGGCTGGCTGCGCCAGAATATCCACCGCCACGGCAAACGTTTCGGCGCGGTGGAATTGATCGAACAGGCCACCGGACATAAGGTCTCCTGCGACGCGCTGATCCGGCATCTGGAAGGGAAGTATAGCGAGATTTATTGAGGTCAGGGAAAGGCAGGGAACAGCAGAGAAAGGCAGGGAACAGCGGGAAAGGCGGAAATGGGCAATGATGGAAGGAACGTCTCCTTCGTCCCTGCCGTCCCTTATGTCCTCTCCACAATCATCGCGCGCATTTCGCGCACCCGCTGGGCAATCTGGCCCCCAGAAACGATGGCACCGATCATGGCGATGAGGGCGTATGGGGCGGCGTCCTGCACGGCGGGAAGCCGTTCGCGATCAATGCCGCCGATCAGGACGAGTGGGCGGGGGTCGCCCTCCATGAGGCGCACCACTTCAGCGACAGCCTCAAGTCCCACCGTTGGATCCGCGTCGGCCTTCGTCGTGGTACCAAATACAGGACCGAAGGCGATGTAGTCCACGGGCTCGCCAAGGGCGCGTCGGAACTGGTCAAGGTTGTGGGTCGAGAGACCAACGATCGGTTTCACTCCCATAATTCGGCGCGCTTTGATCGGCATCATGTCGCCCTGCCCGATGTGAACTCCATCGGCGCCGATGCTGGCGGCAAGCTCCACGCGGTCGTTCACGATGAGCAACGCGCCGCTCCGCCGGCAAATCGCGAGGCACCGTTCCGTCGCCAGCGCAAACTCCGCAGCGGTCATCGCCTTGTCGCGGATCTGGATCAGCCGCGCCCCGCCTTCCACCATGGCAGTGACCTGCTCCTCGTGCCGCATCCCCGACAGCCGCGCGTCGGTGATGCAGTAGAGGTCGGGGGAAGCGATGCGCTTACTCGCTGCGCGCAAGGACGTTCCTCCGTGGGAGTATTGCCGTCGGGATGAATCGCATTCCGCGATAGCAGACCGATAGCAGGCGATTGTCGTCTCCCACGCCAAGGCTGCGCGGCGTGCGCGCCCACGCGCTATGCAGCGTCACGCGATTGAATCCCACGTGAACATCGGATGGATCGAGTCGCACCTGCGCATAGGTGAACGCGCCCGGTCGATCGCGATACACCGCCTTGGGTCGGCCGTTCACCAGTATTGTCACCGGATTGTAGGGCGTGAAGTCACCCCCCAGCGTGCCCAACCCAATCTCCAGCAGTCCGCCCTGGCGCCGTTCCAGCGCGAAGCCCGTCTCCACCACCGTGTCGCGACCCCAAGCGTAGTCCTCGCTGCGCACATCGAAGCCGCTGACGAGGAACTCTTTAGAGTGTTGCGCGAACTCCGGGGCGCGGTCGATGGCTTCCGGGACGCCGGACGCCACTCGAACAATGGGAATCGCCACCAATATTGCCGCCGCGAGTCCAGCGGCCCACGCGGGGGCGGGTCCCCACGTCGGCGTCGGCGCGCGCTCCTCGCCTTCCCTGCAGACTATGGCGACCCCGATCCCGGCCAGCAAAATGGCGTGGGCCATCCAGTGGTGTATATACGTCACGGGTCCGCACAGAACCACGACGAATGCGGCGAGTGCCAACAGGCCGAATCGATCCGCCGCGCGATCGCGACGGAGTACCTCTCGCGCGATCAGCAGGATGGAAGCAACGGCGGCACAGTAAACTGCGACCCGCAGGTTGACGAGATCGGTAAAGCCGTGGATCGAGGGAAAACGCCAGGCGTCCTCCCCCTGCTCCATCCCCCGGCGAAATGCGGAGCCGAGGATCCCCTCGATCATAGGGACGACTGCGCCGCGCTGGCTCGCATACGCGAGCAGGGGAATCCCGAGCAGAATGGAAATTGGCGCAAGTCTCCGCCCCGGTGTTTCCATCCAGAGCACCGCTGCCACAACGGGGAGCAGCGCCAGCCAGCCCACGCTCATCGTGGCCAGGAATCC
>Ga0105049_10002351_pt1 | contig 22380 bp, 14 predicted proteins | sample MAT06_FD_78087 | JGI IMG/M metagenome (GOLD analysis project Ga0105049, IMG submission 78087) | Freshwater microbial communities from Lake Fryxell liftoff mats and glacier meltwater in Antarctica - MAT-06 | ecosystem: Environmental > Aquatic > Freshwater > Ice > Liftoff microbial mat | place...
CGACAGCAACGACAGCTAACGACCTGCCGCTCGTGCGCCGCCTGCACCCACAACCCGAGCCGTTGCCGCCACGGCCACGCGACTTGCGCAACGACGGCTGGCAGCCGCGCGACCCGGCGCAGGGCGCCATCGTCGCGGTGCACGGGCCGTTCGTGGTGGCGGGTGGCTGGTGGCTCGCGGTCGCGCCCGGCGGCGTCGGCGAAGGCAGCGAGGTGTACCGCGAGTACGCGTTCGTCGAGACGAAGCGCGGCGACCTCCTCTGGATTTACCACGACCGTCGGCGCCGCCGCTGGTTCGAAGAAGGGCGGGTCGAGTGATGGCGACCTATGTCCCGCTCTGGGTGAAGAGCAATTTCTCGTTCCTCGAAGGCGCGAGCCATCCCGACGAGCTCGTCGAGGCGGCGGCCGAGCGCGGCATTCCCGCGCTGGCGTTGACCGATCGCGATGGCGTGCAGGGGATCGTGCGGGCGCACGTAAAAGCGCGTGAGCTGGGCCTGCAACTGTTGATCGGTGCGCACATCAATTTCGTGCGCGAGCCGGGCAGCGAGCTGGAGCTCCTGCCGACCGAAGGGGCGACGCCGACCCATACTGCGACAACCTTTGCGCTCGTCTACGCGCGCGATCGCCAGGGCTATGCCGAGCTCTGTCGCCTCATCACGCTCGGGCGGCGCCGGGCCGACAAGGGCAGCTCGATCCTCCAGCGCGAGGAGCTCCTGGACCTCGGTCAGGGCGTCATCGTCGTCACCCCGCTGCTCGGCGACAGCGCACCCGACGCCGAGGTGTTGCCCCCCATCGGGGCTTTGGTCGACACGTTCGGCGACCGCCTCTACGGCATGCTCCTGCGCCATCGTGAAGACGGCGACGTCGCGCGCGAGGCACGCACCCGGGGCCGCGCACGCCACTTCGGGATCCCACTCGTCGCGACGAGCGAGGTGCTCTACCACACGCCCGCGCGCCGCCCGCTGCAGGACGTGCTGACCTGCATCCGCCACGGCACGACACTCGCCACCGCCGGGCGCCTCCTGAAGAGCAACGCGGAGCACGACCTCAAGTCGCCGTGGGCGTTTGCGTCGCTGTTCGAGGACGCGCCCGACGCGGTGCGACGCACGCTCGAGCTCGCGTCGCGCTGCACCTTCAACCTGTCGGAGATCCGCTATCGCTACCCGTCCGAGCAGCTCCCGGACGGCACCACCTCGGCTGTGCACCTGCGCAACCTCACCTGGGAGGGCGCGCACCGCCGCTACGGTCAGCGCATCCCGGCGGCCGTCGGCGCCCAGCTCGAGCGCGAGCTTGGGCTCATCGACGAGCTCGACTACTGCGGCTACTTCCTGACGATGTACGAGATCGTGCGCTTTTGCGGCGAGCGCGAAATCCTCTGTCAGGGCCGTGGCTCGGCCGCGAACTCGGCGGTCTGCTTCTGCCTTGGCATCACCGCGGTCGACCCGGTGCGGATGGATCTCTTGTTCGAGCGCTTCCTCTCGCGCGAGCGCGCCGAGCCGCCCGATATCGACCTCGACATCATGCACGAGCGGCGCGAGGAGGTGATCCAGCACGTCTACCAGAAATACGGGCGCAACCACGCGGCGATGGTCGCCAATGTGGTCCGCTATCGCGGGCGCTCGGCGCTGCGCGAGGTCGGCAAGGCGCTCGGGCTGCCCGAGACCGAGCTCGATCGGGTGTCGAAGCAGCTCGGTCAATTCGGCACGCTCGACGAGGACGAGCTGCGCCTGGCGGGCGTGGGTAATGCGTCGGAGGTCGGCTCAGCATCGCCTTCGGCTGCCTTGGCCGCAGTATCGCCTTCGGCTGCCTTGGCCGCAGTATCGCCTTCGGCTGCCTTGGCCGAGGTGGCCCCGCACTGGGCGCGCTTGACCGAATTGGCGACCGAGATCCAGGACTTCCCGCGCCACCTGTCGATCCATCCGGGCGGCTTCCTGCTTGGCCACGAGCCGGTGCACGACCTGGTGCCGATCGAGAATGCCACGATGGAGGACCGCACCATCATCCAGTGGGACAAATACGATGTGGAGGCGCTCGAGCTGTTCAAGGTCGACTTGCTCGGTCTCGGCGCGTTGGCCCATCTCGATCGCGCGTTCCGGCTCCTCATGCGCTATCGCGGGTTGGTCCTGTCGATGGCGACGATCCCGCCCGACGACGTCGCGACGTTCGACATGTGCTCACGCGGGGACACGGTCGGGGTCTTTCAGATCGAGAGTCGCGCGCAGATGTCGATGCTGCCGCGCTTGAAGCCGCGCAATTTCTACGACCTCGTGATCGAGGTCTCGCTCGTCCGGCCAGGGCCCATCACCGGCGGCATGGTGCATCCCTATCTGCGGCGTCGCAACGGCGAGGAGGTCGTCGACTATCCCCATCCGTCGCTCGAGCCGGTGCTGAAGAAGACGCTCGGGGTGCCGCTCTTCCAGGAGCAGGTGATGAAGCTCGCGGTGGTCGCGGCCGACTACACGCCGGGCGAGGCGGACCAGCTGCGGCGCGATATGGCGGCGTGGCGCCGCTCGGGTGCGATCGAGAAGCACCGCGACAAGCTCGTATTGCGCATGCAGGAAAAGGGCATCGACCGCGACTTCGCCGAGCGGATCTTCAACCAGATAAAAGGCTTTGGCGAGTACGGCTTCCCCGAGAGCCACGCCGCGAGCTTCGCCCTGGTCGCCTACGCGACCGCCTGGCTCAAGTGTCACTATCACGCCGAGTTCTCGTGCGCGCTCCTGAACGCGCTGCCGATGGGGTTCTACGCGCCGTCGACGATCGTCGAGGACGCCAAGCGCCACGCGGTCGAGGTGCGGCCAGTCGACGTGCGTGCGTCGGCCTGGGACTGCACGCTCGAGGCGCTGTCGGGCCCGGGTGAGCGGTTTGCGATCCGGATGGGCCTGCGCTTCATCAAGGGCTTTGCCGAGGCCGAGGGCAGGCGTGCCATCCTGGCGGTCGAGGCGGGGCAGGGCGGGGATCTCGAGGCGTTCGCGCGGCACGCGCGGCTCTCGTTGCGGGGGCTGCGTCTGCTCGCCGAGGCGGGGGCGCTGGACGGTTATGCGTCGGGTAGCGAAGCGCGGCGCCAGGTGCTGTGGCTCATCGAGGGGATCTCGCGCACGCTCGACCCGCTGCCTCTCGAAGAGGACGAGGAGCTGCCGTTATTGCGGCCGCTCGCGGTGGCGGAGGCTATCAGTTGGGACTACCGGGCGAGCGAGCACTCGACGCGTGGCCACCCGTTGGCGCCGCTCCGCCCGGCGCTGTCGCGGCAGGGGTTGCCGGCCGCGAAGGTCATACAAGCGATGGGCGAGAAGGGCGAGCGACGGCGCCTGCGCTACGCCGGCATCGTCATCTGTCGGCAGCGACCCAGCACCGCCTCGGGCGTGTTGTTCATGACGCTCGAGGACGAGACCGGCTTCGTCAACGTGATCATCTGGAAGACGGTCTTCGAGAAGTATCCGGTGATCGCGCGCACCGAGTCGTTCCTCGGCGTGACTGGCAATCTCCAGAACCAGGACGGGGTCGTGAACCTCATCGCCGAATCGCTGTGGGTGCCGCAGGTCACGCTCACACCGGCATCCCCCGAGGCACCGCTGGCGCAGCCGAAGTCCCACGACTTTCGGTGAGCTGAGCGGTACCTGATGAACGCGCGGCCTTTGCGGCACGCGCGGCAAGAGGTGATAGGACGCCCGCGTCCTGCCAGCGTCGGAGCCCCCATGCGACTCGCCTTCCGTCTCCTCGCCATCCGTCTCCTCGCCTTCCGTCTCCTCGCCATCCGTCTCCTCGCCATCCGTCTCCTCGCCATCCGTCTCCTCGCCATCCGTCTCCTCGCCATCCGTCTCCTCGCCGCCTCGCTCCTCCTCGCTGCCGGCGCGTGCGGTGACGCAGCCCCGACCCCGGTCGACGCGACGGTCGGTGCTCCGGATACCGCCGCGCATGACGTTCCGAGCGGGCCGCTACCGGTCTGCGGCGACGGCAAGGTCGAAGGCGACGAGCGCTGCGATGAAGGCGACGACAACGGCGCCTATGCACACTGCACCGCCGACTGCCTCGCGGCCGGTGCGTTCTGCGGCGACGGCGTCCTCGATACCGAGCACGAGGCCTGCGACGACGGGGCCGCCAACGGCACCTGGAACCACTGCAGTGTCGCCTGCAATGGCCCCGGGATCCGCTGCGGCAACGGCTTCATCGAGACGGACTTCGAGCTCTGCGACGACGGCGACGACAAGAATGGTCGCTACGGATTCTGCGCCGCTGACTGCCAGGGCGCGGCCGCGACCTGTGGCGACGGCGTCGTCACACCCCCCGCCGAGAGCTGCGACGAAGGCCCGAAGAACGGCACCCCGGGCCACTGCGCGAGCGACTGCGCGCCGACCCCGGGTTGCGGCGACGCGCTGCTGGTGGCGCCCGAGGCCTGCGACGAAGGGCCCGCCAACGGCAGCTACGGCCACTGCGCCGCCGATTGCTCGGGCATGGGCTCGCGCTGCGGCGACGGGCTCGTGCTCGCGACCGCCGAGGCCTGTGACGACGGCGCTGCCAATGGCGACTACGGGCGCTGCCGCAGCGACTGCCAGGCGCTCGGGCCGCACTGCGGCGACGGGATCCTGGATGTGGGCGATGTGGGCGATGCGGGCGAGGTCTGCGACGACGGGGCCGCCAACGGTGACGACGGCCACTGCGAGACCGACTGCAGCGGCACGGTCGCGAGCTGGTTGAAGCAGGCGCGCATGGGACATCTTGGCGAGCCGAACGCGTGCGAGGACGACCTCCTCGGCAAGTACATGCACTACCGCAAGATCCTGCGCGGCGACGGCACGGCCGAGTTCCCGGGCTTCGTCGTGCGCGAGAACATCCCGGGCGGCGGGATCCCAGCGGCCTACCGCAACAAGAGCCAGACCTGCTCCAACTGGTGGGGTTTCGGCGCGTGCGCACGCGGCGACCTCGACGGCGCGCACGGGCTCTACAAGTGGGGCGACGGCACCTCGTGGGTCGGCGATTGGATCGGCCTGCTCGCCCTCGAGCACGCGATGTTCACGCGCCTCGGCATGCCGACCGACGAGACCGAAGCCGACCTGCGCGTGGCGCTCGCGACGATAGACCGCCTCGACAGCGCGGCCGACACCTACTTCGGCCTGCCCGCGGGCACGCCCGATGGCTTCTTCCTGCGCGACGACGTGCCACGCGACTTCGCCCAGAGCGGCGGCAACTGGCGCTTTCCGCAGGACCCGGCGCACACCGGCTACTCGGGCTACGGCTGCATCGGGGGCGATCTCGCGTGCACGGCGCCGAGCGTCGAAGACGGCAGCTACACGAGCCAGGACCAGTCGATAAGCCTCGTCTACGGCCTCGCGATGGTCGCCAAGCTGGTGCCGCCGAGCGCGCTGTTGGACCCCGACGCCCCTGCGGCCGGCTCGTTGCGCGAGGCGTCGCGGGCGAAGATCCACCTGCTGGTAAGTGCCCTACGCGACAGCGGCTGGAAGGTGCGTGCACCCGACGGCACGACCCCGCCCGACAAGTGGGGCGGCAACGCGATCTGGTTCTCCGACGCGTTGGCGAAGGTGGCCGACCGCGTCGTGGGCGAGGACTACGGCGTGTCGGGCTATCGCAATTTCCAGTCGCGCACGCTCGGCGCGGCGGCCTGGGACGCCTTCCAGTTGATCTGGCGCGAGACCCATTTCTACAACCGCAACATGCTGATGATGATGGCCGGCGCCGGCAATATCTGGGGCATCGACAAGCTCGCCAAGCGGGCGGCCGAGGAGAACAAGGACTACTACGCGCTGGTCGGCGCGGTGATGACAGGCGTTCGCAAGGATGGCGAAGCCTGGACTGCAGGCCAGCGGCTCGACAACTGGTACGCCGGCTGGCGGGTCGAGTCGATCCTGCGCTCGGCCGGTTGCGGCGGCGCCTGCATCGGCCACTGGGATTGCGACGCGAAGATGGGCTGGCTCAGCGAGTCGCGCATCTTCACCGCCCACGCCCGCGCGGGCTCGCGCCACGTGCCGGAGGGCGAGTTCAACGGCATCGATTATATGAGCCTGTTCGCGGCCTGGGTGCTCTATCGCGGCGACTACCGCACGCCGCAGCCGACCAGCGGCACGTGTGACGCGCCCGTCGCACTCGCCGGGCTGAACGTCGGCGACGTGTTCGATCCACGCACGCCGTGCGCCGGGGCGGATCTCGATACGCTCTATTGTGGGCGCGCGGTCGGCTCGTGGGTCGACGACGCGGCGCGCGGACGCGTATCGATCTTCGTGCGCGGTGCCCGCCTTCAGTGTGAGGTCGCGGGCACCTGCGTGCTGGTCGGCTCGGGGCCCGAGCACACCGATGGCGACGACCTCGTCATCGGCAGCGCAGGCGACGACGAATTCGAGGGGGGCGACGGCCAGGACTGCCTCATCGGACTTGGCGGCAACGATACGATCGAAGGCAACCAGGGCCTCGACCACATCGAAGGCGGCGAGGGTGATGACCACCTCTACGGCGAGGGCCGTGGCCTCATCGTCGACGGCGAGCCGGACGTCATCCACGGCGGCCCGGGCAATGACCTCCTCGATGGCGCGCCCGGCTTCGACGAGCTCTACGGTGAGGACGGTGACGACAAGCTGCTCGGCGGCAACGGCGAGGACATCCTGATCGGCGGCAATGGCAACGACGAGCTGCACGGTGGCCCCAACGAGGACATCCTGCGCGGCGGCCCGGGCGACGACCTGTGCATCGGCGACGCGGACGACGACGAGGTCTACGGCGAAGAGGGCCGCGATCGCATCGATGGGGAGGCCGGCAACGACTACGTCGACGGCGGCCCCGGCTCGGACTTCGTCAAGGGCGGCACCGGCGACGACGAGCTCGGCTCGGGCGACTGGGGCGCGACCTCACCCGATCGCCTGTGCGGCAACGGCGGCAACGACATCATCTGGTCGGGCAACGACGGCGACACCTGCCTCGGCGGCGGCTGGCTCGTTGGCGGCAAGGACGAGGTCAACGGCTGCGTGGACGGGAGCGCCTCCGAGCACGACTGCAACGCGGGCTCGTTCAACGATTGGTGAGGCACGCCCACGCCCACGCCCACGCGCTCACCCACGCACACGCCCACGCGCTCACCCACGCCCGAGCGCTCACCCACGCCCGAGCGCTCACCCACGCCCACGCCCACGCCCACGCCCACGCCCGCGTGCTATCCCTCGAACCGCACTGGCTGCCCCGCGAAGCGCCGCTTCATCACCTCGAACGCCTCGGGGTTGTGGTCGACCAGCGCGAACCTCCGCCCGCTCTCGAGGGCCGCCGCGCCGAGCGTGCCGCTGCCCGCGAACACATCGAGCACGACGCCGCCCGGCGGGCATGACGAGCGCACGATGCGGCGTAGGATCCCGAGCGGCTTCTGGGTCGGATAGCCGAGCTTCTCCTTGCCGGTTGGGCTGACGATCGTGTGCCACCAGGTATCGGTCGGAAGCTTGCCGCGAGCGGCTTTGGCGGGGCCTACGAGCCCAGGTGCCATGTACGGGATGCGGTCGACCTCGCTCGAGTCGAACCAGTAGCGTCGTGCATCCTTGGCGTACCAGAGGATGTTGTCGTGCTTGGCTGGCCATCTCTTCGTCGCGCGCGCGCCGTAGTCGTAGGCCCAGATGATCTCGTTCAGGAACGCCTCGCGCCCGAAGATCCCGTCGATCATCACCTTGCAGTAGTGCACTTCGCGATAGTCGATGTGGAAGTAGAGGCTGCCCGTCGGCTTGAGCACCCGATGCAGCTCGGTGATGCGTGGCGCGAGAAAGCCGAGATAGTCGTCGTAGCTGTCGGCGAACGCGCGCGAGCCCACCGTGGTCGTGCGATAGCGCTGCCCCTTGAAGCCCGTGCGGTCGCCGGCCTCGTCGCGCACGGTCACGAGCTGCGTATTGCGCTGCACCCGCCCGGTGTTGAAGGGCGGGTCGATGTACACGAGGTCGATGCACGCATCGGGGATGCGCGCGAGCACCTCGAGGTTGTCGGCCAGGTGCACGACCCCGATCTCGTCCATGACCTCGTTGCCATTGTTTTCCACGCGCACCTCGCACCCCGCCGCGGACCGCCGCGGAACTGGATCGAACGAACCCCATAAAAAAAGAAAGGCGGCCTGAGCCGCCCTTCTTCATCGCATCACCTCACCCGTTCACTTGGGGGGCTTGGTCCGGATCACCTGGTTCTCGACCGGCTTGCCGTCGATCTCGAGGATGTTGAACTCGACGCGGCGGTTGCGGTCGCGCCCGTCCTGCGTCGCGTTCGTGTCGATCGGGAAGTCGAAGCCGTAGCCCTTCGCGATGAGGCGATTGGCGGCAACGCCCTTGCTGAACAGGTACTTCTGGATCGACTTCGCGCGGCGGTCGGACAGACCCGCGTTGTAGACCCGGGTGCCGACGTTGTCGGTGTGGCCCTCGACGCGGATGAGGTTGACCTGCGGGTTTTCGGTCAGGATGCGCACGACTTCGTCGAGCAGCGGGTAGCTGCGGTTCTGGATCGTCGCCTTGTTGAAGTCGAAGTAGACCTTCTCGAGGATCTGGATGCCGGTCTCGGTCAGGACCGCTTTGGGCTTGATGTCCCGGCAGCCGTCCTCGTCCTTCCACTCGTTGACGGTCTCGGGCTCGTCACGGCACTTGCCGTAGCCGGTCTCGTCCTTGTCGCCGTCGGCCACGTCGAGGACCTTGTCGCCGTCGTTGTCCGGGTCGGGGCAGCCGTCGTCGTCCTGGAACAGATCCTTGTCCTCGGGGTCGTTGCGGCAAGCGCCAAAGCCGCTGCCGTCGATGGCACCGTCGGCCGTGTCGAGGATGCCGTCCTGGTCGTTGTCTGGGTCGGGGCAGCCGTCCTCGTCCTGGAAGCCGTCCTTGTCCTCGGGGTTGTTGCGGCACTTGCCGTAGCCCGTGCTGTCGGCCGAGCCGTCGGCGACGTCGAGCACGCCGTCCTTGTCGTTGTCGATGTCGGGGCAGCCATCGTCATCCTCGAAGCCGTCCAGGTCCTCGGGCTCTAGCGGGCACTTGTCCACATCGTCGAGGATGCCGTCGTCGTCGGCGTCGAGGTCCTTGCCCGAGCGCGGCGTGTAGCCGATCGTAAGGAACGCGCGGAAGTCAGGCGCGCCGACACCGTTGGTCAAGCCCGAGCCGGCGCCGATGTTGCCGATCCAGTCCTTCGCGAACCACCACTGGACGCCACCAAGCGCTTCAATCGGGGCCGTGCGCGAGGCGCCTTCGTCGGCACCGACGGCGACCGTGCCAAAGAGCGAGCCGATGAGCGAGAGATCCTCGACCAAGGGGATCTCGAGGCCGAGGCCCCACTTGAAGGCGTCGGTGTTCTCGAAGTTCAGGACCTTGCGCGTGCCGCGCGGCTGGAACGCGACGTTCGCCGCGATGGCGAAGCCGCCTTCGGTCGAGTAGTCGAACGCCAGCCGCGGCTCGATGCGCACGTTGCCTTCGGAGGCGTAGGCGTCGCTGTCACCGGTGGGCAACGAGATCGGCAGCAGGAACGCGAGGCCAAAGCCGCTGAAGTCCTTCGAGTCGAGGATCTTGAGCTTCGGCACGATGCGCAGGTCGGCGGTCGTGAACGACGAGATTTCCGCGAACTGCGGCGCACCCGGGCTCGTGTCCTCGGGATCGCCGGCCGCCTGCGACAGGATGACCGGCATCACGAGGCCGATGTCGACGTAGTCGAAGAGGCCGATTGCGGCCCAGACTTCGCCCTTGATGGCGTAGTCGATGAGGCGCTGATGGATCTGCTCCTCGTTGGATTCGAAGACCACCTGATAGGGGTCGTCCTGGAAGTGGAAGACCAGGCCGAACGACGGCATGAGGTGGCGGATCACCTCGCTCTTGCCGATGTTCAGGATGTTCGTGCCCTGGTTTGGGAGTGGCTCGAATTGCTCGACCACGTAGTCTGCGCGCTCCTGAGCGGAGGCAGAGCTGCCGGTCACAGCGAGTGTGGTCGCCAAAAGGGCGGCAGCCAACGGGGCGCGCCGGATAGAGTCAATCATTTCAGGAACTCCTGATGCTCGCTTACGCATGCCGAGCGGACGGAAAGTGCGCACTAGGCAACACCAGAACCGCGAACCTGTAAAGGCGATCTGGCGACCAGATCGATATTCCTTGGATGTTAGCAGGGTCCCAGCGCGTGGCACCCCCCCGCAGCCAGCGAGCCGCGCTGTCCGCGTGACGCCTGCGCAAGGGTCGGCTAGGCTATCGCATGGGGACGGCGCTGGGGGCAGAATTGCGACTCGAATACATCCCGTACCTCTTCGCCATCGTCGTTGCGACCCTGGCCTGCGGCGCTCCGAGCAAGCCAGCTCATGATACGGACACGCCGTCGCGCATGCCAACGCCGGCGGATGTTGCTGCTCGAGACGAGGGTGGCCCCGAGGACGTGCCGCGTCCGCGCTCGGAGCCGCCGCCACGCCCGCCACCGCCGTCTGGCATCACCGTCTTGCGCCGTGACGCCATCACCTTGGCGCTATCGGGGGATGGGCAGTTCTTGGCCGCGGGTGATCTCGCCGGCCAGGCGCTGCTGTGGGACCTGCCACGCGGGCGCTTCGTCTGGGCCGATCCGACACCGCAGGGAAACCGCCTTGGCCGGGTCGTGTTCGCGGCGGCGGCGCCGATCTATCTCGGGGGTTCTTTCCACGAGCCCGACCGCCCCTGGCGCTTATGGTCCGCGGAGCTGCTGGAACGCAGGGGCGAGCTCGGCGAGAGCGGCTGGATCGGCCTCGATGCGGCGCTCGACGACAAGGGCACGCGCGCGCTCACGTTGTCATCGTCGCGCGATGGCACGTCACAGCGGCTCGAGCTCTGGGACCTGACGCGCGTGGCGGGCACGTCGCCAGGTGCTCCGAATGCTCCGAATGCCACGCCACTTGTGACGATGACGGTCGCGCGTGCGACGCGAGGGGCGGTGGCGCTCGACGCGGCGGGTGCGCGCTTCGCCCTGGCGGATGAGCTCGGCGCTGTGACGGTGATGGCGCTCGCAGCCGACGCAACCGCTGCCGCTGCTGACGTCGTATCGCCTTCGGCTGCCGTTGCCGCCGCCGTATCGCCTTCGGCTGCCGTTGCCGCTGCCGTATCGCCTTCGGCTGCCGTTGCCGCTGCCGTATCGCCTTCGGCTGCCGTTGCCGCTGCCGAGCTCTTCAGAACACAATCGGAGACGGGCAGCCACGAGGACTCACGCGTGAGCAAGCTCGCGCTGTCGGCCGACGGGATGACCCTTTATGGATCGATCGGCGCGCGCCTCATGACGTGGCCACTTGGCCCAGGTGGCAAGACGACGTCGCTGGTCGTCGGCGCGCGGCCGGACGCTCCGACGGACGCGACCGGTCTCGATCCGATTCGCGGGCTGCACCGGGTGGCTCGCACCGACGCCGTGACACTCGTGGTGGTCACCCGGCCGGTCGCTGGCGGGCTCCGCTTCTTCGCGGGCGATGGGCGCGCGCTGGGGCAGCTCGACAGCGGCTGTCGTTGCGAGATCCACGCGCTGTCGGCGGACGCGAAGGTCGCCGCGTGCGGCTGCACCGAAGGGGCCGAGCTGCGCTGGGGACGGCTCACGCTCGAATAGCGGCTCCGCGTCCGAGAAGCTGGCTCAGGAGGGGCTCGAGCGCGGGGGCGGTGAAGTTGAAGCCATCCGCGCGCAGCGCCTTTGCGTCGACCCGCTGCCCCCCGAGGAGGAGCGTGTCGCCCATCTCACCGAAGATCGCTTTGACTGCGAAGCGGGGCAGCCGCATGAAGCTTGGACGTCCCAACACATGGGCCAAGGTGCGCGCGAAGTCGGCCTGCGTGCAGTCGCCGGCCACGAGGTTGAGAGCGCCGGTGACCGATGATTGTTCGAGCGCATACTCGAACGCACGCACGACATCGCCGAGCCCAATCCAGCTCATCCACTGGCGACCACTGCCGACCTTACCGCCGAGTCCCGCCTTGTAAGGGCCGACCATTTTTTCCAGCGCCCCGCCGCCACTGTCGAGCACGACCCCGATGCGGGCGCGCACGACACGCATTGCGAGCGCTTCGGCCCGCACGGCTTCCGCCTCCCAGGCGCGACACACCTCGGCCAGGAAGTCGTCACCGGACGGCGACGATTCGTCGAGCAACGTGTCGCCGCTGTTGCTGCCGTAGTAGCCGATGGCGGAGGCCGACACGAGCACGCGCGGCCGCTGCTCGACACGTGCGAGTGCGTCCACCAGCGTGCGGGTGCCGAGCACCCGGCTCTCGCGGATGGCGCCTTTGCGTGCGTCGGTCCAGCGGCCACCGGCGACGCTCTCGCCGGCGAGGTGCACGATGGCATCGAGGCCCTCGATGTGGGCCGGGTCGAGCAGTCCATCCATCGGGCTCCACGGGATCTCCAGCGGCTCACCGTCGCGCGCGTGAAGCCGCCGGACAAAGCGCGAGACGCGGTGACCACGTGCCGTGAGCGAGGCGCACAGGGCCTTGCCGAGAAGCCCCGATGCTCCCGTAATCGCTACATGCATGAACGACCTCCAAGGCCTAGCGGCCCACGCCTTCGCTATCCTCCGATTTGCGATTAGAGTCCACGGCCATGTGGTTGACGATCCTGGCGGTGTTGATGGTGTCGGCGTGCGCCGTGGCGGGAGGCGCGGGCGAGGACGTGGGCGCGGGCGCGGATGTGGATGTCGGCGCGGATGTGGGCGCGGATGTGGGCGCGGGCGAGGTCAGTCCGGGACCGGAATGGTACTGGGAAGCTGGGCCGAGCCTGCCCTCGGTCGTGCAGGAAAACGCGGTGCTCGCGGTGGGCGATGCGTTGTGGGTGATGGGTGGTTTCCAGAACCTGCAGTTGGTCGACAAGGTGCGCGTGCTGGCGGGCGATGCCGCTGCCTGGGGTGATGGGCCGAAGCTGCCGCGCGCGCTGCATCACCTGAACGCGGCGGTCGTCGCCGATACGGTCTTCATCGTCGGCAGCCTGCAGGGCTTCAACTTTGCGGCGACCGGCGACGCATGGCGACTCGATACGACAGCGGCAGCGGCTGGCTGGGTCCCGATCGCGGCCATGCCGACCGCACGTCGCCGCGGCTCGGCGGGGGTCGCGGTCCTTGGCACTGACATCTATATCATCGGTGGCTTCCGCGGGGGCGCCGTCGCCGAGGTCGACCGGTTCGACACGACCAGAGCCGAAGACCCTGATGCCTGGTCGGCGTTGCCGAGCTTGCCCGGTGAGCGCGATCACGGCGCCGCGGTCGCCCACGCGGGCAAGGTCTACTTCGTGGGTGGCCGCGACTCGGACATCACTGCGGTGCATGACGATCTCTGGGTCTTCGACCCCACGCGACCCGAGGCGGGCTGGCTCGCGCTGGCGCCTCTGCCGACCGCCCGCGGGGGCATCGCTGCGGCGGTCTACGACGGGCTCTTCGTCGTCATCGGCGGCGAAGGCAACAGCGCCGTGACGGGCGGCGTCTTCCCCGACGTCGAGGCCTACGACCCCACTACCGACCGCTGGCAGGTGCTGCCGCCGATGCCGGTCCCGCGCCATGGCACCGGCGCGGTCGTCTTCGCCGGCGCCTTGTGGGTCCCGGGCGGCGCCGACGTGCAGGCCTTCGGTGCAAGCGATGTCGTCGAGCGACTCGTGCGAGATCGCTAGCGGCAGTTGACCGGGCCGCTGGGCGCGCGCATTGGAGGCCCATGGCACCCTTGATGAGTCTGGACGATCTACGCGAGCACTTCGAGCTCCTCGATGGCTGGGAAGAACGCTATCGCTACATCATCGACCTCGGTCGCACGCTGGCGCCGATGGACGACGTCCTGAAGAACGACGTCACCAAGGTCGACGGCTGCATGAGCCAGGTGTGGATGACCTCGCGGCTCGAGGAAGGCCAGCTCCACTTCCTCGCCGACAGCGACGCCGCCATCGTTCGCGGGCTCATCGCGGTGCTGATGGTCGCCTACGATGGCAGGACGCCGACAGCGATAGGCGCGCTCGACATCGGTCCGTTCTTCGATGTGCTCGGCCTCGCCAAACACGTCAGCATGAACCGGCGCAACGGTTTCTTTGCGATGGTCGGCCGCATCCACAGCGAGGCACGCCGGGTCGCCCGTGCCGTGACCGAGGCATGATGAACCATGCCGCAGACGAAACACCCTGGTAGCGGGCCCGAGCTTGCCGCGGGCCGCCCGCGGGCGTAGAGGATGCGCATGGTCAGGCATGCCCACGAGCACGAGCACGATGAAGATCGCTCCGATGAGACCGCGGCCCCACAAGGGTTGAGCGAGGTCATCCAGTCCGGTTCGATGCGCGAGCGCGCGGCGCTGTTGCGTACGCGGGGACTGCGCGTCACGGCGTCGCGGCTCGCGGTGCTGGATCTTGTCGAGGCGAGCGGCGAACCGCTGGCCCACCATGACGTGTGCGAGAAGCTCAGCGATACACCCTGGAACCGCTCGACACTCTACAGGAATCTCATCGACCTCACCGAGGTCGGCATCCTCGTGAAGACCGAGATCGGCGGCGTCATGCGCTTCCAGCGGGCCGGTCGCCAGAACGCCTGCGCCGAGCATCCCCACTTCGTGTGCACCGACTGCGGCAACGTCACGCATCTCGATGGCGTCGTCGTGCGCGTCGATCAGGTCGAAGGCGCTGGCGTAAGCCCCGCCGCGGTCAGCGCCGGCAGAATTGAAGTTCAGCTACGCGGCCGCTGCGACGCCTGCGCATGACCTCAAAGCGCAAGCGCGACCGGCGCCCACAGCGTCAGTAAAGGCACCCCGATAGCGAGCGCGAGCACGGTCGAGACGGCGCCAAAGCGCAGGTACTCGATGAAGCCCAGGTGATAGTGCTCGCGTGCGCGCTCGGCGACGATGATGTTGGCGACCGAGCCGACGAGTGTCAGGTTGCCAGCGACCGTCGTCACGTAGGCGAGCAGCGTGTAGCCGAACGCGGCGTCACCGACGGTGTGAAGGTACGGCCCCGTGAGCACGACCATCGGCACGTTCGACACCAGGTTCGAGCCGGCGGTCATGACCCCGGTGAAGACCGCGATGCCGCCCGGGGCGTCGAGCCGCAATGCCGGCGCGACGTCCTGCCAGAGCGCGTCGACGAGCCCGGTCACGCGCAGCGCGCCAGTCACGATGAACAGGCCCGCGAAGAACAGGAGCAGCGTCCAGTCGACGCGCAGGAAGGTCGGCTGTGGGTCGCGCCGGTTGATGATCATGACCGCGACCGCCCCCGCCATGGCGGCGTAGCCGAGGTGTGCACCCGCGAAGAACGCGACGACCACGACCACGAAGACAAATAGAATGCGCAGCACCCCGGCCGGCATCGGCGCAGCGACCACACCGGCTTCGACGTCATCGCTCCCGCCGAACGTCGCGGGCAGCACCTTGCGATAGAACCCGAGCGCCAGCATGAGCTGCGCGCCAAGTGCAATCGCCACCACGGGTGCCACCGCCAGCATGAACGAGCCGAACGAGATCCCCGACATGGAGCCTATCAGCATGTTCTGCGGATTGCCGACCAGCGTCGCGGCGCTGCCGAGGTTGGCCGAGGTCGCGAGCACGATGAGGTAGGGCCCCATCGGCAGCTTGGCGTGGCGACAGGTCGCGACGACGACCGGCGTCATGAACAGGCAGACGGTGTCGTTCACGAGGAAGGCCGAGCCAACGGCCGCGCCGACCGCGACCATGACCAGCAACGCGCGTGGTGAGTGGGCGCGGCGCAGCACCCGCGCGGCCGCCCACACGAAGAACCCGGTGAGCTCGAGTTCGGCAGTGAGCAACATCATCGCCAACAGCAGCACGATCGTGTCGCCGTCGATCGCGTGATAGCTCTCGGCCGGCGTGATGGCACCGCTCACGACCATCAGCGTCGCGCCGAGCAAGGCGCCCGCCGCGCGCCCGATCGGCAGGAAACGCAGGCGGCGGAACGCGATGAGCACGTAAGTCAGGGTGAAGATCGCGACGACGACAGCGGTCACGCGGCCGTTGTCGACGAGGCCGGCAAGGAATGCAATCGTGGCCGGTAGTTGGACCGAAGGTGGAGGTGGGTGATGAGGCACGAGGTCGAGGTCGCGGTGGTCGGGCTCGGCGTGATGGGCGCGGCGACGCTCGCGACGCTCGCGCGGCGTGGGGTGAGCGCGCTCGGCATCGATCGCTTCGACATCCCCCACGCGCTCGGCAGCTCGCATGGCGGCACGCGCATCATCCGCAAGGCCTACTACGAGGACCCGCGCTACGTGCCGCTCCTGCACCGCTCCTGGGACGCGTGGCGCGCGCTCGAGGGCGCGGTCGGCGAGACGCTGCTCCTCCAGACCGGCGGGCTCCACTTCGGACCGGCCCACGAGCCGGACCTGCAAGGCGTGCTCACGTCGGTCGATACCCACGCGCTCTCGCACGAGCTCCTGTCGGGGCAGGACCTCATGCGCCGCTTCCCGCAGTTCCGCGCCGACCCGGGCGACCTGGCGGTGATCGAGCACGAGGCCGGCGTGTTGTTCGCCGAGCGCTGTGTGCAGGCCCTGATCGAGGTCGCGCAACGCGCTGGCGCAGCCGTGTTCGCGCGCGAGTCGCTCGACAACCTCGACCTCGACGGGCCCGCGGTCGTGCTGACCACGTCGCGCCGCACGATCATCTGCCGGCGCGTCGTCTTGACGCTCGGACCCTGGTGGCCCGCATTCCAGGCTTCGCCATCCGTGCTGGGGCCCGCACATGCGCCGATCGCCGCCCCGCTACCGCTCGCCGTGAGCCGTCAGGTCCAGTTCTGGGTGCGTCCGAATGACCCCGAAGCCTATCGTCCGGGCCGCCTTCCGGTGTTCATGCGCTACGGCGACGAGTTCGTGTACGGCCTGCCCGAGGCCTTCTATCCGGGCCTCAAGGTTGCGGCCCATCGCGGCGGCGCGCCCGCGTCCCCCGACACCATCGACCGCACCGTGCACCCCGAGGACGAGGCGGTCATCCGCCGGTTCCTCGCGCGCCACATGCCTGGCGCGGACGGCGCGCTGCTCGGTGCCCGCGTGTGCATGTATACGAACAGCGGGGACGCCAATTTCGCCCTCGGGCTGCACCCCGATGCACCGCAAGTCGTTGTCGGGACTGGCTTTTCAGGCCACGGCTTCAAGCTCGCGCCGGCGGTCGGCGAGATCCTCGCCGACTACGCCGTCGATGGATGGAGCCCCCGAACCATCGATATCTTCGATGTCACGCGAGGCGCCGCGTAGACCGAACCAATGACTTCGCGATCCTGTCGCGGGCCGGCGTTGGTCGGTCGCTCCTGCGGCGGCCAGCAAGGCCGCCTCGTCACTTCCTTCCCTCCCGCCTTGGCCGGCGACAGGCTCACTTCGTCCTGGGTTCGGTCTGGAGTGCGGTCGGCGCCGAACCAGCCTCGACCCTCAAACCGATGCGAGTCCCGCGGCCAGTGCGTCGATGTCGGCCTCGGTCGTGAGCTCGGTCGCTGCGATGAGGAGCGCGTGCTCGAGCCCGGGATCGCCGAGCTCCTTCGCGAACGCGCCGAGCGCGATGCCTGGCGCTATCTTGCGCGGTGCCAACGCGTCGACATAGGTGGCGGCGGGCTTGGGCGTGCGCAGCACGAACTCGTTGAACGTCGGGCTGTCGGCGAAGTAGAGGGCGAACCCAGGTAGGCGCGTGACCTTCTCCTTTGTCTCCTCGGTCCGGAGGTGCGACGCCCGCGCGACCGTCGCGAGCCCGTTCGGCCCGAGCAGGGTCATAGCGATCGTCGACGCCGTCGCCATCAGCGCCACGTTGGTGCAGATGTTCGACGTCGCCTTTTCGCGCCGGATGTGCTGCTCGCGGGTCGACATCGTCAAGACGAAGCCACGGTTGCCACGCGAGTCGACCGTCTCGCCGGCGAGGCGCCCGGGCATCTGCCGCAGATACTTCTCGCGCGTGCCGAACAGGCCGAGGTGCGGTCCACCGAACGACGCCGGCACCCCGAGGCTCTGGCCTTCACCCGCGATGATGTCGGCGCCGAGCTCGCCCGGCGGCGTGATGAGCCCGAACGCAGCAGCCTCCTGGAACGATGCGACCAGCAGCGCGCCGTGCTTGTCGCACAACACGCGGCCGCCAGCCATGTCGTCGAAGGTCCCAAAGAAGCTCGGATAGCCGAGCACCACCGCGGCCGCGCCGGCCTCGAGCTCGCGCTCGACATGGGCGAGATCGGTGCGCCCGTCACGGCCGACGTCGATGTCGACGATGGTGCCACCCGCGCTCTCGACGAACACCCGCGTCACCTCGCGCCACTGCGGGTGCAATGCACGCGACAACAGGATCCGCTGGGAATTCGCAGCTACGACACGCGGGTCCGTCGTCGCTCCCTCCTCTGCGGCCTTGAGGCCTGCCTCGTCGGGGCTCCTCGGCCGCGCGTGTCTCGCTGGCGAATTCGATGACGACACGCGCATCGCCATCAAGGCCGCTTCCGCCAGCGCGGTCGACCCATCGTACATCGACGCGTTGACCACTTCGGCCCCGATGAGCTCGCTCACGAGCGTCTGGAACTCGAAGATGATCTGCAGCGTTCCCTGAGCGATCTCAGGCTGATACGGGGTGTACGCGGTGTAGATCTCGCCGCGCAACAAGAGCTGCGACACCGCGACCGGCGCGTAATGGCGATAGACACCGCCGCCGAGGAACGACACCGCACGCGACATCGCGACGTTGCGATCGGCGAGGTCGCGCAGGTGCGAACGCAGGTCCGACTCGGCCATCGCCGACGGGACCTCGAGCGGGCGCCCGAGCTGGAGCGCAGCAGGGATAGAGTCGAACAACGCGTCGACCGTCGGGACCCCGATCGTCGCCAGCATCGCGCGAACGTCGGCCTCGGTATGCGGGATGTAGCGCATCAGGCGTCCAGGCTCGCGAGGAACGCGCTGTACGCGTCGGCGTCCATCAGCCCGGCCAGCTCACCCGCCTCGGACGCGGTGATGGCGCAGATCCAGCCGTCGCCGTAGCAGTCGCTGTTGACCTTCTCCGGGTTCGCGTCGAGCGCGTCGTTGACGGCGCTGACGGTGCCCGAGATCGGTGCGAACAGGTCGGACACGCTCTTGGGTGATTCGACCGTGCCGAACACCTTGTGGGCGGCGAGCGACTGCCCGACCTTCGGCAGCTCGACCATGACGACATCGCCCAGGTGCTCCTGCGCGTAGTCGGTGATGCCGACCCGCACGACGTCGCCGTCCTGCTTGGCCCACTCGTGGTCTTTCGTGTAGCGGAGATCGGCTGGAACCTTCGACATGTGGTTTCCCCTTTTCGCGTGAGCTGCGCCGGTCAGGCCGGCGGTGAATAGAATGGCGTCGCGACGACCCGTGCTGGCTTGTCCTTGCCGCGGCAATCGACCCCGAGCTCGGTCCCGATCGCGGCCAACGCGGTCGGCACATAGGCCAGGCCAATCGCCCGCCCGGTGGACGGCGACAGGGTGCCCGACGTGACGTGCCCGACCTCGCTGCCGGCGTGCTTTACCGGGTAGCCGTGGCGCGGGATCCCGCGTTCGAAGACCTCGAGGCCGACCAGGCGACGCGGCACGCCGGCCGCCTCCTGGGCGACGAGCGCGGCCTTGCCGACGAACTCCGGCTTGTCGAGGCGCGTCACCCAAGCGAGGCCTGCTTCGAGCGGCGTGGTCGTGCGGTCGATGTCGTTGCCGTAGAGGCAGTAGGCCATCTCGAGCCGCAGCGTGTCGCGCGCACCGAGGCCCGCGGCGCCGACGCCGAGGTCCCTGCCGGCCTCCATCAGCGCGGCCCAGAGCGCGGTCGCGCGGTCGTTGGGCAGGTAGATCTCGGCGCCCGCGGCGCCGGTGTAGCCGGTGGTCGCGAAGTAGCAGGGGGCGCCGTCGAAGGTCGCGGCGCGGATGCGGAACGCCCCGGTCGCGGCGAGCGCCTTGCCGAAGACGCGCTGCAACAGCTCGCGCGCGTGCGGGCCCTGGACGGCGACCTGCGAGTAGGCGTCGCTCTCGTCCGCGAGCGTGGCCTCGCCGCTCAGGCGCTCGCGCATGTGTGCGACGTCGTTCAGACGATTGCTGGCGTTGACGCAGATGAAGATCTCCTCGGGGGAGATGCGGTAGCAGATGAGGTCATCGACGATGGTGCCGTCTTCGTGGCACAGCGCCGTGTACTGCGCGCGGCCGTCGCTTACGCGCCCGAGGTCGTTTGTGATGAGGCGGTTGACCGCGCCGAGCGCGTCCTTGCCGGTGATGCGCACTTCGCCCATGTGTGACACGTCGAACAGGCCGACCCGCTGCCGCACGCGCTCGTGCTCGGCAAGGATCCCGTCGTACTGCACCGGCATGTCGTAGCCGGCGAACTCGACCATGCGTGCGCCGAGCGCTACGTGGGTGTCATAGAGGGCGGTACGTCGTCGTGCGGGCTCGGTCACTGCTGCTCCGTTCGCGCTTTCCAAGAGGCGTCGCGAGCGGCATCCGTACCTCTCGCGGCGGGCCGGGACCATACTCCTGGCCGATCGCGTCGCCAAGCTCGTTTAAACAGTGTCGCCTGGCTTCGGATCCGAAGCGTGATGCGCTCAGGACGGCGGCCGCCCCGCGACTTCACGGGCCGTGGCCGTGCGCAGCCGCTCGGCCAGAAGCCGCATGACCCCCATCGCGATGGCGCCGTGGCGCCGCACGAGCCTGTCGAACTTCTCGGCGGTCAGCGTCAGCGCGAGCACGTCGGTCTCGGCCACAATCGAGGCAGTGCGTGTCGAGTGGTCGACGAGCGCTATCTCGCCAAAGCAGGCCGGCGGCTGCAGCGTCGAGAGGCGTTTGCCGCCCGCGAGCACCGTCACGGCACCGCTGACCAGCACCCACAGCGCATTGCCGGGCTCGCCCTCATGAAAGAGCGCCTGGCCGGCCGGGATCTTCTTCACCTCGACTGCGCTTGCGACCGGCAACAGCTCGTGGCCGCCGAGGCCCGCGAACAGTGGGGTCGCGTGTAGCGCCTTGAGCCGATTCGACAACGACCGCACGCGCGGCGCTTCGTCGGCCACCTCGTCGAGCGCTTCGAGCCACGGCCCGATGTCCTGCCCCTCGCCCGGCTCAGGAACGACCATGCCCGCCAGCCGATCGAGCAGCGTCGTCGCCTGGGCCCGGACTTCGAGCGACCCCGACCGGTGCAACTCACGAAAGACGAACCAGTAGAGCGCGCTGCCGCGCCAGTTCAGCTCGGGTCGCGTCGGCGAATCGCGCAGCGCATCGATCAGCAAGTCGGCCGCCTCGGCGATGCGCGCGAGCTCACCCGCGCCACTCATCAGCACCGCGTCGACGGCGGCCGCGGCCACTACGACCCGGGTCTCGCGGCGCTCGCGCTCGCGCGTTCCCTGAAGCCAGCCTTCGACCGCGGCCAACATCTCGAGCACGCTGTCGAAGCGCAGCTCCGGCTCGAGCGCCAGCGCTCGCTCGCAGACCGCCTCCAGCTCGGGCGGGATCTCACGCCGATACGGCCCGAGAGTCGCGCGCCGCTTGAGCGTCACGAGCGGCGCAAATGACCGGTCGTTCTGCGGCTCGGGCACGGTTCCGTCGCCCAGCGCCTGGGGCAGGACCAGCGTCATCAGCTCATAGAGGATCGCCCCGAGCGCCCAGATGTCGGCGCGCGTATCCAGCAGGCTCACGTCCTCCGAGGTCGCCTGCTCGGGTGGCATGTAGCCCGGGGAGCCGCTCCACAAGCGGGCGCGAGCCTGGTGAAGGCCGCCCTCGCCGAGCACCTTGGCAAGGCCCCAATCGACCACGACGACCTCGCCGAGCTCGCCGACGAGGATGTTGCCGGGCTTGAGATCGCAGTGCACCACGCCGCGCTGGTGCGCATGCGCGATGGCGCGCAGGGCCTGCACGAACACCTCGACGAGGCGCGCCAGTGGCCACTGCTTGAGCGTCTCGAGGTAGGCGCCACGCAGCCGCGACAGGATGGTCGCGAGCGGCTCACCCTGGAGCCGCTTCATCGTGTACCAGGGTCCTTCGCCAGGGCTCACGCCGATGTCGTGCACGGGCACGATGCCCGGATGCTCTAGCGCGCCTGCGATCATCGCCTCTTCGAGGAAGGCCTGGATCAGCAGCGGCTCGTTCCGGAACTCGCTGCGCAGGCGCTTCTTTGCGACCTTGCGGCCGAGGTCGCGGTCGAGCACGAGGTCGACTTCGCCGACGCCACCCCGTCCGAGCGCGCTCTCCACGGCATAACGTCGGGCCGTGGCGTTGTCGCTCGTGCCTGCGTCTGCGCGCGCCGCTGCCGGGCGCGGGCTCGGGCGCGACTTCGGTGCCTCGGCCTCCGGTACCGAGACGCGTGGCTCGGCCCCGAAGGTTGCGGCCCAGCGCTGCAGATCGGTCGTCGGTCCCAAGCTTGGCTCTGACGCGGGCGCGGCCAAGGCAGCCGAAGGCGATACTGCGGGCACGGCCAAGGCAGCCGAAGGCGATACTGCGGGCACGGCCAAGGCAGCCGAAGGCGATACTGCGGGCACGGCCAAGGCAGCCGAAG
>Ga0105049_10002353_pt1 | contig 22363 bp, 13 predicted proteins | sample MAT06_FD_78087 | JGI IMG/M metagenome (GOLD analysis project Ga0105049, IMG submission 78087) | Freshwater microbial communities from Lake Fryxell liftoff mats and glacier meltwater in Antarctica - MAT-06 | ecosystem: Environmental > Aquatic > Freshwater > Ice > Liftoff microbial mat | place...
CGCAGCGCGGTGCGCGATGACTCGCTTCAGCCGCCCCGGCTCATCCTGCGCGTCGCCACGGCGGCGGGGCAGTTCGATGCGTGGGTGCTGCATTTTTCCTCTCAAGATGCGGCCCGGCTGGTCGATGCGTCCGTCACGTTGCGCGGCGTGTGCCTCGCGTGGCCCAATCAGCGGCGTCAGCTCTTGAACGTGCGGCTGCTCGTGAACAGCGTGGACGATATTCAGGTGACGCGCGCTGCCCCGGCGGACCCTTTCACCGCACCGCTCGTCGCACCCGACACACTCATGCGCTATCGCCCGGAGGGACTGGACGCGCAGCGGGTCCGGCTCCGCGGGGTCGTAACATGGTGGCGCGCTGGCGAGGGACTGGTGCTGCAGGACGGCACATCCGGCGTGCGGGTGAATGTGATCTCGCCGCCGCAATGGAACCTCGGTGACGAAGTCGAAGCCGTCGGATTTCCCGGCCTCAACGGCTACACGGCGGGCCTGCAAGATGCGCTCGTGCGCGTGGTGGCGCAGCGCGGCGCGGTAGAGCCAGTGTCGCTCACAGCCCAGGAAATTCTCCAAAACAAACCCCTCGCGGACTGCGACCAACGCCTGGTGCGCGTGACCGGCCGGCTCCGCGCCGTGCAGCGCGAGGGCGATTTGACGCAACTATTTCTCCGCAGCGGCGACGTGGATTTCACCGCCGTCGCGCCGCGCGATGACGTCCGCACGTGGGAAGAAAACCTCGAACCGGGCAGCGAACTCGCGCTCACCGGCGTCTGCGAACTGCGCCCTGGCGAAGAGCGCCGCCTCGGCGGACGGCCGCAAGCCTTCGCCCTGCTCCTGCGGGAGGCGCGCGATGTGACGGTGCTGCAATCCGGCCCGTGGCTCAACGAACGTCGCCTGCGCTGGCTGCTCGGCCTCGGCGGAGGCGCTTTGTTGCTGGCCCTGCTGTGGGGATTTTTCCTCCGCCGCCGCGTAAAGAAACGCACCGCGCAACTCGCCCGTGAAATTCGCTCACGCCGGGATGAGGCGGACGAATTCGACGCCGTGCTCTCCGAGCGTGGGCGTCTCGCCGCCGAGTTGCACGACACCGTGCAGCAAAGCCTGACCGGGGCCGCGCTCCAGCTCCACGCCGCCGGACTGGCGCTCACGCAGGCACCGCCCGAAGCCCGTCCGCACCTGGACACCGCGCGACATTTGCTCGACCACAGCCGCGACGAACTGCGCGCCGCCGTCTGGGATCTGCGGGTGGACAGCGAAGCGTTGGTCGACCTGCCCGCCGCACTGCGGGACATCGCCGCCAGCACTCAGACGGGTGGCGGCAAACCCGTTGCGTTCACCCTCGAAGGTGAACCGCGCGCCGTGCCGCCCACGCTCGCGCACCACGCCTCTCGCATCGCGCAGGAAGCCCTCACCAACTCACTTCGCCACAGCGACGCGGCAGCCCTTTCAGTGACGCTCACCTTCCTGCCTGCACAACTTCGCCTCAGGATTCACGACAATGGCCGGGGCTTCGACCCCGCCCGCGCCGCTGGACCCGACACCGGTCACTTCGGCCTCGACGGCATGAAACGTCGCGCGGCCAAAATCGTTGGATCCCTTGCCCTCGTAAGCAACGCCGACGGCACCGCCATTTCCCTCACAGCACCACTGCCATGAAGCCCACCGTACCCATCCGCCTGCTGCTCGCCGACGACCATCTCGTCGTGCGCATGGGTCTGGCTGCTGTCCTGAAATTCGACTCGCGCTTCCGCATCGTCGCCGAAGCCGCCGATGGCCACGCCGCCATCACCGCGCACCGCGAGCACCAGCCTGACATCACGCTCATGGATGTGCGGATGCCGAATCTCGACGGCATCGAAGCCGCGCGTCGGATTCGCACCGAGTCGCCCGCCGCGCGTCTGTTGATGCTCACCACCTACGATGCGGAGGAAGACATTCGCCGCGCGCTGGACGCCGGGGCCAGTGGCTACCTGCTCAAGGATTCGAGTCAGGATGACCTCATCACCGCGCTGCTCGCCGTTCATCGCGGCGAACCATGGCTGCCCTCGAACATCGCGCGCCGCCTTCGCGAGCACACGCAGGAAGCCCCGCTTTCCCCGCGCCAGATCGAAGTGCTTGAACTCCTCGCCAAAGGTTTGTCGAACAAGGAAATCGCCGGCGTTCTCGGCTTCACCACCGACGGAACGAAGGCGCACCTGCGGACGATTTTCGCCAAGCTCGGCGTCGCTGACCGTACTGAAGCCGTCGTCAACGCCATCCAGCGCGGACTGGTGAGAGTGGAGTGAGTGTCCACCAACAAGTCGTCAAGCGGCATCCCGAATGGGATTCCACTGACACATAGGCATCAGTCTCTGGCTCAACTCCGGGGGCAGTGCACCTGACTGACTCTAGTTTGGACTCCACCGATAGATGAGTGACTTGGCTTTGTAGTTCTCCTCGACGAAGACGAGGTATTCGCCGGTGCTGCGTTTGAAGGCGTTGATTCCCGTGAGCAGGTCAATCCATCCGGTGTTCTCCACGCCGCCAACCGTCGGGCCGGGATCGAACACGCCCACCTCCGCACCGTCGCTCAACCGGTTCACCCAGATCCGTCCGCGTGTTTTCCATCCGCCCGTGAAGGCGTAGTCGCCGACGGCGGTGACACACGCGGCTTCTTTGCCGGCACCGGGCACGAACGAAACGGTGTCGCGATTGCCGGCGAGGTAACCTTGGCACACGAACACCCGGCTGATGTGGCGCATGCTTGGACGCCCGCCTTCATCGTGGCCCTCTTCTGCCACGATGAGCGTATCGGAGTCGTCGAGGTAACAGACGCGCGCGACCGTGTTCACACCTTTCGGCTTGTCGAGGACGGTGACCTTGTCCGCGGAGTAGATGGGATTGCCCTTCGCATCGAGTCCCTGGAAATCGTAGCGGAAGAATCCGTAGGCCATCCAGAGGTTGCCCTTTTGATCCACCCAGAACGGCCCGGGCTTCACGCGCTCGGTGTTCGCCGCGAATTCGTCAGCCTGGTAATCACCGTCGCCGTTGGCGTCGCGCCAGATTGCCGCCTTGCCCGCAGGCTTGTTCGGCGGCCACTTGAGGTCGGTGTTGTAGAGGTTGTTGCCCCATTGGAGAATCAGGCCAGAGGGAACGGCGACCTCGCCGTCGAAGCGGAAGATGTTGATGAAGTTGCTCGCGAACATGCCACCGACGAACAGGAAGCGCCGGCCGTTGAGGTAGACGATCTGTGGCGACGTGAGTCCGTGCTCGCCCTGCTGCTTCACGTGCATGAGACCGCGTGGATCATTCGGATACCTGTTCCGGTTGAGGGTGTAGCCAACCCACTTCGAGTCGCGGCCCGGGGCCTTGGACCAATCCATGGCGTAGCGTTCCTGGATGCCCCAAACCGTCGCGGCATCGTCGGCCGGATCGGCGCACGCGACGTCACAGAAGAACTCGCCGTGCAATTCCCAGCGCAACGCGCCGTCCGGGGTGAACGAGCGCATCACAGCGCCCTGTTCGCTCATGGCGACGTAGAGATTGCCGGCGGCATCCATACCGAGCCCGCGGATGCCCCAGAACTTGGTGGGCGTGATCTCACCGGGCTTCCCCGAGCCGATGCCACCGCGCTCACCGAAGGCCCGCGTCAGCTTCGGCTTCGCGGAGTCGGTGATGTCGTAAAAGAGAAACTGTTGCCGCGGTCCCGTGCCGGAATCCGCGACCATCAGTTGCCCGTCATTCGCCAAGGCCAGCGCCATCGGCAGGAACAATTCGGGGAACGTCACCGTCGCGCCGTCGCAGGTGATGCCCTTCGGAACAAACTCCCATTCCTGATGCTTTGGGTCGGTGTAGGTCACTTCCAGTTTCCAGAGGCGTCCGAGTTTGTCGCGCGTCTCCAGGCTGTTCGGGTTCACGTTCGTGTTGCCGATGACATCACCGTCCTTGTAAACGCCGAACTTCTTCCCGCCCTCATCCCAATGGCTCCAGGTGTTCACCGTGCCATCAGGTTGCACCTTGGTGTGGATGAAGAAATTCTGGACCCACCGGTTGCTCGCGCCGGAGAAGGAATTGCCGAGCCAGGAGACGGAGTAGCGCAGTGGCTCGGCAGACCAAGCGGTGCACGACACAAGCGCCACGAGGCAACCCAACCCCATTTTCATCATCGACTGTTTCTTCATTTCAAACCTTGGAGGTAAGCGAATAAATCGCGGATTTCGGTTTCGTTCAACCCGCCCAACAAGCCCTCGGGCATGAGCGAAAGCTTTTGACGTTCGATGCGCCCGCTCTCGGCGGCAGACAACCGTGTCTCAGCACCACTGGCATCCCGCAGCACGCTGGTTTCGTCAGACTGGCGCACGAGGATGCCGGTGACGGTGTCGCCGTTGCGGAGCGTGGCGATGTAGGTCTCGTAGCCCTGCGCAAAGGTGGCGCTCGGCATCACGATGGATTCGATCAGGTCGCGCCCCGCGCGGATGGCGCCGATCTTGGTGAGGTCGGGGCCGAGAACACCCCCCTGCCCCGCCACTTGATGACAGTTGGCGCAACCGGCTTTTCGCTCGAAAGCAATGCGGCCCCGATCCATATCGCCCCCGCGCAGCAACGACTCCATCGCCATCAACTGCTCACGCTGTATCTGCACCGCCCGTTCAGATTTGACGCGCAACGCCTTCATCTCCCCGTCGCGTCCCGGCGGCATCGCCGCTTCGACAGCCGCAAGCTGGGATTCCGGGAGTTGCCAGCCAGCCTTCACACCGGCGCCCAGATACTCGAGCAGCGTCCCGGCGGTCTCCGCGCTGATGCCGCTGCGGGGAATCGCGCCAATCACCGACGCCGGCGGGACCATCGAGTCACCCGCCACGGCTTGGATGACCCTGACGAACTGTTCGTTGGTTAAAGGTGAGGCGCCAAGAACCTCCACCGCCACCAGACGTCTCGACGCTTCCAGGCCGGGAGCCAGTTCGCGTACCAGCACGTCAAACGCGTCGGGTTCGAGCGCGGTTTGACGATTCCCAAGAGCACGAAGCGCGTTCACGCGTAGCGAATCACCGGCGGTGCCATCCCGGGCAACGGCGCGCAGGGCATCGTCGATTCCCAGGAGACGCAGAGCGTTGACACCACGCAGCGCCTGCGTCCTCACGGAAACCGACTTTGACCCAAGGGCAACGACAAAAGCCTCGTGCCACGACGCAGGCAACTGGTCGCGCGCAGTGCGCGACATCGCGTCGAGCAACACCCCGCGCAGGGACTCCGCCGTGTGGACCTCGTCCCCAACCGATCTGGCCACCAACTCCGCCACGACGGAGTGTTGACTGAAGGCGACCACGAAGGCACGCAGCGACTCCATTTCGCCCGGGCCCGGGGTCGATGAGGACAACAATTGCGTGACCACCGGCAGCGCCTGGCCCACCCAATCCGGGTGCCGGAGCAGACTGGCCTGGGCAGCTCGTCGCAGCGGTTCATCGGTGGAGAAGGTGCGTTTCAACACGGCCTCCGCCGTCAGGGTTCGATGAGGAGCGTGGTCGAGCAGGACGAGCGCGGCGCGTTGCACCCGCGGGCTGGCATGATCGAGTGCAGCAGTGAGCTGTTCACCGGTCGCAAGGCGATACAGCGCGTACACCAGCGCGTGCTCGATGAACGGATCAGACTCCTCGCTCAGCCGCGCGATCACGGCCGGCATGTCACCGACATCCCCGCAACGCGCGAGCGCCTCGGCGGCGGCAAGCTGAACGTGCGGCTCGGCGTGCCGGAGCAACGACCGAAGTCTTGGCGAACTCGAATGGTCACCGCGACGACCCAGCCCCCGGAGTTCCGCTGCGAGAGTGTCGGCGGCGCTCAGTTCGATCGCGCCAGCGCCGGACGACTCGGGCCTTGCCGTGGAGCGCACCCGGTAGATGCCGCCGAGGGCCGGGCTCTTCCGGATCCGTCCGGTCGGGCAGTGATGCACATACCAACTGCCGGTATCGACCACGAGCAACGAACCATCGGCATCCTCAATGACATCCGACGGATGAAAATCCGGATCATCCGTCCAGACGAACTCCTCATCGACCGAGCGAAACGTCGAGCCGACGCGTTCGAGCCGGTGCCGGACAATCTTTCGGGTGTTGTGCTGTGCCGAGAACAGGTTGCCGCGCATGGCGACGGGGAAGGCGTTGCCGCGATAATACTCCAGCCCGCTCAACGCCACAGCCGGGTAGCGGGCGACCGCCGGTAGAGAATCTCCGGTGACGGGCTGGGGCGTTCCGACATCCGGCGCATAAGGATACAGCCCGCCTTCGACCAGATGCACGAGTGCGTCGCGAATGCCGTTTGCCGGGAGTTGAAACCAGTTGTCCGTGCCGATGATTTCGCCGGTCGGCAGGAACACAACTTCGACCAGATTCTCAAAACCACGCGACACCACTTCAACCCCGGAGCCATCCGGACGGCAGCGCAACAGCGCACCGCTCTTGCCCTCCAGCATGGAGCCGTCCGGCCTCTTCAAACGGTAGCCATCCGGCTCGCCCGTTGTGAGGTAAAGCCAGCCGTCGGGGCCGAAACGCAGGCCGTGCAAGCTGCCGTTGTCGGTGTGACCGAAGCCGGTGAGGATCACGGTGCGCCTGTCGGCGCGGCCGTCGTCGTCGGTGTCCTCGAGCGTGATGAGGTCCGGCGGATCGGCGGCATAGAGTTTGCCGTCGCGCCAAGCCAAGCCCATCGAGGGGACGAGTCCTTCGGCGAAGACACGGCTGGTTTCGTACCGACCATCGCCATCCCGATCCTCCAGGCATCGAATCCGACAGCCACGGACCTGCTTCACCAACTCGGCGTAGAGGTCCTGACCGGAAGACTCGGTGACGTAAAGGCGACCCTTGTCATCGAGCGTGGCGAACATCGGGAAGCGAACGTCCGCCCCTGATGCCCGCTCGATGGCAAGCCCCGCTGGCACCTGCAACAACACCGGTGTCGGCTCGGCGGCAAGGCCCACCAACTGCGCGAGCCCCCTCGCCATCAGAGCGGCGCAACCGAGACAGAGTGAAAGCCCAGTTCTCAACGGTGATCCTGCCGCCGATTGATGAGGGTGCGTCGTGTCATTCTGTCGTGTCATTCTGTATTGCTCCGACTTCTGTTCCGGCATAAATGCAGCGAACAAGACCGCATGTCTTTCCCAACCCGGCTCCGCCCTCTTCCCCGGGGGCTACGGCTTGCTCCTTAGGGACGCCAGGTAAGCGATCAAGTCGGCGAAGTCATCGAGCGAAAGTGCGGCTTGTAGCCCTTCCGGCATGAGGGAGAGAGCGCTGTTGCGACGCGCGGTGATGGAGGCGCGCGACAGTTTGTGTTCCCGGCCCGAACTGTCGCGCAGGGCCAGCGTGTCGGCAGTCTCGCCTTTGACCACGCCGCTGAACTCTTCGCCGTCCGCCATGCCAATTGTGATCTGTTGATACCCCTCGCGCACCGTCTTGCTCGGATAAAGGATGGCTTCGGCGAGCGCGCGGCGATCAAATTGCGCCCCCACTCCGGAGAGATCCGGGCCCAGGTCGCTGCCCTCGCCGGCGACGCGGTGGCAGGCGGCGCAACTGACCCCGCCAGGTTCGGCGAAGAGTTTCCGTCCCCGCACGGAATCTCCGGGAAGCCTTACGGCGGCGTCCGTGTATTCGTCGAGCGTGGGTTGCTTGATTGCCCGGGTGAACAGCGGGCCCTCTTCCGCCTTCTTGTTACCCGCATAAATCTGCCGAATTTCCACCAGAGCTTGCGAGGGAAGCGTTTCAGCCTTCGCTTCGATCTTCACCAGCACCTTGCCGCTGAGGCCGCGAATGGCCAGGTGCGCGGCGTTGCGCTCGGAGGGATTCTTCGAGGCGAGTCCTTCGAGCAGCACATCGAGCGCACGCTCGTCCGGCGTGCGGACCAGCGCGGCGAAAGCGTCGGTTCGCAACGCCGGATCGGCGTGCGCCATGAGCAATCCCGGCACGGCCTTGGTGGACTTGAGATCGCCCAAGGCCCCGACGCTGGCGCGACGGACTTCGAGCGTAGAGTCGGCGAGACCCGTCTCCAGCGCGGGCAAGGATGCGTCGCCTTGCAACCGGCCCAAGGCGATGAAGGACGCCGCACGGACGGACGCGTCGGCGTGGCGGGTCAGCGGTTCGATGGGTGCGATGGCGGACTTGGCTCGAAGCTTTCCCAACGCCGCGACGGCTTGGGCGAGAATGGTGGCACGGGCATTCGTTGAACCCAGAAACGCTGACAAAGCCTGCGCTGCTTCATCGCCACCGAGTTCCTCCGCGGCGGCAATCGCGGCGGCAGTCGTTTCAGCATCACGGGGCTGCTTCAACTCACCGACCACGAGGGCGAGCGTGCTTAGATCCTTCATGGCACCGAGAGCGCGGAGAATCGTGGCCCGGCTGGCGGGATCGGTTTCACGGGGATAGATGTCGCGGAGCGCAGGCGCGGAATTGGTGTCACGCGCGACAGCCAATCCCTTGATGCACATCTGGCGCAGCCCAGGATGACCCTCGCGCAAACCCTCGCGCAGAGTTGCCAGCACGGAGTCGGTTCCAGACCACGTCTCCGTCTTTGCAGGCGGCGGTTGCAGCGCGGGATGATACGCCCACCATTGGCCCTTCCACGCGGGCTTCTGACGATGCAGGGCAGCAACCAACTCCAGCGCGGCGAACCGTGCGGCAGCAGAGTTTTTGGAGTCACGGGACAAGGCCACCAGCGCCTTGAGCAATTGTTCGTCATAGGTCTCGCGGAGGGCGGAGACCGTTCCTTCACGAACTCGCGCGTTGCCGTTGTCCAAACCCCGGACAATCACCGCCCATGTGGAGGGTGCATTGGTGCCGATGCGATGCAGCGCCGTGAACGTGGCGAAGCGGGCGAACAAGTCGGGTTCCTCCAGAGCGGCGAGCAGCCCGGGAACGGCCTCGGCGTTACCGATGCGGCCGAGCGCAGTGGCGGCGTGGAATCGCACCGAAGCGTCGCTGTCCTTCAACCGTTCGAGCAAGGCAGGCACGGCATCGGTCGCGCGACGCGTGCCGAGTTGTCGGATCGCCTGCCGGCGCACCACGGGATCTGTGTCGCGGCTGGCGGCGATGATTTGCTGGCGCGCGGGGCGGCCAGAATCAACGGCATCGAGCGCCCACAGTGCATGGCTGCGTGCCAAAGCCGAAGCGGAAGTGTCACGCAAGAGCGCGACCATCTCGTTGGTCGCGCGTCTCTCCGCGAGCCGTCGTTGCGCGGTGAGTCGGACCTGATGGGAAGGATGTGAGAGCCCACGCACCAAGTCGCTGGTCGTTGCTTCGAATTCTTTTCCCGTAGCCGCGGGTACAAACCAAAAGGGCTTGGGCGCGCCCTGATCCGGACCGGTCCAGGTGAGTTTGAACAAACGTCCGACGCTCACGCTGGCCTTCTCGTCGCGATGCTGCCAATCGCAGATGTAGATGCTCTTGCCGTCCACACCCAGCGTGATGCCGACCGGGCGAAAATCTCCCGGCGCGTTCGGGAACAAATCCTCCTTCGAAACGGCGCGGTAGGTGCCGCCAGCACGTTCGATGCTCACGCGCATGACTTGGCGCTTGCCGAAGTCGGAGAGAAACACGTTGCCCTGATACTCGGGAGGCAGTGCGTCTTCATTGTTCGCAAAGACGCCACAGGCCGCGCCCGCTCCGTAGTCCTCCATCATCCAGAGCGTGTAAGGCCGCTGGGGAACGAAGTCATGCGGGTAGCCGTAGAAGCCCGCTTCGACCATGTGCGTGAAGCGCCCCATCCAATCGTGCTCGTCCGTGTTGTCGTAGGTGAACTGCTCGTCTTCCGCGTTGAGCGCGACATCAAGAATGTTACGAACGCCATGGGAAACGACTTCCAGTTGCGAGCCGTCGGGACGAACTCGGAAGATTCCGCCCGTGGAAAGATCCGCGCGCGAACCGTCGGTGCCGCGCGCGCCATGCAGCCCCTTGTCCCCGGTCGCGACGTAGAAGTAGCCGTCCATGCCGAGCCGAAAATTCGCGGGGACGTGGTCGTTCCAGTTCAGTGCCGACGGATCAGGCAAGGTTTGCTCGATCAAATCGCGGCGATGGCGGCCCACGCCGTCGTCATCGTCGAACACGCTGAACTTGGGATTGTGCAGCACGTAGAGTTTGCCCTCGAGATACTGGAGACCGAAGACCGCGAATAGCTTCTCGGCGAAGACGGTGGTGCGCCCATCGGGAAAGAAGCAGAGGATGCGGCCTTCGGAGACATCGGCTTTCGGCAGGCTGATGTCCATCGGGTCTTCGGCCACGAACACGCGGCCGTCCGGCGCGCAGGCGACGACGGACGGATGCTTGAGGCGCGGCGCTTCCGCAACGAGTTCGATGCGCCAGTTGGGGGCGGGCTGCGGCAGTGAAGAGGCAGCACAGACCTCGGGCACGGAAAGAAGCGGAAGAAACGCGACCAAGCCGTATCTCAAGAATTGCTTCAACTGGTTGGACCGCTTCATAGCACTTCCTTCACTCTCAAATTTCGGTGCCGGACGGTTTTGCCGTCGTTGTAATTCTGCAGGCCAATGAACCCGCTCAACGTGCGCTGCGTCGTGTCGGTCCAGGTGTTCACCACCCTGCCGTTGATCCGGACCGAGTAGTCATGGCCGCGGCAGACAATCTCGTAACTGTTCCATTGGCCTATGGGTTTTGTGTTCGCAGTGACGGACGCATGGAAGGGATACATCGAACCGGTGCGCCACGTCGGCTTCTCCGGATTGGGATCGCCGATCTCCATCTCATGGCCTTTCTTCACCGCGACCCACGGATCATTGCCCGGGTCGGGGAACCTCAGAAACACCCCTGAATCCGCGATCTCCTGCTCCTGCACAAACTCACCGCGCAAAACGAAGTTGGTGAACTGCCGGCCTGCATACCACCACAAGCCCAGGTCGCCTTCGCCAGTGGCCACGCCGGCTGAGATCGTGAACTTGCCGGGGCCACTTTGCTTCCAATCCTTCAACGCCGCCTCGCTGAACAACGGGACGAAACCTTCCTCGCCACCGACCGGAGACACCACGTATTCCAGATATTCTGGAGGCAATTCAAAGAGCGGACGCACCTCGGCCTTTCGATAGAACACCTCTGCATCCTCCGATTGCAGTTGGATCCTTCCCTGAGTCAGCGCGCGCCACTGCTCGCCTTCCTTGAAGCGTGGATTGAAGGCCACCAGGTTGACGTGGCCGTTGAGAATGTGGATGCAGTTGCCGCCCCAGAAGACCACCTCGACCGTGTTCCAATTGCCGAAGACCTGTTCGACATCGAACGGCGGCGTGATGCCATTCGCGCCCGTGGCGGTGAGGCGCGGGCCGCCTTTTCGCCAGACGATGTTTCTCTCGCCCTTGCCCTCCTTCTTGTAAGGGACGTAAAGCTCGTTCTCCGCCGTGACCCACTCGCCCTCGCAGTCGATGATCGCACCGTTGACACTCCACCACTGGCCAACGCCTTTCTCCATGACATTGTTCTCAATCGACGTCAGCCAGCCTGTGCGTGGATTCGGCAGACCGATGCCGCAGTAGAGAATGCCTGTGTCGCGACCGACGTTGACCCGGCCGCCAAAGCGCCCCAAGCCCCACTTGAACTGCACGCGAAAGTGGAAGTTCGTGAACTGCTCGTGCGTGGTGATGGCGCCGTAGCTCTGGCCAGAGACATGGATGACGCCCTCTCCGTTTAGGTTCGTGACCGTGAAGACGTCCTTGGGATCGGCGTTTGCAACCAAAGGTTCCGAGCCGCTGGGTGTCGCGAGAAACTTATCCCAGTTCGAGAGATCGCGCCCGTTGAACAGCGGCGTCCATTGAGACTGCGGCGAAGTGTTCGCCGGTTCGGCAGCGTGACTTGCCAAGAACAGCGCAGAGCAAACCATTGCGGACAGGAGCTGCATCAAGTTCGATTTCATAATCATATCTTCATTCCCTTCGTTCTATTCTGTTCCCGCACGCGGGTCAGCAACCGGTCCAGCACCGCCAACTGGCAGATGCGCGGTGCGATGGCAAAGCTGCCTGTCGGACGCTCCACCGTCTGCGTCGGAAGCAACACATCCACGGCGCGGGCCAGTTCGCTGCCAGGCTCGTTCGTGAGGCCGATGGTTTTCACGCCCGCCTTCTTTGCCTCGAGCACACTGTGCAACGGAAACTGTGTCTCGCCCGAATGCGAAATGGCAATCAACACCAACCCCGCCACCGGCGGCGTGAAGGCAAACTCGGCCATCTGTGCGTCGTGAATGGGCAGCGCCTGCTTACGCATGGTGAAAAGAACGTCGGTCAAGATCAGCGCGATGCCATGTGACGCACCCACGCCCGCCAGGACTACGCGCGAAGCGCCCCGCAGCAACTTCGCCGCTTCATCCAGAACGGAGCCCGCCGCCGACACACTCGCCGCGATGTCGCCGCTGTAGTGACCCTCACCATTTGCCGCAGGCTTCATTTCGCCGCCGCCCGTCAGTTCGCGCAGGACGTGATACTTGAGATCCTGGAAGCCATCGAAGCCCGCCGCGCGGCAGGCTCGCACCACCGTGGCGTCACTGGTCTGGCAACCGGCTGCCACCTCCCGCAGGCTTTTCTCCGCCACGAGGCCCAGGTCGCGCAACAACCGCCGCGCCACCTCCGCCTCACTCGGGCGCATGTCGGCGAGACGGGATTGCAAGGTGTGGCTGACGGACATGCGACAAGAGTGGAGTAAGATGTTGCAGGCACAACAGCAAAGTGCTTCGCTGTGCGCATCAACATGGCCCCTCCAAAGTCACCCCTGCGCTTGGGCGTCATCGGCTGCGGCAACGTATTGAACGCCTATCGCACGGCCATCGCCACACTGCGGGCGCGCGGCGAAGTGGCCGCGGTGATCGCCTGCGGACGCGAGGCGCAGCGCGAAACAGCCCGCGCCTTGCTGGGGCCCGTGCGCTTCACGCGGGACGCGCAGGAGGTCGTCAGTTCAGCGGATGTGGACATCGTGATCATTCTGACGTCCATGCCAGAGCACGCACGCCTGGCCAGCGCCGCGCTCAAGGCGGGCAAACATGTCCTGGTCGAAAAGCCGTTGGCGACCTCACTGGAGGACGCGAAGGCGCTGGTGGAACTCGCGCGACATAGTTTGGGGCATCTGGTTTGTGCGCCATTCACGATTCTCAGCCCAACGTTCCAGACTCTGGCCCGCCGCATTCGCAACGGCGACATTGGCAAGCCCTGTTCCGCCCGCGCGCGTTACGGCTGGGCGGGGCCGGATTGGAGCGAGTGGTTCTTCAAACCGGGCGGCGGCTGTCTTTTCGATCTTGGTGTTTATTGTCTCACGAGCCTCACCGGCCTGCTCGGCCCGGCAAAGCGCGTCATGGCCATGACCGGCGTGGCGATTCCCGAACGCGAAGTCAACGGACACAAGATTCGCGTGGAAGCCGAGGACAACGCGCAGGTTCTCCTCGACTTTGGCGACAGCGCTTTTGCCGTCGTCACCAGCGGGTTCACGATGCAGCAGTATCGCAATCCAGCGCTCGAAATCTATGGCACCCGCGGCACCATTCAGATGCTCGGCGACGATTGGGATCCGGACGGATACGAAATCTATCAGAACAGCGAAGGTTGCTGGCAGGTCTTCAAGGAGACCACGCCCGAATGGCCCTGGACGGATGGACTTAATCATCTGGTCGAATGTGTTCGCAACGGAACGAAGCCGCTCGTGACGTCCGAGCACGCGTTGCATGTGTTGGAGATCATGCTCAAGGCACAACAGTCCGGACGCGAAGGTCGTGCGCTCCCGCTGGAAAGCGCCTTCACTCCGCCGATCTTTGCCGAACCCGCCGCGCAAGAGGCCGCGCACCGGATGCACGATCGTTCACGGGAACACTGATCCATGCCACGCTGGTTTTTGCTCACCGTTGTCGCGGTCTTCTGCTGGGGCTTGTGGGCGATCATCTCCAAGCTCATCGGCGAATCGGTCACCGCGGTGCAAAGCCAGGCGCTCTCCACGCTGGGTTTGATTCCCGTGCTGCTGGCGTTGGTTCGCTCGAAGAAACTCACCGCGAGCGGCAACCGTCGGCGTGGAATCACGAATGCCTTTCTGGCCGGCGCGCTGACCTGCGCCGGCAACGTCGCCTACTACCACGCGCTCGGAGCGGGAGCGAAAGCCTCGACCGTCGTGCCCCTCACCGCGTTGTATCCGCTCGTCACCATCGCGCTCGCCGTGCTGTTGCTGCGCGAGCGATTGAACGGGATTCAACTTGGCGGCGCAGCTCTTTCGCTCGTGGCGATCTATCTCTTCAACGTCCCCAGCGTCGAAGGCGTGGTGAATCCGTGGCTGCTCTTCGCCCTGCTGCCCATCGGACTCTGGGGCGTGTCCGGTCTGCTCCAGAAAATTTCCACCAACGACATTTCCGGCGAGCTTTCCGCCCTGTGGTTTCTGGCGGCGTTTGCGCCGGTGAGCGCGGGATTGTTGTTGTTCCAACCTCTTGCGACGACTCCGACCTTCAAGGTGTGGCTCCTGGTTGCGGGGCTGGGATTGTTCTTCAGCCTCGGCAACTATGCCATCCTGCTTGCCTTTGCCCAGGACGGGAAGGCGTCGATCATCGCACCGCTCGCCAGCTTGTATCCGCTGGTAAGTGTGCCCATCGCGATCCTCCTCCTCGGCGAAAGGATCGGGCCCCGCGAGACCGCTGGCATCGTGGTCGCCTTGGTCTCCGTGGCCACCCTGGCTTGGGAGAAACCGTCTGCAAACCCTTCCACTCCGTAAAACTTAGACTCACTACCTTATACCATGAAATCGATCACTGAACTCCTGAAGCAGAATGTCGTCCTTGGCGACGGCGGCTATCTCATCGAACTTGAACGCCGCGGTTACGTGGACAGCGGCTCTGGCCGCGAGAAGGTCGGCACCGGACGCGGCAGCGGCCAGTTCACGCCCGAGGTCGCCGTCGAGAACCCGGATGCGCTCCGAGAACTTCACCGCGAGTTCCTCGGCGCCGGTTCCCAGGTTCTGCAGGCGCTCACTTTCTTTGGCACGCGCGAGAAACTCAACCGCGCGGGTTACGGCGCGCAGACCGAATCCATCAACGCCACCGCCGTGAAACTTGCCAAGGAAGTCGCGGGCGGCAAAGCCCTCGTCGCCGGTAGCGTCTCGCGCACCCAACTCACCGAGCGCGAAGGCATGGAGTCGCTCGGCAGATCCAAGGATCACATCGCCGAGCAGATCCGCCTGCTCAAGGACGCCGGCGTGGACTTCCTCATCCTCGAGACTTTCTTCCACCTCGCCGAGATGAAGGTCGCGCTCGAAAGCGCCGCCGATGCTGGCCTGCCCGCCGTCGCCACGATGAGCTTCCGTCCACTCATCAGCCAATGTACCGACGGCCACACGCCCGCCGAATGCGCGATGGTCATGGCCGATCTCGGCGCCATCGCCGTCGGCGCGAACTGCGAGCAGGACCCGAAGCGGATGCTGCCCTTGCTCCGCGAGATGCGCGCCGCCACGAGCGTCCCGCTCGCCGCGCAACCCGCCGCGTTTCACACCACGGAGTCGTGCCACAGCTTCACGCGCCTGCCCGCGTTCCCCGACGACCTGGAGACCATTCAGGTTTCCCGGAGTGAATTTGTGAACTTCGGCAAAGTCGCGAAGACCGAAGGCATCGGTTTCCTTGGCGGCTGCTGCGGCTGCAACGCCGCTTACATCCGTGCCCTTTCACGCGGCGTGGCGGAGGCGAAATGAACCTTTCCATGCATCCCACAGCGGAGGCGGCCAATGCCACCGCCACGGACTGCCTCGCCCGCTGGTTTACAACGCCGGGCACGCGCAACGTCATGATCGCCGCGGGCAACACGCCGATTGAACTCTATCGCCGCATCGGCGAGCGCGGCTTGAGGCTCTCGCACTTGAACGTCTTCGCCCTCGATGAATACGTGGGCGTGCCGCTTGATGAACCGCGCAACTGCGCCAACCTCATGCGGCGTTGCGTGCAGCAGGCGTGGGGCATCCCGCCCGCGCAATTCCACACCGTCAGCTCGATCGAAGCGGATGCACTGCCCAGCGTGCGCGAGCACGAGCGCAAGATCGCCGCCGCCGGAGGGCTGGATGTCATGATTCTCGGCCTCGGCCAGAATGGGCATCTTGGCTTCAACGAGCCCGGCAGCGAGGAAGACTCGATAGGGCGGATGCTCCACCTTGAGACCATCTCCATCGAAGCTAATCGGAAATGGTTTGGCGGCGATTATACTCCGGTGCACGGCGTGACGGTGGGCTTGAAGGCCATTCTCTCCGCCCGCCACGTTCTCATCATGGCCTACGGCTCGCACAAGACGGCCGCGGTGCAAGCGATGGTGAACGGCCCGCGCGGTTCGCAGTGTCCCGCCTCTTTTCTCCAAGGCCACCCCGACACGCACGCCTTCCTCGACGAAGCTGCGGCAGCGGGACTTTCGGTGAACTCATGAAAGCTCCCGGATTCACCGCCATCGGCGTGGACGTGGGCGGAACGAAAATTGCCGCCGCAGTGGTGACCTTCCCGGAAGGCACGGTGCATGGGCGGCTGGTGATTCCGACGCTTCCCCATCGTGGCGGTGCCGCGGTGCTCGCGGACGTCGCGCGACTAACCGTCGAGCTGGCAGCCGAGTCTCGGGCCGAGGGTCGCCCGGTGGCCGGCATTGGCGTAGGGGTCTGCGAAATCGTGGATCACTCCGGCCATGTGGCCAGCGCCAACTGTCTGGCGTGGTCCGGGGAGCTGGTCAGGGAGCGATTGTCACCCATTGCACCGACCGTGATCGAAGCGGACGTTCGCGCCGCCGCCCGGGCTGAGGCCCTCTTCGGCGCGGGTAGGAACGCGCGTGTTTTCCTCTACGTGTCCATCGGCACGGGCATCAGTTCATGCCTCGTCATCGAAGGCCGGCCCTTCGCGGGCGGGCGCGGAGCAGCCGGAACGATGGCCAGCGGCCCGCTCCCGGGCTTCAACGAACACGGATCACAAAACGTGTCGCCCACTTTGGAAAGTATCGCCTCCGGACCGGGGATGGTTTCGCGCTTCAATGCGCTTCATGGCGCTGCCGAATCAGGAGAAGATGTCCTGGCCGCGGCCGCCTCTGGCAACCAAAACGCCGCCAACATTGTTCGCTCCGCCGGAGAATCGCTGGGCGGGAGCATTGGCTGGCTGATCAACGTGCTCGATCCCGAGCTGGTGATCCTCGGCGGCGGACTCGGTCAGTGCGGCGGACTTTATCGACAGACATTGATCGATTCAGTCCGCCGCCACATCTGGTGGGAAGGCCATCGCGATCTTGGGATCGTGCCCGCGGCCATGGCGGCAGACTCGGGAGTCATCGGCGCCGCCGCGACCGCTTGGAAGAAGTATTCACTTCCCTGATTTGTGACTGGACTTGGAGAGTCTGACTCTCGAGTCCGAACCACTCACGGCACGCGCCCGACCGTTACCGCCCGACCATCCCATCAGACGCCCTTGGTCGTGCGCTGCCACCCCTCATGCTTCTGGTCAGCTTAGATGGCTCCGTGATTCATGGCTTTTGTTCCAGAAGTTCACTCGCGGAGAAAGGCTGAATGCAATGGCGTCGTTGGAATCCGGACTGGTGGGAAGCCAGCGGGTGAGTTTCATCTATCGTCTTCTATTTCCCCGCCGGAGGCGCAGTGCTCATGAGATACGAGACCAGGTCCAAGGCCTGCGCTTCGGTCAACGGATCGAGCAATCCTTCCGGCATCAATGACAGCGAGGCGGTGTCTTGCTGCTCAATGTCCGAGAGACCGACGGTGGCGGTTTCGCCGATCATCTGAATCACCACGGCTTGGTTGTTCCGGCTGCGAATGACGCCGCTCAACGAGCGCCCGTCCTTGAGCGTCAGTGTCGTCTGGCGGAAATCCGCGGCCACGATCGCACTCGGGAACAGGATGTTCTCCAGGAGGTAATCCAAATTCTGCCGTCCGGAGCCGGTGAGGTCGGGGCCGATGCTGCCGCCCGCTCCATAAAGCGTATGGCACGCGCCGCAGGACTGCAGGTAGAGCCTCTGGCCCTCGGTGGGACTGGCCCGCTTCAAGGCCTCGGGGTTCAGCTTCTTCCGCCAACCCTGCATCGCGGCCTGTTTCGCGGCGTCATCCGTGTCCTGAATTGCCCCCCACGTCTCGGTGAGCCGCTGCGTCAGCGCGTCATTGCGGAGATTGCGGATCTGCCGCGCCTGGGCAACGCCGAGCTCGGTCCGCCGAAACGTTCCGGCGGCGATGGCATCCAGCATCTTCATGGTCCATGCGGGACGGGAGAGCAGCGCGTTCAGCACGGGCGGCTTCTCGGCGCCGTCGAGTCTCGGCCATTCGGCGAGAAGACGGTCGGCAATCGCGGCGTCGTCGAACAACGCCAACCCGCTTGCAGCGACGGCGGACAAGTCGCGCACGGCCAGCAACTGCTCGCAGACGGCGCGCAAGCCATCGGCGCGGGCGTCGATGAGGCTCTGCAACCCCGCGCGGCGACCCGGCAGATCGGCGTCCTTGTTCAACGCCATCTCCTTGATCTGATCCAGGGCCCGGCGATCGCCGAACAACGCGCTCAACTCACGAATGCGATCCCTCAACGACTCATCCGCTCCTTCGGCGAGTTGGGATTCCACCGCGCTCCAGGAGGCGGGCTTCGTGACCCTGCGCCGGCCGGCGAAGCCTTCCGCGAGTCCATTGAGGACCGCCTGTCGGGATGGAACGGACGCAATCCCGGCGATGGCCCTGAGCAGGGCATCGACGCGTTGCGGCGCCGCATCCATGTCCTCCGCGAGTCGGCGGGCAGCGAGCCGCTGGACGCGTGGAAGGCGCGCGCCGGCGATCAGTTCGACGAAACGCGGATCCTTCGCAGCCAGAGGCTCGATCCCGTACCAAAGCATCAGGGGTTGATTGTGGTCGTCGGCGTCCTCAGCGTGCGCCAGCAAGGCTTGGGCGAGTGCCGGTCGCTGCGCCAATGGCAGCTTTTGGAGCAAGGAGGCGAGTGTCACGCGAACCATCCCGGACTTCTCGGAAGTGGCGAGACGCAGAAGCTCGCCTTCGACGAAACGCTGGAAGCGTTCCCCTGCCGTCGGGCTGGCGTGGGACGCGTCCTCCATCAGGCGAATGGCCCAGGCCCGCTCCGATTCCGAGCCGTTCAGCTTCGAGCGCAGCAGAACGTCGTCCACACCACCGGAAACCTGGAGAGCCCAGAGCGCCCGCAGCCGGGTGACTTCGCTGGCGTCCGCCATCGCCATTTTGTCCAACGCGGCCCGTGCAGCAATCAACGGGGACCCGCGACGGGACCGATCGGCGAGCACCCGCCTTGCCTGTCGCGCCATCCAGTCGTTGGCGTCCCCCTGAAGCTTCGCCAACTCAGCTTCACCCAGCGTCGTCAGGTCGGTGGGGGTTCCCCTCTTCGCGTCGCCGCAGGTCAGCTTATAGATGCGACCACTGGTGCGATGGATGCCGTCGTGGTCGTGACATTCGCCCGCGTCGCTCCAGTCGCTGATGAACACACCTCCATCCGGCGCGGCGACCAGATCAATGCCGCGAAACCACGGATCAGCGAAGAAGAAGGCGTCGGGATTGTGCCGTCCCACGAAGCCGCTGCCCTGCCGGTCGAGTTGTTCGACGTTCAAGCGACGGCCGTGGAAATTGATGGTCAGCAGTTTGTTGTTCCAGACTTCCGGCCATTGCCCGCCCTGGTAGATCAACAGACCCGTGTGCGCGTGGCCGCCACCGGCCGCGCTGGTGACATCGGTCACGCCCTTGCGCACGTCGGTCCAGTTTTCACCCGTCGCCCAGTGGACGTGATCCGCCGTCTGTTCGATCGGCTCGTAGATGTGGGCGGTGGGATCCTCGCCATACATCCGCCGGTAGTGCGCACCGGGAATGACGTGCCAGAGATGGCCGATGACGGTGTTGATGAAGAACAGTTCACCGCGCGCATCCCAGTCCGTGCCCCACGGATTGGTCGTACCTTGGGCGACGACCTCGGTGACGTGCCGGGTTGGATGATAACGCCAGATGCCGACGTTCATCGCGGTGCGCTTCTCCGCCGGCGTGCCGGGGGGTCCGATGCGCGACGTGCTCTGGATCCCATGCCGACCGTAGAGCCATCCATCCGGTCCCCAGCGCAACCCATTCGCCACCGTGTGACGACCCGAGACATACTCGAAGCCATCGAGGACGATCTGCGGCGGACTGTCGGCAATCCCGTCGCCGTTCTCGTCCGGGATGAAGTAGAGGTTCGGCAAGGCGAGAGCCCAGACGCCGCCGAGGCCAACCTCCACGCTCGTCAACCGCTGCGCGGCGTCCCAGAACACGGTACGTTGGTCGAAGCGCCCGTCGTTGTCGGTGTCCTCGAAGACGACGATCCGATCGCGCAGATCCTTGTGATAACCCACCTTTGATTCCGAGTAGCTGTAATTCTCCGCCACCCAAAGGCGCCCGTGCGCATCAGTGGCCATGCCGATCGGTTGCTGGACGTCGGGTTCGGCAGCGAAGACGGAGAGCTTGAACCCGGGTGGCAACTTCGTTTGAGCGATCACCTCGGCCACGGGCATCGGCCCATTGGTCGCGGCCTCGGTGTTAAACGGCTTGAGGGCGGTCGATTCGGCGGCCACGGCAGTGAGAACGGAGAGGGCCAATGCCCCGCACAAGAACTTCATATCAGGAAGAGGAATGACGCACAGGATACAGGGTCCCCATCCGTCTCGAAACATGGAATCCAACAAGAGTTCGGGTTCAGTTCAGCTTCAAGCTTGGCCGGAGGGCGTTGCTGGGCGCTACGGGCGGTTGACGACAAACCCACGCTGCATAAGGCGCTGGCTCACTTCACGAGAGGCGAATTTCGCAAGGTCGACGCACGTGACAACCCACCTCCGCTAACCCGCACGCCCTTCAACCATGCGCCTTTCGACCTCCGTGGACCGAGTTTCCGCCCCGCGGTGTCCACGTTGGAGGCGAAAAACATCGGTGTCGGGTTCGTCCTCACTTGCCAAGCTCCGCACCCGGTTTTCCACCCGTGTCCAGCCAGTTCATCGAGCGGAAAATTCGGCCTCCAGCGCCCGTCCTGATCGGGGGTGCGCCAGATTCCTACGCTCGATCCCTGCCGGACCTGCGGTCGGCCCGCTTAGCGGCCGGGATTTTCCAGGACCAGCACCCAGTCGTTGCCAGGGCCAGGCTGGCCCGGCGGCGTGAATTCCCGCTCACCCTCCCGGCGAAACTGGTCGGCATCGCTGGACTTCCCGGTGCGCGGATCAAACCACGACGCCCGCACCCGCTTGCCCTCGAGCTTTTCGCAACGAACGCGAAAGGGCATTCCGGTGGGCGTGTAAACCAGCACGTAGCCATCGCCCCGCAGAGCCGCGATGTGCTCAACAGGATCCGCTGGTGGTTCGGCGAGCAGCGACGTATCCGGTGCCTGCGTGAGGAACGGATGCGACTCAATCAACCGCCGGAGATAACCCATCTGCGCGGCGCTCGACGCGTCGAGGGCTTCCGACCAGGACAACTTCGCGCCGAACAACGGTTTGCGGCCGGGCGCATACAGCTGCCAGATGGAATTGGCCCCATAGGTGTGTCCGCACGCTCCTGAGAACACGGCCCAATAGGCGGAACGCCGGGCATGGTCCTCATTGCCGGGCGGCATCTTGTTCAGCCCGATACCGGGATAGCTCGTCTCCAGATCAATCACCGGTTTGACCGGCCGCCGTTGGTGATCCTGCTCCACCCTGTTCCGGTTGAGGATGGCGTTGCCGTGGCTGGACTGGATGCCGTTGAAATCGAGCCAGGCATCGTCATGAAAATAGTTGGCCGAGGTGTCGGGTCCGAACGTGTGATAGGTCATCAACTCCGTCGCGTCGTCCTCGCGCCCCGAGACTCCAAGCGTGATCCCCTTGGCCATCGCCCGCCAGCAGTCCTGCTCGTTCTTCGTACGCGCCGGACGGTCGCCGCCGAGAATCCAGATGAGGTTCAGGTGCGCCTGGAACCGTTCGCCGATGAACCGGCCGCAACGTTCGCAACTGCTCGGGTCGGCTGGACAAGGCTTGCCCCACATCGGCAGCAATCCAACGTAGAGGCCCTTCGTCGCGGCCAGAGCGATGACCCACTCGGCTTCATCCCAGTAGTCATTATCGGGCCCACCCTTCACGTCCGGGTGGTGCAGATCCTCTTTGATAAGCGGCAGATGACCCTGAGCGTTCGGGACGGTCACACCGTCCAGTTCGGCCAGCGCGACGGCTTGGATGACGGTGAAGCCTTTGGCAGCACGGTCCGTGAGGTAACGTTCGGTTTCGTCCCGGTTCAGCCGGTGAAACAATTCCCATTCCGTATCGCCCAGCCGAACGGTGTCTGCGGTTTTAATTGAATGCGGTGACCCAGTGTAATGCTAACGAGCGAGGATAGCTTAGGAGGTGATTTCGGAGCGAAATGGAAATTGGAAATGGGGTAAGAGCTCTGAG